>Ga0209376_1004028_pt1 | contig 12938 bp, 9 predicted proteins | sample GraSoiAngelo_134_FD_185891 | JGI IMG/M metagenome (GOLD analysis project Ga0209376, IMG submission 185891) | Grasslands soil microbial communities from the Angelo Coastal Reserve, California, USA - 14_0929_05_30cm (SPAdes) (version 2) | ecosystem: Environmental > Terrestrial > Soil > Grasslands ... | reverse complement strand
CAAAACCCAAATGGTGCGTGCTGAAACAGGTGTCGATGAGCGTGAACTTCTTGGCTTTCGGATCATACACGCCGACATGACGCCCGGCTCTTTCGAGCGGGAACAGCTTCGCCGATGGATGGTCCGAGCCTTTCTTGCAGAAGGCCGGATTGGCTGGCGGACGAATTCTGGTCGTGACCCAGACCCGCCCCTTTTCATCGAACATCGGATTATGAACGGTGGCTTGACTCTGCCAAATCCGTTCCGTTCCCCAGTACGGCGAAGGCGCGAGCATTAAGGTGTCCGTCGTGGCGATGAACATGGTGTCAGGGGTGTTCGGATCGCGGACCGGCACTTTCATTTCGCTCGCCTTGTTACCTACCGGGTCCAGGATCGGCACGAAATCCGTGCTGTCCTCAGGAGAACCGTAGATGAGGCCGTTGGCGTTGACCGTGGGATTGCGCTTGTCGGTGGCGATCTCGTCATGCAGGTAAGCTTTGGGCGTCGCCCAGTCCCAAAGCGCGATGACGACGTTGCGCTCCACTCCCTGCGGCCGTGACGGCTTCGAGGCGGGCAGCTCGCCAGCGGCGATCCGATCGGTCCAGTCGGCGAACAACGCCAAGGCTCGTTGAGGCTCGAGATCATTCAAGTTGCGGAGCATGATCTCGCTGGCTTGTCCGGACAGAACCCGCCGCTGCCACGCCTCTAGCGAGGAGTTGAAATGGCCCAACTCCTTTGGAATCGTGCGCGTCGCATGGTTGCCCAGTTGATGACACGACATACAGCCGAGGGTTTTGATGCCGGCCAACCACTGGCCCTGGCTTTTCAGCTTCTCGGGCATACCGTTGCCTTTTGGTCCGGTGCCGGGGAACTCGCTCTTGTCCGGAATCTTGAGCATGGACAACCAGTAGATCGCCGGATAGTATTCCGCCGCCGCGGCCGGAGTCGGCGCCACGACGGCTTTCAGGTTCACAATTTTGCCGGGCGCGCTTTTTACTTTCGGCGAATCGACAAGTCCATAGCCGCGTACCCAAACGTTGTAATTCGCTTTCGGCAGATCGGGCAGCACGTAGCGTCCTTGATCGTCGGTCACCACGATCTTCGCCATCTTGGTGGGAAGATCCGTGGTTTCCGCGATCACCCACACGCCGGCTTCCGGTCCGTTGGCGCTGGTGACCACGCCGCCGATATCGTCAGCATCGATGGGCACCGCGATATTTTGTTGTCCGCTTAGATGCACCGGCGTTGCGGTCAAATACGCGGCGATGCCGACCGCCGCCATGCCTAAGTAGATCAGCCTTATTGTTTTCATGTCCCGCTCCTTTCGTAAACGGAGACCAAGGTCCGAACTGGGAAATCCTGTCCGGCTGATGTGTGTAGTCCGGCATTTGATCCGTCGGCAATCCCAGCCGCTATTTCGTGTGAAAAGAACCGGTTCGTGGACTCGTGTCGTGGAAGAACTAGCCGGAAAGGGAGTTCGCTGTCAAGCTACTCTGGAAATTCGAGCCATTCTGAAAAGACTCTTTTTCGTAATGCCTGACCTTGTGCCGGGCCCGACGACTCAAATTGCCGACAGCTGTATATCTCAGTAGGACCGGCGCTATATCTTGTCCGGAAAGCGGATGATGAATCCGTCGCGGTTCGGCATTTTTACTTTCGGCAGTGTCTTGGCATCCATCGTGTCATTCTCGCCTGTGAGCTTGTTGAGCGCCAGAATATAAGCAGTGAGCGCATAGACTTCGTCGTTGGTAAGTGATCTCGGTTGCTGCCACGGCATCGCCCGCCGGATATAGTCGAAGAGGGTCGTGGCATAGGGCCAGAAATTAGCGATGGTCTTCACCGATTCCATGTCCTTGATCGGGGCGCCGCCGACCACCGCGGCATTGGCTCCACCCTTGCCCTCCGGGCCGTGGCACATGGCGCATTTCTGCGCGTAGATGGGCGCGCCCTGGGCGGACGTGCCGCTTCCGGGCGGCAAGCCGGTGCCGTCCGGCAAGATGCTGATGTCCCAGGCCGCGAGCTCGGCCGGATCGATCGGCTTGCCAAGATTTGGCCCTTGGGCGAAGGCGGCGCTCGAACCGAGAGCGAGCAGAGCGGCGAAGATCAGAGGCTTACGCGTAAACATGTTTCACCTCCCCATTGCGCTCGATCGCCCAAGTCGTGATGCCGTTGTAGTGCTGGCTCGGGAAGCCCGTTACGGGGGGAACCTTCGTGGTCTCGCCGCGCGCGGCCACGATCTGGGCGCGGGTCGGCTGCACGTTGCCGGCCTCGTCCCACGCGCGGCTTTGCAAAACCCCCGGACCGCCATCCCAGCGCCAGGGCACGCGGAAGCGGGTAAAGGCCTTGCTGTGCACCGGCTCCTGCAGCGCCGCTTGCGCCCAGCTCTGGCCGCGATCGGCCGAGACCATCACCTTCGATATCCGGCCATTGCCAGAATAGGCGACGCCAGAGATCTCATAGAAGCCGGGCTCCTTCAACATCATCCCCGGCGAGGGGTGGGTGATGAACGATTTGACCTCCTGCAGAAAATAAAACTGATACGCCTTTCCGCCCGGCAGGATCGGCGCGTAGGTTCTGGCCTCGTAGTAACTCATGGCGGGCTGCTCGACCAATTTAATCCGGCGCAGGAACTTGACGTTCATGTTGCCTTCCCAACCGGGCAAGAGCAGGCGCATCGGATAGCCGTTCCCGGGCATGAGCCGCTCGCCGTTCTGGTAGAGCGCGATCATGGCATCGTCCAATGCCTTGGTGATCGGCACGCTGCGGCTCAAGGCCGGCGCGTCCGCACCTTCGGCGACGAGCCACTTCGCCTTGGGATCGACGCCGGTCTCCTCGAGCAGGGTGGAGAGCCGGATGCCGGTCCACTCGGCGCACGAAGCGAGGCCGTGCAGCGCCTGCACGCTCGCCTGGATCGGCTCTTTGGAAAAGAATGGCGCGCTGTTGCCGCCGCATTCGACGAACGTCATGCGCGACACCATCGGGTAACGCCCGAGCGCATCGAGCGGGAAGACCAACGGCCGCTTGACGAGACCGTGAATTACCAGGCGGTGCTTATCCGGGTCGATGTCCGGGTTGCCGGCGTGCGAGATCGTGAAATGCAGGCCGTTCGGCGTGATCGTGCCGTTGAGCAGATGGTGTGGCGTGCGCGCATGCGAGGTGCGCGGCTCGCTATTTGGGTTGCTGAGCGTGCGCACCACGTTTTTCTCGAACCGCGACGGCGCGCCGTAAGCCGGGACGATGTTGCCGGGTGCCTTGCTCCATGCGTCGTCCGCGAGCGGCTCGGCCGCCGCTGATCCAACGAACGTGTAGCCCATCATGGCGCCGGCCATGGCGGCGCCGCCACGGAGAAAGGCACGGCGGTCAAGCAGACCGTTTCCGGCATTCGCTTGCAGCTTTTCCCATTCTCGCTTCGATCGATTGTTTGGCGTCGTTTCCATGTTCATCCTCCTCGCGTCACCGCGGATCAAAAGAACTAGACACCGTATTAGACCCAGTGTCAGCAATGGTGTGGAGTCAAAGACGTGAGAGGGTCTCAGGACTCGGCAGAGTTTAGCGTGTCGTAGAATAGGACAAACGGAAGATAGGAGTCAAGGAAAAGAAAAACCGTGGTTCCGTATCTCAGTTTTACGCAGGAAGGCGTAATGCCCCGGCAACCTGGAGCGAGGCGAGCACTAACCCTCCGGGAGTGGGACCCTGATTGCACTGGCAGCCGACGAGATCGCTATGTGCGAGCACACCGTTCTCGGGCCTGTGGATCCCCAACTGGGCCGTTTCCCGGCGGCCTCTATTCAAGGTGGTCGCCAAAAAATCTGTCGAGGAAATAGAAGATGAAACTCTAATTTTGGCCGACCAGGCCGAGAAGGCAGTTGCGCAACTCCGCGAGGCCACCAAAGAACTGCTGCAGAGCAAGCTCGCCGAGAGCAAAGCGGACGAACTGGGACGGCTTCTTTCTGAAGGCACATGGACCCACGACTATCCAATCACGTACGAGAGAACAAAATCACTCGGGCTTCCCGTCAGCTCCAATATGCCCGACGATATCCTGAAGCTCATGAGCCTTTTCCCACAACCCGTCCGCGCTTAACCGACAGTGCAGTACCTTCCCAGGCCCCGCACCCGCCGGTCCACGCCGCCAACCCCCTCAGGGAACGGATAGTAACGCCAAAGATTCAAGGCTTGACCTTCTCTATTCCCTTTGGGGTTCCCAATTTCCAAACCGAATCACCTCACTCTGATCTTCGCTCCCGAGTTCGGTATTTTCTTTTCATTTTTTCTTTGATCTGTGTATAGTCCGTTGCTACGCTTTATTTTTAGCTACGGGATCGGGTTATAAGCTCCATCGGAGGCTCTCTTCGCTAGAAGCAAAAGTTTAATGAGAGGTCTGGGAGAATGGGGGACGATCGCGCGATGCGGCATTATCCTGTTCCAGGCATGATCGTGAAAGAATGGATCATCCCGGCTAGGGAGTATTCAGCTTTCACGATGCGTCGAGGGCAGACGCTGCGGTTCGTCGACCTCGAAGGCAAACAGGTGCCGGATCTGGTTTGCTTCAACGAGCGCGATCTGACGGAACACCTCAACATGGGCAACAGTCTGCTGCTGAACAAGCGGCGCGAGCTCCGCCAGGGAGACGTGCTTTACTCCGTCATCTGTAATCCGATGATGACGATCGCCGGCTACTCCAACGAAGAAAGTTACGCGTACGGTCCCATGTGCAGCGAGGAGCTGAACCGCATCCGTTACCAGGCGTCCGGTACACGCAACTGCCGTGACAACTTCGCCTTTGCGCTGGCTCCCTGGGGCCTCAACCAGCGACAGATTCCCAACGCCTTTGTTCCGTTTATGCGGGTGGAGGTCGAGCCAGATGGGACCATGGAGATCAAAGAGCCGACGAGTCGTGCGGGCGACTTTTACGATCTCAGAGCCGAAATGGACTTACTTGTGGCCGTCTCTAACTGCCCTCAGGAGCGCAATCCATGCAACGGGTTCAAGCCCACGCCGATGGGCATTATCATCTATGAACGCAGCTAAGGCGCAAAGGTCCGCAAAAGACTCACGGAAGGAAACAACGATGAAACTTACTGAGGACTGTCTGACTCCGCTAAAGGCAGCATCTCTGCTGGCGGTGCTCAGCATCATGGCCAACCTGAGTTTTTCTCCGGCCGTTGTGATAGCTGCCGAGAAAGCCCGAGAGACGCCGGTTGTTATCCGGCTGGATTTCATCATCGGCGGGAATCATGCACCGTGGTTTGTTGCTTGGGAGAAAGGCTTCTACGCCAAGCGGGGACTGAATGTCACCATCCAACCCGGGACGGGTTCAGCGGATACGATTCGCGCCATCGCCGCGGGAGCAGCTGATGTTGGCTTCGCCAATGTCTCAACCGCCATCGTCGGCCGATCGAGAGGAGCTCCCACCGTATCGGTAGCTCAGCTCGGCTTCATAGCGGTCACGGTTCTCTGGCGCGAGGAGGCCGACATTAAGGGTCTCAAAGATCTTGAGGGTAAATCGTGGGCGATCAGCCCTGGACAGGCGCAATGGTTTCTGATGCCGGCCCTTGCAAGAATCAACAACCTGGATTTCGCAACCATCAAGATTCAAGAGACCGCCCCGCCTCTTCAGCCGGCGGCTTTGCTCGCCAAGAAAGCCGACTTCATCACCATGTTTCGTGCCTCCAATGATGAGGTAGCGGAGATGGCTGCGACTAAACAAGGCATTCGATTGAAGCGAATCCACATGCGCGAGGCGGGCCTCGATATTTACGGCAGCGCTCTCATCGTCAAGGAAGAGGACATCAAACGCCGTCCGGAAATGATTAGCGCCTATGTCGAGGGAACCATGGAAGGTCTGAGGTACACTCGCGACCATCAGGAAGAAGCGATGGGCATCCTATTGAAGCACAAACCTGAGCTGGATAAAGAGCTGACAAGAATTCAGATCAAGAACGGCGTCGAAGAAGTCTTCATTCCGCCGGAATCGCTGGCCTCCGGATATGGGTATATGAAACCTGACGTGATGGAAAAGACCGTGAAAATCACCAACGAGTTTTTTGATGTGGCCGGAAAGGTCGCAGCTGTCGGTGTCTACACGAACCAGTTTATCCGAAAGTAAGCACGCCTATCACCGATGTCGTACAAATCGGGGAATTTGGGATCGAGGCTGTCTCGGTCGAAATCGAGTCGATTCTCATTTTTCCTCGAAAAACTGTACAACGTAAAACATTTCAAAACGTCCCGTTCGTAGCCGTCATTGTCCTCCTTCTTGAAAATCTAACCTCGCGCTCTCCTGAGACTGTCCTTTTTTGCGACTGATTATCAGCTGTCAGCATGAGCCTGGAAACACCTCACCCCCTCGGATCGTCCAGCGCGCAGCAATGCGCTGCTCGGCCGTCATCTCTCCACCAACGGAATCCCGCAGCTTTGTTGCTTCGTTTACTACTTGCAATACAGTGACGTCGGCATCGCGTCCGACTTCGAGGTTACCGAGCCGATCCTGCCAGCCGATAACGCGAGCGGGATTGATCGTGCACATGGCGATGATCTGGTCAAGGTTTAAGCCCAAGGCCAGGAACTTGGTGAGGGTCGTGGGCAAGTCGCCGACGATACCGAATCCCGGTTGCTTCATGCGACCGTGTAGATCGGAGCTGATAACGTCCGGCAACAGGCCGTCTCCCATGGCTCGGCGGACGAGATTGAAATCAAAGTGACCGCTGGCGTGACCAACGTCAAAAATGACGCCACGCTCCTTGGCTTTCCGAACGGCGACGAGGAGCCGCCCTGATTCATCCACGATCGAAGGGCGCTGTGGTGTATAGCAGTGGGTCACGACGTCCCCCGCTCGAAGGGTGTCGACGATCTCTTCCATGGATATGCCGGTGTCGCCCACGTGAACCATCACGGGCGATTTTGAAGCCTCGCCGGCCTGAACCGCAAGACGCAACGCTTCTCGTCCGTTATCCCCCACCCCTTTTTTGTGGAGCCGGACCTTAATGCCAACTCCAACGTTAGGAGAATCCTTCACGCTACGCGCGGCAGCTTCAGGATCGGCAAAGCGCAAATTCTGTAACTCTCCCGGATCATTCAACACACCATGCTGGGCGACCGCGACAAATGCCAACATGCGCGTCTTTGATGGTTCATTGACAAGTTTTTTAAAGCCGAGGAAGTTGACGGGACCCGAGGACCCCGCATCAATAGCGGTCGTCACGCCGCTGACCAGGCAGATTGAGTCGGCGTTGAAACCGTACGGGTTCACGCCCCAGTAGCTGTGAACGTGGAAGTCGATGAGCCCCGGCGTGACGTAGCAACCGCGTACGTCCAGGACTTTTTTTGCGTTCTCGCGCGGCAGCTTTGATTGAATGGCCGCGATGCGGCCATCCGTAATGCCCACTGCCAACTCTTGGCGCAAGCCTGAAGCAGGATTCAGCACGGTGCCGCCGGTTAACAGCAAGTCGAACGTGTTACTCATAAGCATCTCCTTTAACAAGCCAAGAAAAAATTATCCTTTAAAAGCTCAGAGAGGCCAAGCACAGTAACCCAGTAGGCGGCAGTCATAAATCCTCCCCAAAAAGACGGCCATCGGAATAACTACCCGAGCTATCACCACCTCGGGTCACGATTTCTTTTTCGAGAAGTTTTTCCGTACAATAAAAAATAGGGTGAATCGCGAGCAGGCGTCAAGAAGAAACTAACAAGCAGCAAAAGGCTCAAGATAAAAAGCGACTTCCGCCAAACTGAAAACGATGACAGGGATCAGCCAGTAGGTGACCCGGCATTTGTCGAGTGCGAGCCATGGAGCTCGATGGCTCCGACTCTCGACATGACAGAATGCCGGGCCTCAACCCGGAACGAATGAAGAATAGCGCGGGTTACACTAAGATTTATTTCTCTCTTCGACAATCATTTGAAGAACTTTTTTGCGCAAACTGTCGTCCGCCCGCGCCATCTCGATAATCTGAGTGTAGTTTTCTTCGCTCAGGCCTTCTTTCGTAAGCACATCTTGGAATTTGGATTGGGCTTCCTGCTGAATCTGTTTGCCTTCATCGGGACCTGGGGCTTGTTTCACGCGAGGCTCATACGTTTGCCGTATCTTCTCAACCTGCACATAGACTTTGGCGAAAGATTTTAGCTGCTCGTCGTTGACATTCGTTTGTTGCTTAGGCACATTTTGCGAAAAGACCTGCTTTGAAAATGGGACGATTAGAACTCCCGCAATAAAAATCGCCGAAACCGCCTTCATACTTACCATTTTCATTATTACAACCTCCCTTTTGTGAAAAAGTTCTCTTTTCCTTCCGCAAGAGGAATGCCAAAAAAATAGCCCAACACAATTATTGCTTTATTTTCAGGAGAATTTTGTGGTACGAAAAATTCCCTTGCATGAGTTATCCTGCAGGCTGGAATTGGAAATCGCCAATAACTGAAGAGTATTCCTACATAGGCTTCATGCTTTCGGTTCAGCTTGGAATCTTAAGGCACTCATCAATGCCCCTATCGACAGCTCGACAGCGCAAATTCAATCAAAATCGCTCGAGGCTTCAATCATCTCTTCCCGCGCCAGCTTGTACACTGACGTTGACAACCAAAATTGATTTGCTAGCATCTGGGTAGTCGGTTAGAATCGTTGGACACGCCGACCGCGGTCGGTGGAGAATACATGAGTTCTCACCGGCCAGGGCTCAAAACTTCTTCTCTCTTTAGGCTCTTACCCAGGGCAGGCTTTCTTTTATACCGCCAACTGATTTTCGAAAAGTTCTTCAATAGATTCTCTAGATTCTCTTCCCCTGTAGCGAATCGGCGCCTCATTACTGAGGACGGTAGAGCTTCACACGCGGCATCGAGAATGGAAACGCGACTACGATCTTTAGGTGGTTCGGCAATCACTGAATAGGGAGACGACCCATGCCACCTAGAGTCAACTCGGATCAGAATCGAATCATGGAAATCTCGGGCACGCAATTGACCACCACGGAAGTGGCGGCGGTCGCGCGGGAGAAGCTCCGCGTGCGATTAAGCCAGGAACGTGACGTAAGAAAAAAAATTCTCGCTTCGCGACAGCTCCTAGAAGAAAAACTCCGGCGCGGAGAGATCATCTACGGCGTGAACACGGGTCTTGGAGGCAATGTCCGCTTTATACTGCCTGCCAAAGACCTCACAGCACATCAGGAAAATATCTTTCATTTTCTGATCTGCGGCACCGGAAATCCCTTACCTGAGGATGCCGTTAGGGCAGCTATTCTTCTCAGGGCAAATGCCCTGGCCAAAGGTTACTCCGCAGTCCGGATGGTTGTCATTGAACGGCTGATCGATCTCTTAAATCACGACATCACGCCTATCGTCCCCTCTTATGGGTCGGTGGGGGCGAGCGGAGATCTCATCCCCTCAGCCTACATCGGACGCGATCATGACGGGAATCGGGGCTCTGCAGCTCCATGACGGGGTCTATCTCTGTCAGCTTGTCTTAGCCGCTTGCGCGCTTGCGTTGGAAACGCTTAAGAGCATGGACGACCCATTTCGGGAGTCCGTCCAAACTGTTAAAAATCACCCCGGACAAATTGAGGCCGCCGCCTTCTGTCGAAACCTCATTGAGGGAAGTCGCTACGTCCGCAATTTGGATGAGATCCGCGGGAGCATCGCCGAGAGCTATCAGCCGACGAAGCAAACGATCAGCCACGCCGATGAGAGCATTCAAACCCCTTATTCGCTACGCTGTATCCCACAGGGAATCGGTCCGATCCTCGAGGCCGTGAGAGGTTATCAGGTCGTCATCGAAAGAGAAATCAATTCTGCCAACGACAACCCCCTTGTGGATCCCATTGAGGGCCGCATCTATCATACGGGGAACTTCTATGGCGGCCATGTGGCTCGTGCCCTCGACGGCTGGAAGATTGACTTGGCGACACTGGGGAACTGGCTGCACGCGCTTATGGCAATGGTCGTCGACGAGAGGTTCAACAATGGGCTCCCTGCTAATCTAGCTCCCAAACCTGGCCTCTTTTCGGGTTTTAAAGGAATGCAGCTCTGTCTGACGAGTCTGGTCTGTGCCCTGCGCCACTTATCAAATCCAAGCCTGGTCCACTCTCTACCCACAGAGCAATACAACCAAGACATGGTGAGTCTGGGAATGCATTCGGCCTTGACGGCCATGCAGATGACCACTATTCTTCGCGACGCAGTGGCGATTGCCCTGATCGCGCTCTGTCAAGCCGTAGACTTGCGTGACGGAGGCGGAAGGCTCGGAAAAGGAAGCCGTGCGGTTCATGAGGCAATCAGACGCGAGGTGGCTTTTCTAGAGGATGACCGCCCTTTGGATGGCGACATCAAGCAGATTACGGAACTGATACAAAGCAGGATGATTCCCGTTCCTGAACTGTCGAGCTGTATATGAACATCTTTGATTCTCTGGAGCGGAGCCGGACCGACTTCCCCGACAAAGAGGCCGTCATCTTCGACGGCACGCGCATCACATACAACCAACTGCACGAGCGAGTTTGTCGCTTAAGTTCGGCTTTGCAGGCGAGCTATGACATCAAGCAAGGAGATCGAGTTGGTCTCTTTCTTCCGAATAGACCGGAGTTCATCGCTTCCTATTATGCTGTGGTCCGTCTCGGAGCGGTCGCCGTTTCCTTGAACGTAATGTTCAAGCGCGACGAATTGAAATTCATTCTCAATGATTCGGAAGCCAGGCTCCTGATCACCACACCGCAACTTCTGGAACAAGTGCCGGGCGCAACCGAAGTTCCCTCTCTGGAAGCTATTCTTTGCGCCGGCAAAGCGGACCGCGCCGGGGTGGTTGAGTTGGACCGTTTAATAGCGTCGGTTTCACACGCTGTTCCAAAGGCAAGCTTGGAAAAAGACGCGGGTGTGGCGATCCTGTACACGTCCGGTACGACAGGGAACCCCAAGGGAGTCCTCCTCTCTTATGGCAACCTGATATCAAACGTCAGCGCCACGCAACACCATACGAAGATGGCTTGTGCCGACAGACTCATTTGTTATCTCCCGCTCTTTCACTGCTTCGGGCAAAACTTCATCATGAACGCCTCAGTCAACGCCGGAGCAACGCTCGTTCTCCACGAGCGCTTTCAGCCCGATGAGATCCTGCATTCGATAAAGTCCAATGCCGTGACGATGTTCTTCGGTGTCCCGACCGTCTATTCGCGTCTCTTGACACTGCCCAATATAGAAGAAGAGCTTGGTACGGTGCGGTATTACTTTACGGCTGCGGCGCCGATGCCCGTCGGAGTCGTCCGCCAATGGCGCGAGAGGTTCGGCGCGATCATTTATGAAGGCTATGGGCTAACCGAGACTTCCCCGTTCGCCTCTTACAATCACGACTATCTCTATCGTGAGGGAAGCATCGGCAGTCCGATTGAAAACGTTGAGATGAAAATCCTGGATGTTCAAGGGCGTGACCTCCCGCCAAGAGAAGTCGGAGAGATCGCCATTAAAGGACCGAACGTCATGCAAGGCTACTTCCGCCGCCCGGAAGAGACGGCTCAGATCCTACGCGATGGTTGGTTTCTCACCGGCGACATCGGCCAAATGGATGCTGACGGCTATTTTTATTTGGTGGACCGGGCCAAGGATATGATCAATGTCTCGGGCTTCAAGGTGTGGCCCCGGGAGGTGGAGGAAATCATCATGAAACATCCGGGCGTCGGTGAAGTGGCGGTGATCGGTATTCCCGATACCAACTCAGGCGAAGCGGTCAAGGCCTTTGCCGTCTCGAAAGAAGGTTGGCGCGTGACGGAGCAGGAACTCATAGAGTTTTGCCGCAGCCGTATCGCAGTCTATAAGGCGCCCCGTTTTTTCGAGTTCGTCGATTCTTTGCCGAGAAATCCCGCGGGAAAAATTCTCAAACGAGAGCTTAGAGTAAGAGAGGCGGCCCTCACCCCTCCCCGCGGGAGAGAGTGAAAAAAGATGGCTGCGAGAAACAAACCTCGAAACACGGAACACAGCCTAATCCTCTGCCTGGGCGCTCACCTATCAGAACTAGTCCCCTGGCCCGCTTGCGGGAGAGGGCGAGGGTGAGGGTGAATCTATGTCGGATCGTGTCGCGATCATCGGTATCGGCTTCACCTCGCTCCAGCCGTCAACGCCCCATGCGTCCTTCAAGGAATTGATGTTCGAGGCGGCGCAAAAGGCCTATCACGACGCCGGGGTCGAACCGAGTGAGATCGATTCATTTGTCACCTGCGCCGAAGATCTTAATGAAGGACTATCGATCTTTGACGAGTACACGCCCGATCAGCTTGGAGCCGTGCAAAAGCCGATGCACACGCTTACCCAGGACGGCCTGCACGGGATTGCAGACGCGCTCATGCAGATCCGCTCAGGAATCGCGGAGCTTGTCGTTGTCGAAGCCCATAGCAAGGCTTCGAACATCAAAACCCCGGAGTGGCTCCTCGACTATGCGCTGGACCCGCTTTACAACCGGCCGCTCGGTTTCAACCCGCACGCACTCGCGGGCCTCGAGATGAACGTCTTCTTGCACGAAACTGGAATCCGCGCCGAGCAGTGCGCGCAAGTCGCAGTGAAGAACCGCACGAACGCCCTGCGCAACCCGATCGCGGCTTACCCGCTGGCGCTGACGCCAGTGAATGTGGAATCATCCCCTTATGTTTCCTATCCCCTGCGCGAGGCAGAGATCGCTGAGAGGGCGGACGGTTGCGCGGTTGTTGTTTTGGCCAATGAAAAAAGAGCCCACAGAGCTCAGTCAAAGCCTGCGTGGGTCTGCGGCGTCGGCTTTGCCAATGACAGTGCGACGTTGGAATCGCGCGACTGGGTGCGAGCGGAATACGTTCGCATCGCAGCGGAAAGAGCCTACCGCCAGGCGGCAATTCAAAATCCGCGTGCGATCCATCTCTTCGAAGTGGACGATACGTACGCGTACAAGGAACTGCAGCATCTCATCGCCTTGGGCCTTTACTCCGACGGAGCTGAGGCCGGGCGATCCGTAG
>Ga0209376_1004026_pt1 | contig 12944 bp, 13 predicted proteins | sample GraSoiAngelo_134_FD_185891 | JGI IMG/M metagenome (GOLD analysis project Ga0209376, IMG submission 185891) | Grasslands soil microbial communities from the Angelo Coastal Reserve, California, USA - 14_0929_05_30cm (SPAdes) (version 2) | ecosystem: Environmental > Terrestrial > Soil > Grasslands ... | reverse complement strand
GTGTTCAAACGCCCCAGCGTCACGCTTCGCACAGCGAAGCGGCTACAGCAGAATCATTCGCTACAACGCACACTCAGCTCGCGCGTATGAATTGGCCCGCCAGGAGTCAGTTTGCTCGAATACAGATGAAATGCGTCAACACGGATCATTCCCGCATCGAGATCCTCGTTCGATTGCAAAAATTTCCGCAGCGATTGCGCGGAGACTTCGCGGCAACGGGCGATAGTAATGTGCGGATGCCAGGGACGAAGCTCCGGCTCGATGCCAGCGGCGAGCGCGGCTTCCTGCACGCGCTTGTGGATTTGGAACAGATGCGGGTGCGCCTTGCCTACGCCGATCCAGATAATTTTTGGAGGTCCTTTTGCGGGAAATGTTCCGACACCAACAACAGGCAGAAAGAACGCGCCAAACTCAATTGCGCTGAGTTTTTCGTGCAGCGCAAGACCGATATTGTCCGGCACATCACCGAAGAAACCGAGCGTCAGGTGCATTTGAGCCGGGTCGATCCAGCGCACCCCGCGAATCTGAGGATCAAGGCTTGCTAGGAGTTGGCGCGTTGACTCCGGAAGGTCGATCGCGACGAAGAGGCGCTTGGTCATCAAGAAGCAAACGTCCAACGCCCGCCATCCAACGTCCAACGTTCAATTGAATCCGCCCGTGATCAGCGATCGCTCCTACAACGATTTGCCTTTTGTCTCGTTATTGCGCGCTGTTGCTTTATCTGCCGAGCGCGTTAGCCAATCGGGAATCAAACGGCGGACTTCAGAACCCGCGCGCGATTGGTTCCCTTCGGCGCCAGCCGATTCCGGCAAAAACCGATTGATCAACCGCATGGCGTAGCCGGTAAGATTCGGGAAGAGTGCATCCCCAAGAATAGCCGTTCGCGCAGCAAATGTAAGCGTAAGCGATGGCTGACCACGACGGCAGGCAGCGAGAATTTTTCTGGCAGCGCGATCGGCGTTCATGGAGATTAGCGGGGCACCGGCGGAAGCAGCGAACCAGGCAAACTCGACGTCGTGCCTGCCTTTGAATTTTGCGTTCACGTGCGAGCCGGTGCGCATCATGCCCGGCGCGACCGTTGTCACGTGAATGTTATCACGCGCCAGCTCGGCGCGAATTGCATCAGAGAAACCGGTTAGCGCAAATTTGCTTGCGCTGTAGGGCGCCAGATGCGGCACTGCAACCTTGCCGCCAATGGAAGAAATATTAACGATGCGGCCTCCGCCCCAAATGCGCATTTCGGGAACGATTTGTGAAATCAATTCGAAGGGCGCCCAAAAATGCAGTCGCATTGCGCGCTCGAAATCCTCCGGCGTCATATGCTCAACTGGACCTACTTCGATAATGCCGGCGTTGTTGATCAAGATGTCTATCTTGCCAAAGCGATCGATGATTTGCCGGACAGCCGACTGAATTTTTCCGGTATCCAGCAGATCGCATTCAATCGTGAGGACTTTGCCGCCGCGGGGAGCAAGATCAGCCTTTGCACGTGCCAGCTCATCGGGATCGCGCGCAATGAGCGCAACCTTGCCGCCTCGCGCGCAAACATGTCGCGCGAGCACGAGTCCGAGTCCACGCGACCCGCCGGTGATGAGGACAACTTTATCGTGTAGCGGGTAGCGTGCGGTGCGAATGAAGCGCGCGATTATCCAGGCGACGAATAGAAGAGCGCCTGCGAATAGCACAACGCGAATATTCATTTCACGATTCATAATCAGATACGAATGGTTGGTAGCAAGCGGTCGTCAATACGCCTCGCAGGTTCTAATCCGTCCATCGACAGGCTGAAGCCTGTCCGACGCACTGGCGAGGACGCCTGTGTTACGCGTGTTTGCGATTGAAGCGGGCGACTTCGCGCGCCGTCTCGCGATCGATGGCGCGCTTTTTCAAATCGGCCCGCTTGTCATGCGCAAGTTTGCCGTGGCCCACGCCGAGCTCAGCTTTTACTCTTCCATTCTTCCAGTAGAGCTTGAGGACCACAAGCGCGCGGCCCTTCACCTGCGTTTCGCCATAGAGCTTGTCGATCTCCTGCCGATGCAACAACAATTTGCGCACGCGCTTTGCGGTCGGAATTTCGTGGCTGGCTTTTTCGTATGGCTGGATATCGGCGTTATAAAGAAAAGCTTCGCCATTTTCGATTCGCGCGAACGCATCGCTGATGTTCGCCTTGCCTGCTCGGATCGATTTGACTTCGCTCCCTTTCAGCTCGATGCCCGCTTCGTAGCGCTCGAGAATCCGATAATCGCGAAGCGCTTTGCGATTGATAATCGATTCGCTCGCCATATTGCACGCAGGGCCAACTCGCTCGGACAGGCCATCTCCCGGCGAACCTGTGCGATGGACTAGGCTCCGTCCGAAGACCCTTCGAGCGACTCGTAAGTCAGCTTCCCGGCAATAATTTCCGTGAGCGCAATGTCGGTCAACGACATCCGCGGCGTCGTCTCCACCAACGGTCGATGTCCCAAGCCAAGCTGACGCACTCGCTTGGAAACAACATTAATCAGAAGTTGCTGATTCGGGATCACGTGGGCTGCTTCGTTAAGAAGTTGAGTCGTCATATGGCGCAAGGAACGAACGGGGTGGGATGCTTCCGTTGGGAATTGAAGAATGACCGGCACGCTGCTTGTAAGCACGGACGGGACAAATTGCGGGGCGAGCATGGTAAAAATGAGTGTTGATCTTCCAAGCGAAGCCGCTTCTTGTCAACCCCAGAACGCTTTCGGGATCAACGGATTTTGTCCGTAACAGCACAAATTACTTTCGGTTAAAGTGTGATCGGCGGACTTTTCTGCGGCGCTCTGAGACAAAATTATTTGAGCTCGGAAGTGGATCCGATTGAGGAAGCGCGGCGGATTCTACTGAGGTGATATGATGACGCAAGAGTACCAAGGGAGCGACGGCTTCCCAACCCGGAAAGCGTTCGGGGCTGCCCAAGCCGTCACTCCTTGCAGTTCTCCCATGGGTTCGAATTCCTTGCCATCTGCGACAAAATACGCGAAGTAAGAGGCGCGCCCGGCCTAGCATGTCGGGTTAACCAATCCATTTCGGGCTGTGGCTCAGCTTGGTAGAGCGCCTGGTTCGGGACCAGGAGGCCGTGGGTTCAAATCCCACCAGCCCGATAATGTAATTCTCAACGCAGACCCGGAGCCGGTGTAGCGGTGCTTGTGTCAAGCACCGAAATCGAATAAACAGGCGTTTGGCACAAACGCCTCTACATTATGGCCATCCAAGCTCCGCCAATGCATTTCTCCGTCGCGATCGTCGGGGCGCTGATCGGCGTGGTGATTTTGTTGTTCGGACGAAAGCTTTTCTGGCTATGCGTTGCCGCAGTCGGATTCGCGGCAGGCGTAGAGATTGCGCCACACTTGGTTCACGAGCCGTCTCCTCTGTTGGCATTAACCGTTGCCCTCGTTCTTGGCTTAATTGGAGCGTTGCTCGCGCTGTTCCTCCAGAAAGTTGCGATTGCAGTGCTCGGTTTTCTCGCGGGCGGCAAACTTGCTGGCGCGATTGCCGCGGCATTTTTAATTCACTACGGACAGCACTCTACGATCATTTTTCTGGTGGGCGGAATTGTGGGCGCGATCCTCCTCCTCGCTTTATTTGATTGGGCTCTCATTGTTGTTTCCTCCCTCATCGGCGCGCATTTGATTCAAAGCGCAGTTGTCCTTCCTGCAACGGGATCGACCATTGTATTTCTCGGCCTTGCAGTCGTTGGCATCATCGTTCAAGCCGCGTCATTACGGAGAGGATGACGCCGGACGATCTCGACTTTTTTGCTGACAAATCTTTGAGCAATCGCAAAAATGCGCGCATGAACTCACCAACAACTGGATTACGCGTTGCAAGCGTTATTTTTGCTCTGTTTTTCCTGGGTCACCTTCTGCGATTGATCACGCATGCGTCGGTGATGCTCGGGAGTTACCATGTTCCGATGTGGCCAAGCGTGGTGGCACTCATAGTTGCCGGCTTGCTCAGCATCTGGATGTGGCGACTTTCGAGTCTGAGAGGGATAGCGTAATCACTTTCTGAGCCAGTCCGCTGCCACATCGACGTAGGATCGATCCAACGCTGCGATTGATGGGCAGCCGAGCAGCTTGAGAGTGCGAATGAGATCGGCGCGCAAAATCTCGATTGCGCGTGCAACACCTGCATCGCCAGCCGCTCCCAACCCGTAGGCGTATGCACGTCCGACCATGACGGCTCGAGCACCCAAACAGAGCGCTTTGACAATATCGCTGCCACGGCGGACGCCGCCATCGAAGAGGACCTCGATGCGATCGCCTACGCTCGCCACAATTTCAGGCAAGATCTCCAGAGACGGCGCAACACGGTCGAGCTGTCGGCCACCATGATTCGAAACGACCAACGCATCCGCTCCCTCGTCCACTGCGCGGAGGGCATCCTCTCGCGTGTGGACACCTTTTATCACTACAGGCCCGTTCCAGGCTGCGCGAATCCACTTGAGGTCCTCCCAAGTGACAACGGACTGTTCGAGTGCCGCAGTGACATCGGCGTACAGCATCGGCCCTTTTCCCGGAATGACGACATTCTCAAATCTCATCAATCCGCCGTCAGCGAGAAAAGCCGCCAGCCAGCGAGGTTTTGTCAGAACTTGATTCACAAACGGAAGCATCGCGCCGAGTTTGCCGCTGAGGAGTTCTTTGGCGCCGTTACGGAGGTCGCGTTCCCTCAACCCCGCGACTGGCGTATCGATCGTGACAACGAGAGCTGAATAGCCTGCCTTGTGCGCGCGTTCGATAGCTGCCAGGGCGCAGTCACGCCCTCCGACGAGATAAAGCTGATACCAGACCCGACCACCCGATGCATTTGCAACATCCTCCAGGTGGCAACCCGAAAGTGTCGAGAGCGTACAGATGATACCTGCTCTGCCAGCGGCGCGCGCGGCCGCTTCCTCGCCGCGTGGATACATCAGCCGACAGCTTCCAACTGGGGCGAGAATTAGCGGCATGGACAGAGATGTGCCAAGAACAACAGTGCGCAGATCGCACGACGGCACCGCGACGGCACAACGCGGACGGAATGTTACCGCCTCAAATGCGAGAGAATTCGCGCGCAACGTCCATTCGTCCTCTGCGCCGCCGTCGATGTAGTCGAATACCACACGAGGAAGCCGGCGTTGTGCCGCGCGCCGCAAATCTTCGATGTTCAGAACACGCGGCGGCTCAACTGATCGAGCCTTGTCATGTTGAGCGAAGCGAAACATCTCTGACTATTGGTTTGGTGAGCAGGTTAAAAGAATGATCTGAGATTCTTCGCTCCGCTCAGAATGACAAGAGGAATGCGCCTAGTGGCGAAAGTGGCGGACGCCGGTGAATATCATCGCCATGTTGCGCTCGTTAGCCGCGGCGATCACTTCTTCGTCACGAACTGAGCCACCCGGTTGAATGGCGCATGTCGCACCAGCATTTGCCGCGGCGACCAACGCATCTCGGAATGGGAAAAAGGCGTCGCTCGCAACCGCGCTGCTCTTGAGCGAAAGCCCCGCTTCTTTCGCTTTCCAAATTGCAATGCGCGACGCATCGATGCGCGACATCTGGCCGGCGCCAATGCCAAGTGTCCGGTCCGCCCGGGCGTAAACGATCGCGTTCGATTTCACGTGTTTCACCACGCGCCGCCCGAACAACATCGCGTTGAGCTCCGTTTTGGTTGGGCGTCTTTTCGTAACCACGTTTTGCGTCACATCGCCCGCGACATCTGCGTCCTGAACCAGTACGCCGCCACAGACCGACCGCGCATCAATCGCCGGTCTTGCCTGGCCTGCCGGCACTGTCAATCGGATCAGGCGCAGGTTCTTTTTTTTCTGCAGGATAGTGCGCGCCTCGGTATTAAAATCCGGCGCAATGATCACTTCGCTGAAAATTTCGCTGATTACTTTTGCCAGCGGCTCGTTCACCGGATGGTTGCATACGATGATCCCGCCAAAGGGCGCTTGTTTGTCCGTGGCAAACGCCTTGTTCCAAGCCTTGCGAAGATCAGCGTCGGAACCCACTCCGCATGGATTGGTATGTTTAAGGATTGCGACAGTCGGCTCGTCAAATTCGGCGATCAGATTCGTCGCCGCGCTGATGTCGAGAATGTTGTTAAAGGAAAGTTCCTTGCCATGGAGTTTTTCGAAATATTTGTCGAAATCGCCATACAGCGCAGCGGTTTGATGCGGATTTTCTCCGTAACGTAATCGCATCGTCAATGGAAGTGAAAGTGAAAAAGACGCGTCGGTTGTCTGCTCCTTGTTCAGGAAGCTGCTGATTGCCCGATCGTAGTCGGCAGTCCTGACAAAGGCTTTGATAGCGAGACGCTCGCGCAATTTCAGCGTCGTTTCTCCCTTGTTATCGCGCATGTTTTCAAGCACCGCGTCGTAATCTGCCGGATCGACAACGACCGTCACCGATTCATAGTTTTTCGCTGCGCTGCGAATCATCGACGGTCCTCCGATGTCAATATTTTCAATTGCTTCTGCCAGGGTTACGTCCGGCTTGGCAATTGTCGCCTCGAAAGGATAAAGATTTACCACCACCAGATCGATCGGCTCAAAGCCACATTCACGCGCTTCCGCCTCATGCTTCGCGTTACCGCGCTTGTAGAGAAGACCGCCATGCACGCGGGGATGCAAAGTCTTAACTCGCCCATCGAGCACTTCTGGAAACGCGGTGAAGCTCGAGATCTCGCGCACTGGAATTTTTTCCTTCCTCAACAGGTTCGCCGTTCCGCCCGTAGAAATGATATCAACGCCCTGACGCTCGAGGACGCGCGCAAACGCAGCCACACCCGTTTTGTCGGAAACAGAAATCAGAGCACGGGTGATTTTCATTTGGACAAAAAATCTAACCGCGGATTACGCGGATAGCGCGGATAATCTTAAAGGCCTGTCATCCCGAGCCGCAGAGACGGCGAGAGACCTCACGACTTGTTCTCGAGTACACAGGGTACTTGGCGTGATCAACACCGAATTGGGAGGTCCTTCGCTTCGCTCAGGATGACATCAGCGATCAAGAATCACGTTCTTCGCGGCCGGATAAAGCACCGGACAACAGCCGATGGTTTCGCAGAACGCTTTGCTGAAATGGCTCAGGCTCGAGTAGCCGACTTCTGTGGCCGCTTCAGTGACGTTGTAGCGTCCAGTGCGCAATAGCTCGGCTGCGCGTTCCATCCTCAAGTTGCGCAAATATTGAGGAATAGTCAGACCGACTTCGCGGGAAAAAATCCTGCTTAGATAAAACGGACTGCAGCCTACTTCCTGGCCGATCATTTCCAGCGCGGGAGGATTAGCCAGATCGCGCGCGAGAACCTCCTTGACGCGCTCCACGCGCTCCCGCGCCACACGCTTCTGCCGCATGCAAAAAAATTCAGGGTCCTTGGGCGCAAAAAGGAAATGCGCCATCAGCTCAAGCGCCTTGCTTTGATACCAAAGAATCTGCGCCGCTTTGGCCACAGGCGGCTCGGCCACGCTCGCAACGACGTCGCGCTGCTGAATCGACATTGGCCGGGTAGGCGCAACGACTGTCTCGTTTTTGTCGCTGAAGATAATCCGGCGAATCTCCGGCTCCAGATCCGCCTCGTTCTGCACGAATTGTTTCTGCAAATGCGACCGCGAAAATTCCAACGTAACAAATTGGTGATGATCGCGCGCCTGACGTGACGCCGGTAACGGTTCGTCCGCGACGGCGTAGTACCCGGAGTTGCCAGGGAAATAATCGCTCCGCAATCGGCCCCCGCCACCCACCGCGCCGTGCCCGTTGAGGTTCAAACAAAATTCCAGGCTACGCGGGTGGAAAGTGCGTCCCCAGTTAAAGGAATGGTCGGTGCGAAAGTCGTGCCACTCGATCGCGACCCCGATTTTGTCCACATCACCGTACAATGGGCGCCAGCCGTCTTTCAGTTCACGCCAGGCGTGTCGTTCGGCTGCGCAACCGGGGTTCATCGTGCGTAAATTACGAATGATGCTGAGCCGAATGCAAGGCTGGTTTCTTTTCCTCAAGCGCGGCGCGGTCCCACTTCCCCAGCTTTGAGGTGGCGTCGTAAACGCTCTGCGCGAAATCCAGCAGGACTTGATCCGGCTTTTCAGCGGTGCGCACCGCGTCGTAGGGCAAGATGAACTCGCGCAGCTTCGCCTCATAAAAAGCCGCGTCTGGCTGAACTTTCGCTCCTGAGAATCCAGGCGGTTCAGGATAGGCGTACGAGTAGAAAACGGGTATCGGCATGGCTGCGTTGCCGGGCCAAAAACCTAGACTGCTTACTTCCTGCGAGTAAGCCTCGCGCGTAATCTCATCCGGCAAATGCGGGACTCCGCCGGGATGTGGCGGCGCTGGTCGGCCGGAGAAACGCGTCACCGCCAGATCAAAGCTACCCCAAAGAAAGTGCACCGGACTACATTTACCACAGAAGCGCGAACGGAATTCCTTAAACACGCGATCGCTCTGAACAAGAACGCGCCAGAACCGATTGGCGTATTCGCGATCATAAGAGCGGTGTTGTTCGTCCTGCTCGAACGGGACAGGGTTCTCGATCTCGTTAGGCATCGTGTGGATGGTCACCGGCAGATCGAGATCCTCAAGCGTCTTCATCAGGATCTGATAAAACTCGGCAACCGACCGCGGTTTCAGTTCGATCGTTCGCCCAGCACCGTCGCTTTTGAGGATGCGCAATTGGTGATCGATAAAATCAAAATTTATCTCGAAAGTGCGCGCACTGTGCGGGATCGGTGAAGTCGTTAGGCCGCGGGAAGTCACGTAGAGAGTGACATGCCAGGAGTGGTTCGTCCATGGAGTGAGCGTCAGGCGAATTTTGCCGACGATCTGTGTCCACATGTGCAAAGTGATGGCAGTGTCTTTCCACTCCGCGAAAGGCAGAGCCGGCCAATAATCAGACGTGCCGTTCATCTTATTTTCCAGACGACTGTAGCCGCGTCCCTGCGGGACGCGCAACGCGCGCGATGCAAACAAGTCAGCTCTGCGCTTCGCACAGCGAAGCGGCTACAGAAATCCGTGAACGCCCCGCGCGCCACTCCAGCAAGGTTCATGTTCACAGGTTAGCGCCGCTACTCCCGGTTAATGAAATCCGAAAAGGAGCGCTTCACCTTCTCAAACATTCCTCGCGCTTCTTCCTGTGCTTTATAGAAGCCATGCTTGATCTTTCTCTTAACTTTGCTGATGACGCCGCTTCCCTCTCCCTGGTCGGAATCGCTTGCTACGTCTTCCATGGTCGCGCCAGCAAACATTCCCTCGGTTCTCTTCACAACGCCGCGAGTCGCGCCGATGTATATCGTACCGACCGGGCGCGACGATCGATTTAGCAAAGTAACAATCCAGACCGGTTCGCCGCGCTCATCCGTGCGCAATGTGTAATCCGCCGTCGCAAAACGGGTGTGCGACGTGTCCGCTATGTGACTGGCCACCGCGAAAGCGCCGCTGGAATCCAGGTTCAACCGTGAAACATTGAGCGTTGCGCCTTCGGCAGAACCCGCTGTCGACCGATCCGGGCTCTCATCAGAATCAATCTTTCCATCCGCGATCCCCAGTTCGCGCACACCGCGAGCCGCTGGGTCCTCCAGAATAATTTTCCATTTCTCCGGTTGTGGGGCGCCTTTGACACCGGTAATCGACACAATGTGATTCAGCGCGCCGCGACCGAATTGCGCCCCCACCACGCGCAACGCTTCGTAAGCAGTGGCGTTTTCCTGCGCCCACACCGGCGTAACCAAAAGCAAAAGCGCAGCAAACGATTTCCACATGCTGCAAAATTGAACAGCGGTTTGGGCGAGTGTCCATCGTGTTTTTACGCGAGTGGGCAGCGCATGTAACCAGCAAGTCACAGATGTTTGCTCTATGCTTGAATGAGCGTCGGAATCTGCTCACGTTTTGCGAGCCGGAATGAAGAGACGGAAAGTGGAATTCAGCAGTCACACTGCGAACCTTGCGTTGCTGCGCAACTACGTACGCGATTTTCTCAATGGCTACCCGTTCTCCGAAAAGCAGCGGCTGCTAATGGTGCTCGGCGTGGACGAGGCATGCACGAACGTGATTCGCTACGCTTACCGTTTGCGCGACGACCAACTGATCTCATTGCGCATGGAGGGACTGCGCAAATGCGTGCGCATGCGGTTGCGCGATTATGGCGAACAGGTCCTTCCCCAAGAAATGAAGGGGCGCTCTCATGACATGATCAAACCGGGCGGGCTCAGTTTGTATCTCATTCGGAACGCCTTTGACGAAGTCGATTACATACACAAACGCCGCGGCACGGAACTGGTGCTGACGAAAAACTTGGAATAAAAATAGCCCAGCGCTTTAGCGCTGGGGTTCACCGTTATGTCATACGAATGAGTCCCAGCGGGACGATAGAAAGGCGACTAAGATCGATTATAGCGATTTGTTTTCTTCTTTCGTCCCTGCGGGGACTCTTGGATGATTTTGACCATTGACCAGCGTTGAAACGCTGGGCTATTGCCACACCCACATGAAACCGCCGGAACCAGATGCTGCTTTTGAAATTTCGCTGCGACCGCCCGCGTTCAGCGAGTTCACCGGCCAGGTGAAAGTGCGCGAGCGGTTGGAGTTGATGGTGGAAGCCGCGAAAATGCGCGGCGACGTGCTGGAACACATTCTCCTCAGCGGCCCGTCCGGTCTGGGCAAAACGACGCTCGCTTACATTATCGCCAACGCGATGAGTGTGAACATTAAAAACACCAGTGGGCCGGTGATTGAGAAGGCCGGTGAACTGGCAGGTCTTTTAACGAGCCTTGAAAAAGGCGACGTGCTTTTCATCGACGAGATCCATCGACTGCAACCTGCGATCGAGGAATATCTCTACCCGGCGATGGAAGATTACCGGCTCGACATCATCATCGACCAGGGACCACAGGCGCGCAGTCTGCGCCTTAATCTGCCGAAGTTTACATTGATCGGCGCGACCACGCGCTCCGGGATGGTGAGCGCGCCGCTTCGGTCGCGTTTCGGCATGACGGCGCGGCTCGATTATTACAATGCCGAGGAGATGCAAAAAATCATTATTCGTAGCGCGCGCTTGCTCGGCGTCGAGATTGACGCACCCGGCGCGGCTGAGATCGCGGCGCGCTCACGCGGCACGCCGCGCACAGCGAATAACCTGCTGCGCTGGGTGCGCGACTTCGTGCAGGTGAAAGCCGAAGGCAAAATCACCGCGGAACTGGCCGACCGCGCTCTGACGATGCTGGAGATCGATCGCGACGGTTTTGACCAGTGGGACAAGCGCATCATTGAAACGTTGATTCACAAATTTAACGGCGGTCCCGTCGGGTTGAACTCGCTCGCTGTCGCGATCGGCGAAGAAGCCGGCACGATCGAAGAAGTGAACGAGCCGTATCTGATCATGGAAGGTTACATCAAGCGCACGCCGCAAGGCCGCGTCGCGACCGCGAACGCCTATCGCAAGCTCGGGCTCAAACCGCCGGCCGGTGCGCAAGGCGAGTTACTTTGATCACCACGAAGAGCACGAAGTTTTACGAAGGGATCAAAGAATCCTTCCGGTTTATTTAGACTTCGTGTTCTTCGTGTCCTTCTTTGTTAACTAAGCGATGCAACTGACTGCCGATTTCTTCCAAACATCGACGAAGGTGTTCAGCGTGTCCGAGCTGACGCGGAACATTCGCGGCACGCTCGAGGCGAAATTCGGTGCTGTTTGGGTCCAGGGGGAAATCTCGAATTACAAACTGCAACCGAGCGGCCATCAGTATTTCACGCTTAAAGACCAGCGCGCGCAGATCTCCTGCGTGATTTGGCGCGACACCATTGCGCCGCCGCGACAAGCTCTCGTCGATGGGACGCAGGTGCAGGTTTACGGCACCGTTACGGTTTTTGAAGCGCGCGGACAATACCAGCTCAATATCCAGATTCTTCAGCCGCGTGGAGTGGGCCTGCTCCAGGCAAAGTTCGAAGCGCTGAAACGCAAACTTGAAGCGGAAGGATTGTTCGCGCCCGAACGCAAACGGCCGCTGCCAAAATTTCCGCGGCGAATCGGGATCGTGACGTCACCAACCGGCGCAGCGATTCGCGACATGCTGAACGTCCTGCGCCGGCGCGCGCCGTGGTTGCAGATTTTGATCAACCCAGTGCGCGTGCAGGGAACGGGCGCTGCGCAGGAGATCGCGGTTGCGATTCGCGAGTTCGCAATGTCTAACGAAGCGTTTGCACCTCTCGATCTTATTGTGGTCACGCGCGGCGGCGGGAGCATCGAAGATTTATGGGAGTTCAATGAAGAGATTGTCGCACGCGCGATATTCAATTCCGCGGTGCCAATTGTCTCCGCGGTCGGTCACGAAATCGATTTCACCATCTGCGATTTCGTTGCGGATTTGCGCGCGCCCACACCGAGCGCCGCCGCCGAATTAATTGTGCCCGACGTTATCGATCTCCAGCGCCGGATTGATAGTTGCGCCCGCGCGCTCGCGCGCCAGTTGCTCAACCGCGTGCGCGACGCGCAACAACGACTCGACCACGCGCGCGAAACTTTGCAGCGTTGCCTCGTGCACAAGATCGACAGTTACAAGCGCGGCCTTCTCCACATTGCGCGTGCGTTACAGGCACACAGTCCTGGACGAGAGCTCATGATGCGCCGCAACCGTTTTGCCGATTTGCATCGGCGATTGATTGCATGCCCGCCGCGATTACTGGAAAACGCAAAGCACCGTTTCCAAAGCATCGAAGGAATTTTGCGCGTGCTCGGACCGGACGCGACCTTGCGCCGCGGTTACAGCATCACTATGAACGAACGCAGAAAAATCATCCGGACAATCACAGCAGTCCGGCCAAAGATGAAAATTCGCACCCGCATCAGCGACGGCGAATTCGACTCAGAGGTCGTTAGGTAGCGACGTGGCCAGGATTACGTTAATCCACATCGCACGCCCAAGGTGACTAGAAAAGTTCAATTGATTCTCCACGGGAAAGTGA
>Ga0209376_1004020_pt1 | contig 12961 bp, 15 predicted proteins | sample GraSoiAngelo_134_FD_185891 | JGI IMG/M metagenome (GOLD analysis project Ga0209376, IMG submission 185891) | Grasslands soil microbial communities from the Angelo Coastal Reserve, California, USA - 14_0929_05_30cm (SPAdes) (version 2) | ecosystem: Environmental > Terrestrial > Soil > Grasslands ... | reverse complement strand
TGGCCGGGCTGATCGGGTAGTAGGTCTGAAGCCCGAGCCCGGCTTTTAGCTTGGCGATCCCAACTGCCTGGACGCCTTTGATCAGGATTCGCTTCTGGCGCTGCTCGGCAGGCAATGCAGACAATTGCCGCGCGGGCCGCGCGCTGAAGTGGCTTCGTGCATAGTCGGCTGCGGCTTTGACCGCCTGCACATTCATCTCGGCGGCCTCGGCCTTGCGTCCCTTGAACTCGTGACGGATGGCGTCAAAGACGAGCTCATCGTCGTAGCCGGCCAGGCCGATCGAGGCGCCCAGGGCCACTGTATTGCGCATCACGATGTACTTGCGCGACTGGCCACCCTTTCCGACTTGCTTGAGGGCCTCCTCGAGGACCTCGAAGAACGGGATCGGGTAGAGGTGGACGTCGTTCCGCTGGAATTGCGCCGGATCGATCTTGAGGTCGGCGTCGTAGACGATGCCACCTCCGGGCGAGACCCGATGGACATGGCCGGTGTGACTGGGATAGTGTTTGCGTTCCTGGGCATCGCCGAAGAGGGTTTCCTGGTCGAGCGCCACCAGCATGTGGATCTCGTCGATATGCGAGCGGACCGGCACCGGCGCCGCCGTGACCCGGTAGTAGCTGTGCTTCCCCATGATGTTCGAGTGGAACTCGATATTGGCGAAGACATGCAGGCCACCGCGCATCAGCGCTTTGGCATAGATCTCGGCCGAGGCATTGATGCCTCCACCCTGAGGACCGCCGATGACCCAGGACAGTTCCCGGCGGCTGAGTTCAGTAGGCACGACCAGCGCTGATTTTAGCGTTTGACCAGATTCCCGGGTTCCTCAAGGCGCAGCGGTGGCAGAGAACGGTGTTGCCTCTTTGGCGGGCACAGCCTGAATATAGAGGGAGATGGAGCAGCTTCGACAGGTCGTACTCGTCCTCATTGCGGTCGGCGCAGTAATCAGCCTTGCTGCGATCGCAAGCGCGTTATATGAGTTCAGAACCGGCCGCCTCGTCCGCTACCCCTTTCGCCGCAAGCTTCCCGCGACACCGGAGGACGTTCGAAAGAACGGCCTCGCGCTCGTTCTCAATGACCTCGGGGTCTTGCTGGTCGACCTGATCGCTCTTTCAGGCCTGCTTCTGGAGGGCGCTCGTTACGACCCAGTTTTGGGCGTGAGCTATCTCACCACCGGGGCTGCGGGATTCGCGGGTGCATTCCTGTCGATGCTCACCTCGCTCCACCTGAGGGGCGACGTGCGGTACCAGGAGCGCCAGAAGCCGCGGATGCCGTCGCCTCAGGCCTAGGCCGCGTTCGGGACGACCTTCAGCCGTTTCGGCCGGACGAAACCGCTGTCCGGGGCCGGGTCGAAATAGCTAAGCGGCACCGCGTTGCCGGTCGACTCGAGCACTTCCATGATCCGCGGGATTGCCCCGGTCGCAGTGAGCATTCCGGTGACCTTGCCGTTCTCGTAACCGGTCTGCTTGTAGACGAAGATGTCCTGCAGAGAGATCTGATCGCCCTCGATCCCCATCACCTCGGAGATGTAGGTGATCTTCCGGGTGCCGTCTCGCAACCGGTTCTGCTGGATGATGATGTTGGGAAATCGTGTCCCGCGGCGTGTTCGAGTGAACCGTGGTCAGCGACCCATCATGACCCGTGTTCATGGCCTGGAGCATGTCCAGGGCCTCGCCGCTGCGGACCTCTCCCACGACGATCCGGTCGGGCCGCATTCGGAGAGTGTTGATGACCAGGTCGCGAATGCTGACCCCACCCTTGCCTTCTACGTTGTTGGGCCGCGATTCCAGGTTGATCACGTGGATCTGACGCAGCTGCAGCTCGGCAGCGTCCTCAACGGTGATGATGCGCTCGTCGGAGGGGATGAAGCTGGAGAGCACGTTGAGCGTCGTGGTCTTTCCCGACGAACCGCCGCCGGCCACCACGATGTTCATTCGCGCATTGACGCAAGCTTTGAGAAAGACCGCCATCTCGTCGGTCAGCGTCTGATTCTTGATCAGGTCGGTGATCTGGAGTGGGTCCCGGCGCATCTTGCGGATCGTCATCGATGCGCCCCTCACCGCCAGCGGCGGGATGATCACATTGACTCGGGAACCGTCTGGAAGACGGGCGTCGACCATGGGCGAGCTTTCATCGACGCGGCGGCCGACTCCGGTAACGATGCGCGAGATGATCTGCATCAGGTGGGCGTCGCTGTCGAACTTGATGGCCGCCCGCTGCATCTTGTTCCCGCGCTCGATGTAGACCTTGTTGGGACCGTTGACCATGATGTCCGAAATCGTCTCGTCCGCCAGCAACAGGTCGAGCGGGCCGAAGCCCAGGATGTCGGCGAGGAGTGCCCCCAGCAGCCGGTCGCGGGTCTGGGTAGTCAGCGTGACCCGGCGGGCGCTCAGGTAGGCGTCGAGCACCTCGGTCGCCCGCTGGCTGATGGCCTCACGGTCGAGCTCGTTCGCCCGTTCACCGAGTTCGCCGATGATCCGGTCATGGACCGCGGCCTTGATCCGGTGCAGCCGCTCGGCCTCTGGCAAGTCGCTGAGGTTGGCGTTGGCGGGCGCCGGTTTGGCCTCCACCGGAGCTGGCGCTGGGCGGGCGGCCGCCACCCGGTCGGCGAGCCTTGGGGCGGGCGTCGCAGCCGGTGGCGGAGCTGGCACGACGACCGGCCGCGGGGCCGAAGCCGGCACCGAAACCGGGGGTCTGGGCACGATCGGCCGCGGCGCCGCCGGCGGGACGGCTGGCCGGACCTGGACCGGGGGCCGGGCCTGGGCTGGCAACTGGCCTGGCGGCGGGCTGTAGGGGGCTGACCGTGTGGGCGGCGGTGAGGGCGGGTTCTGCCGGGCTGGCGGACCCGAAGGCGCGGCGGGGGGCTGGCTCGGCCGTGCGGGCGCCTTGGGGGCCGGGGGCGGCGATCCGGGTTCGCCCTGGGATTTCTGAATACGTTCGAGCAGCGACAAGCGGTTCTTTACCCCCAGTTCGTTTGAATTGGCGAACCGAGCCGAATGCTACGTAGCGAGCCTTACGAACCAAACTGCGTGCGGGTAACAGGCCGATGGCACGGCTGCCACAGCTACTGACAGTGGTGGTGACTTCGAATTCGCAGGAATAGGGGACGGATTCCGATTTGCTGGGAAGGCACCAACTTTCTGGGAGGTCGCATTTAGATGTCGTTATCCAAGATCTTTTTGATCATTGCGCTGATCTGCTTCATCCTCGACGCGCTCGCCGGCCGCATGAAGTTCAGGGCGCCGTTCGGCCTACTGCCCGGTGGCCTGGCGTTTCTGGCCGCGTCGCAGTTGTTCTAGCGGGTTAGAGGAAGCCAAGCTCCATCTTGGCGTCGTCGCTCATCATGTCGGCGCTCCAGGGCGGCGAGTACACGAGCTCAACCGTACACGCGTTGACGCCCGGGACTTCTTCGACCTTCACCTTCACCTCGTCGAAGAGGTCCTGGGCCCAGGGGCAGCCGATCGCGGTCAGCGTCATCTTGACCAGGACGTTGCCTTCGTCGATGTTGATCTCGTAAACCAGGCCCAGCGACATGATGTCCAGCCCGATCTCCGGATCGCGGCAGGTCGCGAGCTGGGCCTCGACCTGCTGGCGCAGGTCGCCCGAAGCCGGTGCCTGGGTCGTTTCCATGATGTCCGCCATAGTCAAATCTTAGTCCGGCACCTCGATGAAGACATCGCCGTTCTCGATCGTTACCGGGAAGGTCTTCGCCGGGATCACCGCCGGCAAGCCGGTCACCTTGCCGGTGCGGACGTCGAAGCGCGAGCCGTGCCGCGGGCACTCGACCGACATCTCCCAGAGCTCGCCCTCGCAAAGCGAGTACTCCTCGTGCGTGCAGGTGTCGCCGATGGCATAGAAATTGTCGTCTTCCGCGTGCACCAAGCAGACCGGCTCGCCGTCGACTTCGACGCGCATCATCGACTCCTTCGGAAGCTCACTCGTCGACGCGACTCTCTGACGAGTCACGCTAGTCAATGCGCGCAGACAACTCCTGGTCGACGGCGTCGCGCACCTGGGCGACCGGCAGTCGATCCAGGACCTCGCCCAGGAACCCCTGGACCAGCATCCGCTCCGCAATCGGCCGCGGAATGCCGCGACTCTCCAGGTAGAACAGATGCTCTGGGTCCACCGGGCCGACCGTCGCGCCGTGGCTGCAGCGCAAGATGTCGTTGTTGAGGATCTCGAGGATGGGCTCGGACGTCGCCTTGGCCTTCTCCGAGAGGAGCAGGTTGCGATTGGCCTGGTTGGAAGAACTGCCGCGGGCGGCGGCTTCCACTCGCACCACGCCGACGTAGACGCTCTTCGCCCGGTCCCGCAGGGCACCTTTGAAGAGCAGGTCGGAAGTCGTGTGCGGTGCGATATGGTCCTGCAAGGTTCGAAAGTCGAAGGCCTGCTCGCCCGTGCCGAAGAAGAGTCCCCGCAGATCGGCGCTGGAGCCAGGCCCTTCGAGCATCGCCTCGACACGGAGCCGCGCCATCCGGGCGCCGAGCGCCACGTCCACCATCTGGAGGTGCGAGTCGCGCCCCAGGTGAAAGCGTTGATTGGCAAACTGCCAGGTCTGGATCCCCCACTGTTGAAGGGCGACGTAGCCGACGTTTGCGCCCTCCTCGAGAAAGATCTCGGATGACCCACTTGCCAGAGAGGTCTCATCGCGACTGCTGCTAAGAAATTCATCGACGTACTGGAACCGGGAACCCCTGCCGGCGATCACCAGCGAGTGAGGCAGCACGGCGGCGCCCGAGCCGGCCGACCAGAACTGGCTGACCAGCGGCTGCTCGACCGTCACCCCTTCGGGGACATACAGGAAGGTGCCGCCGCTGAACAGGGCGGCGTGTAGGGCCGCGAACTTATCCCGCTCCGGCTTGACGGCGCTGAACAAGTAGCGCTGGACCAGCTCGGGATGCGCGGAGGCGGCGGCCGCCAGCGGCATGAGGATCACGCCGCGCTGGGTGAGGTCTGGCGCGACGGACGCAACCGCCGGGGTGGTCCCCCGCTGGTAGAGGGTCGCGCCGACATTTTCCAGGGCCCCAGCCGGAGCCACGCCGTTCGGCTGCTGGAACGGCGCGTAGGCCTCGAGATTCAGGGTCTTCAGGTCGACTTGTTTCCAGTCCTCGTTGCGCCTCGTATCCGGCAGGCTCATGCCCTCGAACACGCCGAAGGCATCCAGGCGGCGTGCGCGCAGCCACGCGGGTTCGCCGTGAAGAGCGCTGAGCTCTTCAACGGCCGCTTTCGTAAACGCCATCTACCCGACGGAGCCGATCATCTCGAGCTGGATCAAGCGATTCAGCTCGACGGCATACTCGATCGGCAGTTCCTTGGTGAATGGCTCGATGAAGCCGTTGACGATCATTGTCTCGGCTTCGGCTCGGGTGATGCCCCGGCTCTGCAGATAGAAGAGTTGCTCGTCCGAGACCTTGCTGACCGTGGCCTCATGTCCGATCCGGACCTGGGGCTCATCGACCTCGGTCGTGGGATAGGTGTCTGAACGCGACTGCTCGTCCAGCAGCAATGCGTCGCATCGGACGAAGGACTTCGAGTTCTTCGCGCCGGGATAGACCTTTACCAGTCCGCGGTAGGAGGTTCGCCCGCCGTTCTTCGAGATCGACTTCGAGACGATGTTGGAGCTGGTATTCGGTGCTACGTGCACCGCCTTGCCCCCGGCATCCTGGTGCTGACCCTTGCCGGCGAACGCCACGCTCAGCACATCGCCCTTCGCGCCCGGCTCCATCAGATAGATCGACGGGTACTTCATCGTGATCTGCGACCCGAGGTTGCCGTCGACCCACTCCATGGTGGCGTCGCCGTAGGCGACCGCACGCTTGGTCACCAGGTTATAGACGTTGGTCGACCAGTTCTGCACCGTCGTGTAGCGGCAGCGGGCGCCCCGCTTGACGATGATCTCGACCACTGCCGAGTGCAGAGAGTCGGTGGTGTAGATCGGGGCCGTGCAGCCCTCGATGTAGTGGACGAAGCTGTCCTCATCGCAGATGATGAGGGTCCGCTCGAACTGCCCCATGTTCTCGGCATTGATCCGGAAATAGGCCTGGAGCGGGATCTCGACCTTGACGCCCTTGGGCACGTAGATGAAGGACCCGCCGGACCACACGGCGCTGTTCAGCGCCGCCAGCTTGTTATCGGCTGGCGGAATGATGGTGCCGAAGTACTCCTTGAAGAGGTCCGGGTACTGGCGCAGGGCGCTATCGGTGTCGGTGAAGATCACGCCTTTCGATTCCAGTTCCTTGTGCAGGGAGTGATAGACCACTTCCGATTCGTACTGGGCCGCCACACCGGCCAGGAACTTCCGCTCGGCCTGCGGCACCCCGAGCCGGTCAAACGTGTTCTTGATGTCGGCCGGAACGTCATCCCAGGTCTTGCCCTGCTTCTCCGTCGACTTCAAGTAGTAATAGATGTTCTGGAAGTCGATCACCGATAGATCGGCGCCCCAGGTGGGCATCTCCTTCTTTTCGAAGGTCTGCAGCGCGCGCAGGCGGAATTTCGTCATCCATTCCGGCTCGTTCTTCATCCAGGAGATTTCTTTCACGACATCGGCGTTCAGGCCGCGCTTGGCCTTAAAGACGAACTTCTCCGGGTCGAAGAAGCCGTACTTCTCCTTGTAGTTGTCGCCAACGTCGATCCGCGGGATGACGGTTGCCATTACCTTGCCTCCAGGGCCGCCGGCGCCTTGTCCGGCTCCTTGACCCATTCCGAATAGCCTTTTGCCTCCAACCAGTCGGCGAGCTCCGGCCCGCCGGACCGAACGAACTCCCCGTTTACGAGGACGTGCACGTAGTCCGGCTTGATGAACTTCAGGACGCGGGTGTAATGGGTGATGATTAGCACCCCCAGTTCCGGGCCCCGCATCTTGTTGACGGCGTCGCTGACGAACTTGATCGAGTCGATGTCCAGTCCGGAGTCCGTCTCATCCAGGATGGCGATCTCGGGTTTGAGCACGGCCATCTGGAGGATCTCAGCCCGCTTCTTCTCGCCGCCGGAGAACCCTTCGTTGACGTAGCGCGAGAGGAAGGAATCGTCCATCCGAAGCACGGACATCTCATTCTTCAGCAGGGCGCGGAATTCCTTGACATTGATAGATTTGGACTTGTCCTTGCCGTCGAATCCACGCTTGGCGTTGATGGCGGTCCGGAGGAAGTTCGACATCGTGATGCCGGGGACGACCACCGGATATTGCAGGGCGAGAAACATGCCGAGCTTGGCTCGTTGCTCGGTCGGCAACGTCAGGATGTCCTTCCCTTTGAAGAGCACCTGGCCGCCCACTACTTTGTAGTTCGGATGACCCATCAGCGTGTGCGAGAGCGTGCTCTTGCCCGAGCCGTTCGGGCCCATGACCGCGTGCACCTCGCCCTTGTTGACGGCCAGTGAAACGCCCTTGAGGATCTCGCGGCCCTCGACGCTCACGCGCAAATCCTTGATCTCGAAATCTGCCATAACCTCTGTCAGTTTACCCACGGCTGCCGAATTCAAAGCCAATTCAGTCCTCCTCCGGCGCATCGCCATTGAGCGCAACCCGCAGGGTATTGACCGAGAGCGTGGCGCACTTCATGCGAGCGGGGCTGATCTGGATCCCGAGCTCCTCCAGCAGGTCCTTGGTCGGAAAGGTCTTCAACTCCTGGAGCGGTTTGCCGACAATCAGGTCGGTCAGCATCGAGGCCGACGCCTGGCTGATCGCGCAGCCTCGGCCGCGGAAGCGCACATCGCCCAGCCGCCCATCGTCGAGCTTCAGGTAGAAGGTGATGACATCGCCGCAAAGTGGGTTGTCGCCCTCCTGGGTGATGTCGGCATCAGGTAGCTCCCCGAAGTGGTGCGGGTTCTTGTAGTGCTCGAGGATCTGCTCCCGGTAGAGATCGTCACTCATGGTTATGCGAACACCTTTTGTGCCTTTTGAATTCCGCTGACAAGGTGGTCGACCTCGTCGACGCGGTTATAGATGTAGAAGCTCGCCCGCGTGGTCGCCGCCACGCCCAGCCGGTCCATCAGGGGCTGGGTGCAATGGTGACCGGCGCGGACCGCGATCCCCTCGCGGTCGACAAGGGTAGCGAGATCGTGTGGGTGGATGTTGGCAAGCGTGAACGAAATCGCGCCACCATGGATCTCGGAGTCACGCGGGCCGTAGATAGTGATACCGGGGACCTCCTGCAGCTTTTCCATCGCATAATCGACCAGCGTCCGCTCATGGGATCGAACCCGATCCATGCCAAATTGGGTCAGGTAGTCGACGGCCGCGCCCAGGCCGATCCCTTCGGCGACGCTCGGCGTGCCGGCCTCGAACTTCCACGGGAGGTCGTTCCATGTCGCCTCGTTGAGTCTGACCCGCCTGATCATGTCGCCCCCTCCGAGGAAGGGCGGCATCGACTCGAGCAACGACCGTCGGGCCCAGAGGACGCCGATCCCCGTCGGACCGCACATCTTGTGGCCACTGAAGGCGTAGAAGTCGGCCCCGAGCTCCTGGACGTCGACCGGCATGTGTGGCACCGCCTGGGCACCGTCAACCAGCACCAGCGCGCCGGCCCGGTGCGCCGCCTCGGCCACCGCCTTGATTGGATTGATGGTCCCGAGCGTGTTCGACTGGTGGGTGATGGCGAGCAACCGCACACCCTCGAGCTGGCGGTCCAGCTGCTCGAGCTCGAGCAGGCCGTCATCATCGATGCACAGAAAGCTGAGCGTGGCGTGAACCTCCTGGGCCAGCAGCTGCCAGGGAACCAGATTGCTGTGATGCTCCATCTCAGTCAGGAGGATGCGGTCGCCGGACCGGATGTTTGCCCGGCCCCAGCTGTAGCGAACCAGGTTGATGGCCTCGGTCGTGTTTCGGGTGAAGATCACTTCTTTTGGCGAGGCCGCATTGATGAAGGTCGCCACCCGCTGCCGTGCCGACTCGTAGGCCGCAGTCGCTTCCTCACTGATGGCGTAAACGCCGCGATGGGGATTGGCGTTGTAGCGCCGGTAGTAGTCGTCCATGGTGTCGATCACCACCGCGGGCTTCTGGGAGGTAGCCGCGCTGTCGAGGTAGACCAGTGGCTTGCCGTTGATACGCCGACCCAGGATCGGAAAGTCGGCCCGCGCGGCTTCGGCGTTCAGCGTGCGAGTCTGGATCATGCCGGCTGCCCCTCCTTCATCAGGTCGGCGACGGAGACCGACTCGAGCGTGGACGTGATGGTCCCCTGCAGCTGCTCCCAGAAGGCGTGCGCGGAGCAGGGCGTATCGGCGTGGGTACATTCACCCGGCCCACCACCCTCGGCGAGGCAGCTCACGGGGGCGAGTGACCCCTCCAGGCTGCGCACGATGTCCGCCATCGAGATCGCCTCCGGCCGGCGGGCCAGCGCGTATCCCCCTTTGACGCCCATCCGGCTGGTTATCAACCCCGCGCGGCGAAGCTGGCCGGCGATCTGCTCGAGGTAGGAGAGGGGAAGCCCTTCCTGCTCGGCGAGCTCATTGAGCGGCAGCGGCCCATTGCCGTAGCCCCGGCCCATCCGCACCAGCACGCGGATGCCGTATTCCGATCGGGTGGAGAATCTCATAGATCTCCGACTGGACTAGTCGGACATTCAAAGTATAGCCGAACTCCGGCCCAGAAGTTGACGTTCTCGTAACCTTTGGCCGTGCCGCCGTTCGCCGCGAATACACCTCCGGACAGGACGTCATTCCGGTACGCCATGGGGCACTTCGCGAGCGGTGTCACGGTGATGACCACGGCGGTGGCGGACCGGCTGCACGGAATGACGGTCAGCGCCTTCGCCTCCGTGTCGCTGGAGCCGCTGCTGCTTCTGGTCGTGGTCGAGCGGTCGACGCTCATGCATCGGCTGGTGACGGAGAGCAAGGCATTCGCGGTCAACATCCTGGGCGAGGCCGGCGAGGCGACCTCGCGGTTCTTCGCCGATAACGCCCGGCTGGCGGTGCCGGAATTCCGCGAGGGCGGCTACCGCGTGGGAACCACCGGCGCCCCCATCCTCAACGAGGCCACCGGTTACCTCGAAGCCACCGTGCACAGCACGTTGGCGGCCGGCGATCACACGATCATCGTCGGCCAGGTGATCGCCCTGGAGATCGTCTCTGAAGACGGGCCGCTGATCTACTACCGAAGCGGCTACCGGCGCCTGCACGGCTGACCGCCGGGCTTTGGCTTACTCGTTCAGCAGGTCGGTCAGCTTACCGTTGAAGGCCGCGAGCCGCTGATGAGCGTCAAGCACCTCGTCATGGGTCAGCGGATCGCCGTCGGTCTCATCCGTGTCGCGGGGCGAGGCGGCCGCCACCCGGGTAACCTCTTCGACGGCATTCACGATTGAGCCGGCGAACTCGACATGCAAGAAGAAGGAATCTCGGCAGCGGCCACAGGTCACCTGGACGATCAATTTGTTGTTGTGATTGCCGATCTTGCGCAGCTGGGAACCCTTGTGGTTACTGCCGCACACCCGGCAGCGATAGTTCCGAGCCTGGGATCGTAGAAACTCCAGGATGGGATCTTCCATCGTCGCGCAGGTCCAGTATAAAGCGGCATCATTGAGGGCGAAATCATGCCCAGGCCGCTGATCCTGCTGACCAACGACGATGGCATCTATGCCCAGGGCATCCTTGCCGCATGGCAAGAGCTGCGAAAGATCGGCGAGGTGGAAGTGGTCGCTCCGGATGCGGAGCGCAGCGCCGTCGGACACGCCATCACGCTGCTGCTTCCACTCCGCACCAAGGAGGTCGTGCGGCGCAATACCCGTTTCGGTTACGCGGTAAACGGCATGCCCGCCGACTGCGTGAAGATCGCCGTCAAGGCGATCCTGCCAAGGCCGCCTGACCTGGTCGTCTCCGGGATCAACCTGGGAGCGAACACCGGCACCAATGTCATTTACTCGGGCACGGTGAGCGCCGCCACCGAGGCGCGCATCCTCGGCATTCCCTCGATCGCCGTATCGCTGGCAACCTTTACGCATCCGGACTTCAGCTATGCGGCAAGGTTCACCCGAAAACTGGCCGCGGCCGTGCTGGCGAAAGGGCTGCCCGACAAGACCCTGCTCAACGTCAACATCCCCAACCTGCCCGAGGACAAGATCAAGGGTGTCGCGATCACGCGACAGGGTGAGTCGCGCGTTGAAGAACGGTTCGAGAAACGGACCGACCCGCGAAACCAGACCTACTACTGGCTGGATGGCACGTTTCGGTTGCAGGAGCCGGAGAACGAGGCGGATGCCGCCATGGTGAGCGACGGCTATGTCTCCATCACGCCGGTGCAGTACGATCTGACCGCCTATCCGGCGATCGACATGCTCAAGGACTGGAAGCTGCAGCCTTAGCGAACCGGATTCGTCAGCACGCCGATCCGCTCAATTTCGGCTTCCACCACGTCGCCCGGGTGGAGGTATTCGGGAGGTTTTCGGCCGTCACCCACGCCCTGTGGTGTCCCGGTTGAGATGCAGTCTCCCGGCTCGAGCGTCATTCCCGCAGAGAGATCGGCGACGATCCGCGCAACCGAGAAGATCATGTCGCTGGTGTTGCTGTCCTGCTTGGCCACGCCGTTCACGGCCAGCCGGAGCCGCAGTCGTTGCGGATCCGGGATCTCATCGGCGGTGATGATCACGGGGCCCATCGGACAGCTGCCATCAAGGCTCTTCCCCTTGAACCATTGCGAGGTGCGGAACTGCAGCTCGCGGGCGGAGACGTCATTGACGACGGTGTAGCCGAAGACATGATCAAGGGCGCGTGCCTCGGGGATGTCCCTTCCCCCGACTCCGATGATGGCGCCCAGCTCGACTTCCCAGTCGAGCCGCGTGGTCAGGCCCTGCGGATAAGGGATCGCCTCGCCGGGTCCGATGATGGTCGTGGGCGGCTTTGTGAAGTAAATCGGCGCCGGCGGTGGAGGACTGCCGGATTCCGCGGCGTGTGCGGCATAGTTTTGACCGAGACAGAAGACGTCCTTCCGCGGCCGCGGAATGGGCGCGTGCCACCGGACCCGCTCGGACGGATACGCGAGGCCGGCCTCCGCGTCCTGCGCCAGGTCATGGCTGTCGAGTTCGGCGATGAAGCGGCGGCAAAGATCGGCGGCGTGGCGCCAGGCCGCCGCCCCGGCGTCGAGCAAGCCCTGCATGTCCGGCGGGAGGCGCAACCCGTCATGCAGGTGCGAGTAGCGAGCCAGATCAAGGACGGCGTTGCCGCACTGCGCCCCGAGGCGAGGTCCTCCTGGTTCGACCGAGTAGGTGCAGAGCCTCAACGCTCGAGCCGCTTTCGCGCCGACTCGATGGCGCGCCATACCTTCTCGGGCGAGCAGGGTGGATCAATCTCCAGCACCCCCAGTGGCCCCAGGGCATCGACGACCGCGTTCACGATGGTCGGCGTCGAGCCGATGGTGGCGCTCTCACCCACGCCCTTGACGCCCAGTGGGTTGACCGAACTTGGCGTGACGGTTCGGTCCAGAGTAAAACTCGGCAGGTCTGGCGCGGTCGGGATCATGTAGGTGGTCAGGTTCCCGCTGAGCAGCGATCCGTCGGCGCCGTAGGCGACCTCTTCGTAGAGGGCCTGCGCGATGCCCTGCGCCAGCCCGCCGTGGACCTGGCCTTCGACCAGCAACGGGTTGAGCACGCGGCCGCAGTCATCGACTGAGATGTAGCGCTGCAGCGTGACCGAGCCCGTCTCCGGGTCGACTTCGACGACGGCCACGTGCGCCCCGAAGGGGAAAACCATGCCGGGCGGCTGGAAATACCGAGTGGATTCCAGGCCGGCCTCCATCCCCGCCGGCCGGGCGCCGCCATACGCCGCCTTCGCGATCGCCGAAAACGTTACCGCCCGCCCCGGCACGCCGCGAACCTGCCACTGTCCATCGTTCAGAACGATATCGGCCGGCGCCGCCTCCAGCAGATGGGCTGCGAGGAGGCGCGCCTTATCTCGGACGTCGCCCGCCGCGAGGTGGACCGCCGTGCCGCCAACTGCCGCGCTCCGGCTGCCGAATGTGCCGACGCCGATCGGCACG
>Ga0209376_1004018_pt1 | contig 12966 bp, 13 predicted proteins | sample GraSoiAngelo_134_FD_185891 | JGI IMG/M metagenome (GOLD analysis project Ga0209376, IMG submission 185891) | Grasslands soil microbial communities from the Angelo Coastal Reserve, California, USA - 14_0929_05_30cm (SPAdes) (version 2) | ecosystem: Environmental > Terrestrial > Soil > Grasslands ... | reverse complement strand
TGTACCAGTCGCGCGCGGTGTTCTTCATCGCCAGCGGTCCACCAGATAGGGCTTCTCGCGCTCGAACGCGTCGGCGACGGCGGCCAGCGCGCTCTCCGCCGCCGCCGCGTCGCGCCGGCGCGTGGCGAGCACGTAGGCGGCGGTGCGGCCGAGATAGAGCGGCACGAGCGAGCGCAACAGGTGGTCGCGGTACACGATGCTCCAGTGATGGCCGAGCGCGAAGTCGTAGACGACGCGCGCCCACAGATCGTCCGGGAAACGGAATCGCTCGACGTCGTCCGCCTCGAGGCTCAGCACGTCGCCGAGGGTGTCGGGTGCGAGGACATGCTCCCAGATCGTGCCGAGGTCGCGCAGGCCGCGGGTGAAGGCCCCGATCATGCGCTCGACGTCGATCTGCACCGGCTCGTCCGACGGCAGGACCGGCGGACCCTCCACCGGAACCGGGGGCCCGGCCGCGGTCCCGAGCCAGAGATCCTCGTACTCGTCCATCATCGCGAAGACAGCGCCCAGGGTCTGGGCGACCATCGCGGGCAGGTCGGCGGTGCGCGTGTTCGATTCCACGCGCCATCGACCCAGCCGCGCCTCGTGGACCGACAGGCCGTCCGCGAGGGCGGTGCCGGCGATCCAGAGATCCGCCACGCTCCGCCCGGACTCGGGCCACCGAGACTCGGCCGCCAGGCGCTCCAGGGCGCGCGCCGAGAGCGCGCGCGGGCCGGAGAGCGGCTGGTGCAGTCGCCGGCCGAGCAGCGCGCCGACGAGCGGAGCCAGCACCAGGTTGGTGATCGTGCCGTCGTACCGGTGACGCGCGTGGACGGGCAACACGAGGTCGGCGCCGTGCTCGAGCACGGGCCGCAGGAGGCGCTCGAGCCACTCGCCGGTGACCGAGGTGACGTCGGCCTCGAGCACGAGGAGGGCGCGCACGCCGAGACGTCGCGCGACCGCGACCGCCAGGCGCAGCGCGGCGCCCCGGCCGGGCACGCCGTGGAACGGCACCGCGCCGAGCTGCGCCGCCGGCGCGGCGTGGTGGGCGCGGACGAAGGGCAATCCGCTCTCGGCGAGCCGATCCACGGTCGTATCCGACGAGCCGGCGTCGGCGTTGATCAGGACGGCCGGCGTGCCGGTGAAATGCTTCTCGAGGCCGGCGTGGACGGCGTCCACGACGGCGGGCACCGTCGCGGCGTTGTTGTAGGTCAGCACGCTCACCGCGAGCTCGGCCGGCGCCAGGCCGTCGAGCTGCCGGTCGACGTCGGGCGGGAGCTCCGGGCCGACGGCGACGGCGCTCATCGCGTCAGATGGACCCCGAGCGCCAGCTCGTCGACGAGCTCGCGGGTGATCAAGAGCGAGCGCCGCACGTGCTCGCGTCCGGCGGCGCCCATTCGTGGGATGAGCTCCGGGTTATTGAGGAGATGGCGGATGCGAAACGCCGCGCCCTCGACGGAGTGGACGGTGTAGCCGGTCACGTTGGTGAGAATCTGCTGCGCGAGCCCGCCCGCGTGGCCGCCGACGACCGGCTTGCCTTTCCACATCGCTTCCGCGGGACCGAGCTCGAACCCGGCGCGCACCGACTTCTGGAGCACGATCGTGGCAGCGCGCTGGAGGGCGTTGACCTGCCGGTGCGCCTCGGGCGGGAGCTCGAGCACGACGACGTCGCGGTCTTCCTGCGCGACCTCCAGGAGATGGGACAGGAGCTCGAGCCGCTCCGGCTCGCCGTCGGCCGTCCCGGCCAGCACGAGCCGGACGTCGTGGTGCTTCTTGACGAGCTGGTACGCGTTCACTACGCCGAGCGGGTCGTGCACGCGCGAAAACCGCGCGACCTGCACGAGCAAGGGCTTGTCGCGCGCGACGCCGAGCGCCATGAGGATCTCGGTGATCTCGCGCGGCGTGAGGTCGCGGTTGCGCTCCGAGAGCGGGTCGATCGACGGCGGCACGATGTACATCGGGATCCCGAGCCGCCCCTCGAATCCCGGCAGCGCAAAGACCGCCGCGTCGTACAGGTCGGCGAACCGCCGGAAGAAGGTCCACGGACCCGCCTGCGCCGACGAGCAGTCGAAGTGACACCGCCAGACCCACCGGCCGCCGCTGGTCCGGCTGCTCACGAGGCTGGCCGGCTGGCTGTCGTGCACGAGCGTCAGGTCGGCATCGAGGTCGAGCTTCTTCGCGTTGAGCCCGTTCATGTCCACCCAGCGCGCGAGCCCCTCCTCGCTGAGCACCCGCTCCGCGCCTTCGAGCGCGGCCTGCAAGGTGCGCGCGGTCGCGTAGTAGGCGGAATCGCCGCCGGTGACCTCCCAGCGGGTCTCGACGCCTAGCTCGGTCAGGATCGGCACGGCGGCGCGCAGGGTCTCGGCCGCGCCGCCGCCGAGACGGCCGCCGGTCACGTGGAGGAAGCGGCGGCCCTTCACCTGCTCGGCGAGCTTGAGGATGAAGTCGACCGCGCCCGGGATGGCGACGCGGCGGTAGTCGTCGAGCCGGCTCACGGCCGCGCCTCCTCGAGCGCCGCGTCCACGAGCCCGAGCAGCCGCCCACGGATCCGCTCGAGGGTCGTCAGGTAGGGGTCGATGCGCTCGAACCGCTCGGCCAGCGCGGGCAGCACGAGCGAATCGCGCAGCCATTCCCCGAACGCTTCGGCGCGCCGCGCGCGGGCCCGCGTCTCGACCGTGTGCAGATAGATCGCGCTCTCGTCCACGGTGGCCAGGCCGGCGCGGAACTCCGCGAGCGTCTCGGCGGCGAGCCCAAGCGGCACCTCGACGACGTGCGACTGCTGGAAGTGAAATCCGCGGTCGAACTCCACGCGGCGCTCGGCCTCGCGGCCCCGGAGATGATCCTGAAGGATCGTCTCCAGGTGCTCGCGCAGCTCCTCGACCGTCGAGAACGCGAACGGATCGACGACGGCGAGGCGCTCGGCGAGCGCGTGGTCGCCGATCTCGAGGGCGGCCCATCGCGAGAAGTCGTTGCCGTAGGCCGTGGTGAGCGCCCGGTGCCGGAGAAAGTAGCCGAACGTGTGGAAGAAGATCGAGTCGGCCGGCACCTCGGCGATCCGATGCATGAGCTCGCGCTCGTCGAGGGCGTGGACGTCGAGCGTCTGACGCAGCTCGACGCATCCGGCGAACCGGAACGGGCGCGCGGCGCGCGACGTCACCGCGTCAAGAGGCGACGGCCGACGCCAGCCGGTGCAGGAGTTTCTGGATGTCGCGGACGCCCCGCACGCGGTACTCGGCGGCGGTCGGTTTGGCCCCGACGTGGATCGTGAGCGCGCGTCCGCGGAGCGCCGCGAACGCCCTCTCGTCCGACGCATCGTCGCCCGCGTACACGATGACGGCCCGCCGCGCCGGCAAGGTGGGCACCATGCGGCTCACCATCCATCGCGCCGCGGTGCCCTTGTCCCAGCCGACTCTGGGCACGAAGTCGAAGACCAGATGTCCGGCGACGAGCGCCAGGTCGGGGCGCCGGCTGAGCATCTGCTCGGCGATCTCCCGGACGGCCGGGCGCCGCGACGGCACCACGTGGCGGTAGTGCAGGCTCACCGCCAGCCCCTTGCACTCGACGAGCGCGCCCGGCACCGACGGGAGCACCGCCGCCAGCGCGCGCTCCGTCGCGGCGACGCCGGACCGATGCGCGCGCGGGTGACGGAAGCGGAGGCGGCGGCCCGCGATCTCGAGCCCGTGGCAGCCGCCGTACACGACGCCGTTCAGCGCGACGCGCGCGCGCAGATCGGCGAGGCCCCGGCCCGACAGGATCGCGAGACGAGCCCGGCGGGAGCCGGCGAGGCGCGCGAGGGTCGCTCGCACCGATGGCGCGAGGACGGCGGCGCCCGGCGAGGAAACCAGCGGCGTCAACGTTCCGTCGTAGTCGAGGATCACCACGAGACCGGCGCCCTCCCCGAGCTCCCGGTCGAGACGGTCGAGGAGACGCACCGGAAGACTCAGGACGCCTTCGCGCCCGTGGTCTCGACGGGAATCCTCGCCAGCTCGCTCAGCAAGAGCCCCGCCCACCGATAGATGTTGTGGTCGACGACCGAGTGGCGCATGCGGATCATGCGGGCGCGTCGCTCCTCGGGCGGCATCTCGAGCGCGGCGCGCACCGCCTCGGCCATCCCGGCGAGGTCGTATGGGTTCACGATGAGGGCATCGCGCAGCTCGTGCGAGGCCCCGGCGAAGCGGCTCAGGATGAGCGTGCCGTCCTCGTCGTCGCGCACCGAGACGAACTCTTTGGCCACCAGGTTCATGCCGTCGTGGAGCGACGTCACCATGCAGAAGTCGGCGTGACGGTAGTACGCCCAGATGTCGCGATGCTCGTGATGCGCCTTCAGATAGAGGATGGGCCGCCACGTCTTCGTCTGGAACGCCTGGTTGATCTCGCGCACGCGGTCCTCGACCTCGCGCTGGATCTCCTGGTAGCGATCGATCATGCCGCGGCTCGGCGCGGCGAGCTGCACGAACACGAGCCGCTCGCGGTATTCGGGATAGGTCTCGAAGAAGAAGCGCAGGGCCCGGATCCGCTCCGGCAGGCCCTTGGTGTAGTCGATGCGCTCGACGCCCACTCCGAGGAACTCGGCCTGGATTCCCAGGCGGCGCAAGAGCTCCGTGCGCGAGACGCGCGGCGGATCGTCGACGAACTCGGGGGCGACGCTGATCGGGAACGGCTTCACGTAGGTCGTGTGCTCGCCGCGCGTCACCGAGAAGCGCTCCCAGTCGATGCGCGCCTCGAGGGCGCGGTCGACCGTCTCCAGGAAATTGTTGCAGTAGTACTGGGTGTGGAAGCCAATCAGATCGGCGCCGAGCATGCCGAGCAGCAGCTCGCGCTGCCAGGGGCAGATCCCGAAGGCCTCGAAGTTCGGCCACGGGATGTGCCAGAAGATCGCGACGCGCGCGTCGGGCCGCTCGGCCTTGATGAGCGCCGAGAGCGGCGCGAAGTGGTAGTCCTGGATGAGTACCAGCGGCGACTCGGCGTCCTTGATCTGGTCCAGCACCGTATCGGCGAACTTCTGGTTCACCTCGAGGTAGTAGGACCAGTCGTCGGGCCGGAAGACCGGCCGCGTGTGAACGATGTGGCACAGCGGCCACAACCCCTCGTTCGAGAAGCCGGAGTAGTACCCCTGCTCTTCCTCTTTCGAGAGCCATACGCGCCTGAGCGTGTAGCGCGGATCGTCGACCGGCACCCCGAGGCGTCCGCGCCCGTCGGCGGTCTCGCGATCGGCGTCGCCGCTGGCGTGGGCGACCCAGACGCCGCCGCAGGCACGCATCACCGGGTCCATCGCCGTGACGAGGCCGCTCGCGGGGGCCTGGGCGTGGATCTGGCCGCCCCGCCACACGTGGCTGACGGGCTCGCGGTTGGACACGACGACCAGGAGCCGCCCGTTGAGCTGCATCTGGACGAACTGCTTCAGCCGCTCCTCGGTCCAGATGCTCTCACCGGCCAGCCGCAGCGCGGCTTCCTGCTCGGCGGCGGCCTGGGCCCGTTGCATGCTCCTCGCCAGACGGGAGACCTCGAGCGCGAGCGGCCCGAACATGTTGGCGTCGACGACATTGCGGGGCGGCGGCACCGGGCGCCCACTTCGGAGCGCGCGGGTCCACGACGAGATCTCGGCCATCGGCCGGGTAATGCTGAACTTCACCACCAGCGCGATGATGACCGAGATGACGAGGGCCAGGACAAGGAACCGCACGGCGTTGTAGCTCCAGCGGTCCCACTCGGCCCGCTCCAGATACGAGGCGTCCTGCAGCACCGCGATCGCGCCCACCGGCTGGTCGTCGGCCGTGAGGGGCGTCGCGTAGATGTAGCGCGTGCGATCGCCCACCACCCGGAAGCCCTGGGTCGCGGTGTTGCGCGAGATCGCGTCCGTCACCTCCGGCAGGGACGGCGGCATGAACGGCGCGATGTCGGGCGTGGCGAACCGCTGGGTGGCGAACCGGTCGTAGACGACGATCCCGCGCTGCGATTGGCCGAACTTCTTGACGATCCGCTCGATGGCCTGCGGCGACTGCTTGGCCGCCGCCGCCTCGATCGCGTCGCTGAGCCCTTCGGAGACCAGCATCGCGCGACGCTGCAGGTCGCCGACGAGGCGCTCGCGCTCGTCGCGGATCTGGAGATACGCAAACGCCCCGATGACCAGCATCACCGAGAGCCAGATTGCGCTGACAAGACGCAGAGTGAATTTCATGTCCGGTCGATCGGTCTCGCGACGACGACCGTCCCAGTGTAACGCATACGCCCGGCATGCGCAGCGTCTGACCCACTGTCGTGCGCGCCGCAGGCCGTCGCGGGGCTGGGGCCCCGCCGGCCGAGGCGCGCCTGGGAATTATGGTAGCGTCGGCCCGTGCCGGCCCTCCTCGCGGTCCGTGGCCTCGCGCGCAGCTTCTACGGGGTTCGCGCGCTGGACGGCGTCGACCTCACGGTCGAGCGGGGGACGATCACCGGCCTCATCGGTCCCAACGGCGCCGGCAAGACCACCCTCTTCCACTGCGTCTCGGGGCTCCTGCCGCCCGAGGCCGGCACCGTCGTCTTCGACGGCGAAGAGGTCACGGGCTGGCGAGCCGATCGGGTCACGCGCCGCGGCCTCGTCCGCACGTTCCAGATCGCCCGCGGCTTTCCGCGGCTGTCGGTCCGCGAAAACCTCATGCTCTATGGCGGAAATCAGCCTGGCGAGCGCCTGGCCGCGGCCGTGATCCGTGGCGCCGCCGCGCTCCGGCGCGAAACCGAGTTATCCGAGCGGGCCGCCGCGATCGCGAAGCGTCTGAACCTCGCCAGGGTGCTCGACGCCGCCGCGTCCGACGTCTCGACCGGCCAGAAGAAGCTGCTCGAGCTCGGGCGGGTCCTCATGACCGATCCAAAGCTCGTGCTGCTGGACGAGCCGATTGCCGGCGTGAACCCGACGCTTGCCGGTGAGATCGTCGAGCACCTCGGGGGACTCCGCCGCGACGGCATCACGTTCCTCGTGATCGAGCATCATCTCGACGTGATCGCGCGGCTCTGCGCCCCGGTCATCGTCATGGCCGACGGCCGACGGCTCGCCGAAGGAAGCTTCGCGGAGATTGCCGCGGACGAGCGCGTGCAGGCGGCCTACATGGGGCGCCGGACGTGGGCGTCGTGACCGGCGGCGCGGGCCTGCTGGCCGCCGAGGGTCTCGTGGCCGGCTACACGGCCACCGACGAGATCTTGAAATCGGTGGACCTCATCGTGAAAGACCGCGAGATCGTCTCGATCATCGGACCGAACGGCGCCGGCAAATCGACGCTCTTGAGGGTCATCGCCGGGCTCCTGGTCCCGCGCCACGGCAGTGTCCGCCTCAACGGCGTACCGATTCACGGCCGCCAGCCTCGTGAGATCAGCGCGCTCGGCGTCGCCTTCGTGCCGCAGGAGCAGAACGTCTTCCCGACGATGACCGTGCGCGAGAACCTCGAGATGGGCGGCTACGTGGATTCGCGCGGGAGCCGCGCGAAGATCGACGCGATCTTCACCCGCTTCCCCCAGCTGGCCGACAAGCGCCGGCATGCGGCGCGCACGCTCTCCGGCGGCCAGCGTCAGATCCTGTCGATGGCGATGGCGTTGATGGTCGAGCCGGTGGTGCTGCTGCTCGACGAGCCGTCGGCCGGTCTCGCGCCCGGCGCCGCCGAAAAACTCTTTGAAACGATCCTCGCAATCAATCAAGATGGCGTGGCCATCGCGGTGGTCGAGCAGAATGCGCTCGAAGCGCTGGCGATCGCGCACCGGGGCTACATCCTGGTCGACGGCCGCAACAGCACGAACGGGCCCGCGGCCGAGCTGGCGCGCGACCCCGACGTGCGCCGCACCTTTCTGGGAGGCTGACATGACGATCACGCGCCGCACGTTCCTCACCGGCACCGCCGCGCTCGCCGTCACGGGCCTGTCCGCCTCGGGCGCCGGCGCGCAAGGGGACGCGATCCGGCTCGGCACCCTGACGCCGCTCACTGGCGCCGGCGGCAGCTACGGGCCGTCGATGCGCACGGCGATGGAGTGGGTCGTCGAGCAGGTCAACGGCGCGGGCGGCGTGCTCGGGCGCCGGATCCGGCTCTTCAACGAAGACGACCAGACCAGTCCCGACGCGGCGGTCCGGGCCGCGCGCAAGCTGATCGACGTCGACCGCGTCGCGGCGATCATGGGCACGTGGGCCTCGGCGGTGACGACGGCCGTCGCGCCGCTCTGCTGGGAGAGCAAGACCTTCCTGACGACGGTGTCGGGCGCCGACAGCATCACGCTCCTGCCCCACCAGGGCTACCTGATCCGCACGCAGCCGAACGGTCACCTGCAGGCCACCAAGCTCGGCGAGTTCCTGCTCACCCTCAAGGTCAAGCGCGTCTACGTCATGTCGGCGCAAACGCCGTACGCGCTGCCGGTGCAGAAGCGCGTCGCCGGGGTGCTGGCGGCCGGCGGCTCGGAGGTGGTCGGCGGGCTCGTCTACGATCGGGACAAGGCGACCTACCGTTCCGAGATCGACCAGGCGCTCAAGGCTCGGCCGGACATGATCTTCGTGAACGGCTACACGCCCGACGTCACCGTGGTCCTCAAGGAGCTGTTCAAGGCCGGCTACAGCGCCGGCCGGGTCGCGCCGGCGTTCGCGGTGAACCAGAAGCTTCTCAACGCGCTGCCGCCCGAGGTCACAGACGGGACGTACACGTGGGCCCCGTCGCCCGCGCCGGACTCGGAGGCGTACAAGCGTCTGGCCAAGGTGCTCGGCACCGACGACATCGATCCCTATTCGTGCCAGACCCACGATCAGGCGAGCCTCGTGGTGCTCGCCCTCGCCCAGGCCAAGGGCGAGGCCACGGGCACGGCAATCCGGGACAACGTCCGCAAGATCGCGCAGGGATCTGGCGTCAAGGTCGAGAGCGCCGTCGAGGGCCTCAAGCTCCTCGCGCAGGGCAAGGCCATCAACTTCGAGGGCGCCAGCGGTCCGTGCGACTTCACCGAGATCGGTGACATCCTCGACTGCAAGTTCCGCTACGAGCAGGCCGAGAAGGGGAAGTTCAAGCTCCTGAAAATTGGCTGAGGCGCTCCAGCTCCTCCTCAATGGATTGATGGCCGGCACGATCCTGGCCGTGCCGGCCATCGGCTTCACCGCAATCTTCGCGGTGCTGCGCTTTCCGAACTTCACGGTGGCCGCCCACGCCACCATCGGCGCCTTCGCCGGCTACGTTGCGAACACGGCGCTCGGCCTGCCGGCCTGGGCCGCCGTCGTCGTGGCGTTCCTCGTCGCCGGAATCGCGGGCGTCCTGAACGACACGCTCGTCCTGCGGCCGCTCCGCCCGTCCGGGGCCCTCACGATGGCGATCGCGGCGATCGCGCTGAACATCGCGCTCGAGAACGTCGTGCGCTTCATCTTCGGTAACGATCATCGCGGCTACGAGCTCGCGCTCCGCCGCGATTGGCGGCTCGGCGTTCTGCGCGTCGGACCCCAGCAGGTGGAGAACCTCGCCATCGCGCTCGTCGCGATGGTCGCGGTCTTCCTCTTCCTCGCCTTCACCCGAACCGGCAAGGCGATGCGCGCCGTCGCCGACAATCCGACCCTCGCCGGCATCAAAGGGATCGACGCGGACCGCGTCGCGCGGCTCGTGAATCTGGTCGGCATGGGGCTCGCGGGCCTCGGCGGGATGCTGCTCGGCCTGGATACGAGCATCGATCCCCTTACCGGCTTCCGGGTAATCCTCTCGGTCTTCGCCGCCGCGGTGGTCGGCGGCCTCGGGTCGATTCCCGGCGCGGTGGTGGGCGCGGTGACGATCGGGGTCGCCGAGGAGCTCTCGCTGCTCGTGCTGGCGCCGGCGTATCGCACCGCGATCGGCTTCGTCGCCATCTTGATCGTCCTGACCCTCCGCCCGCGCGGGATCCTCGGAGAGCGTGCGTATTGAGGAACTACCTCGTCGCGATGCTGACGTTCGCCGGCCTCTACGGGCTGATGGCGCTCGGCTTGAATCTCGTCTGGGGCATGACCGGGCTGATCAACCTCGGGCTCGCCGGCTTCTTCGCGGCCGGCGCCTACGCCTCGGCGCTCGTCACCGTGAAGCTCGGGCTGCCGATCGCCGTCGGTCTCGTCGCGGCGGCGCTCTTCGCGGCGGCCACCGGCGCCGTCATGGCGCTGACGACCCGCAATCTGCGCGGCGACTACCTCGCGATCGTCACCCTGGGCTTCTCGGAGGTCGTGCGCCTGGTCGCCAGCAACGAGATCTGGCTGACCCAGGGCACCGACGGGATCTCTGGGATCCCCGGGCCGTGGCGCGGCCGAGTGACGCCGGAGACGTTCAACCTGATCTATCTCGCGATCGTCGCCACGTTCGTGGTGGCGGCGCTGGGGCTCCTCGAGCGCGTGCGGCGCTCCCCCTACGGTCGCGTGCTCCGCGCGATCCGCGACGACGATCAGGTCGCGGCGGTCGCCGGCAAGCGCATCATCAAGTTCAAGGTCGAGGCGTTCGCGCTGAGCGCCGGAATCGTCGGGACCGCCGGCGCGCTCTACGGCCACTACACCTCCTACATCGCGCCCGACGCGTTCGCGCCGTTGATCACGATCTATGTCGTCCTCGCGCTGACGGCGGGTGGCACCGGCGACAACCGCGGCGCGGTGCTCGGCGCGCTGCTCGTGGTGTTCTTCATGGAGTCGACGCGCTTCGTCACCGGCTCGCTGCCGGGGCTTCGGCCCGTTCAGGTCGCCGCGGTCCGCGAGTTCCTCATCGGCGGCTCGCTGATCGCCGTCCTGCGCTGGCGACCCGCAGGACTGATCCCCGAACGCATCCCGCGCGCCGAGACGCCGTAAGGCGCCGCTTTCGAGCGCGGGCGTCGCCCGCGCGATCCGGATCCTGGGGGAGGCATCGGAGGGGGCCGCCGGGGCCCCTCCGAGCTACAGATGATGGACGGGAAAGATCGTCCGGCGAACGGCGTCGACCTGACGCTGGGCATATTCCTGCGCCCGCGCGCGCCGGTGGTCCGGGAGCGGCTCGGCGGGATCCCAGAGTGAGTCGGTCGGGAATCCGTAGCGCCTCGTATCGCCGGCGAACGAGGCCGGGAGCGCCGCCGGAAGCTCGACGCCGTTGAGCACGGCCCACGCCGACGTCCAGGCGCGCGCGACGTTCGGCAGATCGTAGCCGCCGCCGCCCAGGCACACGAGCTTCGGCGCAAGCTCGGTGATGCGTGCGACGGCGCGCGAGAACCCCTGGACGTCGAGGGCCAGGTGCGTCAGCGGGTCGGTGCGGTGCGAATCGATCCCGAGCTGCGCGACGACGACGTCAGGGCCAAACGCGGCGAACAAGGGCGGGACGACCTGCTCGAACGCCGGGAGATAGATCGACGAGTCGGTGAACGGCTCGAGCGGGAGATTCACGGAGTAGCCGACCCCCGCGCCCGTTCCCGCCTCCTCGACGAAGCCGGTGCCCGGGAAGAGATAGTCGCCGCGCTCGTGGGTCGAGATCGTCAGCACGCGCGGGTCGCCGTAGAACGCGTGCTGCACGCCGTCGCCGTGATGGGCGTCGATGTCGACGTAGAGAACGCGGAGCCCGCGCTCTCGGAATCGGAGGATCGCGAGCACGGCGTCGTTGACGTAGCAGAAGCCCGACGCGCGCGAGGGCATCGCGTGGTGCAAGCCTCCGGCGAAGTGGAAGACGCGATCGGCCGCGCCGTTCAGCACGAGGTCGGCCGCCAGGATCGAGCCGGCCGCGCAGAGCCGCGCGGCGTCCCAGAGACCAGGAAACACCGGGTTATCGCCCGGGCCGAGGCCGAACCGCTCGGCGAGCATGGGCGCCTGGCCGCTGTTGCACGCCTTGAGCATCTGGAGATATTCGGTCCCGTGGTACACGGCGAGCGCGCTTTCCGGCGCGGCCTCCGGCGCGCGCACGGTGGCTTGGGGCAAGCTCGTCAGGCCGTACGCCTGCATGAGGCGCCACGTGAGCCCGAGTCGCTCCATCCGGAGGGGATGGTGGGGACCGTAATCGAAGCGGGTCCATGCCTCCGAATGGATCAGTGCCGTATTCCTGACTACCTCCGCCAATGCCCTGACTTGCCTCCCAGCTTCTCGACGAGCTGGACCCTGGCGATGGTCACACCGCGCTCCACGGCCTTCACCATGTCGTAGACGGTGAGGGCCGCTACCGCGGCGGCCGTGAGCGCCTCCATCTCGACGCCGGTCTTGTCCACGGTGCGCACGCGCGCTTCCACGGTCAGCTCGCCGCGTTTGAGATCATCGCTGAAGGTGACGTCGACTCCTGTGATGCGCAACGGGTGACAGAGTGGGATCAACTGGGGTGTGCGCTTGGCGGCCAGGATACCCGCGGTGCGCGCGACGCCGAGGACGTCGCCCTTGGGCGCGTTACCCTGCCGGATGACGCGAAGCGTCGCGGGCTTCATTCTGAGAATGGCCCGGGCGACCGCCTCGCGAACCGTCTCGCGTTTTTCCGAGACGTCCACCATGCGGGCGTCGCCCTTCGCGGACAGGTGCGAGAGGCCGCGGTACGACTGCGCCCGCCGAGCGGTCGTCAGGCGGTGACGCCGGATCGAGCGTGCCGGATGATCGCCTCCATCCGGTCTTTGGCCATCAGCTTCAGCTTCTTCAGCTCGCTGATGCGCCACTGCCGTTCTGCCGAGAGCGGGATCGTTCCTTTGAGCGCCTCGAGCTCTTGATCGTGGGCGCGATGCTCACCCCGGAGGCGCCGGAACTCCTCGTTCTCGGCCGTGAGTCGTTCGATGAGGGACTCCTGATCCATGCGAGGCCTCCTTGCACGGTGGAGGGACCGTCTACTCGCTGTCGACGCCTTCTTATAGCCTCGGATCCGGGCGGGTGTCAAGCTTCGCCCCGGACATGTAGTGGGTCGGCCGAGCCGCCACCCCTATTTCCGGTAATCCGCGCGTGGGAGGGCTTCCGTCAGCGAGACCGTAACGTCTTCTGGAGAGCCGTCCTCAGTTCATTGGGCTCCACCGGCTTGGAGATGTAGTCGTCCATACCGGCAGCGAGGCAGCGCTCCCGATCGCCCT
>Ga0209376_1004015_pt1 | contig 12972 bp, 10 predicted proteins | sample GraSoiAngelo_134_FD_185891 | JGI IMG/M metagenome (GOLD analysis project Ga0209376, IMG submission 185891) | Grasslands soil microbial communities from the Angelo Coastal Reserve, California, USA - 14_0929_05_30cm (SPAdes) (version 2) | ecosystem: Environmental > Terrestrial > Soil > Grasslands ... | reverse complement strand
CACTGACCGCTGGCGACGTGCTCACATTGCCGGCCGCATCGCGGGCGACCGCCGTGAGGGTATGGGCCCCGATGGCGGCCGGGGCGGTATCCCAGGACATGGTGTAGGGCGCGGTGGTGACTTCCGTGCCGAGGTTGCTTCCGTCGACTTTGAACTGCACCCCCACGATGCCGATATCGTCCAACGCCTCAGCCACGACCGTGATCGTACCCGACAGGGTCGCGCCGCTCAGCGGCGAGGCGATGACGATCGCCGGCGGCGTCGTATCGTTGAACACCGTCACTGCCACCGAGGTGGTGCTGGTGTTGCCGGCCACGTCCACGGCCCGGGCCACGAGCGTGTGCGGCCCGTTGGCCAAGCTGAGGGTGTTCAGGGCCAGGCTCCAGGTGGTCGTGCCGGTGGCCGGCTGCGGCGCGCCGCCATCCACGAGGACCTCCACCCGGGCGAGTTCCACGCTGTCGGCGGCCGTGCCGGCGATCGTGAGCAGTCCGGAGACGGTGGCCCCCGAGGCCGGGGCGGTCAGGGCCACTGACGGAGGCGTGGTATCGGGCGGGGGCACCGTGCCAACCAACCGGATCCATTTCCACAGCCGCGGCTGGGCGTAGGAGGCGGGGGCGATCCCAGCCCAGTCGAAGTAGTTGAACGCGACGCTACTGGCCGGATCGCGATCATTGACGGCCAAGTCCATCCCGAGGTACATGCCAGCGGTGGGAGTTACCCCGAGCTGCGCCCAGGGAATGGCGAGCTCGACGGTGTAGCCGCTATCGGTGTCCCCGTGGCTGTTCAAGGTGCCCTGCCGGGTCACCGCACTTGTCCAGGTGGCGTTCCAGGTGGAGTCCTTGCCTCCCCCGCCCGTGCCCCGCCAATCACCCTGGATATTGTTGAGGTTCACCATGAACTGGTAGTCGTCCGGTTGCATCGCACTGGCGCGGTCGCCGAGCGTGTCGATGTAGACCTCGACCCCGTCGTCCAGGTACAGAGTTCCGCCATCTCGCACAGTCCGGGTCGCGCTCAACTTGGTATCAGTCACCTGAAAAGCGACGTAGAGGTTGGTGGCGTCCCACGCGATGGAGGCAATGGCGCCGTTCGAGAGTCCGCTGAACGGGACGGCGGTGGCCCCGCTCCACTCGGTCCGGGCGCCGTCGACCGTGATGGGCGTCGCGGGTCGGTACACCACTAAGTCGGCCGGGGGCGCTGCTGGCATCGTCCCCGTGAAATCTCCGGACACTGCCAGATTGCCGGCCGCATCGCGGGAGCGCACCCGGTAGTGGTACAGCATGCCGGCGGCCAGCCCGGTCACCGTCTGCGCGTGGGCGGTCCCCAACGCCGGGGTCAGCGGGGCCAGGCTGCCGTAGGCGGTCGTCGGCCCATACTCCACCTGCGAATCGCTGGCTTCGTCCGTGGTCCAGCTGACTATCGCGACAAACGGCGAGAGGGTTGACGCTGCCACCCCGGAGATGACAGGTGGGGTGAGGTCATTGCTCACCGTCATGGTGACGGCGCCGGAGATGGCCGTGTTGCCGGCGGCATCGCGGGCCACGGCGGTCAGCGTGTGGGCGCCGTTGGCCGCTGTGGTCGTGTCCCACGAAAGCGCATAAGGGGAGGTCGTCTGCTTGGTGCCGAGGTTCAGGCCATCGAGCTGGAACTGCACGCCGATCACCGCGATGTTGTCCGAGGCGACGGCAGATACTGTGAGCGTCTGAGAGAGCGTTGCGCCGCCGAGCGGGGACGTGAGCGAGACCGTGGGCGAGGTGACGTCCGGATTGTCAACGGTCACCGTGACCGCAGGCGACGTGCTCACGTTCCCGGCCGCATCGCGGGCTACTGCCGTGAGGGTGTGGACTCCGTTGGCGGCCAGGACAGTATTCCACGACATGATGTACGGCGCCGTGGTGACTTCCTCGCCGAGGTTGCTCCCGTCGACTTTGAACTGCACCCCCGCGACGCCGACATCGTCAGTGGCGCTGGCGGAGAGGGTGATCCTGTCGAAGACGGTCGCCCCTGTGGGCGGAGCGGTCATGGAGACGGCGGGCGGGGTGATGTCCGACGCCCCGCCCGTCAGCAGGTGGGCTGGCACCTTGACGAGGAAGGCATCGAGCCGGTTCCCGCCCAGATTGGTGGTCCAGATAAAGTACTGACCGGTGACATCTAGGTTGCCCTTTGGGGATTTAGAGTCGCTATCACCGCCGCCTGGCGCGTTGAGATCGGTCATGACCGGGGCCACCACTAACTCAAGGTTCGATCCGTCCAAACGAAAGCAGACAATCTCGTTTTCGCGCGTCGCCACTCCATCCAGGTTGCTGCCGCAGGCATGCTGCTGTTCCGGAGCCACGCCGGATTTCCTGTTCTGGTGGGTGACATGGTTGCTCTTAGCCGTGTTCCAATCGGGGTTCGCATGTACGACGGGGCCCACCGGGCGCGTGGGGCTGGCCACGGGAAATTTTAAGAGGATGGTGGCATTCGGCAGGGGGTTCCAGTTATCGGCGTGGACCATATACCCATCACCCATATCCGCATGCCCCGCCGCGCCGTCTTCATCTAAAATAAGTGTCTCAGGAAATTCGCCTCTTAGATCAATGATCCGGTTATCCTCCCCGTTCAGCCCGTCCACATTTTCCAGCATCACCAGCCACCGGCCGCTCTTGTCCAGGTTGCACTCATCGAGGACCCCTATCTTGGGAAAGTAAGAGTATCGGTTCATGTCCTCTTCATAAGCAAAGCAGCCCAGCATGGCGTCGGTTGCCTTATTTCTCACAGTGCCGATGTGCACTCGATCGTCGTCACTGGAGTGCAGCTGCCCGATGCGCCGGTTCCCCCCGAAGAGGGCAGGCTGGGTGGAGATGTCGAAGACCGTCTCGAAGGTTTTGGTCAGCACGTCATAGCGGAGCAGCTTGGGGCCGTCGTTGAGATAGAGTTTCGTCGGCAACGTGGCGCTGAAGTACCACCCTTCTCCGGTTCTCGAACTGAACGGACTGGTGCTGTCAAAGAGGGAGCCCAGATTAGTCACTTCATCGGTGACTTTGTTGTAGCCAAAGAGGGTCGGCCCGGCTCCCCCGAGTGCCTTGTTGAGCCCCAGGAAGATATACATGGTATCGCTGCCGGCATGGTGGTTGATGTTGCGCCAGTAAGAGTAGCCAACATAGTTCACACAGTCTGTGTTGCCGACGCAGTCACTCGGATCGGTGAGGCGGATCCCCTGGGTGTGGTACGGGGCGGGAAAGGTGAACGGTCCTCTCGTGGGGGGAAGGAAGGCCTGAATCTGCAGCTGAGCTAATCGGGGCCGGCCCGCCAGACTGCTGGCGTCTTCAATAAACCCGCCAGGGAAAGTCTGGGACGATTGAGCGACGACCGGGGCGGAGGACGTGTGGAGCGTGGCGACCACCGCAACGATCAGGACCAGGCAGGTACGAGGGAGGACTGAGCGGATTCCGGACAACATGGCGGTCTTCCTTGTGGTGCCTGCGGAAGACCACGATGATCCCGTGGAGTGGCTGGCTCCCTGCCTTCGGCAGCCCGGCTGTCAGGTTGATCACCTGGCCCGCGGCTTTGCGTCCCCACCTCGCGATGGGTTTGCCTGTATCGGGAAGGGGTCTCCGCTTATCACTGTTTGACAAGTTTGAGATTACCGCTCAATGGTGAGGGCGACGGAAACGGTGGGTTAACGCGCGGTAAGGGCCAAGGTAGAAACGATTGAAAACGTGTAGGGGCTGGACGCGTAAGCAAAATAAGCGTTGTGTAATCAGTGGGGAAGGAGCTCAGGCCATGTGCCAAGTTGGGGAAAGTGACACCATACTTTGGGAGGGTATAACCATCCTTTCGTATCATTGCGCCAGGGCGGTCCAGTCCGGTATCTTTTCGATCCGGAGCCGAGAGCCTCGCCACACCCAGCGGGGGAGTCATATGCGTCACCTGATCGGGAAGATCGGAAATGTATGGACGCAACTGGATCGCTCCCCTTGCCCGACCTGCGGGGGGACGAAGTACACGGTCACGGTCAAGTGTGAGGCCCGTACGGAGGACGTTGGGTTGTTGCTGCGGTGTAGCCTATGTGCCAGACTGAGGGGTGTGGTGAAGGATATTGGGGCGTGCGTCGAGCGTCATAGCCATGTACGGCGATAGGCTACCCTGGTATCGGCGCGTTCAACTCGATGCGGTGCACCAGATCTCGCGCGCTCTCGATCAACTCCTCAGACGGCTCCCGTTCTGGGAGCACGGGCTTGACAAGCCAACCGTTACCAGAATTCAGTGCCGCCACAGCCCCTTGGCCGGGCGACGAGCCGTACAGATCAGTGATCTCCACCTCGACGAGTATCTGCCTCGGCACGACACGATCCTCGGGAGGATCCGTGGACTGCGACCGGATTGGATTTTCGTCACCGGTGACCTGCTGAACAGCGCGTCCGGTCTTCCTCATCTCCTTCGGTTTCTCTCACGGCTCCGACAGCTCGCCCCGGTCTATTTAACCCTCGGCAACCATGACCATGACAGCGGCGTGCCGGTAGACCTGCTGGCGGCCCTCGCCGACTCCCACAAGATCCAGTTGTTAGTCAACCAGGCGGTCTTCGTCCCCCTCGCGTCCGGAGAGTTGGGCATCATCGGCCTCGACGACCCGTCAACCCACCGCGCTGATCTCCGATGCATTCCACCACGGGTGGCGGGTCGTTTCACGGTGTTGCTTGCCCATGCCCCCAACGTGCTCGACCTGCTCGAGGCGAAAGATGCCGTCGACTTGATCCTGTGCGGCCACAGCCACGGTGGGCAATGGCGATTTCCATCTATCCGTCCATTTTGGTTGCCCTACGGCTGCCGGGGGCGTGCGGAAGGTCATTACATCCAGAACGGGCATCGGCTGTACATCAACCGCGGACTCGGGTGGTCCATGCTGCCAATCCGCTGGAACTGCCCACCGGAAATTGTGCTCATCGAATGGGTGGAGGCGAGGCGGGGCGGCCAGGCTAATCCCCCTGCTCGCGTGTCCCGCACACAAGAATGAGGGACGGGTGGCTGGGCTGGCCTTCACTGCGCGCGTCATCACCCGTTGCAATCTGAAACGCAACGGGTACCCGGCACTCCATCCGCCTAGGCCCGGAACGAATAAATCCTGAGTGCGCGGTGCGCCAGCACAGGGGAACCATCAGCCCATGATCTTTCATTCACGGCCCACCCAGTACATGGGCCGGCGTTTCAGATTCATCACCGCAACCACTCGCACTTTGTCCCGTTTCACGGAATAGAGGAGGGCATAGGGGAATCGGGGAACAAGTCGGCGTCGTATCGCCCCGATGATCAACGGACCCGCCTCGGGATATTCAAGGATGGCTCTGGTGCAGCGCTCAACCTCGTCAACAAAGGCCGATCCAAGTCCTGGACTTTCCGAGTCGTAGAAGTGGGCGGCTTCGTTCAGCTCACGTCGGGCCAGCCGATGAAAGGAGACTCGCTCCATTCACTTGAGCTTAGCCCGCGCATCACTGAAGACCTTGGCGGCAGAGCACCTAGAGTCCGGGTTTACATCCATTTCCGCATCCCGCCGCTGGGCTTCTTCCGCCCAAAGCCGAGCGTTCTCCACTTCGGAGAGGTTCTCCAGGCTCTCGAGCAGCTTCCCTGCCAAACGAGCCCGTGCTTTCGGATCGAGTCTCAGTGCTTCGGCCTCGAGTTCCTCAATACTCATGGGGACATTCTACACCAAACTGGATTGCTGAAGCACGGAGAACCTATCAGGCGTGGAAAAGGTGTCCTTTTTTCTCAGGGGACGGGTGGCTGGGCTGGCCTTCACTGCGCGCATCGAGCGACCACCGCCTCATCGTGGGGGCTCTGCGAGCAAGAAGGACGGTCTGGCTGCTCCCTCCTCTCCCTCCTTCTGAGGCCGCGCGCTCCGGGACACAGGACCGACACGGGCGCCCTTCCACCTCTTCACGTTCCGCGAACACGGGGGATTAGCCTGGCCGCCCCCTTCCTCTCTCTCCAACTACTTTACCCCAACGGGCGAGAGGTGGTAGCATTCAGCGAAGACCAACAGACCAGACCTATCCACCCCCAAGGCGAGATTGGCACAAGATCGTACTCAGAAGACTTCGACTCCGTCCACGATTCTGCTCGTCGATGACGAGCAGTCGCTCCTGTCGCTGATGGGGAGAGACCTCGAAGAGCACGGGTTCACGGTGCTAAAGGCGAGCAACGGGGAGGAGGCCTTACATCTCTGCCAACGCTATGTCGGCCCGATCCACCTCCTGCTCGCTGATATCTTTCTGCCGACCGAGGACCAGCCCTCCACTAATGATCCGCAGGCGCCTTGGGTGCATGGGCTGGGACTTGCGCGCCGGGTCAAGGCCCTCCGACCGCACATTCAGGTGCTCCTGATCTCCGGGCGTACGGACGAAGAAATATTCGCGCTCGGCGGCATCAAACCAGGGACCCCCTTTCTCAAGAAACCCTTTAGTTCAGACACCCTCATCCGTAAGGTCCGAGAGGTGCTGAACGTGACTCAGTGACCGCGGAGCGACGGATCCCGCGGTTCTGAGCGGTTGTCTCGACTCGTCAAAACTCAACGGGCCGGGAGGTCTCTTGACCATCCCGGCCCGTTCCCTTTTCGTGAATCTTCTCAGGGATGTTGATGAAGACTGCTAGATCATCGGCAACACATGGGGCGCGTGGCTATCTGATCTGGAAAGTTTTGGTCGTATATTTACCTTCACGAATCAGATCGACGCGTAACTCAGTGAGGGTCGGATTTCTGACGAAGATTTCCTGAAAGGTCCACCACGCCTTCAGGGGGCTATTGACCCAATGGCCATTGAGCATGGTAATGGTATCCCCGACTTGAAGACCGAAGAACTGAGCCACCTTGAGGTTCGTTACCGTAAAGCCGCTTCGGCTGAGGGTCGCATCAGCCAGGGGCGAAGTCAGGTCTACAGGTGTCCCGGTCAGAACCGAAAGCGCCGGGGTGACCATCGGTTCGAGAGGAGCAACCGCCTGGCGGACATGTTCGATCAACGGTTTGAGTTCATTTGCGTCAAGGAGAGACGTGTTCGTGTCAAGCACATCAAGACGAACGTTCGCAAAGAGTTGAGGGTCAACGGCCAACCGAGTTGCTGGCTGTGAAGGCCCGGCCTGCTGGGAGACTTGAGGCGCGGAACGATGAGGCGTTTTGCGGAGAACCTGTTTCTCCAAGAGAGCGCGCAAGCCTTCGAATGACACGAGGACCGTTTCCGACGTGTGGCGCTGTCGCGAATCACTGCGCCTGCGGGACCGATTTCCAGGATCTCCACAAACCGTGTGGGATCCTTTGGATGGAAGAGCATATCTCCAACGGCGTGAAGCGCCCTGATTTTTTCAGGTCCGTACTGGATTAAGGCGTGAGGCTTCGCTGTAGCTAGCTCTACCTCAACAACCGATTCATCGGTTCCACCTACTGCTGACGTAGCAGATGCAGCCTCGGCAAACGCTTGGACGGCGCAGAAGAGGACACCTATGAGGACAGCGCGTGATTGAGATGCGTAGCATAATCGCATCATGGTTCGGAATCTCCAGATCGCCTACGAGTCTTGCAGCGTCGGCCCCTAAAGAGAATGAAAGTAACGAAAGGAACTACTAGGAAGCCGACGGCCCCCATTCCGAAGGCCACGCCTGGGAAGACCAAAGCCAGGTCCGCCCACCAAACAACAGGCCGCAGAGTTCCGCGGGCAACAGTCCGTAGCGTTTCACTTCCCTCGATCGCGTGGGCCAGCGGCGGGCTGATGTGGTAGTAGAGCAGAACAAAGAGCCGTCCTGGCGGATGGCCCAGCAAATAGTGATCGCGGAATCGGCGCAGCACCTGTACTTCTCCCGCGAGCTTGGAGCCGTACGCGGCAGTCGCAATGAAGCAACCTCCTCCACCGCCACTGCCCCCGTCACTGCCTGGGGCGGTGGATGAATCAGAAACCCTATAACAATCCAGTGGGTCGAATTGCTTGTACGGATTCCCACCATCCGGAGCGCTATTCTCATAGCAGACCTGCGCCGGAATCTTATTCGCCCGGCCGTTGACGTTGGGCACATTCCCCCCCGTGACATCTGGCCCAATTGCGGGCCATGTGATCGCGGCGCCACGGAAGCCCCACCATGACGGCCTTGAAGAGAGGAAGAATGATGCGGGCAGATTGTTGTTGGCTGGCACCGCATTCGCGTATGGTGAGATACTAGATGGCACTTCGCCGCTCTCGAATCGGCAGGTATCGGTCTGAAGATCACAGTTGCCCCACCGAAAGAGCGTCTGGCCAACTTTGACATCATCAAGAGGGCCTCCGATGCCGCACGCATTCCCATGACCAATGTTATAGATGGCGGTGTTGGAGGGTGCCGTGGGTGTCACGACCTCATAGGTCGTATGGTAGCCGTCGTGACCAAGGACGTTCCCAATCACGTTGTAGTACCGGTGAAAAGACCAGAGGGTGATGGGCTGGGTGCAGGTCGTGCTGGCGCCCTCCCGACCGCGGAGCTGGTTCCGGAACGCTGTAACCATGTTGGAGGAACCATGAAATGTGTCCGCAGTGAAGCGGCCGTCTGTCTGGTTGCCCTCCAGCAAAACCATCCCAACCCCGCCGGTGTGAATATTCATGATTGCTCCAGTCAAGTCGGGGAAGTCATTGCGCACCATGTCAAACGCGTAGTTGTATGCCTCGATGTTGCCCGATCCCATGTCTATAATTAACGGTGAGACCACATGATGGAAGATATTGTTAATAACCAGGATTGAGTGGCCTTGAAATGGGTCAACCCCATATGACTGTGAGGTGCCCCCAGAGCCGTAGAAGTAGTTCTCCCGAATCTCGATCCTGCCGGACTGGAAGACCCAGATGTGGGCGCGCCCTGCGGGACCCAGTAGGCGGGTGCGGTAGACCCAGTTCCCCCACGCGTTCGCAATTCCTACACCGGCTGACCCGGCGAAATTGGCAGTGTAGTCCAGCGTCATGTCCTCCACGCCGTTACCCTTGGCGGTGCCGGCTACCGTTCCAATCTTCCATGCCTTTGGATGCTGCGCCACGCGCCAGTTGGGCATGTAGATCGGCGGCGAAATCGTCACGTTGTTCCCATTGATCGCGATCACCTCGGCCATGTGCTCCTGCATCCGTACGTTCCACCGAGAGTCGCCTGTCACGCCGCCCTCTATTGAGCACACAATGATGACTTGGCAGTTAAAGATGTCACCCGGATCAGATTCCGTCCCGGCGCAACTCGCTGTTACCAACCCATCGTTACATTGGTCGAGAACGATAATTTCTCCAACCCCGAGACCGGCCACCGAACTGAGCGTTATGACCGTTGTTCCCTTCGCATAGCCTCCGGTCCAGTCGCCGATGTCACTGGCCTCTTGAGCAAAGACAGGCGACGACCCCCTGATACAGACGGCTTTGGCTGAAGGGCTGCCGAAACACTCGTCACCACCGCTGAAGATCAGCTTCGTGGCCATCGTGCCCGCGCCACGCAGCGTCACGTTACTCACGCCGTTGAATGTAATCCCTGTGGAGAGATTGAAGGTGCCAGCATCCAGTTTCACGACTTGCCCAGCGGGACATGCGGCAACGGCATCATTGATCGTAGCGGCTGTCCCGGTATAGGGGGCGATCGTCGAGCAGATCGTCGTCCGGCTGGGGATACCGCCCGGGATGCCGACATAGCCGCCTTCCCAGCTAATTGCCCGTGTCGTATCAATAATGCCGGACCACAGGTCGGCCTCAGCAGCCACCACACCAAACAGCGAACTCAGCACACTGAAGCAGATAGGCCCAATCGTTCGCCGCCACCACATCAGCACCACCATCCGAACCAGCGGCACAACATCCGCCGCAGCCAGCCGCTTATGGGCTGCGGAGGCTCTCGGGGTTTCCCGATCCCTGCTTGTCAAAGCTCACCACCTCGCTCTGCCCGCTTTCGTTACCGACTAAATCTACCGCCGACACCGCCGCGCCTTGCTCCAGACCCACGACGTCCGACACGGCCACTGCAAGTGCGCTGACCTCATCCGAAAATCCGCTTTCACCAACCGAATTATATGCGGTCACGGCGAAAAAATAGGTGGTATCCGGCTGCAGGTCCGGCACCTGGTAGGTCGTGACCTTGCCGATGTCGGTTGTCAAACCATACCCCCAAATACCTACATGAACCTTGTAGCCTCCCAAGTCCTCTTCTGAATTTGGATCCCAAGTCAACGTGAGAGCGGCGCTATCGTCTGGCAACGCGAGCACAAGGAGGACGAAGAGACCCAGGAAGCCGCCGAGGAATCTCTGAGGTTGGTCGCGGGTTGGCAAAGGCTCTACGCTCGATGGTTCGTGGCGAGTGAAGAGACCACATTGCTCCGTGCACTATCAAGGCACCTGATGGCCGGCTAAACCCGCCAGTAAACAAAAGGCCGGGCCACCTTACGAGGGCCCCGGCCTTTGGTTCGCTCAGGGCAGATAGCCCAGGCTTCAGCAGGAGACTGTCAAGTGTTCCGTCACTGAGGCTTCTCGAGCTCGTACTTTTTCATCATGTCGTAGAGTGTCGGCCGGCTGACGGCTAGCTTTTGGGCGGCGCGGCTGATATTCCAGTTTTGACCAAGCAGCGCGCGTTGGATGATGTCTTTCTCCATCGATTCCCGGACTTCCCTCAGCGTGAGACTCGCAGACATGGTCACGTGTGCCGTCAGCTCCAGGTCTTCTGGCGTCACTCGTGGTTCCTCAGCCATCACCACAGCCCTTTTAATTCTGTTTTCCAGTTCACGCACGTTCCCGGGCCACTCATAATCCTCCAGAGCTTTCAACGCTTGGCGAGTAAACCCGGTCACATGCTTCTTGAATTGGCGTGCAAATTCTTGCAGCATCGCCTGGGCCAGCGCCTTAATGTCTTCTCTTCGATCCCGTAGCGGTGGCACACATATGGTCACGACCTGTAATCGGTCGAACAGGTCCTTTCGAGAGCCGCCGTCTTGGATCGCCTCGCCGAGATCACGGCTCGTAGCGGCGATGACTCTCGCGTCCACCGTGAACTCTTCTCTGCCTCCGATGCGGTCGATCCGTTGTTCCTCGAGAAAGTGGAGCAGTTTGACCTGCAGGGCGAGGGAGAGTTCACCAACCTTGTCTAGAAACAGCGTTCCTCCTTGAGCCAATTCGATCCGCCCCTTCCGTTGGACATGGGCTCCAGCGAAGGCGCCTTTCTCATGGCCAAAGAGTTCACTTTCCAGGAGGTTGTCCGGGATGGCATCGCAATTAATGGCAATGAACGGGCCTGCTTTTCGTAAGCTGTGCCGATGAATGGCCCGGGCGATCAAGCCCTTTCCAGTGCCGCTTTCTCCGGTGATGAGAACCGGAACGTCTGAAGCCGCAACACGGCGGATCATAGTGAACACTCGCTGCATGGCTGAGCTCACACCGAGGATGTCCTCAAATTCACCCGCGCCTCGTTTCTCTTCAATCTCCCAATGCTCTTGACCGACGCAATGCAAGTAGGCCGCACGCTGCAGGATGACCTTCAAGACGTCTAACTGGATCGGCTTGTGGATATAGTCGTACGCGCCTAGTTGCACTGCCTGGAGGGCATTCGTCCGATCACTATTGCCAGTCATAACGATGACCTTGGGGAGACGATCTACCGCCAGGAATTCCTCCAGCGCGGCGAGCCCTTCAGTCGCATCGTTGGGAGAAGGAGAAAGTCCACTTCCGCTATCCTGCCCCTCTTTGTCCACCTTCCTTTGTGGACACGCAGCACCTACAACATTTGTCATCATTTAGGTTGCTGTACACAGTTGTATAGACCTACACCCAGAGGCCCAACCATGAGGTAAGCTTAAAAATAGCTAAAAACACTAAAGTAATCAAAAGCATAGATCAGAACAAGGGCACATGGTATGCGGTTTGCTTGAACCGTCACGGTAACCGGTCAAAAATAGAGAGACTCGGAAAATCGTGACACCCCAACGCCTCACATGCTTGGCCGTGCTCCTGGCTCTGTTTCTCCCTTCGGTGGGACAGGCGGCTGAAGCAAACGAGTCTCAGACCTATGTTGCCCTCTACGGAGGACTCACGATTCCTCAATCCCTTAAGGAAACCAAGGCCTTGAATGTAAGCCCGGAAGTCAAGTTGTCTGATCTAAGTCTGGCCAGGTCGGCAATAGCTGGTGCTAAATTCGGAATGTTCTTGCCTGGCCAGGACAGGTGGATGGGAGTGGAAGCGGAGTTCTTCTACACCAACCCTCACATAAAGCAGCAAGACATTGCATTCACTGTGGGCGGTGTTCCTGCTGGCACTCTCAACTTCGCAGGGGCTCATGTCCAAGTCGCTACCGCGGCCGTGAACTGGATCCTGAGGTATCCGGGAGAGCGTTTTGAGCCGTACATCGGGGGCGGACCAGGCCTCTTCTGGGGGAAAATGTCAGGGCCGGTTGGGGAATTAGGGACTGGCTCCGACACCAGCCTTGGCCTCAATGCCCTCGCTGGAGCACGCTTCTTCGTGACCAAGCGATTCGCCTTATTTGGCGAATACAAATACAATCGCGCATCTTTCGATTTCGGTGGAACCGCACAGCTCCATGTCCTCTACCAGGCTCAGCACTTTGTGGCTGGATTTTCGCTGCTGTTCTAATCTTCCCCCGTTTTCTCTACCAGGCAGATCTAGAAACTCTCATGGTGGCAAATTACCGTGGCGTCAGGGCGACAAAACAAGAGGAGGAGGGTTACGAAAACTTTATGTCTCTCGCTCCATTCCTGAACGACATCTTTACCGAAAGTTTCGGAACCCAAGGTATAGTGGAAAGAGGGAAGAGGGCGCCATGTTTAACCACTATCATCACTGGACACAGGTATTGACGCGAACCTCACTTCGGGGCTTGCTGCTCGGCTGCGCTCTGATAAGCAGCCCGCAAACGGCGAGCACCATGCAGCCCATGCCTTCGCTAAGACCCGCGACCTGGGAGGTCGCGCTCCTCTCATCACATACCAACCTGACCTTGCCCCTGCCCAAAGTG
>Ga0209376_1004013_pt1 | contig 12973 bp, 12 predicted proteins | sample GraSoiAngelo_134_FD_185891 | JGI IMG/M metagenome (GOLD analysis project Ga0209376, IMG submission 185891) | Grasslands soil microbial communities from the Angelo Coastal Reserve, California, USA - 14_0929_05_30cm (SPAdes) (version 2) | ecosystem: Environmental > Terrestrial > Soil > Grasslands ... | reverse complement strand
ACGCGCTCGCCATCGCCACCTACCTGAACGGGTTCATCCGCCAGTGCCGCGTGGTACGCATCGCGAACCTCGCGCAGCTCGTGAACGCGATCGCCCCGATCCTCACCCGGCCCGACGGCTTGTTCTTGCAGACCATCTACCACCCGCTCCGGCTCTACGCCGAGCACACGCGCGAGATCGCGCTCGACGTGCTGGTGGAGAGCCCGACCCGCGAGCTGGCGCCGGTCCAGGAGGAGGGCGGCTCCGGGCGCGTCCACCACGTGGCCGACCTCGGGCCGTTCGCGCTGCTCGACGCCAGCGCCACCTGCGACCGCTCGGGCGCCGGGCTCACGCTGGCGGTCGTCAACCGCGACCGCGAGCGCCGCCATCGCGTCACGATCGACCTGGGTGAGGCGGAGGCCAAGGGCGAGGTGCTGGTGTCGGAGGTCAACGGCGCCGACGTCGACGCGGTCAACTCGTTCGAGACGCCACGCGCGGTCGACGTGCGCGAGGGCAAGCTCGGCGTGCGCGGACGGAGGCTCGAGCACGAGTTTCCCGCGCACTCGATCAGCGTTCTGCGCGTCCCGCTCGCCTGACGGGCGGGAGCGCCGATGGTAGAATCCGCGTCGCCGGGCCGGAGCCCGAGGCCCGCATGAGAGGCGCCATGGCTAGCTCGCAGATCGGTTTCGACGTGCCGGACAACTGGGGATTGACGGGGAAGGTCGCCATCGTGACCGGCGGCGGCGCGGCGGGCGACGGGATCGGCAACGGCCGCGCCGCCGCGATCCTCCTCGCTCGCGCCGGCACGCGCGTCGTCGTCGTCGACCGCGACGCCGGTCTCGCCAAGCGAACGGTGGAGATGATCGGGGCGGTCGGCGGCGAGGCGATCGCTCTCTCGGCCGACGTCACGCGCGCGGCCGACTGCGCCGCGATGGTCGAGGCTACGCTGGACCGCTTCGGCCGCCTCGACTTCCTCGACAACAACGTGGGCATCGGCAGCCGCGGCACCGTCCTCGACGAGAGCGAGGAGAGCTGGCGGAGGCTGATGACGGTCAACGTCGACAGCATGTTCCTGGCCGCCAAGCACGCGATCCCGGCCATGCGACGGACCGGCGCCGGCGCCATCGTCAACGTATCGTCGATCTCGGCGCTGCGGCCGCGCGGCCTCACCGCTTACTCGGTCTCCAAGGGCGCGGTCATCGCGCTCACCAAGGCGATGGCGGTCGATCACGGCGCCGAGGGCATCCGGGTCAACTGCGTCGCGCCCGGGCCCGTCTACACGCCGATGGTCTACCAACACGGCATGAGCCCCGCGGCGCGCGAGGGCCGGCGCATGGCCTCGACGCTGGGGATCGAGGGCACCGGGTGGGACATCGGCCACGCCGTGCGGTTTCTCCTCTCGGACTTCGCGCGCTACATCACCGGCCACGTGCTCGTGGTCGACGGCGGCACGACGCTCACGGCGCCGCAACGCGACACCGGCGGTGCCGGAGGCTAGCGCCGATCAACGGCCTTGGCAGATGTGGCGGAACCAGCCGCATCGCGACGGCGCGGATCCTCGGCGATACCGGCCTTCCCCGGCACGTCAGCTACCGCGTCCGTGTGGGAGTGAAGTGAATGCCCACGGTCCTCTCGCACGCGGTCGCGGCCACCGCGATCGGCGCGGCGATGATCCCCCCGCCGCGGCTCCCCGTCTGGGGGCTCGGCGCGCTGTGCGCGGTGCTGCCCGACCTCGACGTCATCGCGTTCGCCCTCGGACTCCCGTATGGCCACGTGCTCGGTCATCGGGGCCTCTCCCACTCTCTCCCCTTCGCCGCCGGGCTCGCGTTGGTGGCGACGGCGGTCGCGGCTCGCCGACGACTTGCCGCCGGCAGCAGCGCGCTCCGGCTGTGGGCCTTCTTCTTCGTGGCGACGGCGTCGCACGGGCTCCTCGACGCGATGACCTCTGGCGGTTTCGGGATCGCGTTCTTCGCGCCGTTCTCGAACGCGCGGTACTTCTTCCCCTGGCGCCCGATCGTCGTCTCGCCGATCGGGATCGGCGCGTTCCTCGGTCATCGTGGCCTGGAGGTCATGTCGAGCGAGCTCGTGTGGATCTGGCTGCCCGCCGCGGCGGTCGTCTTCGGCTGTTGGCTGACGCGGCGCAGGCGCGCTACTTCCCGAAGACCTCTTTGAGCAGATCGGACACCCGGGCGGAGGGATCGCTCCTGATCTTGCGCTCCTCCTCGCCGACCACGTAGTAGAGGCCGTCGAGGGCCTTGCCGACGACGTAGCGATCGAGCTCGTAGTCTTCGGTCTTGAGGAACGGGATGGCCTTCGCCTGACCGAGCAGCTCGTTGTACTGCCGCACCGTCCCGACCTCGTTCATCGCCTTCTCCACGATCGGCCGGAAGGCGATGCGCAGCGAAGGGGACGTCTTGCCCTTGAAGTAGTCGGTCGCGGCGGTCGGCGTACCGTTCAGGATCCGCTGGGCGTCGTCGATCGTCATCTCGCCGATCGCGTCCCAGAAGAACTTCTTGGCCGTCGGGGCCGCGCGCTCGGCGGCGCGGTTCATGCTGAGCACGAGCTTGTCCACCTCGGACCCGTAGCCGGCGGTGCGCAGGCCGCGCTCGACCGTGCGGAGGCGCTCCGGCATCAGGATCTTGATCGCCTTGTTCGTGAAGTAGCCGTCAGTCTTCCCGGTCAGTCTCACCGCGTTCTCGGTTCCGACCTGGAGCGCCTGCTTGAGCGCGGCGCCGACCTTCACGCCGCCCGGCGTCGCGGCTCCCGGCCGCGTCAGGGTGTCCATCTCCTTGAGGATCGAGTCGAGCTGGGCGGAGGCCGGCGCGGCGCTCGACAACAAGAAGGCGCACGCGAACAGAGCCGTGGCGCGCAGGGCTCAGGTCTGATCGAGCTGGCGCGCCAGCCCGGCTCGATCGGTGACCGGCAGATCGCACGCGTAGTTGCGGCAGACGTAGGCCGTCGGCTTTCCGCCGACCGCCTCCCGGCCCGCGAGGAGAGGAATCCCGGCGGCGTGCGCGGCCTGGCCCGCGACCATCCCGGCCACGACACGGTTCGGCATATAGCGGCCGAAGACCTCGCTGACCAGCGGCCCGAGGCCGTCACCGGCCGCCGACGCGACCAGCGCGATCTCGACCACCGGCCCGAGGTGGAAGTCGAGCGCGCAGAGGAATCGCCCGAAGCCGCTCGCGTGGCGGGCCATCAGATCCGCCATCGGCCGCAGCGCCTTCGCGGCGATGGCTTCGTACCGTGACTCGCCGGTGAGCACCGCCAGGCGGAACAGCGTCTCGGCGGCCACCGACGTCCCGCACGGCACGGCGTTGTCGAACAGGTTGCGCGGCCGCACGATGAGCTGTTCGTGATCGCTACCGGTGTCGTACAAGCCTTCGAGCCGCTCGTCCCAGAAGAGCCGGATCATCTCGTCGGCCAGGCCGCGCGCCTCGTCGAGCCACCGGCGCTCGAATGTCGCTTCGTACACCTCGATCAGCGCCGCCGCGACCATCGCGTAGTCCTCGAGGTAGCCCTTGAGCTTGGCCCGGCCGCCCTTCCAGGTGCGGAGCAGCCGGCCGTCGGTGCGCATCGCCTCCAGCACGAACGCCGCGTTCTTGACGGCGGCGGCGACGTAGTCGGGCCGGCCGAGCGCGCGCCCGGCCTCGGCGAACGCCCGGCACGCGAGGCCGTTCCACGACGCCAGCACCTTGTCGTCGCGCAGGGGATGGACGCGACGCGCCCGCGCCTCGTAGAGCTTCGTCCTGATCGGCGCGATTCGCTCGGCGTCAGGCGCGCCCGCGAGGTAGAGGATGTTCTGGCCCTCGAAGTTCGTCCCGCGATCCACGCCCCAGTACTGGCCCGCGCGTTCGGCGTCGGCGCCGAGGACCTCGCGCAGCTCTTGCTCCGACCAGACGAAGAACTTGCCCTCGTGGCCCTCGGAATCCGCGTCCTGCGCCGAGTAGAAGCCGCCGGCCGCGTCGGTCATCTCGCGCAGGATGTAGTCGAGCGTTTCCTCGCACACGCGCCGACACTCGGGATCGCCGAGCGCGAGCCAGCCGTGCAGGTAGAGCGAGGCGAGCTGGCCGTTGTCGTAGAGCATCTTCTCGAAGTGAGGCACGAGCCAGTGCGCGTCGACCGAATAGCGGTGGAAGCCGCCACCGACCTGATCGTACATGCCGCCGCGCGCCATCATGGTCAGCGTGGTGTGGGCCATCTGGCGCGCGCGCGCGTTCTGCGTCCGCTTCCAGTAGCGCAGGACGAACTCCCAGATCATGGGCTGCGGGAACTTCGGCGCGCCGCCGAGGCCGCCGTCGCCGTCATCGAACTGCGACGAGATCGCCTGGAACGCCTCGCCCAGGACGCCCGGCGTGAGCAGCTCGGTGGCGGCCCGCAGCCGCTCCGTCTGGGCGAGCGAGGCCGCGATCTTCTGCGACGACTCGAGCACCTCGCCCCGGCGCGTCGTCCAGGCGTCCGCGATCGCCGCGAGCAGCCGTGGGAACCCCGGTAGCCCGTGCCGGTCGACCGGCGGGAAGTAGGTGCCGCCATAGAACGGCACGCCTTCCGGCGTGAGGAACACGGTCATCGGCCAGCCGCCGTGGCCCGTCAGCGACTGGACCGCCTGCATGTAGATCTGGTCGACATCGGGGCGCTCCTCGCGGTCGACCTTGATGTTCACGAAGTGCCGGTTCATCACTTCGGCGATTTCCTTGCTCTCGAACGACTCGTGCTCCATCACGTGGCACCAGTGGCACGCGGAGTAGCCGACGGACAGGAGCACCGGCTTGTCCTCGGTCTTCGCCCGGGTGAAGGCCTCCTCGCCCCACGGGTACCAGTCCACGGGATTGTGGGCGTGCTGGAGCAGGTACGGGCTGGTCTCGCGGGCCAGGCGATTTTCCCCCATGGCGACTACCTAATGAACGGTAGCTCGCTCACGCTGGCCGGAAGCGTCCGTTCACCGACGCGCACCTCGACGCGGCTGCCGGCCGCGGCGTGCTGGCGACGCACGAACGCGAGAGCGATCGGCCGCTCGAGGCCGAACGACCAGGTCGAGCTGGTGACCCGGCCGACGCCGGCGGACTCGGCCAGGACCTCGGCTCCATCCGATGGAGCCCGAGCGCCGTCCGACGCGGTCGCGTCGACCAGCAACCCCACCAGCATCCGGTTGACGTGGCCGCGATCGCGGATGCGGACCACGACCTCCTGGCCCGGATAGCACCCCTTGGTCTGGGAGACGAGGCTTGCGAACGGAATCTCCGGGAGCAGGACGGACTCGTCGACGTCGCGGCCGAGCACGGGCGTTCCCGCCTCGATCCGAAGCGACTCGAAGGCCGCCCGGCCGATGGGCCTGGCGCCGGCGGCGACGAGCGCATCCCAGAGGCGCGGCGCCTCGCTCGAAGGGCCGTCGATCCACACCTCGGCCTCGCCGGTCTCCCGGCCCCCGCTCACGAGGCGTACGGCCGCGTCGCCGAGCTTGCCCGTGACGTGGGACCACGCCGCTTCGCCGGGCCGCGCGCCGGTCACTCGCTCAGCCGTCTCGTGGGCCTTGGGTCCGACGAGCACGAGCAGCGCGGTCTCGTCGGAGAGGTCGCGGATCGCCACCTTCTCCGAGAACAGGTAGTGATCGAGCGCCTCGGCGGTCTTCTGGGCCATCGACGGCGGCGTCACGACGAAGATGCGATCGTCGGCGACCCAGACGGAGACGACGACCTGCACCTTGCCGTGAACGTCGAGCAGCGTCGCCGCGCACCCCTGCCCGGGCGCCAACGCCTTGATCTCGTTGCTGAGCAGAGCGTGCAGGAACGTCGCGCGATCGCGGCCGGTGAGCTCGAGGACGCCCCAGTGGCCACGATCGACGAGCCCGACGGCATTGCGCGCGGCGCGGTACTCCTCGGCCGGCTGGCCGTACGCGAACGACAGCTCCCACTCCCCGACGCTCTCGAACCGGGCGCCCGCGGCGAGATGACGATCGTGGAGCGGCAGGCGATTGGCCATGCCGTCATTCTACATCGCGGGCCCCGTGCTAGACTGCGCGCCGTGCGACCGCCGCCGCGCGCGACCGTCGAGCGCTTCCAGCGACGTCTTCTCGCGTGGTACGCGAAGCACGGCCGCGACCTTCCGTGGCGCCGGACGCGGCATCCGTACCGGGTGCTCGTGTCGGAGATCATGCTCCAGCAGACTCAGGTGGACCGCGTCGTCCCGAAGTACCGCGAGTTCCTCCGTCGCTTTCCGACGGTGAAGCGTCTGGCGGCCGCGCCCGTCGCGGACGTGCGTCGCCTCTGGTACCCCCTGGGCTACAACGTCCGGCCCATTCGCCTCCACGCGATCGCGTGCGAGACCGTCGCTCGCTACGGCGGCCGCCTGCCCGATCGCGAGGAGGCGCTGCGGCGGCTGCCCGGCGTCGGGCGCTACACCGCCGGCGCGATCCTCTCGTTCGCGTACGGGCGCGACACCGCGGTCCTCGACACGAACGTGCGTCGGGTCCTGGGTCGGGTGTTCCTGGGCCGGCGCCGTCTCGCGCGCGTACGCGGCGACAAGACGTTCTGGGATCTCGCCGCGTCGCTCGTGCCGCCGGGGCGAGGCTACGACTTCAATCAGGCGCTCATGGACTTCGGCGCGACGTGGTGCACGGCCCGCAAGCCCCGCTGCGCCACGTGCCCGATGCGGTCGTTCTGCGCCTGCTTTCCCTTCAGGGCCTCGTCGTGACGCTGCCGGTCGTCGACGTCTCCGCCGCCCTCATCCAGGACGAGGCCGGCCGCTACCTCGTCACCAGGCGACGGCGCGGGTCGCATCTCGCGGGGCTCTGGGAGTTTCCCGGGGGCAAGCGCGAGGCGGGCGAATCGCCGGAGGCGGCGCTCCGGCGCGAGCTGACCGAAGAGCTGTCGGCGACCTTCGCCGTGGGCGCGCTGGTGGACACGGTCCGCTGGGAGTATCCGGAGCGCGTCGTGGTGATCGCCTTCTATCGCTGCCGGCTCGAGGCCGGCACGATCGCGCCGCGAGAGTCGCAGACGATGGCGTGGGTCGCGCCGGAGCAACTCACGGAGCTCGAGTTTCCTCCAGCGGATGGCGCTAATCAAACGCTTGCAGGCGGGTCGCTGAAACAGGCCCATCTGCTTCGTAGGCGCCCTCGGCTGCGCGCTCGACGTACTCGAAGTACGCCTCGCGCGCAGCGCTTCGGGCGCCGCCTCGCATCTGGACCTGTTTGAGCGACCCGGCCACGCTGGGCAGGGGGCGCACGCGCATTGGACGAGCAAAGTCGCGATACAATCAGGCGTTTCGCTAGCGTGGAGATTCGATGGACACGCCGAAAACGGCCAGCGTGGTGATCATCGGTGGCGGTGTCGTGGGCTGCAGCGTCGCGTACCACCTTGCGCGGCGCGGGCTCCGCGACGTCGTCGTCGTCGAGCGCGAGACGGTCGGCTCGGGCACGACGAGCAAGGCGGCCGGTGGCATCCGCGTCCAGTTCCCGATCGAGGCGGAGATCCGCTTCTCGCTGGAGTCGATCAAGGTCTTCGAGCGCTTCAGCGACGAGTTCGGCGTCGACCCGGGCTACAAGAAGATCGGCTATCTGTTCCTGATCTCCGAGCCGAAGCATCTGCCCGGGTTCGAGGAGCGCATCGCGCTCCAGCGGAGGCTCGGTGCCGACGTGCGCGTGATCACGCCCGACGATGCGCGCACGCTCGTGCCCGCGCTCCGGGTGAACGACCTGATCGCCGCGGTGTGGGGGCCGGGTGACGGCCTCGCCGGCCCCGCCGAGGTCACCGCCGGCTTCGCGCGGCGCGCCCGCGAGCTCGGGGCGAAGATCGTCGAGGGCGTCCGGGTCACGTCGATCGAGCGAGCCGGCGGCCGGGTGACCGGCGTGACGACCTCGGACGGCGCGATCGCCGCGCCGCGCGTCGTCAACGCCGCCGGGCCGTCGGCCGCGCGCATCGCCCGGCTCGCCGGGGTCGAGCTGCCCGTTCATCCGAGACGCCGCCACATCTTCTTCACCGAGCCGTTTCCGGCGATCCCAGGGCCGGTGCCGCTCACGACGGACGTCTCGAGCGGCTTCTACTTCAGGAAAGAGCTGGAGCAGGTGCTGCTGAGCCCGGGCGACGTCGAGGACATCGGCGAGGACTTCGACGTCCCCATGGACCCCGGCAAGGTCGAGGACGCCGTGCAGAAGGCCGTCCATCGCCTGCCGATGATCGCCGACGCACGGATCGCCGGCGGATGGGCGGGGCTGCGCCCGCTGACGCCTGACGACCACGCGATCATCGGGTGGTCGGGCGTCGAGGGGTTCTTCCTGGCCGTCGGGTTCGGTGGCCACGGCTTCCAGCACTCACCCGCCACTGGCCGCTACGTCTCCGAGTGGATGCTCGACGGCAAGCCGTCCATGGACCTCTCGCCGTTTGACCCCCGCCGATTCGCCAAGTGATGCGGATCGCCGACGTCCGGGTGATCCTCGCCGACATCCCCCTCAAGCGCAGGCACAAGATGTCGTTCACGACCCTCGAGAAGGTCAACTTCGCGTTCGTGCGCATGGAGACGTCGGACGGGCTCGTCGGCTGGGGCGAGGCCGCGTGCCTCGGCGGCCCGACGTGGAGCGAGGAGTCGGCCGAATCGGTCGCGGTGACGATCGAGCGCTACATCGCGCCCTGGCTCGTGGGCCGCGACGCCGCCGGAATCGAGCCATTGCGGCAGGAGATGGCGCGGCGAGTCCAGGGCAACCCCTTCGCGCGCGCGGCGGTGGAGATGGCGCTCTGGGATCTCAACGGCAAGGCCCTCGGCGTTCCCGTGCACCGCCTGCTCGGTGGGCGCGTGCGCGAGAGCGTGCCGCTCTCGTGGTCGCTGGCGGTGGAGAGCTCCGACGCCGAGGTCGCCGAGACGCGGGCGAAGGTGGCGCTCGGCCATCGCATCTTCAAGATCAAGACCGCCGCGCATCCGGTGGCCCACGACGTCGAGCGCGTGCGCCGCCTGCGCGAGGCGGTCGGTCCCGACGTCTCGCTGCGCGTCGACGCCAACCAGGGATGGGATCGCGCCACCGCGCTTCAGGCGATCCGCGCGCTGGAGCCGTACCGCCTGGACTTCGTCGAGCAACCGGTTCCGCGCTGGGATCTCCCGGGCATGGCCGAGATCGCGCGGGCGGTGACGGTGCCGATCATGGCCGACGAGTCCTGCTGCTCGCTGCACGACGCCCTCGCGATCGCGCGCCTGGGCGGCGTGTCCATCCTCGCCCTCAAGCTCACGAAGTCGGCGGGCATCCTCGGCACGATGGCGATCGCCCGCATCGCCGAGTCGGCCGGTATGAGCTGCTACGTCGGCTGCATGATCGAGACCTCGCTCGGCACCGCCGCGTACCTCCAGCTGGCGCTGGCGGCGACGCCGGTGACGTGGGGCTGCGAGCTGTTCGGCCCGCTGCTGCTCGAGGGTGACGTGACCCGCACGCCCGTGCAGTACCGGGACGGCGCGATCCTCGCGCTCGACGGCCCGGGGCTCGGCGTCGAAGTGGACCAGGCACGGCTGAAGGAGTGGGCGCGCTGAGCGCGGTCAGCGCTTCTTGGCCAGGAAGGCCTCCATCCCCCGCTTGGCGTCTCCGGCCGCGAACGACGCGTGGTGCGCGCTCTCGCAGAACCTGGCGCACGCGCGGAAATCGGCCTCGGTCCTCCGGCGCGCGTACTGCTTGTTCTGCTTCATCGCGATCGGCGCGTAGCCGGCCAGCGTCCGCGCCAGGGTCAGCGCCTCGGTCATGAGCTGGGCGCGCGAGACCACCTTGATCGTCAGCCCCGCCTCCTCCGCCTGGCGCGCGTCGAGCGAATCGCCGGAGAGCACCAGGTAGAGGCCGCGGCTCATGCCCATCGTGTTCCACAGGAGCTCGAGGCCGAAGACGGCGGGAATCCCGTCGCGGATCTCGGGCATGCCGTAGCGCGCGTTCTCCGACGAGATTCGGATATCGGCCAGCAGTGCCAGCTGACAGCCGGCGCCCATCGCCCAGCCGTTCACCGCCGCGATCACGGGGACGTCGAGCATCCGGACCTGGTCGTAGAGCAGCTCGTACTCCCGCACCCACGCCTCGGCCTCCGGGCCGGACATGTCCTTGGCCTCGGTGAGGTCCTGGCCCGTGCTGAACGCCTGCTCGCCGGCCCCGGTGATGACGACGGCGCGAACGCTCTCGTCTCCTTTGATGCGGCCGAGCGCGTCGGCGAGCTCGCGCTTGAGCGCGCGGCTCAGCGCGTTGAGCACGCGCGGGCGGTTGAGCGTGACGGCCACGACGTTCTCCCTGCGCTCCCAGACGATGTGCTCGTACATGCGCAACCTCCTACGCGTTACTGCGCGGCAACGAACTCTAGCACGGGCCACGAACGACCGATCCGCGAGGGGTCCTGAGCGTATTGACGCTGATCGGGGGCCCGCATAGCATGAGGCGGCTCGCGTCGCCCACCTCGCACCAGGCTGGAGGACCGCATGAACGGACGAGGTCGAATCGCTTTCCTGACAACGCTGCTGATCGCCGGGCTCGCCGCGCCCGCGCTCGCGCAGAAGCCCGTGAAGATCGGCGTCCTCACACCGCTCTCGCCTCCGGGTGACGCTGCCGCCGGGCAGTTCATCGCCCGCGGCGCCAAGATGGGCGCCGAGGACGTCAACGCGCGCGGCGGCGTGCTGGGCGGGCGGAAGATCGAGCTGGTCGTCGAGGACGACGCGGGCACGCCGGAGAAGGGCGGAGCCGGCTTCCGCAAGCTCGCCTCCCAGGACCAGGCGGTCGCGGTCGTCGGGCAATTCCACAGCTCGGTGATGACGGCGGTCCAGGCGCTCGCCGAGCAGTTCAAGGTTCCGGTGTTCTCCACGCAGGCCTCGGCGCGGCAGATCACCGAAAGGCACCTGGAATACACCTTCCGCACCCACGTGATCGATCCCGATCGGTGCCAGATGTGGACGCGCTGGGTCAAGGAGCGCGGCTTCAAGCGCGCCGCGCTGATCACCGAGAACACGGACTACGGCGTGGGGCTGGTCGAGGAGACCAAGAAGGCGTTCGCGTCACTGTATCCGGGCGGCGAGCTGAAGACGATCATCTTCGATCGCCAGGTCGTCGATCTCACCCCGCAGCTGCTCGAGATCAAGAACTGGAAGCCGGACATCCTCCTCAACGGCGGCATCGGAACGCCGACGTACTTGATCATCAAGCAGGCGTACGACGTGGGGCTCCATCCCTCGGTGCCGATGCTGATCTCGTACGACGCGCCCTCGCGCCCCGAGTACTGGAAGACCCTGGGCGAGAAGGGCACCTGGGCCTCGTTCATCGTGTACTACCACCCGACGATGCGGCTGACGGCGCGGGGCGAAGCGTTTCGCAAGAAGTACATGGCCGAGTTCAAGGAAGATCCCGTCTACGGCGCCCTCAACGCATACGCACAGGTGCTGCTGCTGGCCGACGCGCTCAACGCCGCCAAGAGCGATAACTCCGAGCAACTGGTGAAGGCGCTCCTCGCCAACAAGTTCGAGGGCTGGAACGGCACCATCAGCTTCACGCGCGGCGAGGGGCCGTACTGGCAGCAGTGGACGCCCCCGATGCTGGTGACCCAGTACACGAAGCCGGAGATGGCGTTCTCCGAGGTCAAGATCGTCTATCCATCCGAGCTCAAGACCGGAGACTGGATGGCGGCGCCGAAGCGCTGACGACGCCGGGGCGCCGGGGTTGGACGCGTTCCTGCTCTCCCAGTACGTGCTGTCGGGCGTGGTCATCGGCGTGATCTACAGCCTGATGGCGCTCGGAATCACCTTCATCTACAGCGTGATGAAGATGATCAACTGGGGGATGGGCGAGTTCTACATGATCGGCAGCTACGCGCAGTACGCGCTGATCGTGACCCTCTTCGGCCCCCGGCTTTGGTACCTGGCCCTCCCGGTGGCGATGGCGAGCGTGTTCGTCCTGGGCGTGGTCATCCAGCGTTTCCTGCTCCGCCCCATGTTCGTTGGCGGGATCGAGCGGCGTGACGAGTACGCGACGATCGTGACGATCGCGCTGATGGTCCTCTTCCGGAACCTGGCGATCGTCCTCGGCGGTCCCAACCAGTACGCGCCCCCGGACTACGCCCGGCCCACCACGATCGGCACGCTGCCGATCTCGGGCAATCGCTTCGTGGCGCTCGTCGCCACGCTGGTGCTGCTGGGCCTGTTCTACCTGGTGATCAAGAAGACGTGGGTGGGCCGCGCGCTGCGCGGCGCCGCCCAGAACCGCGTCGGCATCCAGACCGCGGGGATCGACGTGCTCAGGCTGGACATGCTGGCCTTCGGCATCGGCGTCGCGCTGGCCGCCGCGGCCGGCGCGCTGCTGGCCCCGGACTTCCTCGTGTACCCCGAGAACGGCGCGATCTCGACCTTCAAGGGGTTCGAGATCATCGTCATCGGCGGGCTCGGCTCGGTCCTCGGCAGCATTGTGGGCGGCGTCCTGCTCGGCGTGATCGAAGCGCTGGGCTCGGTCTTCATCTCGGCGGCGTACAAGGACCTCTACGGCTTCGTGCTGCTCATCGCGCTGCTCGTCCTGCGGCCCACCGGGCTCTTCGGCGAGCGCGAGCGGAGCGTGTAGGCGAGCTTGACCTTCGTGACGGCCTGGTCGGGATGGGCGGGATTGGGAACAAGCCGTCTGCGCTGACAATCGACGAACAGGTCGAGCTTCTCGAGCACGGTCTGGCCGATCAGAACCTCGTCGCCCAGGATCAACGCATCCTCGAGCGTACTGCGTCCTTCGAGTTCGACCACGACCGGCCCGGTAACGTCCACCGCTTCCGTCCGTCCGTCGGCGTACTCCGCGAGCTGCTGGCCGCGCGTGGCGAGCCCGAGGCGAGCCACGACCTCCGGGGGCAGCACAGTCCGCACGGCGCCGGCGTCCACGAGTGCGTCCGCGTCGTAGGTCCTGACCTGGTCAGCCGATAGCACTCCGCGCCGGACCAGCTCTTCGTCGACGGCGTTTGTCAATCTCGCTTTGACCCGAACCTCACCCATGCGCGACGTCAATGATGAGGCCCCTCCCCTC
>Ga0209376_1004010_pt1 | contig 12978 bp, 8 predicted proteins | sample GraSoiAngelo_134_FD_185891 | JGI IMG/M metagenome (GOLD analysis project Ga0209376, IMG submission 185891) | Grasslands soil microbial communities from the Angelo Coastal Reserve, California, USA - 14_0929_05_30cm (SPAdes) (version 2) | ecosystem: Environmental > Terrestrial > Soil > Grasslands ... | reverse complement strand
CCGGAGGAAGGCGCGAGCCGATGACGAAGGCGCTGAGCGGCGCCGCCACGAAGCTGCCGAAGAGCCACGTGCCGGCGAGCGCGGCCGCCCCCGCCGACGCGCCGCCGCCGAGGCCGGCGGCGTTGGCGATGACGCCGGAGAGCGCGGCGCCGAGCGCGACCGCGAAGAGCTGCGTGCTGGGGATCATCGACGCCGTCAACGCGCCCTCGTCCGGGCGCGCCGACGAGAGGATGGCGGTGCCGATGTGCGCCCAGCACGTCCCGATCCCGATGCCGACGAGCATGAGCGATGCCGCGATGGCCGCGACCGGGCCCGAGCCGATCGTGAAGAAGAGGCCGGTGAATCCGGTCGTCGTCAGCAGCGGGCCGAGGATGAGCACCGCACGCGCTCGAACGGGGGACACCTGGGCGCTCAGGATCGTGCCCGTCGTCCACGAGAGCGACTGGACCGCGTAGAGGTATCCGGCGGCGGCGGGCGTGACGCCGTGGAGCACCTGCACCAGCAGCGGGACGTAGACGCCGCCTGGTGTGGTCGACATTCCGAGCAGAAAGACCATCCAGAACCCTTTTCCGATCCGGCTCCCGAGCGAGAGCATGCCCGTCGGGAAGAGGCGCGCGGCGGCGTTGGCGTCGAGCCGCAGCATGAGCGCCACGGCCGCCACGGCGCCGACGACGAGCGCGGCGCGCGCGGCGGCCGCGGGCGTGTTGGCGATCGAGCCGATGCAGAGCACGCTCGCGCAGATGAGCGCGAGCCGTCCGAGCGGAACTCGTGTCGACATTGTGTCGCGGGGCTCGGACCCGGGAAGAATGCGCCACGTCAGGGCGCCGGCGATGACCGCGATCGGCGCCATGGCCCAGAACGCCGCGCGCCAGTGGCCGAGCCCCGCCAGCACGCCGCCCACGACCGGCCCGCCGAGCGCCGGGATCGCCCAGGCGCAGGAGATCGTGGTGAGCATGCGCTGCCACAGGGCTTCGGGGAAGAGCTCGCGCACCATGCTGTGCGCCGACGCGATCAGCGTGCCGCCGCCGAGACCTTGCAGCGCGCGACCCGCGACCACGACGGGCATGCTGGGCGCCGAGGCGCAGATGGCCGCGCCCACGACGAACACGCAGACCGCGAGCACGACCGCGTGCCGCATTCCCATCCTGCGCACGGCCACCGAGCTCCCGGCGCTGCCCAGAATCGAGCCGACGGCGTACGCGGTCGAGGCCCACGCATAGATCGCGAGCCCACCGATCTCGGCGATCGCCGAGGGCAAGACCGTCGCGGTGATGAACGTGCTGAACGCGGGCGCGAGGATGCTCAGGACGACGACGACCGCGGAGAAGACGTGAGGCGGCCGGCGCAGCGCCGCCCAGGAACCGGGTTGCACGGCCGAGACATACCGCCCCGGCGGCGGTCTGTCAACGCTCGACGGCTAGCCCGTCAGCGAAAGATCCCGCGAAACCAGTTCCCGACGTCGCGGAGGCCGGGCGCGTCGGCCATCGAGTCGCACGCCGCGGGCTCGCTGCCCTGACGGAAGGCCTCGCTGATCGCCTCTTCGCTGCCGCAGACCCGGCGGCCGGTGGCCGAGTCGACGGGCGTCATGACGATGCCGGGCGGCGGCATGAACGGCGGGGGCGGCGTCCAGCGGGTCGCCTTCATCATGACGTCGGCCCAGATCGGGAGCGCGATGTCCGCCCCGGCGAGCCCGATCGCGTGCGCGTCGTCGGCGCCGACCCACACGCCCACGACGAGATTCGGCGTGTAGCCGATGAACCACGCGTCGCGCAGGCCGTCGGTCGTCCCGGTCTTCCCGGCGGTGATTTCCTGCAAGCCCCAGCGGGCGCTCGAGCCGCCGGTGCCGCGGCGCATGACGCCGCGCATGAGATGCGTGATGATGAAGGCCGACTCGGGGGAGACGACGCGCGCGGGCTCCGGCAGCGGTTTGAGCGCGACCGCGCCGGCGGAGCCGAGCGTGGTTGGCCGCACTCGTATGCCGCCGTTGGCGATCGTCGCGAAGGCCGTGGTCATCTCCAGGAGGGTCACTTCCGAGGTGCCGAGCGCGAGCGAGGGCACCGCGGCGAGCGAGCTGGTGATGCCGGCCGCGTGAGCGACGCGCGTCACGTAGCCCAGACCGACGCCCTGCGCCACGAGCGCGGCCGGCACGTTCAGCGACTCCTCGAGGGCCCGTCGGATCGTCACCGGGCCGTGGAACTGTCCGTCGATGTTGTGCGGCGTCCACCCGCCGCCGCGCGCCGGAATCACGACGGGCTCGTCGTCGACGAGCGTCGCCGGGGTGATCTCGCGCGCGCGCCCCTCGAAGGCGGCGAGATACACGAGCGGCTTGAAGAGCGAGCCGGGCTGGCGCCGCGCCTTCGTCGCCCGGTTGAACTCGCTTTGCGCGAAGCGCCGGCCGCCGACGAGCGCGCGGATCTGCCCCGACACGGGCTCGATCGCCACCACCGCGGCCTGGAGCGAGTTCGCCGGCAGGCGCCGGGAGCGTTCGACCTGCGCCAGACGGTCTCGCACGGCCGTCTCCGCGGCCTCCTGGAGGCGACGGTCGAGGCTCGTCACCAGCTGCACCCCGCCGAGCGCCTCGCCGCCGCGCCGGGCGACCTCGCCGCGCACGAGCTCCATGAACCAGGGCGCCACGGCCGCGACCTTCTGCGCCGGTCGCGTCGGCCGTGTCATGGCGGCGCGCGCCTCCGCCGCGCTGGCCGCGCCGTCTTTGACCATCGCTTCCAGAACGCGGTCGCGGCGGCCCCGGAGGAGCGCGGGTGGCTCGACGAAGATGCGATTCGGCGCCCGGATCGCGGCGGCGAGCAGCGCGACCTCGTCGAGCTGGAGCGCCTCGAGGCTCTTGCCGAAGAGGTGACGCGCGCCCGCGCCGACGCCATGAACCGCGGCGCCGCGCTGCTGGCCGAGATACACGGTGTTGAGGTACGCCTCGAGGATCTGCGGCTTCGAGTAGCGCAGCTCGAGCACGAGAGCGATCGCGATCTCGCGCGCCTTGCGCCACCAGGTTCGCTCGCGCGTCAGGAAGAGCCCGCGCGTGAGCTGCTGCGTGATCGTGCTGGCGCCGCGCACGACATTGGCCTCGCGGGCGTTGGTGAACGCGGCCCGGGCGACCGCCAGCAGGTCCACGCCGTGATGTCGCATGAACCGTCGGTCCTCGGCGGCGATGACGGCGGCGGCGACGGCGGGCGGGATGTGCTCGAGCGGCATCCAGATCTGGACGCGCCCGGACTCACTCTCGAACGACGTGATCTCCCGGCCGTCGATGTCGAGATAGCCGATCGGCGGCACTCCGCGTCTCGGCAGCGACAGGGCCCACCATCCCCAGGCCAGCACGATCACGCCGAGGACCGGCGCGGCCAGCATGGCGAACCCGAGGAGGGTGCGAGGTCTCTTCACTGGATCAGCGCCGGCGCGGCCTGACCATCGTGCGGAGAATGCTCGTCGCCAGGACCTGCGCCATCATCGCCGCCACCGCGACGGCGGGTCTCGACAGAGAGTGTCATGACGCTCCGCTTGCCGACGTCGCGAGACCGACGCCGTCCCGCGCGAGTGCTCGGGAAGAAGTCGGCTCGCTGTCTTTCGTGGGCGCCCGCTCCGGCGCCGGCGTCAAGCGGAGCAGGTCGCTCCGCGCCTGGCCCAGCGTGGTGACGACATCGTCGGCGCCCGCCGCGCAGAGGTCGGCTCGGAGCTTCGCCGAGCCCTGAAGCCCCCAGCATCCGACGACGATCACGCTCTTCCACGGAGCTCACGATGATCGCCACGGGCGTCATCGCCACGACGGCGGCGATCGTCTCCGCGACGAGCGCGCCGGCCGGCGCGATCTGCACCGCGTAGCCGTCGCGCTCGAGGAGACGGCGCAACGTCGTGAGCACGACGCGGTCGGCTTCGTCCTGGACTGGACAGCCCGCGATGATCACGCGCCGGGGCGCTTCGCCCGGCGCCTCCGGCCCGCGCGCCGGCCCCTCCGCGATCGCCCGGTCGAGCACCGCGCGCGTCGTCTCGATCACGTGGGCGTACTCGGCGGCCGGCAGCTGACCCACGTCGTGATCGCGACGGGCGCGGGCGAGCGCCGGCACCAGGATCGAGTCGTAGGCCGCCAGGTCAGAGCCGGACTTCACCGCCTCGGCGACGAGCTCGGCCGCCTCCTGAGCGTCGCCGGCCAGGGCGCGCTGATAGAAGATGACGTGCGGAGCGAAGCCCGGATCGTCGTCGACCAGGATCCCGATGAACTCGAGGCCCTTGATCGTGTGCGAGAACACCACGAGCCACACGGTGAGAGGGATCGCGAGCGCGAGGCCGATCGGACCCCAGAGCCACGTCCAGAAGGCGACCGAGATCAGCAGGGCGATCGACGACACGCCGGCGCTGCGGGCGAAGAACAGGGGCTCCAGGATGAAGGCGATGATCGCCTCCGTGGCGGCGAAAAGCCCGACGATGAGCAGGGGCTTCACCCAGCCGTCGAAGACCGCCAGGCTCACCAGCACCGGAACCGAGGCGGCCACCCAGGCACCGGCGTACGGAATGAAACGCATGAGCGCGCCGAAGACGCCCCACGTCAGCGCGAAGGGCAAGCCCAGCACGAACAGACCGAGCGCGATCGTGACGCCGAAGCTCGCGTTGAGCGCGGTCTGGGTCAGCAGGTAGCTGCTGATCCGCGCGCTGGCCTCGTCGAGCGCGCGGGTCGTCTCGGCGAGCCGGTCGGAACCGAAGAGTCGGACGACGCGCGCGCGGAGCTCCTGCTGCTGGATGAGCATGAAGACGACGAGCACCAGGACGAAGACCGCGCCCCCGACCGGCTCGACGATCTTCGGGATCTGCCAGAGCGGATTGGGCGAGGTCACGACGACCGGCAGCGGCTTGGTGGTGGACGGGTGCACGCGCTCGATCTGCGCCATCACGTCATGCGCGGTTTCCTCCACCTTCTGGAGCGGGCCGCCGCGGCCCACGCGCTGCACGTCAGCGATCTTGCGTGCGATGGTCGCGCGGTACTGCGGCAGATCGTCGGTGAGCGTGGTGAGCTGGCTGAACAGCCCCCACCCGAGCCCCGCGACCAGCAGGACCGTCAGCACGAAGACGATGACGACCGCGGCGACGTGATGCAGCCCCATCCGACGCAGCAGCGCGACCACTGGGCTCAGGAGGAACGTTGCCAGCAGCGCCAGCGCGATCGGGATGAACACGATGCGTGCCCAGTAGAGGCACGCGATCGCCAGGATCAGCGCGCCCAGGACGGCGAGCCGCGAGGTCCCGGACGCGTCGAGCGGCTTGAGAGGGGTCACTCGCGCCGGAGCGCTACTGGGTTCGTACCGTGAGGTTGTTGACGACGCTGCTGACGTGCGTCACGCTCCGCGCGATCGCTTCGGCCCTGGCGCGCATCTCGGCATCGTCGACCGTCCCGGCCAGATAGACGGTGCGTCGATCCGTGTCCACGCTGATGTTGGTCAGGGTCGAGATTTTCTCGGCGGCGAGCTTGGCCTTGACCTCGCTGGTGATCGTCACATCGTCGACGTTCTCACCGACACTTTTGCCGGTCGTCGACGCGCAGGCGACCAGAACGACCGAGGTGAGCGCGAGGAGCGTGAGCGCCGTGAGGGCTCTGAGGGAACGCATGGTTTCTCTGACCTCCTTGATCGATTGAAGCGGCAAACCCTGTGCCAGTGACGACACGCACGCGATCCCTTGTGTCGACGGGGTCGGTCGACGCCGGCGCCTCGATGAATGCCCCGAGGCGCGAAAACCCTACCTGGTAATTCTTACGAGGGGCGGGGTCGGCGCCGACGGCGGCGGCCCCGCGGGAGAGCGCGCCGCGTGGTCGCCGGCGGCGGGTCTAGCGGCCCTTGGCGTGGCCCTTCGCCTTGTGCTGCTTCATGACCGTCCGCGCCGCGACTTCCTTGGCACGCCGGCCATAGCGGCCGGACTTCCGGGCGGATGCCTTGATGTGCTCGTACTGGCGTCGCTCCTTCGCGCCGACGCCGCGCAAACGCCTACCTTTCGGCATGATCCTTCCTTCCGGGTGCGAAAGCCTGTCGATCAGTGATGCTGGGGCGGACGGATCGCGTCCTGTCCTGACTGAGACACGGCGCTCACGTGTTCCTTCGTCCGATCCAGCACGTCTTCGGCCTTCTTGCCGACCGAGCGGATCGCGTCGGCCGCGCTCCGGCGAACGCCGACCGTTCGGCTTTCGGTGTATGCGCGGATTTCCTCGCCCCAGTACCAGACGGCGAACCCTCCGATGAGCGCTCCGAAGACGAATCGAAACATCGCCCTCCTCCTTTCTCGTTGAGGCGTCCCTCGTCGAGACGTCGAGTCTGTTCGCCGAGCAAGAGGGGTGCCACACCTCGCGGGCGTCGACCGCGGTGGAAATCCTGTGGACGACGGTGGAAACGTAGAGTCCATCCGCGCATTCTTACTCGGTAAGTCTTACCGGCCCGGTCATTTCTCCGCCCGACTCTCCTCGCGGCCGGCTCGCGAAACTTCGAGGTCGAAGCCGGGCAGGATGGCCTTGAAGAGGGCGTTCTGGACGAGGCGGACCACGGCGGCCACGGTGCCGACCTTGGGGTTGTCGATCCGCCCGAGCACCTGGGCCTTGGTGGCGACTTCCTCACGCGGCCGATTCTTGAGAACCTTGGCCACCCCGCTCACGACGCGCTCGTACATCTTCCGAACGAGCGGCTTCGACTTGTCCTGCCGCTTGTCGTAGATCTTGAGGTCGTTGAACAACGGCTTGATGTATCCCGTGACGACGCCATCCTTCGCGTCGAGCTCGGAATAGAGGTGGAAGTGCCCGGCCGATGTGTCGAACCGCCCGTACGCGCGGAAGATGTCGTTCAGCTTGGTGACGTCGACTTCTTCGATGCGCACGCCGATGTCGAAGCTCGGGCCGGCCTTGTCCGCCCTGAAGGTCGCGTCGGCGGTGGCCGTGCCGGTCCCCATGAAGGCGCCTTTGAGCTTGGCCACGGCGCTGCCCTCGATCTGCTGGTTGCTGAGATTCGTCAATGTGCCGTCGGTGTCCGCGAGGAAGACGCGGTACGACGGCGTGGTCGCCTTGTTGACGAACCCGACCGTGCTCTTCGTGAGGCGCAGCTCGCTGATCCGAACGACCAGATCAGGGGCGTTGCTCGCCTGCTTGGCGGCGGTCGCGGCCTGTGCGCGCGTCTCGCGCTCGGCGCCGGCCGTCGGCGCCGTGTGCACGTAGTCCACATGAATCCCGTCGATGGCTGCGCGTGACAACGCGACCGTCTTCGTCTCCTGGGCGTACTCGGCATGGCCCGTCGCCGAGAGCACGCCCTTGTCGACCCAGAGGTTGTAGCGATTCGTGATCGGCTTGAAGTAGTCGAGCTCGATGTCGGCGAGCTCGACGTCACCCCGGAAGGCCGGATTGGGCTCCGCCAGGAAGTCGGCCTGACCGTCAGCGGAGAGGCGCCCCGACTCGAACACGAGCGCCGAGAACCGGACGTCGGATGGATAGGGACGCTCGGCGGGACGGTTGCGGATATTGGTCGCCACGAGCTCGAGGTTGCGGATGCGCAACGGCTTGAACGGGCCCTCGTCGACGTAGGTGATGTCGCCGTCGCGAATCTCGAAATGGTTGATCTTCAGCGGGTAGACGGCCTCCAGCGCGTCCTGCCAGCCGCGCTCCTTCACCGGGGTTGGGTCGGCGATCTCCTTCCTCGCTTGCGGCAGGTTGAGGTAGACTTCGGGCTTTTCGAGCTCGACGTCGCCGACGAGGCGCCCATCGAGCAGCGCGGGCCAGTGGACGCTCGCGCTCAGGCTCGCGATGCGGAGCACCGGAGGGTCGGGATAGGCGTCTTGCGTGATCACCACGTCGTACAGGTCGAGCGCGTAGCCCAGCGGGTGGAAGTCGAGCTTGCCGATGCGCGCGGTGTAGCCCTTGAGCGCGTGGTTCATCTTCGCCTCGGTGTACCGGCGCAGCGGCTCGTCGATCAGAAACGCGATGGTGTAGGCGATGACCAGCACGACCGCGATCGGAATGCCGATCGCGATCCAGTGCCGGCGAGCGCCGCGTAGCACGGCGCGCGAGATCGTCGAGAACCGGGATCGGGTATACAACTCCGCCTCCTCCAGCACGACTCACGCGAGCAAGACATGTGCCCGGCGTGAAGCGTGGAAAAAGCGCGAGGCAGGACAATCCTTCTCGGTAAGAGTTACAAGCCCGTCGCGTCGACTGGCGCGAACGCGGAAGCCGGAGAGCTCCGCAAGTTCGCGTCGCGTTGCGCGTTCTCCGGTCACTCCCGGCGTGACGGCGATCTCGGCACGGCCTTTGCCACAGCACGTCGCCGTGTGTATCGTCCGGCCCTCCAGAAGCACCACACAGGCGATCTCTCGCGTAGAGGAGAGATCCGTGCAGCAGGCCCACGACAAGCCGCGCGAGCAGCGGAGCGATCCGAGCCGCGGCGATCAGAAGGCGCAAAGGGACGAGCGGCGTCGTCCGGACGATCGGCGCGAGGAATGGCACGCGGACCCCGAGGACGCGGATCGTGCCGAGCGCCCGCAGCCCCGTCGCTGACGTTTTCGACTACCAGCGGGAAAATACAGCGCTCGGCCCGTCGCGACTCCGGGCGCATTGCATAGAGAGCTGGAGATCTCGGCCCGCCGGGCCGGGGTCTCCAGCTCGACGCACGAAGGGCCACGGCGTCCAGTCGGACGAAAAGAGGGTGGGAGCATGCAAGCGATCAAGATCGTCGCGATCGTGCTGATCGTGGTCGGCCTGGTCGGCCTCGCCTATGAGGGGATCACCTACACGAAGCGCGAAAAGGTACTCGAGGTCGGCCCGATCACGGCCACCAAGGAAACGAAAGAGACCATCCCGCTGCCGCCGATCCTGGGCGGCGCGGCGCTCGTCTGCGGCGTGGTCTTGCTGATCGCCACGGCCCGCCGCTAGGCGCGCGCGGTACTCGCGGCGCGCGGTTCAGCCGAGCCAGACCCGCACCTGATGGGTCGCGCCGTCGTCGACCAGGGGCAGGGCCGCTTGCCCGGCCTCGGCCTGCACGCCGTCGATCTCGACGCGCGACACACCGCGAGTGACACCGTGAGGATTCTCGACGCGCACCTCGTAGCGCGACGCGTGGTAGCGAAAGGTGATGGAAAAGCCGCTCCAGGTCCGCGGGATACACGGGTCGACGAAGAGCAACGCGCCCCGGAGCCGGAAGCCCAGCAGCCACTCGATCCCCGCCCGATACATCCAGCCCGCCGAGCCCGTGTACCAGGTCCAGCCGCCGCGGCCCGAATGGGGCGCCTCGGCGTACACGTCGCCGGCGACCACGTAGGGCTCGACCCGATAGCGATAGAGCCCGGCGCGCGTGCTCGTGTGATTGATGGGATTCAGGAGCGCGAAGAGCTCGCCGGCTCGGTCGCCGTCGCCGAGGGCGGCGAAGGCCATGATCGCCCAGATGGCGGCGTGCGTGTACTGACCGCCGTTCTCCCTGACGCCCGGCGGATAGCCTTTGACGTAGCCCGGGTCCTTCGCGCCGCGCAGGAAGGGCGGCGTGAAGAGCAGAACGATCGCCTGCTCCCGGTGCACGAGATATTCTTCGACCGCGTTCATGGCGCGCGCGGCGCGCTGGGGGTCGGCGGCCCCGGAGAGCACGGCCCACGACTGCGCGATCGAGTCGATGCGACACTCCGCGTTCTCGGTGGAGCCCAGCGGCGCGCCGTCGTCGAAGTACGCTCGCCGGTACCAGTCGCCGTCCCAGCCCGCGGTCTCGAGCGCGTGTCCGAGCGTCTCGAGGTGCTTACGCCATGCTCTCGCGCGCTCGGCGTCGCCGCGCGCTTGCGCGATCGGGGCCCACTGGGCCAAGGTCGTGTGGAGGAACCAGCCGAGCCAGATGCTCTCGCCCCGCCCCTTCTCGCCGACTCGGTTCATCCCGTCGTTCCAGTCGCCGGTCCCGATGAGCGGAAGGCCGTGACTTCCAACGGCCAGGCTCCGGTCGAGCGCGCGGGCGCAGTGCTCGAAGAGCGACGCGCGCTCGACTGACACCGTGGGCTCGAAGTACGCCTCGAGGCTCTCGTCGGCCAGCACGGGCCCCTCGACGAACGGGATCTGCTCGTCGAGGACGGTCGTATCCCCGGTGACCGCCATGTAGTGCGCCGTCGCGAACGCGAGCCAGACCCGATCGTCGGAGATCCGCGTCCGCACGCCGCGGCCCGAGGGTGGATGCCACCAGTGCTGCACGTCCCCCTCGCGAAACTGTCGCGCCGCGGCCCGGCAGAGATGCGCGCGCGTGACGTCACGGGCCGCCACGGTCAAGGCCATGACGTCCTGGAGCTGATCGCGGAAGCCGTACGCGCCGCTCGCCTGATAGAAGCCCGCGCGGGCCCACAGCCGGCAGGCGAGCGCCTGGTAGAGGAGCCAGCTGTTGAGCATGAGGTCGAAGGATCGATCGGGGGTCTTGACCAGCACGGCCGCCAGCAGATCGTCCCACCGGGTGGTGACCGCGTCGAGGACGCCATCCAGGTCGACGGCGCGATAGCGCTGGACGACTGCGCGCGCCTCGTCGACCGACGAGCCCTGACCCAGGAAGACGACGACTTCCGTGCTGGCGCCCGCGGCGAGCAGGCGTGTGACTTGCAGCGCGCCGCAGGGGTCCAGCCCGCCGCCGAGCCGGCCCGAGAGCCGCTCGCCACGCTCGAGCGCGTCGGGATGATCGAGGGTCCCGTTGCGGCCGAGGATCTCGGCGCGATCCCCCGTCCACGCCGTCTGCTTGCCCGCGAGATCGAGGAACGCGACGCGACCGGCGAAGTCGAGCGTCCAGGCGTTGCGCGCGAAGAGCGCGCCGGTCGCTTCGTCCAGCTCGGTCACCACGTGGGGCGCCGTGATCGTCCGCGCGGCGCCGAGCACCCACTCGACGTACGCGGTGACGGTCAGGCGCCGGGAGCGGCGCGAGCGGTTGGTGATCCGCAGGCGCGAGATCTTCACCGGGTCGTCGAGCGGCACGTACTGCAGGAGCTCGAGCGCGATGCCGTGCGAGTCGTGGGTGAATCGACTGTAGCCGTGCCCGTGACGACACTCGTACGACCAGGCGTCCTCCCGGATCGGCAGGAGCGTCGGGCCCCAGAGCCGGCCGCTCTCGTCGTCGCGCACGTAGATCACCTCGCCCGGCTGGTCGCTGACCGGATCGTTCGACCACGGCGTGAGCTGATTCTCGCGGCTGTTGAGGGCCCACGTGTAACCGGCGCCCGACTCCGACACCTGAAAGCCGAGGCGCTCGTTGGCGATCACGTTGATCCACGGCGCCGGCGTCCAGTGACCTTCGTCGAGCACGATCGAGTACTCGCGGCCGTCCTCGACGAAGCCGCCGAGGTCGTTGTCGAATTCGCGATGCGGCCGCGCGGGCGGCGCCTCGAGGGCTGGCTCCCGGTCTTGTGGCGGCCGCCGCTCGCGGCGCCGCGGCGCCGCCGCGCGCTCGGCGCGGCCGACCTGCTCGGCCAGCGTGCCCAGCCGACTCGGCAGCATCACCCGCGCCGCCGCCGCGAGACCGTCGCGCTCGGCGGCGGACAGGAGGTCGGCGCGCAGGACCACGATCGATCCCTCCGGCGTGGCGCCGAGCGTGGGCCGTCCGGCGCGCACCAGTCCTTCGAGCGCAGCCTGGAGATCCTGCAGGTAGGAGGGCGGCTTCTCGTTCAGGATCACGAGATCGACCGCGAGCCCTTTCATCCGCCAGTATTCGTGCGCGCGCAAGAGCTGGCGCACGATCTCGCGATCCTCGATCTCGTCGATGCGCACGAGCACGATGGGCAGGTCGCCGGAGATCCGGTGCGCCCAGAGGGCCGCGGGCCCGAGCGTGTTGCGCGCGAGGACCGCGGCGGGGGCGCGGAGCCGTGGATCGGCGTAGAGGATCCGGTTGGCGATCTGCTGAAAGACGTGCGCCTCCTCCGGCGTGACGCTCAGGTGATGGAGCTGGACCTGCGCCTGCGTCCACGCCAGGGTGGCGATGCGCTCGAACGTCGCGGGGTCGCGGTACTTGTCGGCCCTGGCGAGCGCGGCCACCCGCGAGCCGGCCACCAGCGTCGAGAACACGACGCGCCCGCTTCGCCCGGGCGCCAGCCGCAGGCGGCGCCTCAGGCTGAAGATCGGATCGAGCACGGCGCCCGTCGTGTTCGAGAGGGGCCGGCCCTCGATCATCGACATCGGCGTGCGGATGCCGCGGCCGCGTCCGAGGAACCGCCCGCGCTCGGTCTCGTACTGCGAGCCGCCGGTGCTCGTGCCCTCCACGAAGACGACGTGCGCGGCCCAGACTCGCGGCTCGTCGGGCGTCCGCGGCCGGCGCGTGGCCAGGAGCGTGTCGAGCTCGGCCACGGCCTCGGTCTGGACGAACAGGTTGGAGAACGTCGGATGAGCCGCGTCGTCTCGGGGCGGCGCCAGCACGACCTCGGCGTACGACGTCACCTCGATCTCGCGCGGCTCGCTGTCGAGGTTCGTCAAGGTGACGCGGCGGATCTCGGCGTCGTCCTCCGGTGAGACGAGCACCTCGAGCCGCGTCAGGAGATTCCCGTCGCGGCGCTGGATCTCGACGCGGTCCTCCAGGAACGTCACCTCGTAGTGGTCGGGCTCGACGCCCGAAGGCTGGAAGCCGGCCGACCACACGGCGCCGCTCCGCGTGTCGCGCAGGAAGATGAAAGTCCCCCAATGATCCCGCGTCGTGTCCTCGCGCCAGCGGGTCACGGCGAGCCCGCCGCAGTGGCTGTAGCCGCCGCCGGCCGCCGTCAGCATCACGAAATAGTGGCCGTTGGAGAGCAGGTGGGTGTGCGGCACCGGATCGGAGGCCGAAGTGAAGTGCCGCGAGGTCGGCGCCACCAGCGCCCGTGTGGCCTCGGGCGCCGGAATTTCCTTCGCCCGGGGCCGCATCACCGGGACGTCACGCGGCGCGCGCTCCTGCAAGATGAGCTCGGTGGCCTGCACCATCGCCTGGCTATGGAACCGCTCGCGCATGAGGCCGTCGAGGAGCACGTTGGCGAGCG
>Ga0209376_1004009_pt1 | contig 12979 bp, 8 predicted proteins | sample GraSoiAngelo_134_FD_185891 | JGI IMG/M metagenome (GOLD analysis project Ga0209376, IMG submission 185891) | Grasslands soil microbial communities from the Angelo Coastal Reserve, California, USA - 14_0929_05_30cm (SPAdes) (version 2) | ecosystem: Environmental > Terrestrial > Soil > Grasslands ... | reverse complement strand
GCTCCCGGTCTCGTACCGCTCCGCAATGGCTACTTTGAGCACCTGGCCCTCGTGCAGGCGATCCGTCAGCGTGAGGCCATTGGCCACCGCCACTTCCTCCTTCTTCCACGCCGAATGAGTGCGGGAGGTCAGGTCTTCAATCGTCTCGCCCGCGCGGGCCTTGGCCAGCCGAACCCGTTGTTCCGTGACATTGGCCCGTTCGGAAGCCGACAGGGGGCGAAAACTCCCGGCGACAGCCTGAAACAGCGGTTGAAGCGTCTGAAACCGTTTGGCGGGGGCCAGCCCGACGACTTGATAGATCACCCCGCCGTGGGCAATCCAGGTGATCTCCAAGTGCGCCTTCGCGTCGGCCTGGAGTTCCGCGCGGGCTGCCGGAAGACCGTTGATCGAGAGCGTCTTGGTCTTCGAGACCAGGTCCACTTGCGCCGCTTTTTCCGCCGCACGCGGCCCCTCGAGGGGGTCATCCCCTTTGGCGGCCGTGCCCACGATGATCGCCGCGTCCCCGTCCGGCGAGAGCGCAACAATTTTCTGCGGGGAATTCTCGCGGGGCCACTTGTCCGGGAATTCCACGAAGAAATTCAAATCCGGATGCAGAAACGCATGGCCCTGGAAGATGCCGTCGGCCGCGCGCGGGCCGACGACGATGCCGTCAAGCCGGGCCAGATAGGCCGCTCGTGACGGGCTGATCGGCTCGCGCGACACCCGGGTCAGCGTCTTCGCATGTGCGGCGGTCTTGGCGACCCGATCCGGCGTCGGAGGGTGGGAGTCAAAAAAGCTCGGCTTCCGCGGTTCCTTCTGATGAAGCTCCACCTCGCGTTCCAGGCTGTTCAGGAACGTAGACAGCTCGGCGGGGTCCCATCCGGCGCGCGCGGCGATCTCCTGACCCACCTCGTCGGCTTCCGTTTCCTGGCTGCGACTGTAGGGGGCAAAGATGGCGCTCTGGGTCAGTTGCCCAACGCCGCCGATGATATTGCCGACCAGCGGGCTGACCAGGCCGGTGAGGCCGGACACCAGCCCAAACACCACTGCCAGAGGACCCTGCCTCGAGATGCGCTGCACGGTGTGTTTTCCGGCCACGTGCCCGATCTCGTGCCCGACCACGCCGGCCAGCTCGCCCTCCGAGTTGGAAAGGGCCAGGAGGCCGCGCGACACGTAGATGTAGCCGCCCGGCAGCGCGAAGGCGTTTGGCTCCGCCATGTCCACGATATGAAATTGGTAGGCGACATCTTTGCGAGGCGAGTATTCAGCCAGGCGCTGACCCAGGGTGTCCAGATAGGGAGTGAATGTCGAGTCGTCTGCGAAGCCCATCTCCGCCTCGACCTTCTTCGCCTCCTCGGCGCCGATCTTTTGTTCCTGTTCGACCGAGATGAGCGTCAGCTCCGGCCGTCCACTGACCGGATTGACCGCGCAGCTTTGCAGGAAGAGGAACGAGAGACCGGCGACGACACTCAGCGTGGCAGGGGTCCGCATAACGAGCAGTGTCCTCTCTTCGAATTCATGCGTACGGTTATGGAGCAACGGCAGGGGAGGCAGCGGCCGGGAGAGGCGTCTTCGCGCCTGTCGAGTTCATCGAATGGATGGCCTCCGCGATCTTGGCGCTCACCGTGGCGAGCGCCCGGCTGTGCGCGGCCACCAGGGCGTCGTAGCTGTCCCCGCCGGTGGACTCGCGGGCCACCGTTCGGCCCGTCTTGCGCGCGCTCCCCTCGGCCCCGTTGACCGTCCACAGGGCGTCGATCTGCGCGGACTGGCCTGGTGCGGAATCGAATCGCTGGATGTCCACCACCACGCGGTACTCCTCATCGCCGGTGGTCTGGGGGGAATACGCCATCACTCGCCTGGCGTCCAGCAACTGCGAGAGGTTCCCCGCGATCACGCGGGCGATCTCGCCCTGGAGCGGCTCCGCCCACCGGTGCTCTTCGAGCAGGGCGACCTCGTTCGCCCCGACTCTGACCACGAGCTGCGGACGGTCGATGGCGTCGGGCAACGAGACCGGGCCGACCGTCACACTGTAGTCCGCCAGGGCCTGCTCGGTCCCCTCGGTTGCCACGGACGGGGCCACACTCAGCACGTAGAAGCGTGCCGGGGGCGAGCTGCCGCAGCCCGTGAGCACTCCGGCGAGGAACGACAGGACGGCGAGGCCGACGCAGGCTCGGGTCATGACTTGTCCCCCTTCTTGCCCCGAATCAACGCCTCCGGATGCCGCTCGAGATAGTCCGCGAGCACGCGCATCGCCTGTGCAGCCCGGCCGACTTCGCGCAGGGCCTCGCGCGCGTCCTGCTGCAGCGGCGCGTCGGACTTGAGACTGCGCTCCGCTGTGCCGAGGGTCTTGCGTGCTTCCGCCAGCGCCGCGCGTGCTTCAGGCGCGACCTCCGTGTCGAGTCGCTTGACGAGGCTACTCGCACTCTGCAACATCTGCTGCAGGTCGGCGCCAATCTTGTCGAAGGGAACCTTTTCCAGCTTCTTCGAGAGGCCGGCCAGCATGATCTGCAGCTCTTGCAGGCCGCTGGGCTCGGTGGGCAGCTCCGGCGGGGTCTTCGTCCAGTCTATCTTGGCCTTCGGCGCGTTGGGGAAGAAGTCGAAGGCCACGTACAACTGACCGGTCAACAGGCTCCCGGTCCTGAGCTGGGCGCGAAGCCCGGCCTCGATCAACGCGTCCATGCGTGCCCGCCGTTCGCCCGGCGCCGGCTTCGTGCCGCTCAATTGGCTCCGCGACCGCAGGCGCTCCGGATAGAGCGCGATCTCAACCGGAAAGTGGATGAGCTTGGCTGCGTCATCGAGTTCCACCCCGATGGATCTTACCTCGCCGACGGGGACCCCGCTGAAGTCAAGCGGCGCGCCCACAGATAATCCGCGCAGCGACCCCGTGAAATTCGCGGTGAAGGGTACGACCTCCGTGTCCGGGCGTTTCATAGCCTGGGCGCGGTCGGGATATAGGGTAAAGATCGTGTCTTCGTCGGCCTGCAGGGCAACCGGGGAGTTCGCCGGCGTCTCGAACGCGATGCCGCCGAGCATGATGGACACCAGCGACGCGGTATTGATCTTGACCCCCGTCGCATCTGCGGTGATATCGATCCCGCTCTGGTCCCAGAAGCGCGTGTTGGGGTTCACGTACCGGTCATGCGGCGCCTCCACGAAGATTTTCAGGGTGACCCCCGAGCCGTCCCGGTTGAGTTCGTGGGCCACCACCCTTCCCACCTGCACCCGCCGGAAAAAGACCGGCGTCCCCACGTCGTGCGATCCGAGGTCCTGGCCGCGGAGGACGAACTGGTGGCCCGGCACGTCCCCGGTGATGATCGGGGCCACCTCGAGGCCCTCGAACTCCTTCCGCCGTTTCGTGGACTTGCCGACATCCAACCCGATATAGGACCCGGAAAACAGCGTCCCGAGCCCCGTGACCTGGCCCCCTGCGACCCGTGCCCGAACGACCCAGAACCGGGTGTCCTCCACGAGATGGGGCGCAGCCCCCTTGACCATTTCCACGGTCACCACGACACGTGAGAGATCCTTGGTGAAGTGGATCTCGTTCACCTCGCCGACGTCCACGTTCTTGTACTTGATCTTCGTCTTGCCCGCCTCGAGTCCTTCGGCGGTCTTGAAGGTGATCGTGATCGTGGGCCCTTTGTCAAGGACAGCCTTCACCGCGAGCCAGCCGCCGACCAGCGCCGCGACGATCGGGATCAGCCACACGAGGGACAGCGACCCGCGCCGCTTCGGCACGACCTCCGCTGGAGGGATGTCGTCGATGTTGAAATCTTCCGGTGTGTTAGCCATCGTGTCTCCTCACTGGATCCCACATGAGCCGCGGGTCAAAAGACTCCGCCGCGAACATCGTCATCACCACCACCGCGCCGAACGCGATCGCCGCCGGCCCCGCCTTGATCGTCGCCAGGGCCTGGAACTGGACCAGCGCGGTGAGCATCGCCGCAACATAGATGTCCACCATGGACCAGCGCCCGACGAACTCCACGACCCGGTACAGCTTGGTGCGCTCCTGCGGCCGCCACATGGAGCGGCGCTGCACAGAGATGAGAAGTACCGTGAGGGAGAGCATCTTCGCGCCAGGCACCAGGATGCTGGCGACGAACACGATCACCGCGAGCGGCCAGGAGCCGGAGGTCCACAGATACACGACGCCGCTCATGATCGTGTCTGACTGCGCCCCGAACAGCGAGCCGGTCTCCATGACAGGCAGGACGTTTGCCGGGACGTAGAGGATGTATGCAGCAATTAGAAAAGCCCAGGCGCGGGTCACACTGTCCGGCTTCCGCAGGTGCAGGCTCGCGCCGCACCGCGCGCACGCGGCCTCGTGTCCGGCCGACGGCCTGCTGAGCAGACTGCAGGTGTGGCAAACCATCAGCCCCGCCTCGGCGGCAGTCATCGCGGTCATGTTGCTGCCTCCGCGCTCGTGGCCGTGGCGGCGAAGCGTTGCGGGTCTCGCTCGATCGCCTCCGCCCGCGCCCAAAGCTCGTGTGCGTCGAAGGACGCCGCCGCGGCCGCGACCAGGACCATGAGCATTCCGAATGACCACAGCGCGACCCCCGGCACGACGTGCGCGAGATGTCCGAGCTTCGCGAGCGACACCAGCGTTCCGAGCATGAAGACCTCGACCATGCCCCATGGCCGTACCGTCTGGACCAGACGGTACATGACCGGCAGTCCATTCGGGACCCATCCGAGCTTGAGCGGCAGCAGCATGTAGAGCATCGCCCCGATATCGAGCGCCGGCATCAGGATCGTCGTCGCGAACACGAGCGCCGCGACGCTCGTCATGCCGTCGTCGTAGAGCGTGCGCACCGAGCCGAACAGCGTCGTCGAGGTGCGGTTGCCCTGCGCCTCGAGCCCGACGATCGGGAACGCGTTGGCCACGATCATCAGCAGGGCGGCCCCGAGCAGGCACGCGAGCGTGCGGTCGAGGCTGTCGGGGATGCGCCGGTAGAGCAGCGCGCCGCACCGCCGGCAGCAGGCCTTGCTGCCCGGCGCGACCGGCGTGTCGCGGCAGAGCAAGTCGCATTCGTGACAAGCGATGAGCGAGCGGGTGTCCATGTGATGACCGGGCGTATTAAACCGTGAAGCGTCCCACCATTGCAAGTGGCGACCGCCCCGGGGGAGGCCCCGCCTAAGGGCCCGGGGCCCGCGCAGCGCCGCCCGCGTCCTTGGCCGGGGCCGTGGCGGGCGACGCCGCCGTGTCCCGCGTCCACCCGCCGCCCAGGGCCTTGTAGAGCTGGACCACCGAGACCAACTGGTTCCGGCGGGTTCTGGCGAGGGCCAGTTCGGCATCGAACAGGGCGCGTTGGGCCGTCAACACATCGAGATAGCTGGCCCGTCCGCCCTGGTAGCGCAGATCGGCCAGATGCAGGGCGGATCGCAACGCCTCAACCTGCTGCTCCTGCGCCTCGCGCTGCTCGCGGGTTTTCTGAACGGTGATCAGCGCGTCTTCCACTTCCTGAAACGCCTGTAGAATAGTTTTTTGATACTGCGCGATGGCCTGATCGGTCTGCGCCTCGGTCACCTTCACCTGAAAGCCGAGCGCGCTCGCGCTGAAGAGCGGGCCGGTCAGGGAGGCGGCTCCAGAAAAGGTCGCGTAGGGACCGGTGGAGGTCGACGAGATGTCGAGGCTCGCCCCGCCGACCGCGCCTGTGAGAGTCAGTTGCGGAAAGCGCAGGGCTTGCGCGACCCCGATGGTGGCCGTCGCGGCCGCCAGGTCCTGTTCCGCCTTCATGATGTCCGGCCGACGTTGGAGCAAGTCCGAGGGAAGGCCGGGCGGTACCTTCGGCGGCAAGGGCTGCTCGATGAGCAGGCGGCCCCGCGGAACCGCCGAGGGCCTGTGTCCCAGCAGGACGCTGATCTGGTTCTCCCGCTGGACGACCTGCCGTTCCAGATCGGCCAGTTGGGCGGCCGCGCCCGACCGCTCCGCGACGAACCGGTCCAAGTCAAGCTTGGGTATATCGCCCTGCTGATAGCGAAGCTTTGAGATCCGGACCGATTCCTCCCACGCCTTGAGCGTCCGCCTGGTGATATCTACCTGAAGATCCAGCGCGCGGAGGTCGAAGTAGGCCTCCGCCACGTTGCTGACCAGGCTCAGGATCACCGCGCGCTGATTCTCCTGCTTCGACAGCAGTTGCGCCCGGGCGGCTTCGATCGAACGGCGGATGCGCCCCCACAGATCCAGTTCCCACTTGAGGCCAGCAGAGCCGGCTTCGTGGGAGACCGTCAATCCGTTCTTGGCTTGTCCGGTGGGAACCGCTCCACCGCCGGGGACGGGGAAGACGTCGGTGTTCGTGTTCCGAAAGCCGAAGGCGTGCCCCGAGTATGACAGCGATGGAACCAGGTCGAACTTCGCGATCATGAGCTGGGCCTGGAACTCCTGGATGTTGGCCGTGGCGATGCGAAGGTCCAGGTTTTCTCCCAGCGCCGTGCGGATCAACTGATGAAGCTCGGGATCCTTCAGCAGCTCCCACCAGGGCAGGTTGGCGAGAGATTCCGAGGTCGCCGGCGCGACGCGCCAGGCCTCGCCGGCCGGCGTGTCCGGCCGCTTGTAGTCCGGCCCCATCATGCAACCCGCGAGCAACAGGGCCAACCCGACCAGTGCGGCACAGCGGCGCATATCAGAGGCCTCCCCCGATGCGGGCATGCACCGGCTGGACCGGGGGCTGCGCCAGCGGGCGATGGATCTCCCTGTCCCCCCTCGGCTGTGGAGCACCCGCGGCCGGCCCGTGGGGCGGCGCCCCGCGGTGCGCCAGGCGTTCGACGACGTAGAAGCTCACCGGAATGAGGAAGATGGCGATCAGGCTCGCCGCCAGCATCCCGCCGAACACCGCCAGGCCGAGGAGGATTCTTGCGTGCGCCCCCGCGCCGGAGGAGAGAATCAGCGGCACCACGCCGAGGATAAACGCGAACGCCGTCATGAGGATCGGACGCAACCGCAGCCGGGCCGCGGCCAGCGCCGCGTCCATGATACTCTTGCCCTGTTCGTATTCTTCCTTGGCGAACTCGACGATCAGGATCGCGTTCTTGGCGGAGAGGCCGATCAGCATCACGAGGCCGATCTGGACGAACACGTCGTTCTCGCTGGCCTGCGGGGCCACCAGCTTGAAGAGCCACAGGGTGCCGAACGCGCCGAATACTGCGATCGGCGTCACCAGCAGCACGCTGAAGGGCAGGGCCCAGCTCTCGTACTGCGCCGCGAGAATGAGGAACACGCACAGGATGGAGAATCCGAAGATGACGCTGGCCGGCACGCCCTCGGCTGCCACCTTCTCCTGGAAGGACATCCCGATGTAATCGTAGCCCATCTCGACGGGCATCGTGTCCTTGAACACCTCTTCGAGCGCCTGCATCACCTGGCCGGAGCTGTAGCCCGGCGCCGCCGAGACGAACAACTGGGCGCCCCGGTAGCCGTTGTAACGCATCGTGAATTCCGGCCCGTCAATCGTTTCCATGGACACCAGGGTGGACATCGGCACCATTCCGCCCGAGTTATTGCGCACGTAGAACTGGCCGACGTTCTCGGGGCGAGTCCGGAAATCACCGTCGGCCTGCACATAGACCTGCCACGTACGGCCGAACCGGTTGAAGTAGTTGATCATGATGCCGCCCATGAAGGCCTGCAGCGTCTGATACACATCACCGAGGTTGACGCCCTGCTTCAGGACTTTTTCCCTGTCCACCTTCGCAAAGACTTGTGGAACGCTGGGGATGAAGGTGGTGTTCACCTTGGCGATCTCGGGACGCTTGCCGGCCGCCTCCATGAACTTTTGCGTTTGCTGGGCCAGGAACGCCACCTCCTTGCCGGCGCGATCCTCCAGCACCATCGAGACCCCACCGGAGGTGCCGACGCCGGGGATGGCGGGCGGCGGGAACCCGAAGGCCTGCGCCTCCGACATCGCGCCCAGTTTCGCGTTGATGGTGCGGAAGATCGGCAGGAGCTGTTCCTCCGGCTTGTGGCGCTCCTCCCACGGAGCGAGCGTCACGAAGAGAAACCCGCTGTATGTGGTGTTGACCGTGCTGAGCAGGCTGAACCCGACGACCGTCGTGGCGTACTGGACGCCCGGCACCTCTTTGAGTATCGCCTCGATCTTCTTGCAGACCTCGTCCGTCCGCTGGAGGGAGGATGCCGCCGGCAACTGGACGTTCAAGTAGAGAAACCCCTGATCCTCGATCGGCAGGAATCCACTGGGCAACCGCGAGCCGAACCAACCGGCCGCGCCGGCGACCAGCAGCAGGAACAGCATCGAAAAGGCCGCCTTGCGGATCAGCATTCCGCAGACGCGCACATACCAGTCGGTCGCCTGACCGAAACCGCGGTTGAACCACCCGAAGAACCAGCCCAGCGGGCCCCGCGCCGGCGTCCTGTGGCGCAGCAGCAGGGACGACAGGGCGGGGCTGAGCGTGAGCGCATTGAAGGCCGAGATGATGACCGACACCGCGATGGTGATGGCAAACTGCTGGTAGAGCCGGCCGGTAATGCCCGGCACGAAGGCAGTCGGCACGAACACTGCGGCCAGGATAAGCGCGATGGCCACGACCGGCCCCGAGACCTGTTCCATGGCCTTGAGCGTGGCCTCCCTGGGCGGGAGCCCTTCTTCAATATGATGCTCGACAGCCTCGACCACCACGATCGCGTCGTCCACCACCAGTCCGATCGCCAGCACGAGACCGAACAAAGACAGGGTGTTGATTGAGAACCCGAGCAGCGGAAACAGCACGAACGTGCCGACGAGCGACACCGGCACGGCCAGCATCGGAATCAACGTGGCCCGCCACCCCTGCAAGAAGATGTAGACGACGAGGAGGACGAGGATCAGCGCCTCCACCAGCGTATGCACGATCTCCTTGATGCCTTCCCTCACCGACAGCGTGGTGTCGAGCGAGGTGACGTAGTCCAGGTCGGCCGGGAAGCGTTGCTTGAGGTCTTCCATCAGCTTCGTGGCCGCGTCCATGGCCTGAATCGCGTTCGAGCCGGGGAGCTGATAGATGGCGATGATAGCGGCGGGCTTGCCGTTCATCCGGCCGATCATGTTGTACGTTTGGGCGCCCAGTTCGATCCGGGCGACATCTTTGAGACGCACGATGGATCCGTCGGGGTTCGCCCGCACGACGATCGCCTCGAACTCCTCCTTGGTGATCAACCGGCCCTGCGCCCGCACGGTGTAGGTGAATTCCTGGCCGGCCGGCACGGGCTCAGCGCCGATCTGCCCGGCCGGGTTGACGGTGTTCTGTTTCTGCACGGCGTCCAGGATTTCGGGCACCGTCATGTTCAGCTTGGCCAGGACGTCCGGTCGCACCCAGAAGCGCATCGCGTATTGCCCCGCGCCGAAGATGGTCACCTGGCCGATGCCCGGCACGCGCGCCATGGGGTCATTAATATTGATGTAGGCGTAATTGGCCAGCCAGATGTTGTCATAGGTACCGTTGGGGGAATACAGCGAGAAGAGGGCCATGGGGCTGGTGGTAGACTTCTTGACCGTGACGCCATAGTTCCGCACCTCCTGCGGCAGCTGGGATTCGGCCTGCAGGTAGCGCATCTGCGACAGGATCTGGTCGTCGTTCGGCTTCGTCGTCACGTCGAAGTCCACGCGCAGCGTCGTCTGCCCGTTGCTGGCGTTGACCGAGTACATGTAGATCATGTTGTCCACGCCCTGCATCTGCTGCTCGATCGGCGTGGCGACCGACTGCTCGAGCGTGACGGCGTCCGCGCCCACGTAGGTGGCCTGCAACTGGATTTCCGGCGGCGCGATGTTCGGGAACTGGGCGATGGGGAGCTGAACCATGGCGACGACGCCAACCAGCGTCATCAGGATCGAGATGACCATCGCCACAATCGGGCGGTTGACGAAAAACCTGGCCATCAACTGTCCTTCTGTGGGGATTCCGGCTGCGGGGTGGCCGACGCGGGAGGTTCCGTTCCGGAGGGGACGGGGCGGACGGAAGCCCCGGCTTTCACTTTCTGGAGGCCTTCAACGATCACCTTCTCGCCGGGCTTCAGCCCCTGCGCGATGATCCACTGGGTGCCGATGGTTTCGCCGACGGTCACCGGACGAATCTCCACCTTGTTCTCCGGGGTGACCACAGCGACCTGGTAGCTGCCCTGCAACTCGCTCACGGCGCGCTGGGGCACCAACAGGGCGCCCTGATGGACGGTGAGCGGGGCGCGGAGCTTCGCGAAGAGCCCCGGCCGCAGGACGTTCCCCGGGTTCGGGAACAGGGCCGCGACGCGGATCGTGCCGGTTTTCACGTCCACCTGCCGGTCCGCAAGAAAGAACCACCCCTTGCTGGGGTAGACCTCTCCGGTGCTCAACGTCATTTCGAGACGGGCGTCTTTTCGCGCCTTCATGGGATCGATGTTCTCCGTATACCGTTCCTGCACGGGGCCGGCGAACCTGAGGTACTCCTGCTCGCTGATCGGAAAATAGACCCGGATCGGGTCCAGTTGGGACATGGAGGTCAGCTCGTCGTTGGAGTTCACGAGATCGCCGATCTGCGCCTTGGCGATGCCTACCACTCCGTCGATCGGGGCGGTAATCCTGGTCCATTCCAGATTCAGCTTCGCCTGCTCCAGGGCCGCCTTCGAGGACTCGACCGACGCCCGTGTCGCCCGGTTGGCCTGAATGGAATCCTCCAACTCCTTCTGGCTGATGGCGCCTTCTTTGGCCAGCGGCGTGTTCCGGTTCACGTCCAATTCGGTTTTGGTGAACTGTGCCTGCGCCCGTCTCAGGTCGCCCGCAGCCTGGTCGAGGGCGGCTTGAAACTTTCTCGGATCGATCTCGAACAACAGATCGCCCTTCTTGACGAAGGCCCCTTCCCGGTAATGCCGCGTGAGCAGATAGCCGGTGACTTGCGCCCGAATCTGCGCGTTCACCAGCCCATCCGTCGTCCCGACCCATTCGGAGTAGATCGGGACATCCTGCTGTATGACTTCGACGACGACGACGTCCGGGGGCTGGGGTGCCTGGTTGGAGGTCGCCTCCCCCTTACAGGCCGTGAGGACCGGCGCGCCCACGCAGAGGATCACGCAGAAGACAGTCCGGAAGGCCATGATACTGAGAGACATGAGCCGACCTCTGAGCCGTTTAGAAAGGGGCCGGATTATACCCGTGATCGGCGGGAAAAGTCCATAGATTGAATTTGGTGGCTTGGCAGATCCTGCGTGCTTGACAGACAAGCGGCCGGGCCCTACCATCGGCCCGCACAGCCGGGACACACGACGACAGGAGGAGGGTCCACGATCATGACGACCAACCGACGCGACCTGACCCGCACGATACTCGCGGTGCTCTGCATCGTGGGGCTTATCGCCACCTCGTTCTGGATCTTGCGGCCGTTCCTGCCCGCGGTGATCTGGGCGACCATGATTGTCGTCGCGACGTGGCCACTCATGCTGCGCGTGCAGGCGATGCTGTGGGGGCGGCGCTGGCTCGCCGTCACGGTGATGACGATAACGCTCCTGCTGGTGTTCGTGGTTCCCTTCTCACTCGCGATCGGCACGATCGTCGCCCACGCCGATGAGATCACCGGCTGGACGCGGTCGCTTGGCACGCTCAAACTGCCGGCGCCCCCCGACTGGTTGCAGGCGTTCCCGTTCGTCGGCCGGAAAGCCGCGTCCGCCTGGAGCCAGCTCGCCGCCTCCGGGCCGGAAGAGCTCGGGCGGAAGATCGCGCCCTACGCGGAGGGCGTGGCCCGTTGGTTTCTGGAGGAGGTGGGGAGCTTCGGCGTGATGGTCGTCCAGTTCCTGCTCACGGTGGTCATCGCCGCGATCTTCTTCGCCGGCGGCGAGACCGTCGTCACGGGCGTGCGCCGCTTCGCGCGGCGGCTCGCCGGAAGGAACGGCGAGAATGCGGTCGTCCTCGCCGGGCAGGCGATTCGTGGGGTGGCGCTCGGCGTGGTCCTCGTCGCCATCGGGCAGGCCGTCCTCGCCGGCATCGGCCTCGCGGTCGCCGGCGTGCCCTTCGCGGCGATCCTCACCGCCGTGATGTTCATGCTCTGCCTGGCGCAGATCGGACCGGCGCCGGTGCTGCTGGCCGGGGTCGTCTGGCTCTACTGGAAGGGAACCGCCGGCTGGGGGACGGCGCTGCTCATCTGGACGATTGTGGTCGGGACGGTGGACAACGTGGTACGCCCGATCCTCATCATGAAGGGCGCGGACCTGCCCCTGCTCTTAATCTTCACCGGCGTGGTCGGCGGCCTCCTGGCGTTCGGTCTGGTCGGCATCTTCGTCGGCCCGATGGTGCTCGCGGTGGCCTACACGCTGCTCGAGGCGTGGGTGCGTGAGGAGGCGGTCGAGGAGGAGTAGGCCGCGCGCGGCCGGGCCGCGGCCGGCTTCCCGCTCGGTCAGGAATCAAAGGACCAGACCAGCCCGAAGTTGAGGAGGTGCTGGTTCTGGTTCAGGCCGATGACCCCCGGTGCGGTCTCGCCGTTCCGGAAGAACCCGCCTTGTGGCCCGCTCGACTGGTCGAACCGGTACTCAAGCCGCAGCAAGCCCGTCAACTTCCTGACGACCAGGCGATACTCGAGGGTGCTCGTCAGCGCCGTGATGAACTGCTCAAACCCAGTCAGCCGGCCGTTCCGGTCCCAGTAGAACTCGGGGCGGACGGCGACGGACCAGGGCCCGGCGACGTGCCAGCGGGTGAAGAGCGCCGAGCCCATCCAGAACGTGCGCGGGTGATGGGGATCCCCCGCAAAATCCTCGGTCCCGATGTCGTACGCGAGTGCGACGGTCACGTCCTCGTTCTTCCATTCGACGATGCTGTCGGAGAAGAGGCGCCAGAACTGGATGGCGGTATCGTTCTGGTCCGGGCCGAAGTAGACGTTCTGCGTGACGGTCACCCGCGTTGTCGGTGTCCATCGCACTTGGCCGCCGTAGCTGGGCAGGTCGTTGGGCCGGGACAGGTAGGCGTAGCCGTTGATCACGTAGAATGCAGCCTCCCAGTCATGGCTGAAGGGATAACGGGCCGAGACCCCGAACATGGCGTATGGCGAATTT
>Ga0209376_1004006_pt1 | contig 12984 bp, 13 predicted proteins | sample GraSoiAngelo_134_FD_185891 | JGI IMG/M metagenome (GOLD analysis project Ga0209376, IMG submission 185891) | Grasslands soil microbial communities from the Angelo Coastal Reserve, California, USA - 14_0929_05_30cm (SPAdes) (version 2) | ecosystem: Environmental > Terrestrial > Soil > Grasslands ... | reverse complement strand
CCAGCGCCTTGATCGCCACCTTCGTCTCCGGCATGCTCGCCGCCACCGCGACGAGCTGCCCCACCATGCTGTCCACCGCCGCCCGGGTCGCTTCACCGATGATCGTCCCGCCGAAGTTCGAGCTCCCCATCGTGAACCCGCCGCCCACCGCCCCCCCGCCGGTCGCCACCCCGCCGATCAGCGTCGTGCCCGAGCGCTTGGACTCCCCGTGGCCGGTCGCGACGCCGAGGATCTCGGCGGTCGTCGTGCTCACGATGCGGGCGTCGATGTTGACCACCGCCTTGGCCGTCTTGCGGCCCAGGCCGCCGAGGCCGATCCCCCCCACGTGCACGCCGCCGCCGGCGGCGCCGAGGCCGAGCTTCTTGTCGTCGCGGCCGAACTGCGTGATGCTCCCGATGATGATCGCGTCGACGCCGAGGAGGCGCGCCAGCTGCACCGCGCTCGTCGGATCGGCCCGCCCGCTCTGCTGGAAGTTCTGCTCCTGCAGCACGCGGTCGAGCTGCTTGCGCTCGATCACCGAGTAGGTACCGTTGCGGACCAGGTCGGTCACCAGCATGTCCGCGATGCCCTTCCCGATGTCCTCGTCGTGCCCGAACAGGTCCAGCACGTACTCGTGGACCGTCGCGTAATCGAAATCGAGCACCGCGACGCGGCGCTTGGGGGTCTGGGCCACCAGCGCCGGCACGACCGCGGCGGCGAGCGCCAGGAGGGAAATCGCGCGCTTCATGAACGGACTCCGGCGGGAGACAGGGAGAGCAAAACTACCCGCGGGGCGCCCTCGTGCAACGTGGCGTCGTGCCATCGTGCGGCGTAGGTTCACCCCATGTCCCGCCCCGACTTCCCCAACCTCACGCTGCTGACGCACCCGCTGATCCAGCACAAGCTCACGCTGCTGCGCGACAAGCGCACGCCCACCAAGGACTTCAAGCAGCTCGCCGGCGAGATCGCGATGCTCATGGCCTACGAGGTGACCAACGACCTCCCCCTCGAGGCCGTCGAGATCGACACCCCGCTCGAGCACACCCGCGGCGTGCAGGTGGCGGGCAAGAAGCTCACGCTCGTGCCGATCCTGCGGGCCGGGCTGGGGATGGTCGAGGGCATCGCCCAGCTGATCCCCTCGGCGCGCGTCGGGCACATCGGCCTGTACCGCGATCACGACACCCTGCAGCCCGTGGACTACTACTTCAAGATCCCCTCGGGCGAGCAGGACCGGGCGTTCTTCGTGCTGGACCCGATGCTCGCGACCGGCGGATCGGCGGTCGCCGCGGTGAAAGCGCTCAAGAAGGCGGGGGCCGCGCGGGTGCGCTTCCTGTGCCTCGTCGCCGCCCCCGAGGGCGTGAAGGCCATGCTCGCCGCGCACCCGGATGTCCCCGTGTACGCCGCCGCCCTCGACCGCCAGCTCAACGAGCACGGCTACATCCTGCCGGGGCTGGGCGACGCGGGGGACCGGCTGTTCGGCACGCGGTGAGCTGACGGATAACGTCAAATTGACTGATATTGACATATTACGTCAGTATTTGATAATTTGACGTAAAATGACAACTCACTACACCGCCCTCATCGCCGACGTGGCGGCCTCCCGGGCCCTCGCGCCGCCGGCCCGCGCCCGCCTCCAGGCCCGCATCCGCGACGCCGCGCGCGAGCTCAACGCGCGCTACCGCCCCCACCTCGCGGCGCGGTTCGCCGTCACCCTCGGCGACGAGCTCCAAGGGCTCTTCAAGACCGCGACCCCGGTGTGGGAGGTCAGCCACCGCCTGCGCCTCGCGTTCCCCGACGTGGACTGGGTTGTGGCCTGCGGGCGCGGGACGCTCTCCACGCCGCTGCGCCGGGGCGCCACCGCCCCCGAGCTCGACGGCCCCTGCTTCCACGCGGCCCGGGCCGCGCTCGACCGCGCCAAACGCCACCGTCTGGTCCTCGCCTTCGAGGGCTTCGACCCGTCGCTCGCCGCCTGTGCCGACTACTACTCGGCGCTGTACTGGGGCTGGACGCGTCGCCAACGGGCCGTGGCGACCGCGCAGCGCGTCTGGCGCGAGGCTCACCTTGACGACCTTGCCAAGCGGTTGAAGGTTGGGCCCAGCGCCATTTCTCACTTGCGCCGTCGCATGGCCTGGCCCCTCGTGGCCGCGGGTGACAAGGTCTTTCAGGAGCTGCTCGCGCGATGAACCCGATTCCCGCCGTGGTGCTGCTCGCCTTCGCCGTGGGCGTCGCATTTACGCCATGGCGCCGGGCCGGGTGGACCACGCCGGGCCGTGCCCTGCTGCTCGAGGCTGGCGCCCTCGTCGTTGCCGTGGTGATCGCGTGGCTCACCCGCGACGTCGCCCATCCCACACGCGCCGGCATGTTCTGGGGACGCCTGGCGCTGTTCGCCGCGGGGTACTGGTACGCCTGCGCCGGGGGCGCGGTGCTGATCCGCCGCGTCCTGGACTTGGTCCCCGTAGGCGAGTCGCCCGGCAAGGGCGGCATCACCGTGCCCGCGTCCGAGCTGTCCCGCGGCATGGTGATCGGCGTCCTGGAGCGTGCCATCACGCTGACCCTGGTCTTTATCGGCCAATTCGGGGCCTTGGGGCTCGTCCTCGCCGCCAAGGCGCTGACCCGGTTCCGGGCCCTGGACGACCGCGACTTCGCCGAATACGTGCTCATCGGGACCCTGGCCTCCATCCTGTTTGCTCTCCTCGTCGGGATCGCCCTGCGGTTTGTGATGTTTTGGGGATAAGCGGCCCCCCCCGCAACCCTTCCGGATTACCGCGTGTCGGAAGTATGACCGTCGCCCCGGCGAGCTCCGTGGACGAACGTGAACTCATCGCCCGCGTCCGCGCCGGGGATGCCCTGGCCGAGCGGGCGCTGTACGACGCCCACGTAGACCGTGTCTTCCGGCTGGCGTATCGGCTGGCGGGGGACGACGACCTCGCCCGGGACTTCACGCAGGAGACGTTCATCCGCGCCTTCGAGCGGCTGGACAGTTTCCGCGGCGAGGCGGCGCTGTCGACGTGGCTGTACACGATCGCGACGACCGTCACGCTGAACGGGCTGCGCAAGCTGAAGCGGCGCGGGCGTGAGATCGAGCTGGATCACGCGGCCGAGGTGGCGGGCGGCGCCCGCCGGGCCGAGCCGGACTTGAAGACCCGGCTGTACGCGGCGATCGACGCGCTGTCGGAGAAGTATCGCACGGTGTTCGTGATGCACGATGTCGAGGGGTACACGCACGAGGAGATCGCGACGGCGCTGAACGTCGAAGTCGGGACGTCGAAGGCGCAGCTGTCGCGGGCGCGGGCCAAGCTGCGCGAGGCGCTCGCGGACTTCGCGGGAGAATGGGTGCCATGACGGATGATCGCATCGATCAACGGCTGCGGGAGCTGGCCCGGGACTATCACCGCCCGCCGGCCGTGCCGCGCGAGGAGCTGTGGGCGCGCATCGTCGCCGAGCGGGCGCGGCGCCGGGCCGCGCCGCGCGTGCTCGCGTTGCGGCCGTGGTTGCGCTGTGTTGGTTCTGGGCATCGCGCTGGGCCGTCTCACGGCGCCCGTCGGGCAGCTCGCCACGCCGCCGGACAGCGCCGGCGTCGTGGCCTACCGGGTCGCGGCGACGCAGTACCTGACGCGCACCGAGGCGCTGCTCGCCTCGTTCCGCGCGGAGGCGCGGACCGGCCGGCTGGACGCGCAGTTCGCGGGCCAGGCGCGCGACCTCCTCACGACGACTCGTCTCATGATGGACTCGCCCGCCGCCCGGGACCCGCGCCTCAAGTCGCTGCTCGAGGACCTCGAGGTCGTGCTGGCGCAGATCGCCCAAGTGCCCGCGGGGCGCGCGGGCGAAGATGTGAACCTGATCACCCAAGGCATCGAACAACGGAGCGTGTTGCTGCGGTTGCAGACGGCGGTCCCCGCCGGCCCCGGCGCGCGCGTGCAAGGAGCACTGTGATGAACGCGCTGTCTCTCCTGCTCACCGCCGCCGTCATCACCCAGCAGCCGGCGACGCCACGCCCGCCGGACGTCACCCGCCTCGCCGAGCTGGCCGTCGGTCTCGGCGCGTGGGGCGACGACCAGCAAGACCCCGCCGACTCGTTGTGGCGCGCGGCGCGGCGGGCGTTCAACCGCGGCGAGTACGGGAGCGCGGCGAATCTCTTCGGAGAGATCACGAGGCGCTACGCCGCGTCCAGCTACGCCGGTGACGCGCACTATTGGGGCGCGTTTGCTCTCTACCGCACCGGCGACGACCAGGGCCTGCGGACCGCGCTCACACTGCTCGATTCCCAGCAGCGCCGCTACCCGCAGGCGCGGACGACGCGGGACGCGGCCACCTTGCGGGTGCGGATTCTCACCGCACTGGCGCGCCGGGGGGATCAGGCGGCAGCGGCGGAGCTGTCCCAGCGGGCGCAGCCCCCGCAACCGGCGCAGCCGGCGCGGCCGGTCCAGCCCCCAGGGGCCGGCGGCGACACCGGCCGCACCTCGCCGACCAGCTGTCCCAACGAAGATGATGACGACGACCTACGCCTCCAGGCGTTGAACGGCCTGCTGCAAATGGACGCGGCCAACGCCGTTCCGATCCTGCGACGCGTGCTCTCGAAGCGCGACGCGTGCTCGGCGGCGCTGCGCCGCAAGGCGGTGTTCATCCTCTCGCAGAAGCGGACAGAGGATGTCGAGGACATCCTGCTCGACGTGGCGCGCAACGACCCCGACCACGAGGTCCGCGAGCAGGCGGTGTTCTGGCTGTCCCAGGTGCCGAGCGAACGCGCCGTGGAGATGCTGGACTCCATCCTGCGTACGTCTCCCGACGAGGAGATTCAGAAGAAGGCCGTGTTCGCGCTGTCCCAGCAGCACAACCCCCGCGCCGGAGAAATCCTGCGGGCGTACGCCGAACGGCCCGGAGTGTCCGATGAAGTCCGGGCCCAGATCATCTTCTGGCTGGGCCAGCGCCCCGGCGCCGAGAACGCCGCGTTCCTGCGCGGTCTCTACGCCAAGCTCACCGATGACGACCTCAAGGAGAAGGTGATCTTCTCCCTCGCCCAGCAGGGTGGGAACGAGAACGGCCGCTGGCTCATGGATCTGGCGCTGAACGAACGCGAGCCGATCGAGATGCGCAAGAAGGCGCTGTTCTGGGTCGGCCAGAGCGGCAACAGCTCCGTCGCCACGATCACCGAGCTCGTGGGCCTGTACGCCCGCATCCAGAACCACGAGATGAAGGCGCAGCTCATCTTCGTCTACTCGCAGCGCCATGAGCCCGAAGCGCTCGACAAGCTCATCGACATCGTGCGCCACGAGCAGGACAAGGAGCTCCGCAAGAAGGCCCTGTTCTGGGTCGGGCAGTCCCACGACCCGCGGGCGGCGCGGCTGCTCGAGGAGATCATCAACCAATGATCCGCCCTCTCGTGCTCATCGGCCTGCTGGGCGGGATCGCCGCCGCCGTCACCACCGCCGCGGCGCAGGACCTGGGGCGCCAGATCGCCCGCGCCCCCGACGGCGACGTGCGCATGGCGTTCGCCGCGCGGCCCGGCGTCTACGGCGACGGCCGCGGCGCCATCTCCTGGGACTGCGGCTCCGGGCGCTGCCGCCAGAGCTACTCCGACGACTCGGACAACGACTGGCGCAGCTCGTGCGACTCCGGTCCCGTCCGCGTCGTGCTGACGGTGCGCGGGGGGAGGGTGACCCGCGCCAAGGTGCACGTCGGCGGTCGCTGGCCGGCCGCGGCAGCGGGCGTGACCGACCTCGGCACCTTCTCGACCCAGGCGGCGACGACCTACCTCCTGGGCCTCGCCGGCACCGCCACCGGCGAGGTGGGCAGCGCGGCCGTGTTCGCGGCGACGCTCGCCGACAGCGTCACGGTATGGCCGGACCTGCTGCGCCTCGCGCGCTCGCCACAGGTCGTCGAGCACACGCGACGCTCCGCCGTGTTCTGGCTCGGCCAGGCCGCTGGCGAAGCGGCGACGCGCGGCCTCGCCGACCTGGTCGACGACGCCACCGGAAGCCGCGAGGTCCGGAATGCAGCCGTGTTCGCGCTGTCGCAGCGGCCGCCTGACGAAGGTGTCCCGGCCCTGATCCGCGTCGTGCGCACCAACCGCGATCCCGACGTTCGCCGCAAGGCCCTCTTCTGGCTCGGCCAGTCCGGGGACCCTCGGGCGCTGGCGCTGTTCGAGGAGCTTCTTACCAAGTAGCGCTTCTATATTTGCTGCATGGCGATCTGGACCCTGCGCCGCAAGTTCGCGGCCCTGGGCGTTCTCCTCGTGCTGCTGGTGCTCGGCTGGGGGGTCGTCGTCGTGGCGGTAGCGGTCAGCGGCGCCCGGGAGCAGGCCGCGACCGCCGACGCGATCGCGGTGCTCGGCGCGGCGCAGTACAACGGCCGGCCCTCCCCGGTCTTCAAGGCGCGCCTGGACCACGCGGCGACCCTGTACCTGCGCGGCTTCGCCCCCGTCGTGCTCGTCACCGGCGGGGTCGGCGCGCGCGACTCGCTGAGCGAGGCCGAAGTCGGACGCCGCTACCTGCGCAACCTCGGCGTTCCGCCGGAGGCGGCCATCGCCCTCCCCATCGCCGCTACGAGTTACGAATCGATCGACCGCGTGGCCGACTGGTTCGCGGGCAAGAGCAGCCGCCGCGTCATCCTCGTGAGCGACGGGTTTCACATGTTGCGGCTGCGGATCGTCGCCACACGCAAAGGCCTGATCCCCTACACGTCGCCCGCACCGGGCTCGCCGATCCGCGCCAGCCCGCGGCGCAACGCCGGCTTCATTCTCGCCGAGGGCATCAAGGTCCCCATCGCCTGGCTGTTCCAACACTGACGGAGGCTCGATGCGCGTGTACAGCGGCCGCGTGATCACGCTCGACGTGGACACGGTGCGCTTCCCCGACGGCTCGACCGGAGAGCTGGAGATCGTCCGTCACCCGGGCGCGGCCGCCGTCGTGCCGGTGCTGTCCGATCCCGCTGGAGCGGACCCGACCATCCTGATGTTGCGCCAGTTCCGCTATGCGACGGGCGGCACCCTGTGGGAGGTGCCGGCGGGGACGCTCGCCCCCGGGGAGGAGCCGGAGGCCTGCGCGCGGCGCGAGTTGGAGGAAGAGGCCGGCGTCCGGGCGGGGCGGCTCGAGCGGCTCACGTCCATCTGGACCACCCCCGGCTTCACGACCGAGACCATCCATCTCTTTTGGGCGGCGCAGCTGACCGCCACCCAGTCGGCCCACGAGCGCGACGAGTTCATCGAGGTGGTGCCACGCCCCCTCTCCGCGGTGCTCGACGACATCCGCCGCGGGGAAATCCGCGACGCCAAATCGATCGCGGCGCTCCTGTATCTGGCGGGGTTCGTGCTTGGTGAGCGGAACAGCGCCGGGCGTGTGTGACGTTTCTCATCTGAGCGTCATCTAATAGCAATAGAGCGCCCTGGCGGGGCACGGTGACGATCTGTACCATAGGGTGTCACCCCCGGTGGACAACGGTGGCGTCGCGGCGACACGCGTGTCGGACGAAGCGTCGGCGGCGCAATGCGTTGCGAAAAGTGGTCTGGCGGTACGGTTCATGCCAAAAACGCTGGTAGAGGGAGGCAGCACCTAGCCGTCCACGTTTCCGTGCGAACCCGGAGTGTCTTATGAGAGCAGTCCTCAAGCTCACCACGAAGACCGGCGTGCGGGCCCTGGAGCGGCAGACCCTCCACGAGCTCGCCGACGCCCAGGTGGTGCAGCGGCATCTCGCCAGCGATCCCCAGGCGTTCGGCGCCCTCGTCGACCGCTACCAGAGCCGGCTGCTCAACTTCGTGAATCGCACGATCGGCGATCGCGAGCGCGCGGAGGACCTCGTGCAGGAGGTCTTCATCCGGGTGTTCCGGCACCTGCACCGCTTCGACCAGACCAAGAAGTTCTCGACGTGGATCTACACGATCGCCTCGAACCTCGCGAAGAACGAGTTGCGCAACCGCAGCCGCAACCCGCTGGTGCTGTTCCAGACGATCAAGAAGAACTGGGAGAGCGACCACCGGCCGCTGCAGTTCGAGGACACGAGCGCCCGCCCCGACGACCTGTACCGCAAGCGCTTCCTCAAGGACGCCGTGGAGCAGTGCGTCTGCCACCTCCCTGAGCATCACCGGGTCGTGTTCGTGCTGCGCGAGCTCGAAGGGAAGAGCTACCAGGAGATCGCGGAGATCACGGGCTGCAACCTGGGCACGGTGAAGAGCCGCCTGAACCGCGCCAGGAACAGCTTCGCCCAGTTGATCTCGCCGATGGTCGAGTAGCAGGTTCCAGGTGCCGGGTGTCAGGTTGTCTGACACCTCACACCTGGCACCTGGCACCTGCATTTCGGAACCCTTCCGCCGTACCGGTGGTATCATTCCACCTACTTATGGACTGTCTCGAGTTGCGCGAGCGCTACGCCGACATCCGCGACGGGCTGATCTCGGCTCCGCGGGAGCGGCGCCGGTTTCAGCGGCATCTGGCGCAGTGCGCCACGTGCCGGGAGTGGGAAGCGGCGCTGCAGCGGGGCGTCCGCGCCCTCCAGGCGACGCTCATCGAGCCGAGCCCGGAATTCCGGAGCCGCCTCGAAGCGCGGCTCGTTCTCGAGCGGCAGCGGCTGGCCGAGCCGAAAATTGGGGTGCGGGCAGGGCTGGCGGCCGCGCTATTCATCGCGGCCGCACTCGCCCTGATCGCCGTCGAGGGGGTGCGCCCGCACGCACAGCGACCCGTCGCCGCGCTGCCGCCGGTTCCGTTTCCGAAGCCGGTCGCGCACGCCGGTGTCCCCAATGTCACGTTCCAGGATCCCCGCGCCAGCGTTGTCGCCGGCAACCCCAATCCCTACGGCACCGCGCTGGTACAGCCCGCAAGTCGCGTCGAGCCCGTCACCGCCGGCCGCTGAACCGGCTTCGGCCCTGTCATCCCCCGTCACCCGGGGGTAATTTCCGGCCGGTATGGCGGCCCTCACCTTCGATGCGCTTCTCAAGGGTCTGAAGCAGGGAGCCGCGCCCGGCCCGGTGTACTATCTCCATGGCGAGGAGGACGTGCTGAAGGAGGAAGCCGTGCGGGCGCTGCTCGAGCGCGCCGTGGACCCGGCGGCGCGAGACTTCAACCTGGACGCCCGCGCCGCCGCTGAGTTGGACCCGGAGGCGCTCCGGGCGCTGGTGGACACCGCGCCCATGCTCGCCGAGCGCCGCGCGGTGGTGCTGCGCGGCATCGAGCAGATGAAGGCCAAGGGCAAAGCCCGCGACGAGCTCATCCGTTACCTCGACAACCCCAATCCCACCACCGTGCTGATTCTCGTGCAGGGCGACGGTGACGCCGCTGCGGATCTCGCCTCGCGCGCCACGGCGGTGCAGGTGGACCGCCTGAGCCCCGACCGGGTCGGCCGCTGGGCGGCGCACCACGCGGGTCGGCTGGGCCTGACGATCGAGCCCGAGGCGGTGGAGCTGCTCGTTGCCGCCGTGGGGAGCGACCTCGGAGCGCTGGCCCAGGAACTCGAGAAGCTGGCGGCGCTCGCGCACGGGCGGGCGGCCACGCGCGCCGACGTGACGGCGGCGGTGGGGGTGCGTCAAGGCGCGACGGTCTTCGACCTCGTGGACGCCGCGCTGGAGCGCCGCGGCGCCGACGCCGCCCGGCTCGCCGGTCTCGCCCTCGAGCAGGCGGGGATGACCGGCGTCCGCGTCGTTACCGCTCTGGGTACGGCACTGCTCGGCACCGCGCTGGCCCGCGCCGAGCTGGACCGCGGCACCCCGCATGCGCGGCTCGAAGACGCCTTGCTCCGCCACCTGCGGGCCGCCCGGCCGTACGGCTTGCGCGACTGGCGCGAGGAGGCGGCCCGCTTCGCACGCTGGGCAGGAGGCTGGACGCGCGCCGATCTCGGGCGCGCCTTACGCCGCACTCTCGCGGCCGACCGCGCGCTGAAGGGCACGGGGACGTCGGACGAGCGGGGGATCATCGTGCAGCTGGTGGTGGAGTTCGCGGTGCCCGCCCGGGAGGCTGCATGAGAGTCGGACGGTTGGACAGTCGGACAGTCGGACTGATCTCACTTCTCGCAGTCCTGTCCGTCAGTCCGACTGTCCGACTGTCCGGCCAAGCCGGCGATCCCCGTCTCCAGACGGCCGTTCAGCTCGCGCAGTCCGGCCGCACCGACTCGGCGCGCGCCGTGGTGCGGCGGCTGCTCGCGACCCTCTCGCCCCAGGATTCCGCGTACCCGCAGGCGCTCTACACGCAGGGCATCCTCGCGCCCGACGCCGCCACGGCGGCGACGAGCCTGCAGCGCGTCGTGGTCGAGTACGGCTGGTCGCCGTGGGCGGACGACGCGCTGCTGCGCCTCACGCAATTGTATTGGGCCCAGGGGGACGTCGCGGCGACGGCGCAGGCGGCCGAACGCCTGCGCCGCGACTACCCGGACTCACCGGTCAAGGCGAAAGCCGACTTCGCGGGCGCGCGCGCCTACTTCGAGCTGAAGGACGAAACGCACGGCTGCCAGCTGATTCAGGAGGCGCTGGCCGGCGCCGGGGACGACGTCGAATTCCGCAACCAGGTGAGCTTTTACGCGGCCCGCTGCGCGACGCCCCCCGCGGTCGCCGGCACGCCGCCGCCGGCCGACTCGGCCGCCCCAGCGGTGCCCGCGACGCCGAGCTTTGCCGTGCAAGTGCTCGCCGTGAAGAGCGCGTCCCAGGTGGACGAGATACTGACGCGTCTCAAGGTGATGGGATTCGACGCGCGGGTCGTGCGCGACACGAGCGGCCTCTTCAAGGTGCGCGTCGGGCGCTACCCGACCCGCGAGGAGGCGCAGCGCGCCTTGTCGCGACTCCGCACCAAGCTCGGAGGACAGCCGTTCATCGTGGAGGAGTCGTGACGCCTCCACCGCCGCCCTCCCGCGTCACCGAGTCCGACGCGCCCGACACGCCGCTGATGCAGCAGTACCGCGAGATCAAGGCGCGCTACCCGCACACCATCGTGTTTTTCCGGATGGGCGACTTCTACGAAATGTTCGAGGACGACGCGAAGCTCGCGGCGCGCGAGCTCGGGCTCACGCTCACCTCGCGCAACAACGGCGGCGCCGCCGAGGTCCCGCTCGCCGGTGTGCCGGTCAAGGCCGCCACCGAGTACCTGCGCCGGCTCATCGCCAAGGGGCACCGCGTCGCGATCTGCGAGCAGATGGAGGACCCCAAGCTCGCCAAGGGACTCGTGCGCCGCGCGGTGGTAGAGACCGTCACCCCGGGAACCGTGCTCGCCGAGGATTGGCTGGCACGCGAGCGCAACAACTTCCTCGTGGCTTGCGCGCCGCGCGGCGACACCGCGGGCCTCGCCGCCCTGGACCTGACGACCGGCGAATTCGTCTGGGAGTCCGTCCCCGCCGCCGATCTCGCCCTCGCCCTCGCGCGCTTCGAGCCGCCGGAGCTCGTCGTGCCCGCGGGGAGCGCGGCGGCCGACCTCGGCTTGTCTCCGGCCGAGGCCGTGACGGTCACCGAGCGCGAGGCGTGGGAGTTCGACCCCGAACTGGCGCGGGCAGATCTGAGCCGCGCCTATGGTCTCGCCTCCCTCGACGGATTCGGCGTCGAAGCCGGGGACAGTGCGGCCCTGGGGGCCGCGGGAGCGCTGCTGCGCTACGCCAAGGAGCTCAAGCCGGGCGGCCTCCCGCACCTCGCCCGCCCGCGCCTCGTGCGCCGCGGCGACGTCCTCCCGCTCGACGAAATGACGCGACGTAATCTGGAGCTCCTCGAGCCGCTGCGTGCCGGCGCGCCCGGCACGACGCTCCTCGAGGTGCTGGACCGGACGCGCACGGCGATGGGCGCGCGGCTACTGCGACGCTGGCTGCTCGCCCCGCTCGTGGATGCGGCCGCGATCGGCGCGCGCCTCGATGCCGTCGAGGTGCTCGCCCAGGACCCACGCGGCCGGGACCGCCTGCGCGAGGCGCTCGACGGCGTGCGCGACCTCGAGCGCCTGGCCGGCCGCGCCGCGCTGGGACGCGCCACGCCGCGCGAGCTCGGCGCGTTGCGCGATTCGATCCAGCGCCTCCCCGACGGCCACGCCGCCCTCGACGGCCTGGAGCGCCGCGAGCGCTCCGCCTTGCTCGAGACGGCCGCCGGGTTCGACCTGCTCGCCGACCTGGGCGACGAGTTGGCCCGCGCGCTCGTCGACCGGCCGCCCGCCCAGCTCGGGGACAGCGACGCGATCCGGCCGGGCCACGACCGCGCCCTCGACGAGCTGCGCGACGCGCGCGACGGCGGCAAGTCCTACATCGCGGGGCTGCAGACGCGCGAGCGGCAGCGCACCGGGATCGGCTCGCTCAAGGTCGGCTTCAACAAAGTCTTCGGCTACTACATCGAAGTGACACGCCCGCATCTGGAGCACGTGCCGGCCGACTACGAGCGCCGCCAGACCCTGGCCGGCGCGGAGCGGTTCGTGACGCCGGAGCTCAAGGAGTACGAGGCCCGGGTACTCGGCGCCGAGGAGCGTATCGGGACGCGCGAGGCTGAGCTGTTGGATGCCCTGCGCCGCCGGGTCGCGGAGGCCATCGGGCGCGTGCAGCACACCGCCCAGCGCATCGCCGAGCTCGACGTGTGGGCCGCCCTCGCCGACTTGGCCCACCGCGAGAACTACGTGCGGCCGGACGTCACCGACGGCTTCGGCATCCGGCTGGAAGGGAGCCGCCACCCCGTGGTCGAGCGGATGATGCCGCGCGAGGCGTTTATCCCCAACGACGTCACGCTCGACGAGGCTGGCCGGGTGATCCTCCTGACCGGGCCCAACATGGCGGGGAAGTCCACGCTGCTGCGCCAGGTGGGGCTGTGCGTCGTGCTCGCGCAGATGGGCGCGTTCGTCCCTGCCCGGCGCGCGGTCGTGGGCGTGGTGGACCGGTTGTTCACGCGGGTCGGCGCCTCGGACAACCTGGCGCGCGGCCAGTCCACGTTCATGGTGGAGATGAGCGAGACGAGCGCGATCCTCCACGGGGCGAGCGCGCGCAGCCTCGTACTCCTCGACGAGATCGGCCGCGGCACCTCGACCTACGACGGCGTGGCCATCGCCTGGGCGGTGACCGAGTTCCTGCACAACC
>Ga0209376_1004005_pt1 | contig 12986 bp, 9 predicted proteins | sample GraSoiAngelo_134_FD_185891 | JGI IMG/M metagenome (GOLD analysis project Ga0209376, IMG submission 185891) | Grasslands soil microbial communities from the Angelo Coastal Reserve, California, USA - 14_0929_05_30cm (SPAdes) (version 2) | ecosystem: Environmental > Terrestrial > Soil > Grasslands ... | reverse complement strand
AAGACGGAGCGGCGGTCGCGCGCCTGCATGACGACGATGTGGCGCACGGGGAGCCGCGCGTGCGGCACGACGAGATGGATGCCCCGGGTGAGATGGAGCCGCGCGCCCGCCAGCGCGCCCGCGCGCCCGCGCACCTCGTCCACCCACGGGCCGGCGGCGTTCACGACGATCCGGCCGTGCGCACGGATGCTGCGGCCCGTGAACGTGTCGCGCAGGGCCACCTCACCGCCCGCGATCTCGATCGCCTCGACGTGGTTCACGCACAGCGCGCCCGCCGCGTGCGCCCCGAGCACGGTCTCGAGCACGAGGCGCGCGTCACAGGTCTGGTACTCGATGAAGGTGGCGGCGCCGTGGAGGCGCGTGCCGTCGAGCGTCGGCTCCCGCGCGAGGGCCTCCTCGCGGCTCCACATCGCGTGCCGCTCCTCGGGCGCGACCGTGGCGATGCGCTCGAAGGTCCAGAGACCGAGGCCGAGCTTCGCGTGCCCCGCGCGCCCATGGGTCGGCATCACCATGCGGACGGGCAGCGCCAGGTGGGGCGCCAGGCGGCGCAGCACGCTCCGCTCCGTCGCCGCCTCGCGCACCAGGCCGACGTCGCCCTGCTCGAGGTAGCGCACGCCGCCGTGGATCAGCTTCGAGCTGCGGCTCGAGGTGCCCGCGGCCCAGTCGAGGCGCTCGACGAGCGCGACCCGGAGCCCGCGCAGCGCCGCATCGCGCGCCACGCCGGCACCCGTGATGCCGCCGCCGATGACGAGGAGATCGAGCGCGGCGGCGGGAAGGGCGGCGAGGGTCGCCTCGCGCGTCTCGGGGGAGAACGGCGAGGCCATGGCGGCGCGCGATCGACTAGCGGGTCGCGCGCAGCTCGCTGAGGGCGGCCTGCGCCTCGGCGACCTTGTCGGCGCGGCCCTGCTCGCGCGCGATCTGGAGCGCGCGCGCGGCGAAGGCGAGCGCCTCCTGGCGGTCGCCCCGCGCCTCGCACACGTTGGCGAGCGCCAGGCGCGTGGTGAACGCGTTCGGGTCACGCAGGAGCACCTGGCGGAGCATCGCCTCGCCCTTCACGCTGTCCCCGCCGAGCAGGCGCGGGAGGCGGACGAGGAGCGTCCCCTTCGCGGCCATCGCATCGACGTGGTTCGGGTCGAGCTCGAGCGTGCGGTCGAGCTCCGCCATCAGGCGGCGGAGCTGGAAGACCTGGGAGAGATTCTCGCCGTCGAGCCGCATCAACTCGCCCAGGTTGCAGAAGAGGGCGAAGTGCGCGTCGGCGCTGTTGTCGTCGAGCGCGACGGCGCGCTCGGCGAGCGCCTGGCCGCGGTCGAAGTGCGCCTTGCGCGCCGCTCGATCCGCGGTGCGGCGGCCGCCTTCGCACTCGGCGCGCGCGCTGGCGGCGAGGCTGGCGACCGAGTCGTCGGCGGCGCGGACCACGCTCGCCAGGCCGAGGCAGGCGAGGACCATGAGGAGCCGCCCGGAGCGGGAGGAGCGCATGGAAGCAGGGACCATGCCTATCGGGCCGCTCGAAGTCAACTCTTTTCCGAGGCTGGCGGGCGCCCGGGTCCGCCTCGCCGCGCGACACGAGTGTACCGCCCGGTGTGCATTTTTGGCCACCCGACGGGGTCTGGGGCGGCTGGAGGAATCGCCTCCACTCGGCACAGGCGTTGCACAAGGCGCGCGATGGCGATCTTCCCCCGCAAGCCACGCCGCCCCTCGGGGCGGCCCGTCGCGCCGGAGGGACCCGGCGAGTCGGCGCCGGCGGTGCGGCCCCCCTCGGTGAGCGAGGTACTGCGCGAGCGGCTCGGGGAGATCGCCGCCGCGGCCGTCGCACCCGAGGACGCGCTCGAGCCCGCGCTGCGCGCCATCCTCGAGGCGAGCCGCGCGCAGGCCGGCGCGCTCTGCCTCTTCGATCAGCGCCATGGGGTTCTCCGCCTGGTCGCGGAGATCGGCTTCTCCGAGGAGGGCTGCCGCCGCCTGCGCAACGTGCGGCGCACCGACCCGACGGCGTGGGACATGCCGCTCAACGGCCTCATGAACCGCCGCGCCTATCTCATCGAGAGCGCCTCGCGGAACCGCTACGTCCCCCGGCTGGTCGAGCATGCGGCGGCCGTGCGCACGATCGCGTGTGTCCCGCTGCACGCCGGCCCGACGCCGGTCGGCAGCCTCGTGCTGGTGGCGCTCGCGCCGCGCTCGTTCGCCGAGCGAGACGTGCGCATGCTCGAGCGCCCGCTCGCCGAGCTGGCGGTGATGATCGAGGCGGTGCGGCGGCGGGGCGCCCGGGTCGAGCCGGTCGAGGCGCCGAAGACGCCGGTCGCCGCGCCGCCCCCGCTGCCGCAGCCGGCTGCCCACGTGACGGAGCTGCAGGCCGAGCGAGAGCAGCTGCGCGGCGAGGTGGCGGCGCGGTCCGCCGAGCGTGCCGTGCTTGCCGCCGAGCTCGCGGCGCGCAGCGGTGAGACCGATCGTCTGCGCGCCGCCCTCGAGCTGGCGGCGGCCGACCGGGCGCGCCTGGCCGCCGACTTCGAGCAGGCGAGGCGGGACGGGGAGCGCGCCGAGACGCTCGTCGCCGCCCTCGGGGCGGCCGAGCGGGAGCGGGCGCGGCTCGCCGCCTCGCTCGAGACGGCGGCGGCCGAGCGCGCCCAGGGGGCGCGCGCCGAGGCGGCGCTCGAGGCGGCGCGCGCCGCGGCCGAACGCGCGGCGGCAAGCGCGATCGCGGAGCTCGCGGGGGCGCGCCGCGCGGCCGCCGCGAACGAGGCGACGGCGGCGGCGCGCGCCGCGGAGTGGGCGGGCGAGGTCGAGCGCCTGCGCACGCGCGCCGAGGAGACCGAGCAGGCTCTGACGCGTGTCCGCGCCCAGCTCCACGAGCAGGAGCAGGGGCACGCCGAGCTCGTCGGCGAGCTCCGGGCGGCCACCGCGCGCGAGCAGCGCCTGCGCGAGGAGCTCGAGGCGGCGAGCGGGCGCGAGCGCTTGCACGGCGAGGAGGCCGTGCACGAGGCGCGGGAGCGGGCGCGGACGGCCGAGGAGGCGCTGGCGGCGGCGACCGCCGAGGTCGAGACGCTGCGCGAGACGCACGCCTCGGCGCGGGCGATCACGCTCGCGCTCGAGGACGAGGCGGGGCGCGCGAACGCGGAGATCGCGCGCCTGGTGGCGGCCGGACGGGCGGCGAGCGCCGAGCAGGGCCGGCTCGAGATCGCCCTCGGCGAGGGACGGGCGCGCGAGCTGGCCGCCACCGCGCGCCTGGGCGACTTGACACGCGAGGTGGAGCGCCTGCGCGACGAGCTGGGGCGGGCGACGGGAGCGGGCCGCGAGCGCGACGCGGAGATGGCCACGCTCGCGGCGCGCCTCGAGTCGCTCGCCGCCGAGCGCGACCGGCTGCGCGAGTCGCTGTCGGCGACGGAGGCGGAGCGCGATCGCCTGGCCGCCAACATGGCTGCCGGGTCGGCCGCCGACGCCCGCCTGCGCGAGGGGCTCGCCCGCGAGCGGGAGGAGCGGGCGCAGCTCACGAGCGCGCTCGGCGCCGCGCAGGCGGCGCTCAGCGAGCTCCGGGCGAGCCTCACGCGGCGCGACGCGGAGGTGAGGGAGCAGGCGGCCGAGCTCGAGCGGCTGCGCGCGGAGCGGGATCGGCTCGCCGCGGTGCGGGAGGCGGCGCCGCCCCCGCCCCCGCCCCCGGCCGCACCTCCGCCCGCGCGCGAGCCGGTGCGGGTGGTGACCGTGACGCCGCCGGCCCCGACCCGCCCGCGCGTGCGCGAAGTCGAGACCGGACGGCGGCCGGTCGTCGTGCTCGACGTCGAGGGTGGCTGGAGCGAGCAGGCCGCCGGCGGGCATCACGTGGAGGTGATGGCGCCCGCGGACGACCTGGCCGAGCAGCTGAGCGAGCTCTCGCCGGCGCGTATCGTGGTCAACCTGCTCGCCCCCGGAGCGCTCGGCGCGCTCGCGGCGGCGCGCGCGGCGGGATGCGGAGCGCGCTTCTGGGGCTGCCTGGCGAACCCCGGCGCCGACCGCGCGCTCATGCTCGGCATGGTCGAGGCGACGGGCAGCCCGCTCGATCCCGACGACGTGGCGGAGACGCTCGAGCGCTACGCCGTGCGCGGCACGCGGGTGGTCACCGCGGGCGCCGACGTGGATGCGCTCATGAGCCTCCGTCAGGCGCTCGCGCGCAAGGGCCTCTCCGTATCGATGGCCTGGGACGCCAAGCAGGCCGCCGACCTGCTCCAGGTGGTGCGGCCGGAGGTGGTGGTGGTGGACCTCGCGCTGCCCCGCCGCGACGGCTACGGGATCGTGGCGCGGCTCGCCGCGCTCGACCCGCCCCCGAGCGCAATCCTCGTGCCCGGCCCCGACGACGCCCCCGCCGCCTTCGCCGCCGTGCTCGCCGACCCCGTCTACTCGGGCGGCGCGCTGCGGCTCGGCCAGCTCCTCGGGGCCGTCCTCACGCGCAGCGAGGCGCCGCCCGTCGAGCGCCGTCACAAGATCCGTGTCATCGCCCGCAAGTAGCCGGGAAGTTTGACACTCCCGGCACGGAAGCCGTAGCCTTCGCGCGATGCTCCGGACGCCTCTCGGCTCCGAGCGAGCGCGGGTGATCGGGCTCCTCGACGACTTCCAGGCCGCCGAGCGGGCGGGAGCCGAGGCGCTCGGGCGCTGGATCGTCGCCTGCGCGGACGCGCGGCTCCGCGGCGGGCTGCGCGTGATCCGCGCGCGCGATCGGCGGCACGCCGCGCTGGCCGAGGCGCGCCTGCGCTCGCTCGGCGGCGTACCCGGCGCGCGCCCGAGCCGCGAGCTCGCCGCCGTGTGCGGTGTGGTCGCCGATCCCGGGGTCTCCGACCGCTCGAAGCTGGCGCTCCTCCTCGGGCGCCTGCCCGCGCGCGAGGACGCGCCGCTCGACGAGCTGGTGCGCCAGGCGGAGGGCGATGCCGAGACCCACGCGCTCCTCGAGACGATCGTCGACGACGAGCGGGCGACCGTCCGCTGGCTCCGGCGCATGCGCGACGTGCTCGAGCAGGAAGGGGCGTGAGGCGGTGAGCGATCCCGCGCCCGAGCGCGAGTGGGTGATCCGCTTCCTCGACGACCTGCGCGCCGCCGAGGCGGCCTCGGCGGAGGTGCTGGCGGCGTGGATCGCCGTCTGCGCACTCGATGGCCTGCGCGGCGGGCTGCGCGTCATCGCGGAGCGTGAGGCCGCTCACGCCGAGCTCCTCGCCGAGCGCCTCGGCGAGATGGGCGCCGCGCCGAGTGCCGCGCTCGCCGAGCCCGTGCGCGCCGCCGCCATCGAGCGCTTCGGCTCCGCGGCGCTGCCGGACGAGCAGAAGCTCGCCACGCTCCTCGCCCGCTACCCCGAGGACACGAGCGCCACGCGCCCGATCACCGACGTCCTCGACCGCCTCGACGACGACCTCGAGACCCGCGAGATCCTCCGCCTCGTCGCCGAGGGCGAGACGGCGACCATCGCCTGGCTGCGCGCGTACTACGCTGGCCTCGTGCGCCCCGCGCTCGCGCCGCGCGCATAGGAGGCTGTCCGCGCCCGCTACGCGCCCAGCCCGGCGAGCCAGCGCGCCGCCACCGCGACGATCTCCGCCCAGACGTCGGCGTCCGTTCGTCCCGCGCGGCGCGGGACGCGGAAGGAGTGGTCGCCGCCCTCGATGGTGTGGAGCGTCGCGCGCGGCAGCCGGGCGAGCACGGGGCGGAGCCGCTCCAGGTCGCAGAGGGCGTCGCGCGTGCCCTGCACGAACAGCATCGGGAGCGCCACGCCCGGGAGGTGGTCGGCACGGAGCTGCTCCGGGCGACCGGCGGGGTGCAGGGGGTAGCCGAGGAAGAGGAGGCCGCGTACGGGGGCGCCGTCGGCGGCCACGTAGGAGGCGATCCGGCCGCCCAGCGACTTGCCCCCGATTGCGACCCAGGGCGGCGCGAGCCGGCGATCGCCGAGCACCGCGTCCACGACCGCACGGTAGCAACGCTGCAGCACGGGGCGCGGGTCGGGCGCGCGCCGGCGAGCCTCCGTGTACGGGAAGTTGAACTTGACCGCCACCAGGCCCTCGCGGGCGAGGCCGGCATGCACGCTCGAGAGGAACGGGTTCGTCATGTCGCTGCCGGCGCCGTGCGCCAGGATCACCGCGGGCGTGCGGCCCGGACGCCGGAAGCCCGGGGGCAGCGCGACCACCGCCGACACGGCTCCGCCCCCGGGCAGTGCGATCCGACGGCGGCGGCTGGCGAGCTTCATGCGGGAGCGAGGAGCGCGTCTCTATAGCACGCGGGCGCGGGGAACCTCGACTTGCCGCTCGGGTTGGGATAGCGACGGCGGCGATGGCCGCTCCGATCATCGGGCTCACGGGCGGGATCGGCGCGGGCAAGAGCACCGTGGCCGGGATCCTGACCCAGCTCGGGGCGCGCGTCATCGACGCCGACCGGATCGGGCACGAGGCCTACCGGCCGGGGAGCGAGGGCTTCGCGCGCGTGGTCGAGGCCTTCGGGCCGGGCGTGGTCGGGGCCGATCGCGCGATCGATCGCCGTGCGCTCGGCGCGCTCGTGTTCGCGGACCCGGCGGCGCGCGCGCGCCTCAACGCGCTGGTGCACCCGCTCATCGCTGCCGAGGTCGGCCGGCGCATCGCGGCTGCGCGCGCCGAGGGGTTCGACGGGCCGCTCGTGGTCGAGGCGGCAGTCCTGCTCGAAGCCGGCTGGCGGCCGCTCGTCGATCGGGTATGGGCGGTCTCCACCCGGCGCGAGCACGCCGTCGCGCGCATCCTGGCGGCGCGTGACCTCACGCGCGAGGAGGTCGAGCGACGGCTCGACGCGCAGATGTCGGACGCCGAGCGGCGGCGGCACGCCGACCTGGTGATCGAGAACGACGGCTCGCCCGCGGCCCTGAGGGCGGCGGTGGAGGCAGCATGGCGCACGCTCGTCTCGTGAGCCTCGCGCTGGCGCTCGCCGCGGCGGGGAGCGCCAGCGCGGCGGGCCCCTGCGAGGAGGACCGGGGCCAGACGGGCCTCGCGCTGGCAGTGGCGGCCTCGGGCGGGCTCGCGGTCGCGGCGGTGGACGACGACTCGGCCGCGGCGGCGGGCGGCTTCCGGGTCGGCGACGCCGTGGTGCAGGCGAACGGCACGCTCGCGGGGAGCTGCGGCGAGTACGCGCGCGTCGTGCGCGAGGCGCGGCGCGAGCGCAAGGCCGTGCTCCTCCTCGTGCGCCGCGCCGACGCCGACGTCCCGCTGGCGCTCGGGGCGGGCACCTGGGAGCGCGCCGTCGCCGCCGTGGCCCCGCCGCCGCCGGCGGAGGCGCCGAGCGTGCGCGCACTGGTCGCCACCCGGCCGCCCTCGCCGCTCCCTCCCGAGACGCACGTGAGCGTCGACGAGGTGACGCAGGGGCTCTCCACGCTCGCCGGCGAGGGCCGGCCGCGCCCGAGCCTCGCCACCTACCAGAAGGACGTCCTCGAGCTGAGCCGCCAGGTCGAGACCCTCGCCGCGCGCGAGGCGGCGCCGGTGGCGGTGCTGAGCGGGCTCCGCACCGTGCTCTCGTACTACGAGGGGGCGGCGGTCGCGTGGGCGAGCGAGGAGACCCAGCGCGAGCGCGAGCGCCGCCCGCGCCACCTGCCCGCCCCCGAGACGGCGTCCTTCTTCGGGGACTCGGAGGTGGCCGCGCTGATCGACCGGTTCCCGTTCCTGCGCGCAACCGTGGTGCGCGATCCGGCACCGGGGCTGGTCGGCGAGTCGAGCGGTCTCTGGCGTCCCCGCCAGGCCTGCACCCTCCTCTGGGAGCGCGGGCGCGAGGAGCTCGGCCGCCTGACCGGCTGGCTGGCGGCTGGGACGCCCTAGCCAGCCCGCGTGCCACCTGTGACACTGCCGGTGCCGCCGCGTGGCGAGTGCCATGGCGTCCTCCGGGATGCAAGGCTCGTGTTTTCAAGGAGATCCGGACGCTCCACCCGCTCGCAGCGCTGGCGCAACGCTTGCTATCGACGACATGCCGCCGAGCGCCCCGCGCCTGCGCCATGACCTCGTCCTGTGGATGGTCGCCCTGCGCCGGATCACGGTCCTGGCCGGGCTGTCGGTCGCCATCCTCGAGAAGCTCGTGCTCCCCGACGAGCTGGCGCTCATGCCGGTGCTGGTGGTCGCGCTCGCCGTCTGCATCTACAACGAGGTCGGCGGCCGCCTCCTGCGCTTCGAGCGCCCCGCACGGGTCACCGCCCTGGTCAACGCGCAGGTCGCGCTCGACACCGTCTCGCTGGTGCTCCTCCTCCACTTCGGGGGCGGCCTCACCAGCCTCGGGGTCCTCTTCTTCGCGCCGGCCTTCTTCGCCTACGGCGCCGTGCTGCCGTTGCCCCTGGCCTTCGTCCACGTTGCGCTCGCCACCCTGGAGCTCGCGCTCCTCGGCGTCAGCGAGCTCGGCGGGATCGTCGCGCACTTCGGATCCGGTGGCTTCTATCGCCCGGAGGCCTACGGCGAGTGGGGCTTCGTCGTCCTGGTGATCATGGCCGTCACCACGGTCGATGCGCTCTGCGCCTATCTCAGCCACTACCTGAGCGGCCTCCTCGGGGTGCAGGAGGAGCGGAGCCGGGCGCTGGCCGCTGCGCGCGCCGACCTGCTCGCCCGCAACGAACGCGAGGCGGCGCGCGTGCGCGTCCTCCTCGAGGTGGCGCAGCACGTGAGCGCGATGCACACGGTCGAGGCGCTGCTGCGCGCCGTGTGCGAGACCACGGTGGCCCTCGTGCGCGTGCCGCGCGTGGAGATCTTCCTCTGGGACGCGGAGCGCCAGGGTCTCTGCCTCGCGGCGGCGCACGGGCTGGCCGTCGAGCCGGGCGGCGCGGGCGAGGTCCGCTACACGGCGGACCTGCCCATCGTCGGGCGCCTGCGCGGGGGCGAGGTGGTCCAGTTCGGCGCCGCCCCGAGCCACGCGCTCGTCTCCGGACGCGTGACGCTGCCCTTCACCCGCGGCTTCGCGGCGCCCATGGTGTGCCGCGGCTCCTTCGAGGGGGCGCTCTTCGTCGGCTACGAGGAGGAGGACGCCGGGGAGCTGGTGGAGCTGGTGCAGGGCATCGCGCGCCAGGCGGCTCTCGCCCTCGTCAACGTGCGCACCATGGAGCAGCAGCAGGAGGACGCCGAGGTCTCGCGCGTGCTCCTCTCCCTCGCACAGGGGCTCAGCTCCTGCCTCGACGAGGAGGCGCTCTGGCAGCTGCTGGTGCGCGGCGCGAGCGAGGTCCTCGATCTCCCCTGGTCGGTCGCGGCGCGCTTCGACGAGCGCTCGGGGACCTTCAGGATCACCGGCGGGCACGGCGTTCCCGAGGGGGACCTCGAGGCCATGGGCAACGGGCGCTTCCGCCTCGAGGACTTCCCGCGGCTCCAGGAGGCGATCTCGCGCCGCGAGCTCTTGGTCGCCGATGGCGAGACCGTGCGCCCGATGTGGCTGCCGCGCGGCTGGCGCTCGGGCAGCTGGATCGCCGTCCCGCTCTTCCGCAGCGGCTGGGTGGCGGGCTTCCTCGCCGCCGGCCGGCTCACGGCCCGGCACGGCTTCAGCCGCCGCCAGCGCCGCCTGGCCGAGGGACTCGGCCATCACGCCTCGATCGCGCTCCAGAACGCGCGCCTGGTCGCCGACCTGGAGGCCGCCGACCGGCTCAAGTCGGAGTTCGTGTCGACCATGTCGCACGAGCTGCGCACGCCGCTCAACGTGATCATCGGCTACACCGAGATGCTGCGCGAGGGCGCCGTCGGCCCGATCACGCTGGGCCAGCGCGAGCTGATCGACCGCCTCGACGCGCGCGGGCGCGAGCTGCTCGAGCTGATCGAGGCGACGCTGCACGTGGGCCGCCTCGAGGCCGGCCGCGACATGGTCGAGATCTCCGCCGTGGCGCTCGGCGACCTCCTCCAGGCGCTGCGCTCGTGCACCTCCGGCCTGCCGCGCGCGGACGGCGTGGCCTTCGAGTGGGAGACGCCCCCGGACCTCGCCCAGCGCATCATGACCGACCGCGCCAAGGTCTCGCTCGTGGTCCGCAACCTGGTGAGCAACGCCTTCAAGTTCACCAGCGAGGGGCAGGTGCTGGTGCGCATGCTGCTGCACGACGAAGCGATGGTGATCGAGGTGAGCGACACGGGCGTCGGCATCGGCGCCGAGCACCTACCGATCATCTTCGACATGTTCCGGCAGGTGGACGGCTCGGCGACGCGCCGCCACGGCGGCGTGGGCCTCGGGCTCTACATCGTGAAGCAGTTCGTCACCCGGCTCGGCGGCACGGTCGAGGTCACCAGCACGCTCGGGCGCGGCAGCCGCTTCCGCGTCGTCCTGCCCGGCGTCATCGGCGACGAGCACCGCTCCGCGGCGTAGGCACCGCTCCGCGGCGTAGGCACCGCTCCGCGGCGTAGGCGCCGCGTTCAGCGCGCGGCGGCGCGGCGGGGCCGCCCTCTCCGCTTCGCTGCGCCGGCCGGGCGGGCATCCCTGAACGCGCAAGCGTGCCGGCGCAGAGGCGCTCCGAGGGCGGCCCCGCCGCGCCGCCGGGCCGCGGGCGACGCACCGGCCGCCGCGAGGGGGATCCGGCGCGATGCGCATCGCGGGAGCGGGGGCGCCGTCGCAGCGCCTATGAGGCGTCCGAACGAGACGGCCGACCGGGCCCATTGGTCGGCGGCGCCGAATCGAAGCGGAGACGGTGCCCCCGCTCCCGCGGATCACCGTCTCGGGTCACGCTCCTACGTCTTCGCGCGTGGCTGGCGGCGGCGCTCCTTGGCCTGCTCGCGGCGGCGCTGCTTCAGGCGCTCGCGGCGTCGCTTGCGGCGCCGGCGGAGCTCGCGCCGTCGTTCCGTCGCCATGCGCGGTCTGTATAATGCGCGGCTCGTCGCGGCAAGCCGCGGCGTGCCGATCGGCCCATGTCGCCCTCCACCCGCACGGCCTGCTTCGCGCGCGTGACCGGGGCGAACTTCTGCTTCTTCCTGACCTTCGCGTCGTTCTTCCTCTTGCCGCTGCACGTGCGTGCGCTCGGGGGCACGGAGCGCACGATCGGCCTCGTGATGGGGACGAGTGGCCTCGCCGGCCTGGTGAGCGTGCTCGCCGTGGGCGCGCTCCTCGACCGCTTCGGGCGGCGCATCTTCCTGCTCGCCGGGCTCGCGACCATGTCGGCCGCGGCGGGCGCCTTCCTCCTCGTCGAGCGCATCGGGTCGGGGATCTTCGTGCTGCGCGCGGTGCAGGGGCTCGCCTTCGCGGCCGGCTTCAACGCGGCCTCGACGCTGGCGGCGGAGTTCGCGCCCGAGGGGCGGCGGGCGGCGGCCCTCGGTCTCTTCGGCGTCTCGACGCTCGCCACCCACGCGCTCGCGCCGACGCTCGGCGAGCAGCTCGTCCGGCTGGGCGGCTTCCCCGCGCTCTTCGTCGCGGCGGCGGTGTTCTCGGCGGTCGGCCTGGCGGTCGCCTGGCCGCTGCCCGACGACGCGCCCGCGCGCACCCACGCCGCGGGTCCGCTGCGGGCCACGGCGGAGCTCTCCACGGCGATCGCGACCGTCGCCTGCTGCGGGGTGGCGTTCGGCGCCGTCATCACCTACGTGCCGACCTTCGTGCAGGACGCGGCGCTCGGACCGGTCGCGACCTTCTTCCTCTCCTACACGGCGGCCGCGGTCCTGACGCGTGTCAGCGCGGGAGGGCTCGGCGACTCGCTCGGACGGCGGACGGTCGTCCTGCCCGCCCTCGGGCTCCTCGCCCTCTCGATCGCGCTGCTCGCCACGGTCCGCTCCGCGCTGGCGCTCGCCACGGCGGGGCTCCTCTTCGGCACCGCGCAGGGCTTCGTCTACCCGACGCTCAACGCCTTCACCATCGACCTGGCGGAGCCCGGGCAGCTCGGTCGCACCCAGACGCTCTACAACGGCGCCTTCAACCTGGGCACGACGGCCGGCTCGATGGCGCTCGGCCCGGTGGCGCACGCCTTCGGCCATCGCGCCATGTTCCTGGTCGCGGCGGGGGCGGCCGCGGCCGCGCTCGCGGTCTTCGCCCTAGGCGCGAGCCGGGTCAGTCCCGAGCGGCCGACGCCTGCACCCAGCGCGTGATCCAGCACCTTGCGCCAGGAGTATTGGCGTCGGGCGGGGCCGCTGCGCTAGAGTTCGGCCGCTCCAGTGCCGGCCATGGCGGAGACCGCTGCCACCACTGCACGCCTCGCCGCGGGCGCGCCGGCCCCCCGCGCCGGCAGCGTCGCGGTGCGGCGCGGCGCCTACTACCTCCTCCTGACCGGCGTGGTCGGCGGGGCGTACCTCGCCGCCGCCGTGCTCTTCACCGTCCTCCAGGCCCGGGAGGTGACCGACTCGCGCGCCTTCCCCGTCTTCTTCACGCTCGCCGTCCTCGTCCTCTTCAACCCGCTCCGCACGCGGCTCCAAGCCTTCATCGACCGCGTCTTCTTCCGCACCCGCTACGACGGCGCGCAGGTCCTGGCCGCGGTCGGCGCCGAGCTGGCGGCGACGCTCAAGCGGGAGCGGATCGTGGCCCTGGTGTGCGACGCCGTCGACGAGGCGATTCCCAACACCGGGGCGCAGCTCCACCTGGGCGCGCCGGGTGCGGCGGGCGACGTGGCCGGCGTCCCGAGCGCCCTCCTCCCGCGGCTGGCGAGGGGGGAGGTCCTGTCCGCCGTCGACTCCGCCGCCGAGGGCGACCTCGCCGCCCTCCGCGCCGCGCTCGCCGTGCCGCTCGAGCTGCGCGGGGAGCTGGTGGGGGTGCTGAGCGCCGGGCGCAAGCGCTCGGGGCTCCCCTACACGGCGGGCGACGTCGAGTTCCTGCGCGCCCTCGCGCACGAGGCCGCGATCGCACTCGAGAACGCGCGCTCGTACGAGGCGCTGGTGGCGCTCAACGCACGCCTCGAGGAGCGGGTGCGTGAGCGGACTGCGCAGCTCGAGGGCGCCAACCGGGAGCTGGCGCAAGCCTACGCCGAGCTCAAGAACGCCGAGGTCCAGCTCGTGCAGTCGGAGAAGATGGCCGCGCTCGGCCGCCTGGTGGCGGGCGTGGCGCACGAGATCAATAATCCGGTTGCATTCATTTCCAGCAGCGTGGCGCCGCTCCGCCGCCGGCTGGAG
>Ga0209376_1004002_pt1 | contig 12988 bp, 13 predicted proteins | sample GraSoiAngelo_134_FD_185891 | JGI IMG/M metagenome (GOLD analysis project Ga0209376, IMG submission 185891) | Grasslands soil microbial communities from the Angelo Coastal Reserve, California, USA - 14_0929_05_30cm (SPAdes) (version 2) | ecosystem: Environmental > Terrestrial > Soil > Grasslands ... | reverse complement strand
TCCACGGATCAGCGGCGAACTGTCGTTTGAGCTTCTCAAGAATCTCCAGCTTGAGCGGCCCATTTGGTTCAAGCGCATCCAAGTAGCTCACGTGGTGTCTTGAGAAATCGCCGAAAATGACGTCGTCTGTGCACATTGCATAGAACATGCTCTCGCGCGATCCGGGGGTGCTCGTTGCGAGAAATCTGCCGTTTGTGGTCATCATGGAGAAGATCGCTGCCTCGTAGAGTTCCTTGTCATCCTTGATGTATGAGAACTCGTCAACGTATAGTAGATTGACCCCGGGTTCTCCCCGGATTGTTTCTGGACTGTTCGGGAATGCTTGGATTCTGCTTCCGTTGTAGAACTCGATCTTCGTCTTGAACGGTTTCAAGGCCACATATTTTGGAAGTCTTGGAAGAAATCCGGTAATCTTACGGATGATGATCTTGGATTGGCGGACAGAAGGGGCCAAGACCAACACGTTGAACCATCGGTTTCGTAGACATGACCAGAGGAGGAGAACGGCTACGCAGTGGGTCTTTCCTGACTGGCGGGACCAGCGCGCAACGATGAACTGTGCAGGGTCTCCAAAAGTTTCTCCTGGTACACAGTTGGCTTGAACCCGAGATAATGGATGCAGAACTCGACCGGATCCGAAGGCCACTCCCTAGTTCGGCCTCGAGCAGCTTTGACCCGTTCAAGTTTGTCATCCAGCCGTCGGAGTCGTCCTTTGAAGCTCATCCAAAGCTATCTCCATCTGGTCCATCTTCTCCTTCACACCATGCAAGTCCAAGTTCTTGAGAACGCCATCAAGAACCTGAGCGAGATACCCCATCAGCTGGTACCACCGTTCCTTCGGCGAGATTCCGCCTCCTCCAGTTCTGGTCCTCTTCCCGGAGGCCTTTGCGAGACGGTCAACTTCCTCGATGGCCTCGACAAGTTTTGTCACGACCCGAGACCTAACTTCTGGCGCGACGCTTCTTTGGGTCACCCTTCGACGTCTGAATACGGGAGCCTGTATCGATGCCGGAGTAAACAGTTCTCGCCGGGCATTGGCAAGGAGTCGGTGAAGGCGCCGAAGGTCAGGATTCTTGGTCAAAGTAGACTAGCTGGGACCTTGAACGTCACGTCTTCCTATTGAGGAAGAGAGAGCGCCGAACTGTTCAGTTGAGAAGTTTCAGCGTGGAAATGATCGACTCTCTAAGGAGTCCAACAGACAGACTATCTCCATGGTGCCGGAGGAACAGAGTTTTCTAGGTGCCACTAGGACCCTTCGACCCAGCCCTTGATACCCTATGAACTCTGGGCCGCTGAAGATCTGGTTTGTTTCCCAACATAGCGTGGAAAGATCTTGGTCCAAGTTAGGTCGATCGCAGAAACAACAACTCCGGCAATCGCCAGCCAGAACAGGAAATCCAGGCCAACCAACACGGGGTCGTAGGAGTAGCCGCACCCGTTGAACGGGTTGGGTCGCTCACAGGGCAGGTTAGGATAGCTGTAGTGAAGGGGATATCCATGTGATGCTCCCCAAGGCTCCCTGGTTGCGGAAGCACTGATGAGGAGCAGAAAAAACCCTAGCAATAGGGAAAGAACAAGCGCTCTGGGAATGCGTCTCATCCAGAATCAGAAGGAAGTCCAAAATTATAGGCATTTTGGCTCGCTCGGTTCGAAAATAGACGTAGGTTGTCGATTCAAGAGAATGAGTTGCATCGAGTCGGTAGAAGAAGCAAGCTATTCAGCTGTTGCCCATGGTGCTTGGTCGAGCTTTGAACCACAAAAGGCTTCCGACAGCGAGTAGGCCTATCCCGACGAAAAGACCGCTCAACCCTAACCTACTTTCGAGCAACCATGCATCGTAGCTACTCTGACATGCGAGCCCTCCTAAGCATTTGTAGGAGCCTGCCGTTATTGCCCAATAGAGTCCGACGATTGTAAGGAGGATACCTCCAACCAGCAAGATCGGAGCCATCCGCATAGAGTAGGTCTTGTGCTGCTCGAACAAATATCTCTATCCAAACGGAGACCGTTTGACATAGGCCTCTCTCGCATCAACTCCCTTCAGTTGATAGTTAGCGCGTGGACCATATTGTACTAATCGGGGTTTTGTCCGCCTCGAAACTCTACACAGCGAGACGGTTCGTGCTTGCACAGTGAATTGTTTGTGATACTAGTCCATAGTCGCACGATGCATATGTGCGACCGGACCACGGTACAACTGGACGAGAGTTGTCCAAGGTCAAGGTCAAGCGGAATGGGCAAATAACGATCCCGCTTGGGCTGAGGGAGAGATTCAAGATCCAGGAAGGGTCGGTGCTCGAAGTGGAGGCGCGGGAGCAGGGAATCCTACTGAAGCCCGCCGCGCCCCTGGAGGCTGGACCGGTCGTGGGCGAAGAGGCTTACAAGAGGATTCCGCGGGATTTAGAGAGTCTTAGAAAGAAGCGGCGTTGACAGCCGTAGCGGACGCCCCCCTCCTGCTGACTCTCCAGTTTCCGCCCAGCAAGGAGAAAGGTAAACGAGTTGAGGAGGCTATTAGCCGTGAGGTGGTCGGTCGCCTTCTTGCACCATCGATAGTGTTGACGGAATTCGTGAAGGTCGCAGGCGCAAGGATTGGAGAATCTGTAGCTCTCTTGAGACTCAACCTCCTCAAGGAGAGAGGTATGAGAGTGATTCCGCTCGGCGAAGACTTGGCAATGGTCGCCGGAAAGCTACTGTTATCACACCCGGACGTTCCCATCGCAGACGCACTCATCGCATCTCTCGTAAAGACAGGGGACGCTGAATACGTCATCACCGACGACCCGCACTATCGGGACATCGGAGTTCGGACCAAATGGGTCTGAAGCGTCCCCACCCCGCGAAGGTGCCTGTGACCAGCCTCTACCCTGGGTAGGTCCACTCCCCACCCCTCCGGCAGAGAACCGGCCGCCGGTTATCCGATGATATCCATTTACAGCGCCCGCACGTATTTATCGGCCCTTCTTGTGTAAGGTGGCGTGAGTGTTTCTGACAATACCCCAGGATATCAGGAATTGACACGGAAAGTAAGCGGATGAGACAGGGACTGGCGAAGCTCGCTAAGGGCAGGTGGTTCCTACCATCTTTCTTGATGCTAGTCTCCCTTTCGCTTGTCGTGTACGCGGTCGCGATCTCTATTCCAGTCTCGGACAGCATAACGATCACTACGGGAGCTGACATTCAGATCATCTATCAGCCCATGCCCTTCGCGGACACTTCTTGTCCCACGACCGGTTACACAACTAGTCCAGTAGGAATCTCGCTCAGCGAGCCCGCAGGTGGCTCAACCTTTGCATACCTATGCATCAACAACATAGGGACAGGCAGCGATACCCCTACCATCTCAATAACCGGGGTAAACTCAGCCAGCTGCGGCTTGGATGGAACGAGCCCGTGCTTCTCCGTGTCTCCAGCAACTCTACCGACCATTCCTTCTCACGGGTTTAGCTCTCCCATCACCCTCACAATCTCGAACTTCTACACAACCGCACAATCCTCGCCCATAGCATTCACCATAACGATTACCTGACCATGCCAGCCTTTGCAGTTCTACCTGCCCTAGGAATTTCTCTACTCATCCTCAGCGCCTTGGGAGTTACGCAGCTGGCTGTCTCGAACAACATGACCATATTCAGCCTCCAGGGCAACCCCCACTTCGACTATGTCCTCACCATTATTCTTGAGAACCAGGGACTGAACGACACCTACGGCGCGCACTGTAACGGAAACTGCACGTACATCACGCAGCTCGCCAACACGTACGGGCTCGCCGAAAACTATTCGGACATTGGTCACACAAGCCTACCCAACTATCTCGCCCTGACCAGCGGGGGCAACTATGACACGCCCCCTTTTGATCGGGACTGTTTTCCCCAGAAGGAGGCTGGATGCTACGTTTCGGCCCATAATATTGTAGACACTATCGAGGCTTCTGGCAGGACTTGGAAGGCCTACATTGAGGACTATCCGACTGGAGGCTGCTCGCTAACTCGTACATCAAGCTACTACGTGAACGCGCACAACCCGTTCGTCTACTACACTGATATCTACAATAACGCGGCCAGGTGCAGTAGAATAGTCAACGCGAACCCTGGAGCGAGCGGCTACCTCGCTCTTCCAACCCAGCTCCTCTCCGATCTCAACTCGACGTCCACTGCATCCAACTACATGTGGCTGACCCCCAACCTCTGCAATGATGGGCACGATGGTTGTCTACCTCTAAACCAGACAGTCTCCCAGCAGAACCAGTACCTGTCGCTGCTGGTCCCGAAGATTCTCAACAGCACCCTCTTCAAGACCCAGAAGGCCGCCCTCTTCATCACCTGGGACGAGACCGCGACCAAGGTGAACAACATCGTAACGACCATCTGGGCAGGACCCGCCGTAAAGCTCGGCTACAAGTCACTGGTTCCCTACAGCCACTACGCGGGAGTCAGAACCATAGAGCAGGAATGGAATCTTCCACCCCTCACCCCATACGATTCTGCCGTCGTCCCATTGACCGAATTCTTCGACTCACCTTCACCCAGCCCAACCGGAGGAGGCTGAAGAAGCAGTCCCGCACCCCTATCGATACGTTGACAAGAACGGCACAAGGCCGATCCGCCGCCATGGCCGCGGGCGGCTTCTTATGTCTCTCCGGGTTTATGACGACCATTTCCTATCCGCAGATAGCGCTGGGCCTGGTTCTGGTTGGGGTTGGCATCGGTCTATTCCGCCGTCCGAACGCAAGCTCCATCATGGGCTCGGTTCCGGCGTCGAAGAGGGGAATCTCCTCTGGTGTTAGATCCACAACAATCAACACGAGCATTGTTGCGAGCATCCCACTAGTTCTTGCTCTGATGGCGGTCGATGTTCCGTGCAGCCAGCTCATCAACATTATGGTAATCCAAACCTTGTAGCGACGGGCCAAGCAACCACACCCTATCTAGTCAGCATCCTTGCAGGGCTGCAGCATGCTTTGCTTGTCCTTTCAGCACTGATTCTGATCTCGGCTGTCTTCTCGCTATTCCGAGGATCACGCGACAAACCGGAGGAAATCAGACCGCTCTAAGGTGAGGTACTTTGGATGGTCGCTTCGGGGTCCGGCCAGGTCAGCCCGCTATGCACGCCAGAACTTCAATGTAATCGTGAACGAGCTATTGCTTAGCCGACAAAGTCATATTCTCCCGCTTCGGTTGGATCGAGTATTTCTCTCTTGACAGATTCATCTCGAAAGATGTTGGCCCTCTCCGGCCCTTTCTTTCCTGAAACTCCTTTTGTTGTAGTGAGCTAGCGCCGCCAGGGTCGCAGAGAACATGATAGTCCCCGTGATGAAGGCGGGAAGTAGTAACAGTAGCTTGTTCACTGGAACAATCTCGCCACCCACCGAAGATGACTGTTCGAAGAACTCCGTCATGGGAGTAGCGGCCAGGTCGTAGCTGGTGAGTGCTGGAAGACCCCAGGCAACCTCAACTGTTCTGACCGCGGAATAGTGGCTATACGTGAGCATTGACTTGTAGGCGAGTCGTGTCGTCGGCCCTGCCCATATAGCAGTGACAATGCCGCTCGTGTGTATCGATGACTCGTCCCAAGTGATGAATAGTGCGGCCTGTTGCGTCTTGAAGATTGTACTGTTTAGGATTCGGGGAACCAACATTGACAAGTACTGGTTTTGTTGCGATGTAGCATTGTTTACGGGTGGACAGAGGCTATGACCATCGTCGCATCGGTTGGGGGTCAGCCACATGTAGTTGGAGGCCGTGGCAGTCGAGTTTAGGTCAGAGAGCAGCTGTGCTGGAAGGGCTAGATAGCCGCTTGAGCCGAGGTTCGCATTCACTATTCTGCCGCATCGAGCGGTATTGTTGTAGATGTCAGTGTAGTAGACGAATGGATTATGTGTATTGGCATAGTAACTATCCCCTGTGCGCGAACACCCGCCCCCAACGTAGTCTTCGATGTAGGCTTTCCAGGTCCTGCCTGAACTCTCGATGCTGTCGATAATGTTCAGGGACGAAACGGAGCATCCCGCAAGCTGTGGGTAGCAGTTCGTATCGAAAGGCGCAGTGTCATAATTCCCTCCGCTGGTCAATGTAAGATAATTCGGAAGGCTTACCTGCCAGGCTATCGAAGAGTAGTTCTCGGCGAGCCCATACTCGTTAGCTAAGTTCGTAATGTACGTGCAGTTGCCCCTGCATCGCGAGCCATAGGTGCTGTTCAGTGACGCGTTTTCAAGTAGTACTGTTACGATATAACTGAGGTCAGGGGCGGGGCTCGACATGACGATGGTGTTTGGAACAGCTCCTCCTATGGATGCAATAGCAGTCAGTATCAGAAGAAGGGTAGATGACGCTGAAACAGCTGCTGGCCGTATCAACTTAGCGACTTTTTTTCCAATATTTTGATCCCGCAGTGATCGTTAAGAGCTTTGCGAGAAGTCCTACCACGATACCTCAGATCCGCTCTGAGTCCGAGCGTGATTGGAACGCGATGGCAGTCCATGGATAGACCAAGATAGCCGAGACACTCGAATCGCGAACAACGAAGGGTTCTGGAGCCCGCCTGGGGATTGAACCCACAAGACCACCCCCCAGATGCTCGTTCGCCTTGCGGCTCCTGCTCGTTTCCAGCCCTCGAAAAAATCGCCCTAGACCAGCAAAACAGCCCCGAAATATGAAACAAAGCCCAGATCGGAACAATCGACTCCGGGACCCCCCCTCCCCTCGGGGGGCCGCGGAATTCTCCGCGACCGTCCCCGTTACTTGAGTGTCTGGTTGACCTCTTTGATCGCGCCTTCCAGAATATCCAGGCCAGAGTCGACGAGGTCCCGGGTTATGATCAACGGTGGAGCGATACGTAGCGTTGAATGGCCCGCGGTAATGATCGCCAGTCCTCTCCGGAACGATTTCATCATGATATCATGCGCCTCCCTGTCAGCAAACTCCTTCGTCTTAGGATCCTTCACGATCTCCGCCCCGATCATCAAGCCCTTCCCGCGGACATCACCAATAATCGGATACTTCTCCTGCATCTCCCTCAAACGCTTCATCATAAACGAGCCCTGCTTCGTCGCATTCTCCAGCAAGTGCTCATCCCGGATCACGTTGATGACCTGTAACGCGGCCGCGCACGAGACCGGATTCCCGCCGAACGTGTTAGCGTGAGACCCACCCTCCCAGTCCATCAACTCCTTCCTCGCAACGGTCGCGCCGATCGGAAGACCAGAAGCCAACGCCTTCGACGTACAGACAACATCCGGCTCCACACCCCAGTGCTCAATCCCAAACCAGCGCCCCGTCCGGCCCATACCCGACTGGACCTCATCATCCACCATCATAATCCCATTCTTGTCCAGCAACTTTTTCAGTCGCAGAAAATAATCGTCGGGCGGTACAACATAGCCCCCCTCGCCCTGGACCGGCTCTACAAACATCGCCGCCACATCCTCGGGAGGCAGATACTTGTCCAAGACCTGTTCCTGGATGAAGTCGACACAGTACATGCCACACTCGGGATAGCTAAGCTTGAACGGACAACGGTAACAGTCAGCAAACGGCACGTGAGTATCACCAGGGACCATCGGGAAGAAGTGCCTCCTCTGGTACGGCTTACTAGCCGTCAGACTCAACGCGCCCAGCGTCCGGCCATGAAACGCGCCGATGAACGAGAGAAACGCGTGCTTCCTAGTATGCCACTTCGCCAGCTTCATCGCCGCCTCTATCGCCTCCGTCCCACTGTTGCTGAGGAAGACCTTCTTTCCGAAACTCCCCGGCGTAATCTTGGCCAGTTCCTCAGACAGCTGGACAACCTTCTCGTAGTAGAAATCCGTCCAAGAATAATGGATCAATTTCTCCGCCTGTTCCTTGATCGCGGAGACAACCCGCGGATGCGAGTGACCGACCGCGAGACAGACGAGTCCAGAGTTGAAATCGATAAACTCGTTCCCATCAACATCCCGGACGATACTCCCATGCCCGCTCTCAGCCACCAGCGGGTAGAATCTGACCAGCGATTGGGAGATGATCGACTCATCCTCTTTGACTAGGGCGCGAGCCTTGGGACCCGGCGGAGTCACAACAATCTTGGGATACTGATGCTTCTCAGTCTGCAAATCTGGATCGCGGCCAGTCCTAGCAGTCTACTACTAATAATATCGCTCGAACCGCCCCGACGACTTGGCGGTCAGTTTCCGAGCATAATCTCGATCATGGAGAGACTCGCGATCGAACCATCATCCCTCTTGATCTCCTCCGTCCCGATGTCGACGGAATGGACCTTGATATTCTTCATGAAAGCCCTCTTCAGCATGTCAACTGTCTCCACAGCCTTCGTAATGGACTGGCCCCTCCCCCGCACCATGACCTCCCCAACCCCGTTATTGAGAAGAGTCATGCAAGCGACGACATAGTTCATTATAGGCTTCTTCCCAATCCGGACAATGTTAGGCTCCTCTTCCACCCCATCCTCGAAACCGTCTCCAACCTCAACAGCAATGTCAGACATGGCGAGCCCGTAAAGGAATGTGAATGGGCCTATCTACAAGATTAACCTTGCCAAACCTTGGCGAGAAGAGTATCGCCCGGCTTATCCCACTGGAACGGCATACCACAATCCATACGTCATGTTCTAGCAACTCTCCGATTTCAATACGGGTCTTTAAAGGAGCGACCCGGTCAGCGGTGAGTCCGACGATCCTTCGAGCCAGGTCACACTCACATGGCATCATCACCCACAATCTTTCACATGCTCGAGCGGCTCGTCGGCAAGCGGGTCTTGGCAGTCATCAATCGCGACTTCGGCTACGAGGGCCACCTCGCCGTCGTGTCACACGAGCCCCCGGGAATCTGGCTCACAGAATCAGAGGCAGTCATTCTCCGTTCGACAGTGGTCAGTCCGATTCCACAGGTGGTAAATAGAGAGTCGAGGGGAGAGACCTTCCTCCATCTGGACGCGATTCAGCGACTGGAGACTTTGCCGGAGGGAAGGACGAATGCGAGAAGATAGAGTCAGCTGGCATGACGGTCTCTTCATCAACACACCAGACCTTTGCCTCGTTCTTGATCCTTCGACCACTCGGAGAATCCTGAAGAGAGCCCGGGTGCTGGTCTCGCATGCGCACGGGGATCACACTGGCGGGTTCCGGTATAAGGGGCTGAAACATTCTACCCAAGAGACGAGAGACATTCATCATGCTCTGCGCGATCATCGGGTCTCAAATTTTCACCCGCTCAAGATCAACGAGAAGCTGGTGATTGATGATGCGGAGGTCAAGGCTCTCGAAGCTGGGCATATGCTGGGATCGGCCCAGTTCCTCGTGGAGACTCCCGACTCGTCCGTGCTTTACACTGGCGACATCAACTGTGTCGAGACTCTCACCACGAAGCCGGCGGAGCCAGTGGCCTGCGATCTTCTCGTGATAGAGGCAACGTATGGGTCTCCTCACTATCGTTTTCCGCCGCGTGAGACTGTCTACGCGCAGATGGTCGAGTGGGCGCTTGACACGGTCAAGGCCGGGAGGATTCCGTGCTTGCATGTCTACGCGGCGGGGAAGGCTCAAGAGGTTGTCCGGCTCTTCAACGTGTACACGCGTCTTCCGGTTATTGTCAATCCGAGACTTGACGGGGTGAACGAGGCGCATCGTAGGAGCGGGGTTGTCCTGGACTGGTTTTCCGGGGCTTCTCGTGACGGGAGGGCTATTCTTGAGAAGGATCCGTGCGTCTATATCACAACGCCTAGCGACCGGTCGCATATCGGCCGGAGGTTTTCGAGAGCCTATGCGACTGGCTGGGCGCTCTCTCTCGGGAGCGGTGTGACTGCCTTCCCGTTGAGCAGCCACGCCGACTTTGATCAACTGGTCTCTTTTGTCAAGGCCTGCGATCCCGAGCAGGTCTATGTCTTCACTGGTTTTGCGGAGGAGTTCAAGCGGGCTGTTAGGGTGAGACTGGGACGGGAGGCTAGAACGGTTCCGTCTTACGCGCAGCGGACGCTGGTCGAGGACTATTGAAGAGAAACGTTCCCTAACGGACGGGGAAGAGTACGAATTGAAAGAGAATAGCGAAGATTACGAGTCCGAATCCTGAGATTACTATGAGCTGGGGGCTGAGCTTTACGCCGGGCGTGTCTTCTTCGAAGAAGCGTAAGAGTCCGGCGCTTGCTGCGGGCATTGGGGCTTCTTCGCGTCTTCTCTTCTCCCGCTTGGTGCTCAACCTGGGCCCTTCGTTCCGGGCATCTTCACGTCGCCGGTAATAAGGGTGGCGTGGAGGATTAGGCAGCCGTTAGGATCTGAAGGTGTCTGATCCATCAGCTGGATGTGGGTGGTTTTATCGGATGTGGATGTAGGCGTAGGCGTCCTTGCTCGATTCGAAGGCGTACTGTACTCGCTGGAAGTCCTTCCGGAACTCCGCCACGTCGGTTGCTACTCTGCGGGAATCCTCGCCTTTCACAACTATCCGGGTCATGAGGTCGGCGATCTCCACCATCTCCGGCTCTCTCATTCCGAGCCTCGTGACCTCGGAGACGCCTGCTCTTATCCCGCCGGGGGCTTCGAAGTGTCTTCCCGCCTTGATGTCGTAGGGCAGCAGGTTTCTGTTTAGGATGATGTTCGCATCCTCGAGCTTCTTCTCGATCGTCTTGCCATCGCCATGTTTCGTGATGTCTGCGACGAGCAGGTGTGATCTGGTGAATCCTTTCTTCTCTCCTAGGACCTGGAAGCCTCTCTCGTGTAGGGCCTGAGCGAGTGCTCGGCTGTTCTTGACGATCTGGGACGCGTACTCTCTCCCGAACGCGAGCATCTCTGCGAACATGATCGCCTTGCCGGCTAGGTGGTGTAGGTGGTGGTTGCTCACGTTGCCTGGGAATGTTGACTTCTTGATCTTTTCTCCGTTCTCTGGTTTGGAGAGTATTATTCCGCCCTGGGGTCCGGGGAGGGTCTTGTGGGTGCTGGCTGTCATCGCGTCGGCTCCTTCGCGTAGCGGGTCTTGGAATTGTCCGCCTGCGACTAGTCCGGCGACGTGTGCGGCGTCGAAGCAGATCTTGGTGTCGTGCTGCTGGAGTATGTTTGCTAGTTCTCGGACTGGGTGGGGGAATGGTAGGACTGAGCCTCCGAACATTGCGAGTGTCGGCTTCTTTCCATCCTCGGCGAGTTTCTTGATCTTTTTCTCGGTTGCGTCTGTGTCGATGTTCATCTCTTCGGTGTCGAATGGGAAGTATTCGACGTTTAGGCCTCTGACTGCGCCTGCTGTTCCTCCGAATTCTCTCTTTCCCATGCTGATGTGTCCGCCGGCTGGGATTGCTAGTGCGAGCATCGTGTTCCCCGGGCTTGTGAAGGTGGTGTATGCGACGAGGTTGGCGCAGACTCCGGAGATGGGCCGGACGTCGGCGAAGTCGACGTTGAAGAGTTGTTTTGCTAGGTCGATGCAGACTTGTTCGACTTGGTCGATGTATCTGCAGCCTGCGTAGACTCGTTCTCCGGTCCAGCCTTCTGCGTACCGGTTTCCAAAGTCGGAGAGTACTGCTTCTCGGACGGCTGGGCTGGGAATGTTCTCGCTGGCGATTAGTGGGAGGGAGTTGGCGAACCATTGATGGTGTTGTTCGAGTAGCTGGAAGACCTGGTTGTAGGACTGTCTCGGCTCCAATGATGGCTCGGTGGCTCCACGACTCTGGCTGTTGTATAACACTTGGCCAACAGTTTCGATGGCGCTTGTTTGAGGTGGGGCCTCGCCGAATATTCGGTCTGGTCTTTCAGTGGTTGTTTAGAGGTGTATGTGGACTCCTAGCGAGTCTCGGAGTTTTCTCAATATCGGCTCTAGTGGGCCGGTCTCTAGGCTTAGGGCTATGATCTGGTTGTTGTGTGGTATGAAGATCAGGTCGACCTTCTCGTACTGGACGGATATGTGGCTGAGGGGTCCGCACTGTCCTTCCAGCTGCGAGAGCGTGTCGAGTACGAGTGGGGGTACGCTTCCCATGAACTTTCTGTCGTATTCCTCTGGTGTGAAGCTTGCGACGTGGGTGCGCATCCTCGACTCGACGAGCCGGTGGTTCCGGTCGAGGACGGCTACGTAGCGGACTCTCTGGTCTAGCGCGAAGAGGTCGTCGATGAGCCGGGCGAAGGGTCTGCTCAAGCCTTTGCCTTCACGGTTTTTCTTGGTATCTAAAGGAATGCCTGGGCGTTCTGTAGTCTTGCAAAAGGCACATTTGTGTCGCGAGAATTTTTTTATTTCTAAATCCTGGGAGGGGTCCTCTCGCTGTCTGAAACGTTTCTGGGCGAGACTCCGGGCTTGTCGCGCAGAACGGGCTGATTGGCCGTTTTCTATAGTTGCCGTGTGGGGTCCGTCCAAGCGTGCGAAACCCTCCGCGTGGGACCCCCCTCCCGGTTCGTTGATCTGGGCTTATTCTGGGCGATCTCTTGTCTCTCATCGTTCGAAACAGTTTTCTGTCGCGAGGAGCAACTACTTTTGGGATTTTCTGGAGATGGTTCTCGCTGGTTGAAACCGAACTGGGTGAGTCTCGCGATTCAAGGCCTAAAATGGGCTGGTCGACTGTTTTCGTAGGTGCGAGTTATCGGGGTGAATCAGCGTGGAAAAGTCGCAGTTTCAATTCGCCTGCCTGGATCTAGGATCTGGGCTTGTTCTGAACTATTTCTTGGAGCGACTATCGTTCCCAAAGAGCAGTTCTGTGTCGTGAGGCTCAACGTTTTTGAGATTTCTGGGAGGGGTCTCTGCCAGTTGAACCCCGGTCTGGGCTCTGTTTCCGGTTTGTCGCGCAGATTCGGCGGGTCAGTGGTCTTGGTGATCGTGGAGGTCAGCGTGGAAACTGCGCGAGGTCAAACCGGCTGCTTGGAATCGTGATCAGGGCTGATTCCCGGCTTGTCTCGGGAATTGTCGGCTGTTTCTAGATGATCCTTTCTTGACTGTAGTGCGCGTTTTATACTTCTCCCGGGCGGAGCGCGGAGACGCCTTGGTGGACTGGCGGGTCGGTCTTGGAGTACAAGTGGGTCGTTCTCACGGTCACTACC
>Ga0209376_1004001_pt1 | contig 12988 bp, 9 predicted proteins | sample GraSoiAngelo_134_FD_185891 | JGI IMG/M metagenome (GOLD analysis project Ga0209376, IMG submission 185891) | Grasslands soil microbial communities from the Angelo Coastal Reserve, California, USA - 14_0929_05_30cm (SPAdes) (version 2) | ecosystem: Environmental > Terrestrial > Soil > Grasslands ... | reverse complement strand
GATCAAAAAGGACAAGGCACACTTCTTTGGCAGCTATGGATACGCGCGGGAGCCGCACACTTACACCTATAACAGCCCATACCCGTCCTTCAATGTCGATGTGAACTTCCCGAGCCGCGCGCACACCGTATTGGGGCGAATCGACTATCAATTCACGTCGGCAACCCGGCTGTCGGTGCGCGGCTCGGGATTCAACAATTTGTTCTATGCCGGCGGCGGCAACTCGGCCACGAGTCACCCGTCGACGGGCGGAACCCGGGGACGCGTGGCCACACAATACTTCGCAAATTTAACGCACGTCCTTAGTAACCGGACGGTGAACCAGTTAAAAGGCGGTTTTACCAATTACGAGCGGCAGGACCAGCCGGCAGTCCGATGGAAGGGCCAGGATTTTCCATATCACCCGGTGCTGCACGGAGGTTCCGTGATCGTCATGTTGCGCGGGTACACGATCGGAGCCAGCCCCCTGAACATCCTGCAGGACACGCAGTCCGTTCGGGATGACCTCACCACCTCGCTCGGACGGCACGACTTGAAGATGGGCGGCGAATACTTGCGATACCACAACGAGTTTCGATGGTGTTTGCGGTGTGACGGAGTGATACAGGCCGATAACGTTGCGCCCCCGGCCAATCTGGAGTCGCTCTTCCCGGTTTGGAACGACTCATCCACATGGAATCTGGCGCCGCTGGCCTCCATTACCCGCTGGGTCTACCATAGCTTGTCCGATACGGAGCACCGATATGAGATCGTCCGGCATCTCTTTGCGGGCTGGCTCCAGGATGACTGGAAAGTTCGGCAGAGGCTGACGCTCAACCTGGGCATACGGTACGACTTCGATACCAACACGAATTCGGCGACGGTCCGTTTCCTGCCATGGCTGCCGGGTAATCTGCCACGCGAGAAGACGAATTTCGCTCCACGTTTCGGAATTAATTTGGGTCTAAACGACCGAACCGTTATACGCGGTGGATATGGCCTGTTCTATGCTTTCGCTCCCAATGACGGAGTCCAGCAAACCGAGGGCTATCTGCACCGTTTTGAAAACCAGATTTTCTATGACGGGCGCTCGAACTTTACAACTCTCCGAGACGGGTATTGGGGTTGGTTCGACGGTTCCAAGCCGAGCTTCCAGGACTCGCTCCAACGCGCGTGTGATGTGAACTTCGTCGCCGGCTGTGTGTATCGTTCGCTCACTCAGGAAATCAACTATCCCGGACGCAAGACTTCCTATAGCCACCAGGCCTCCGCCGGCGTTCAGCACCAGTTGGGGTTGGACATGTCCGTGGAAGTCAATTACACCTTCACTGGAGGCCGGCGCGAAGAAAGCGCGCAGCAGGTCAATCTGAAGTACAACCCGGCGACCGGCGCCAACTATCCGTTCAGTGATATCAGCCGGAGGGCTTTCCCTCAGTGGGGCGCCGTGAACTTTGAGCTCCTGGAAGGCTGGTCGAACTACCACGGCGTGGACCTGACCTTCACGAAGCGGTTTAGTCACCGCTGGCAACTAACGGCCACGACGACGCGCTCGTGGTTCAGGGATGCCGATCCGCGTCGTGACCAGTGGTACATCGGCAACGACGGTATCGTGGCGCGAATGCCGATCGGCTTTCCATTGGCCCGCGATATGGGCGGCGAATATACATATGCCGGCTCGGCCTCCGGCGGAGGGTTCCAGCAAGGCGGAGACCAGCGCCAGCGGGCTGTTCTCAACGGCATTTGGGACATCGGCCGCGGAGTCCAGCTCAGCGGGCTCTATTTCTATGGTTCAGGCGAGCGTTACAGGGTCACCTACGGTTCCGACCTTCGCGACGAAGCGGGCGGAAACCCGGTCGTTTTACAACGCTATCGAAGGGACGGTTCGATCATACCGCGCAACAACCTTGTGGGGCTGCCGTTACATCGCGTGGACATGCGGCTACAGAAGCGGATCGCGATCAGTGATCGTGTACAACTGTTCGGCATGTTCGAAGTATTCAATCTGTTTAATCACGCGAACTACGGCGCCTATACCACCAACGAAAACAATCCGAGCTATGGCCTGCCGGCGTTCAGCGACAATAACGCGTACCAGCCGCGCATGCTCCAGTTAGGTTTCCGCACGACGTTCTAACGCCGCGTTTCGGGCGAAAAGTGAGGCGGGTCTTCGGCCCGCCTCACGCCTGAACCTGTGCCGGCGCTGTGGTATTCTTGCGCCGTGGATATCGAGCGGACCATCCAATTCATTCTGGAATCGCAAGCCAAAGCGGAAATCCGCATGCAACAGTGGCAAGAGCGCGCGGATAGATCGGACGCGCGAATACAACGGTGGGAAGAGCGCATGGAGCGGTCTGACGCGCGTGTCGCCGCGATGGAAAAGCGGCTGGACCGGCGGATGGACGCGATCACCAAACTCCTCCAACAGGGCATGCGGATACTCGTCAAAAACCAAAGCGAAATTGCGGAGCTCAGAAAGGCCCAGAGGCACACGGATGACAAACTGGCGGAACTAGCCGAAGCGCAGAAAGAAACGCAGCGCACCTTGCGGGCTTTTATAGCGAGCTTGCGCAATGGCCGGAATGGGCGCTAGTCACGGAAGCGCGAAAACGAAAATGTTGCTGGCAGTGCTGGGGTGAAGCTCAGGGGCAAGACGGTTGAGGCCGCTGCTCACCAGGGAGTTCCCGGTGCTCACCGCGACGAATTGCTTGCCGCCAACAGCGTAGGTGATCGGATATCCAGTCACAGGAGCGCCGAGACTGATCTCCCACAGGACCGCGCCGGAATTCTGATTGAAGGCGCGGAAGTGTCCGTTGGTATCGCCCCCGAAAATCAAGCCTCCGCCCGTGGCGACCAGCGACATGTAGCCTGCGCGCTGCTCGTATTTCCACAGCGTTTTTCCGCTTTCAACAGAAATCGCTTGAACCGTTCCGATCTTGTCGGTACCTGGAGCGATTTGATTATTGTTCTGGATGGCATAAAACGTTGTCGGAGTGTTTTCGACCGCGGTCACCATCGCGCAGGCATTCTGTAGCGCGTAATACATTGTGTTAGTGAGCGGACTGTAGGCGCCGGCCTGAAAATTCTTTCCGCCGTTTACAGTCGGACAGACGAAGCGCCGGTCGCCAACCGCGCTGAACAGCGTCTCTGGATTGGTTCGCACGCGGCCGGTTGCGCCATCGATGCCGGCAACAACGTTTTGCATGACAGTCGGTTTGGCCCACAGAAACTCGCCGGTTTGCCGGTCGAGCGTATAAACGATTCCGGTTTTTCCCGGAATACCGGTCACGACCTTGCGACGCTCGCCAGCACGGATTCGCGGATTGATCCAGCTCACCTCGGCGGCGCTCGGCGCCACAGCCGTGTCGACGAGCAAGCGCTCGAATGGATGATCGAAATCCCAATGATCAACGAGGTGTTGGTAGTACCAGACCATCTTGCCCGTGTCGGCATTCAGCGCGAGCGTCGAGTTGTGATAGAGGTACGTGAACTCATTTCCAGCAAGCATGAACTTTGGCGCCGGAGAGGTTACCGATGTTCCGATGTAGAGCAGATTGAGCTCGGGATCGTAGCTCGGCACCATCCAGGTTCCGACGTGTGACCTCTTCTCATACGGCAGGCCGCCCCAGGTCTCATCACCGGGTTCGCCCGGCATTGGAATCGTTCGCGTGCGCCATAGTTCTTTGCCTGTCTTCGCGTCGTGAGCCACGATCACACACGCGAGCGCGCTTTTCTTGGGCTCGCAACCACGGCCTGAAAAGACTTTCCCCTTGGCGATGATCGGCCCGGATGTCTCCTGCGCGGGACTTTCTTTCATATCGAGGATGCGATTTTCCCAGGCGAGCTTGCCGGACGTGGCATCCAGCGCGTACACGTGATCGTCAGCGCTCGTGTCGATGATATTGTTCCCGTAGATTGCAATATTCCGGTTGATACTCGGCGCGATGGGCAAAATCCTGCTGACGTCCTCCGACCACTGTCGTTTGTATTCCCAAATCAAGTCGCCTGTCGCCGCGTTGATCGCCTGGATCAGGTCGCTGGGATTCGGCAGGTACATCACTCCGTGATAGACGAGCGGCGTCGCTTCCTGAATTCCCGGCCCTATACCTCGCGTCCACACCATTCTCAGATTGCGAACGTTCGTGGTATTGATTTGATCCAGCGGACTGTAGCCCCAACCGTTCAGGGTCCGGCGCCACATCAGCCAGTCAGCCGGATCCGGGTTCTCGAGCATCGTATCCGTGACCGGCACGAAGGTCCCACCGGATTGCTGCGCGATCGAGTAAATGGCCGTTGCCAGCATGATCAGAGAAGAGACGAGGATTGTGATTCGCTTCATGAGTGCTTAGGATACAGCACAACAAGCGATGTGGGAGAATTCGCGGAGGAGGAAGAGCAGCATGCGCGCAATGCACGAAGTCGATTACAAAATTTTTGGCGACGACATGCAGTTCGTCGAAGTGGAGTTGGATCCCGGTGAGGCCGCCGTCGCCGAGGCCGGCGGGATGTTTTACATGGAAGACGGCATCAGCATGGAAACTGTATTCGGCGACGGCTCCGCCGAGCAGAGGAGCTTCGTCGATGCGCTCATCGGGGCGGGAAAACGGCTTCTCATTGGTGAGTCGCTGTTCATGACCATCTTTATGAATACGGGCCACGCCAAGAAGCGAGTCTCGTTTGCCGCGCCGTATCCGGGGAAGATCGTGCCGATCAGGCTCTCCGATGTTGGCGGCGAGTTGATCACCCAAAAAGATTCGTTCCTCGCCGCGGCGAAAGGCGTGAGCATCGGAATTGCTTTTCAGAAGCGCATCGGCGTTGGCTTCTTTGGCGGTGAAGGCTTCATCATGGAACGCCTCGACGGCGACGGCTGGGCATTCGTGCACGCCGGCGGCATGCTGATCGAACGGACGCTCGCGCCAGGCGAAGTGCTTCGCGTCGATACAGGATGCCTCGTCGCGCTTCAGCCCTCCGTCGAATACGATATTGAATACGTCGGCCGGATCAAATCCGCTTTATTTGGCGGCGAAGGCCTCTTCTTCGCCACGCTTCGGGGGCCCGGCCGCATCTGGCTTCAGTCGTTGCCGCTGAGCCGTATGGCGCGCCGCATCGTTGCCGCCGCTCCGCAAACCGGCCGCCGAGGACGCGACGAAGGCTCGGTGCTCGGTACGATAGGGGACATCTTGAGCGGAGATAGGTAGATGGAAATTTTGAAATCAATTTCTCTTCACCCTACCGGCTGGTGCTCGACGGAATCAGCACGTTACTGGCGGCAGCGTCCGCAATGAGTTTGTCGGCATCGGCTTGAAGCAGAAAACCCGCTCGAACCGCTTTCTCAGCTGCCATGCGGACGGCAGCCACGTATCCCTCATGGTTCTTATATCGCTCCTCCAGCGATAGACGGGAATCGCCCGCGGCCTCACGCTCGGCCCGAGTCTTGGCAAATGGGATCATGCCGCCGGCGTAATTGCAGAGCTTCCCTTGATGGAATCCCTCCGACACAATGTTCCAGCCGAGATACGTGCCGAGCGGCGCGCCCAGGAGGACGACCGGGACCCCGCCGGTCTCATTGCCATCGGCGTCCACGCGCGGCACTTTCATTTTGATCGCGCGCTTCACGGTGGGTGGTACCTTCGTTCGCACACCCGAGCCATCTGTGTAATTGAACTCAGGCCCCCAGTCGTAGTCTAGAACCGGATTCACAAGGCCGGTCGGAGCGGCTTTCGGCACGCCCGGAATGCTGGGGAAACCGACTGCTTCCTTCACCGGATCGACCAGATTGCCGTTGGCCAATGTTGGATAAGAGCTTGACGGCATCGCAACGTCTTTCATGACCCAGTTTCGGAAATGGAAGCGGAGCGCATTGACCGTCTCGGTATGAGGAACCGGATTGGCTGGAAACATCCCAACGCCGAAATTCGGGCCGGGACACATCGGCGCATTCGGCGGGTTGACAGAGAAGCCGCCCTGGCCGCCGCCGTGCTGAGTACTCGGGATATAGTATCGGCGCACATTGCTCGGGAGCGGGATATCTTTATCGGCGGATGTTCCGACGAACGACGGACTGAGCGTCAGTCCCCACATCTCGGCCGCGCCAAAGTGCTCGACGATCTTCGGGCATGAGTTGCTGGCGCTGCAGCGGTCGAGAATGCCTTTAGAAGGCAATCCACGGACCGGATCCGGCCAGTCGCCCCACCACTGCGGTCCTTCTGTTCCAGCTTCATAAAGTTTCCCCGCCCCGTCTGGCATCGCGAACCGTGTATTAAGCGTCACACGCTTACCGGCAATGATCGGCCACGCGCCATCGTAGACTTTGCGGTTGCTCTCGTCTTGCGTGAAGCCAAGGTGAATCATGGCGCGAAGGTAGTTGCCCGACTGCGAACTGCCACGGCTGATGACCCAGCTCACCTGGCCGCCCACCGGGTTCGGCGCACCTTCGCCGTCTTGTTTCTCAAATTTAAAGAAAGAAGCAACATCCCTGAAGGCCGCGAAGCCGATGCCGAGCACATACGCATCCTGAGACGTGAATACGACCTGATACAGCAGCTTTGGATCGAAGCCGCCCTTTACGCAGATCTGGGTTGGATCCGGAGTGCCCGGAAATGGATTCGTGGCGCTGCATTTCGCCCACGCCCAATCGGTGGAGGGAATCATTGGCCCTTCAATAATTTTTCCATCCATCGTCTCCGAACGATGCGTGGTGAGTTTTGCTTTCGAGGTATCCAGCGTCATCGGCTTGTAGGGTACGGGGTTGGCATTGATGATTAACGGACGCGAATCAGGACCGCTTGCATTGACGATGCGTCCCAACACCAGGCCCGTTACCGGCGAGCCATCTGAATTCTTCGCAATCGGGACTGTCAACCACTCGTTGTCGTCCGCTGGGACAGTCCGGCCGGAATTGTCGCCCTGCCATCCGCTGCTCAAACCAATGTCACCATCGTTGCGCGAAGCAGGCGGAATCGTGATTCTGCCACCCCGGTTGGGCACGTCCTGCCACATCAAATGGCTGCTCTTCGACAAATCGATCGGCTTCACGAGAAAGAAGCTCGCAATGTAATCGACCCTGCCGTTCGCATTGCGCGGCGCTAATTTGATGTCGGTGATGATCGCGTTGTGCGGGTCGTTCGGATCGAGCTCACCAAAGGCGCGGCCCGCCAGAGTCTCATACTGGCCGGCTGGTCCGAAAGATTGGCCGTTGAACGCCGGTGAGACTTTCTTGTCGATCACAATTTTCTTAACGTGAGCATGGGTCGGCTGAACGCATAACAAACCGAACGAAACGACCAGACCGAATATAACAATCCGCGCGTTAGGTAGAGACATGACCCCTCCTTGTCGATTACATGAGGCGATTATACTCCGGTGTGAGCAGTTGCCACTGTAACGAGTTTTTTGAAGGCGTAAATGTGGGGGTCGGTCCCTCTCCCAGAGGGAGAGGGCGGATTCTCCGTGTTCCCGATTCGTTCACAGCCTAGAGCGCCGTTGCAGTTGAAACTGTCTCTCCAGTCCAGCTTTCGTTATAATTCGCAACGAATTCTATGAACATCACAATCGGACGGAAATTTCAGGCCGTTGCGCTGACATTGGTTGTGGCGGGGGTTCTCTTCGGCCAGAATGCCTCGAACTCGCGGACGGCAAACCTCACGCCGGCTTCCCTTCCTTACATCGATGCGCACACCCACATCTATCAGCTCGATCCGGAAGGCGCGGTCACGCTGATCTTGAGCGCGATGGAGCGTCTGAATGGTGCGAAGGCCTTTATTCAGACCGAGCCGTATGGGCCCGACAATCGGGCGCGCTGGGACGCGGAGATGATCCTGCCGGCCATAAAGAAGCACCCGGACAAGCTCGCCGTGCTGGGCGGCGGCGGAACGCTCAATCCGATGCTTCTGGAAGCTTATCGCACGGGCAACGCAGGGCCTGAAGCACGGAAAAAATTTCGCGAGCGAGCGGAAGCGCTGCTTAAGCAAGGAGTGGTCGGCTTCGGTGAGTTGTCGATTGAACATCTTTCTTTGCCGCAGTCCCCGGTAAAGGATTACGAATACGCGCCTGCCGATAGCCCCATGATGCTGCTGTTGGCCGATATTGCGGCCGAGCACAATGTTCCCATCGACCTGCATATGGAAGCTCTGCCGGAAACCATTCCGACGCCACAGGAGTATGGGCCGCCAAATCCGCCGGAGCTTCACGGGAACATCGCAGCATTCGAAAGGCTGCTTGCGCACAACCGGCGCGCGAAGATCATCTGGGCGCACGCGGGCTCGGACAATATTGGATATCGTACTCCCGAGCTTTCCCGCCGGTTGCTTCAGGCACATCCCAATTTGTACATGGAAATCAAGTTCGATCCGGGTTTCCCGGGCAAGGACCCGCCGATTGTCGACGGCAAGCTCAAGCCCGAGTGGCTCAAGCTCTATTCCGATTTTCCCGATCGCTTCATCATCGGCAGTGATCAGCATTTCGACCCGCCCGCGACCGCGCCTTTGGCGCGCGCGCAGCAGAATGCGCTTTTGCTGAATCAGCTTCCGCCTGAGGTAAGGAAAAGGATCGCTATGGAGAATGCGCTTCGAATCTACGGCCGCTGATCGGAGGCCGCAACGGAGGACGAAACATGAAAACGAATCTTCTCATTAAAGCCGGTATCCTCACGCTCGCAATGGGAGCCGGCATTATTTACGTGACTCCGGCCAGGGCGCAATCGGGTGCGCCGCGATACGAGGCTGACGTTTCGTGGCCGAAGCCGCTGCCTGAGCGTTGGGTGCTCGGAGGCTTAGGCGGTGTCTGTGTCGATGCTCAGGACCACGTGTTCATCCTCAATCGGCAGGATGTCATCGAAGGCGACTTGAACGGCGGCAAACTGGCGCCGCCGATCATCGAGTTCGATCCCGCAGGTAATGTCGTCAACTCCTGGGGCGATCCGAAGCTTCTCGACCCGCGGCTGCATTCGTGCCGTACGGATAAGGACAACAACATCTGGATTGCGAGTGCGCCCTCGGGAATGATCCAGAAATACTCGCATGACGGCAGCAAAATGCTGCTCCAAATCGGCAAGAAGGGCACAGTGGATTCTTCCGACGGCACCATCAAAGGAAAGCCTCTCAATTCCGAAGCCGCGATTTTCTTTATGCCCTCCAGCATTTTCGTCGATCCGCAAAATGGCGATGTTTACGTTTCCGACGGCGAAGGCCGCGACAGCAACCGCCGCGTCGCCGTCATGGATCGTACAGGCAAGTTCCTGCGCCAGTGGCTGCCCGAAGGCATGGCCACTGTGCACTGCCTGTCGATGGCTAATGATGGGCTGGTTTATGTATGTAACCGCGAGGGCTCGCGAATCCAGATCTACGACAAGATGGGCAATTTCAAGAAGAACATCGAAGTCCCGTGGACGCCGGTCACGCCGCCGAAAGACGGCAAACTCACCCAGAATGGCGGCTCGGCCGTGGCGCTCGATTTTTCGCACGATCCCAATCAGCGGCTGATTTTTCTGATCAATCAGAATAACGCGCAGGTGGAAATCATCGACCGCCAATCGGGCAAGATCCTATCGAGCTTCGGCCGGCCAGGAAGCTTCCCCGGCCAATTCAACCAGGCGCACGGCATCGCTGTGGACTCCAAGGATAATGTCTATATCGCCGAGAACCGCGGCAGACGCGTTCACAAGTTCAGAGTCGTGAACCCATAACTGAAATATCCCCCTCCTCGCAGAGGAGGGGGGGCGCGACAGCTTAATAGAAGCTGTCGCGCCGGGTGGCGCGGAGCGCGGAGCGCGAGCCCGGCAGAGCAAAGCCTCAATTAAAGTTCGGCCAACACGTTTCGCCAATCGTCCAGGTCGGTCTCGGACGGCCGGGAACGATATCGTTGGAACTCGCTCTCGAGCAAACTTGGCGCCCAGTTTCATGGGCATTCGTCTCGTCTTACCGCGCCAAATATTATCGCTATCCGGCCCAATAGGTTGATAGTGTAGTGAGCCGTGTTCCCGAGCCAGGACACTCAAGCTAATTCCGCGTTAAGCAACAGAAATTGTGCGAAACGCGAAAGTTCTCGCTTGCAAAAGAGAAGATTGACGACATGACAGAACTTACTGGATGGGAGAACTTCTACGTCATCGTCGGTTCATCTGCTGGCGCGTTGATCGGGTTACAGTTTGTCGTTATCACTCTCATCGCCGAGAGACCGATCGTTAAGGATATGGAACGGGCCAGCAGCGCCTTCGCAACACCAACGATCGTTCACTTCGGATGTGTGCTGATCCTATCGGCGATTATCAGCGCGCCCTGGCACGAAATGCTCGCTGCGGCAGTTCTCTGGGGATTGCTCGGCCTAATTGGGCTTACATATGTCGTGATCGTCACTCGACGTGTGAGACTACAAACTGCCTACTCCCCCGAGTTCGAGGACCGACTATTTCATGTTGTGCTGCCGTTAGGGGCATACGCCGCACTGGTTGTTTCAGCATTCACGGCTCTTTCCCAAACGCGCAAGGCGCTGTTTAGCGTTGCAGCCGCCGCCCTGCTGCTTCTCGTCGTCGGCATTCACAATGCCTGGGATGCCGTGACGTACCACGTGTTTGTCAAAACCAACCATAACGAGCGACATCAATGAGGCCATCTCGACATTGGAAACGCATGTCAGGTGCAGTGGAGTTGTGTTCCATCATGCACCTAAACCGGACAAGGATCAGCGGACGAAAAGCCGGCAATGCGGAGAGTTGCAAGGAAAAGCAGCTTCGGGTGGAGCGCGGCGCGTATAACACTCACTCACTTCCGGGTCCGCTGCCGCGGGCCGCTGAAATGCGCCGCGGTTGATGCCCAAGCCGTTAGACTTAAGGTGATAATTTATGCAACGCTGGATTCTCCGCCTTTTGCTCGCTGCCATTGTGTCCTGCGGTTTGTCTTGTGGTAAAACGACGTCCAATAGGGAAATTTTTCAAATTCAAGAATCCGTTTCTCCATTCGTTTATGACACTTTTATTGAAGACAACGGTATAAAGCAGCATATTCTAAAAATCGTTACCACCCATATCGAGAAGAACCAAAAGGAACATGGAAACCTTGTCTATGAAGGCGCTCAGAGTGGCAAAAGGCGAGAATTTCGTGTTGTTAAAATTTTCGAGGTTGTTAGTGGTAAAGGAACCGTCTATACGGTTCAAGTCGATGTTGATGAGGTCGGAGGGGAAGAACGTTTACTCTTCTTTTATGACGTAACCGATAATAATAAGGATTTGGAGCTTACCGCCATCAGATTTGGGGGGCAGCATCTTAGGCAAGGCTGACGTTAACGTCAAACACCAGTCGCGTTCTTTTGGACGTAATGTCAAACCGTAGAAGTAACGTTTGCTCTGAGGATTCAACGTTCCCCAAGTGGAGCACGAACCACATGGCCGATGTTCGAACACCGCTGCCACCGTTAGGCCCCAGCAACCTTCGACGGAAAACAGTTTGGCTAGATCTAGAGCGGTCACGTTTACGGACTATCTTCCACGTTTACGGACTATCTTCTAAGCGTGATCTCAGTTCCCCTCAAGAATGCGTGCACATCCGCCGCCGACTCAACGGCAACCTCCTCCTGCGGAACGTGACCGGTATTGGGGTACACGATTAGCTTCGAGCCGGCAATTGCGGCATGGAATGCATACGCGGCCTCCACGGGGATGATGCGATCGTCTTCGCCCCACAAGATCAGGGTAGGCGTCTTGATGTTTGGAATGTCATCCCTGATCCGTTTGTCCCGAATCCTGCCGCGGGTGATCGTCGCCTCACGTGTCCCGTCCATCCGAATGAAGTCCCAATATCTGTCGATCATCTCGTCCGTGATGATGTCCTTATGGACGATCGCGCTGTTGAGGCCATCAACTACAAGCGAGCGGGGAGTGATGTGGAGAAGCAAACGGTTTGCGATGGGTATGCCCATCAATCGGTACGCCAGTGGCGTTGGCTCGACCTGCTTCGTGGGAAATCCGCCGGAATCGACGAGGACGAGGTGCGTCACGCGTTCGGGATGCTTGATCGTGAAAAGAACGGATGCGCGCCCGCCCATGGAGTTACCACCAATTGCGAATCTATGCAGGCGGAGTATGTCGGCGATCTCGTCAATGAACTTCACCATGCCCTCCTGGGTATAGTCGCGGCTAGGCACGGCTCCGGTCAGCCCGTGCCCCGGCAGGTCGACCGTAACGACGCGGAATTGATCACTGAGCTGTTTTGCCCACGGCTCCCAGGTATAGAGCGAGGCATTGGAACCGTGAATGAGAAGGAGCGCAAGCGCGTCGCGCGGGCCACGGTCCCTGACATGGGCACGCGTTCCGTTCGGCAACATCACGAACTGAGATGGCGCGCCGGCGTACCTCGCTTCGAGGATTGAGCGCGGGATATCGCGCTGGCTCAAATACCAAAATGCGCCCGGCAGGCAGAGAAGAAGGCCTCCGCCGATGAGGAACTTTCTCATGGCGCTACATCATATCGGTCCATCCCGGCATCGTCTAGCGACCCGCTGACATTTCGAAGTATGCGGGCGCAGAAGATCGGGGCGCAGGTTCGTTTCTTCCGAGCCGGTCTCTTCGTGAAATCGATCACGACGCGGCGCATCTAAATCGTGAAATGCGTTCGTGACTTAGGCTCTTGAGATGCCCGGATGATGCTTCCTTTGCTCCGAAAGATCCGGCGCAAGCTAGAGCCCGACGATTGAAATTAAAAACCGCAATGCGCGGGCCGCGATTCGTACGACACCGTATTTGATCTGCGGGAGGAGGGGTCTCACACATCTCGCACGCGAAACATGGACTTTCGTACCGGTGGTCGCATAGACTCTTCCCAATTTCAGGAGGACACCATGAGATCGACCAAAAGACTGCTCATATTCGTTGCCATTGCCGGTTCATTCTGTCTGGGTTGGTTGGCACACACTCCGCCGGACGTCGTCATCGCTCAGGCGCGCAAACCGATAATGATGACGCGCATCTATACGGGTCCGGATGGCTTGAGTCGCGCCGAAGAGGTTGAGATGAAACTCAACG
>Ga0209376_1003999_pt1 | contig 12993 bp, 10 predicted proteins | sample GraSoiAngelo_134_FD_185891 | JGI IMG/M metagenome (GOLD analysis project Ga0209376, IMG submission 185891) | Grasslands soil microbial communities from the Angelo Coastal Reserve, California, USA - 14_0929_05_30cm (SPAdes) (version 2) | ecosystem: Environmental > Terrestrial > Soil > Grasslands ... | reverse complement strand
CCGGCATTCCTCCACGAGGATCATCGTCGCCGCGGCCGTGATCGGCTTGGTCAACGAGGCGATGCGGAAGATCGTGTCGCGCCGGATCGGGTCGCCGCCGCCCACCGCCTTCGTGCCGATCGCATCGCGCGACGCGGTACTCGGATGGCCGCATGGCGACGACGCCGACGAATCCGAGCACGATCACCGCGAGTGTCACGGTGGGTGCTCCTCGCGAGAACTTGACGCGCGCGCCCTTCGAGCTCGGTTGGATCCCCTCGCCCGCGAGCAGAACGCCGGCCTTCACCATCTCCTCGTTGAACCGCCCCATCGCGGCCACGAGCTCCTCGCTCGGGAGAACGCCCGCCTCTGTGTTCTTGTCGGCTCGGCCCAGCATCATGAATCGCATCGTGCCTCCTTATCGTGCCTCCTTGTGGTCATTGCTTAGTTGGCCGGCCGGAGCACTGACGGGTGCGACGATCCGTGCGCCGACGCTACCGCGGCGGGCCCTCCCGCACGGGCCGGACTTCGACGGTGCTCGTACGGGCCAACGGAATTCGTGCGGCGATCGCAATGGCTTCGTCGAGATCCTTGACGTCGATGAGCATGTAGCCGCCGAGCTGCTCGCGGGTCTCCGCGAACGGACCGTCGGTCACGAGCCGCTTGCCGTCGCGCACCCTGACGCTGGTCGCCGAAGACGACGGGTGCAGCGGAGAGCCGCCCAGATACTGCCCGCGCGACGTCAGCTCTTGCGCGAGCTCCATGCTCTCCCCATAGATCTGCTGTCGCTCGGTCACGCTGAGCCTGTCCCAGGCCTGCTCGTCGCGGCAAATCAGCAGCATGTATTTCACGGGTCCCTCCATCAGGAGGTCGAACGGCCGGGGCCTGAATCGACGCCTTCCACGAAATTATCTAACATGGTATATGCCCCCGGATGCAAACGCCGCCGTCGACGCGGTCTATCGCTCCGATTGGGGCCGGATCGTCGCCACCCTGATCCGGCTCGTTCGGGACTTCGACGTCGCGGAAGAGGCGGCGCAAGAGGCCTTTGCGGTCGCGGTGGACCAGTGGCGGGCCTCCGGCGTCCCCGAGTTCCCGCGCGCCTGGATCATCCAGACGGCTCGGCACAAGGCCATCGACCGCATCCGCCGCCAGACCCGGTTCGCGGAGAAGCTGGACGCCTACACCGCGGCCGGGGCGAGCCTGACCGTCGAGGCGCCGGAGTTCGATCCGGGCGACATCCCCGACGATCGCCTTCGCCTGATCTTCACCTGCTGTCACCCGGCGCTGGCGCCCGAGGCCCAGGTCGCGCTCACGCTCCGCACGCTGGGCGGCCTCGAGACGGACGCGATCGCGCGCGCGTTCCTCGTGCCGATCGCGACGATGGCGCAGCGGCTCGTGCGGGCGAAGGGCAAGATTCGCGACGCGGGCATTCCGTACACGGTCCCCGACATGAAGGACATGCCGGCCCGGCTCGACGCGGTGTTGACGGTGATCTACCTCGTATTCAACGAGGGCTACCTGCCCACGCGAGGCGAGGCGCTCGTGAGGCCCGACCTCTGCGTCGAGGCGATCCGGCTCGCACGCCTCGTGAGGACCCTGATGGCGCCGCAGCCGCCGGCGGAAGCCACCGCCCTCCTCGCCCTCATGCTGCTGCACGATTCTCGGCGCGACGCCCGTCTCGACGCTGCCGGCGACCTGATCCTGCTCGAAGCGCAGGATCGTTCCCGCTGGAATCACGCGCAGATCACCGAAGCGCTGCCCCTGGTCGAGGAGGCCCTGCGCGGCGGCCCGGGTCCCTTCGCGCTCCAGGCGGCGATCGCGGCGCTCCATTGTCAGGCGGCGCGGGCCGAAGACACGGACTGGCCGCAGATCGTCCGGCTCTACGATGTGCTCGAGCGCCTGCAGCCCTCCCCCATCGTCTCCCTGAACCGCGCAGCGGCGGTCGCCATGGTGGTCGGCCCTCAACCGGCGCTCGCCCTCATCGAGGCGCTGGCCGCCGCCGGCGACCTCGACCGCTATCACCTGCTCCATGCCGCGCGCGCCGACCTGCTGCGCCGCATCGGATCCTCGGCGGAAGCGGCGAAGAGCTACGCGCGAGCGCTCGCGCTGGTCACCAATGACGCCGAGCGCCGATTTCTCGAGCGGCGGCTGCGCGAGGTCGACGGGAGGGACCATGGCTGAGCCATTCGAATCCCGGACCATCACCGTTCGCATTGCCCGGCCCCAGCACGAGGTCTATGACTTCGCCTCGGTCCCGGAGAATTTCCCGCGCTGGGCCTCCGGGCTCGCCCGGTCGCTGAAGAAGGTGAACGGGGAGTGGATCGCGGACACCCCGGAGGGACGGGTCAAGGTCCGGTTCACCGAGCCGAACGACTTCGGCATCCTCGACCACCACATCGCGCTCCGTCCGGGCGTCGAGATCTACCTCCCGATGCGCGTCATCGCCAACGGCGCCGGCAGCGAGGTGTTATTCACCCTGTTCCGACTCCCCGACACGACCGACGAGACATTCGCGCGAGACGCCGAATGGGGTGGAGCGAGACCTGAGAGCGCTGAAAGCGCTGCTCGAGGGGTGACCAAGCGCAACGGGCGCTTGGTCGGGTCAGGACATGCTGATTCGATTGCGCGCTGGCTACCGCGGGAGATGGCCGGGCGGTGATTCAGGACGACGCGCCCGTTCTGAGCGCCGCCCAGATGCGCGCGGGCGTCATCGGCAAGTCGAGGTGGGTGACGCCGCGCGAGGCGAGCGCGTCGAGCACCGCGTTGACCGCCGAGGGCAACGAGCCCGCCACGCCCGACTCGCCGGCGCCCTTCACGCCGAGCGGGTTCGTCGTGCAGGGCACGACGTGGTGGCCGACGCGCAGATCGGGCAGGTCCGCCGCGCGCGGGAGCATGTAGTCCATGAACGACGCGGTCAGGAGTTGGCCCGTCTCGCCGTAGACCACCTGCTCGCCGAGCACCTGGCCGAGCCCCTGCGCGACGCCGCCGTGGATCTGACCCTCGACGATGACGGGGTGCGCGAGCCGCCCGACGTCGTCCACCGCCGCGTAGCCGACCACGCGGACGGCGCCCGTCTCCGGCTCGATCTCCACCTCGGTGACGTGGCAGCCGTTGGGGAAAGTCATCTGCGGCGAGACGAACCTCGCCGTGCTGTCGAGGCCGCCGGCGAGGTCGTCGCGCCGGGCAAGATCCAGGATGCCGATCGCGCGGTCGGTGCCCTTCACGTGGAAGCGGCCGTCGCTGAACTCGACGTCGAACGACGCGGCCTCGAAGAGGCGCGCCGCGAGCCGGCGGCCCTTGTCGATCGCGGCGTCGCACGCCAGCACGGCGGCGCTGCCCGCCATCATGAGCGAGCGTGAGGCGACGCTGGGCGTGCCGACCGGCACCTCGTCGCTGTCGCCCTGGATCAGCCGCACGGCGCTCGGGTCCACGCCGAGCCGTGCGGCGATGAGCCGCGGATAGGTCGACAGGTGCCCCTGCCCCATCGCCTGCACGCCAGTGCGCAGCGTCACGGCGTCGGCCTCGAATCGCAGGTCCACCGTCTCGTCGAGGATACCGCCGGCGACCTCGAGGAAGCAGGCGACACCGATCCCGCGCAGCCGGCCCGCCCGCTCGGAGGCGGCGCGCCGCGCCGGGAAGCCCTTCCAGTCCGCGAGCGCCAGCGCCTTGTCCAGGACCGCCTCGAACTCGCCGCTGTCGTAGACCTGGCCGTTCGCCGCGCGGTAGGGCATCGCCGAGGGCGCGATGAAGTTCCGCCGCCGTAGCTCGACGCGGTCGATCCCCGTCGCCCGCGCCGCGCCATCCAGCAACCGCTCGATGAGGTAGAGCGCCTCCGGCCGGCCGGCGCCGCGGTACGGCCCGAGCGGCGCGGCGTTGGTGAGGACCATCTTCACGTCGATCTGGATCAGCGGGACCTCGTAGACGCTCGACAGGCAGTTCTTCGTGTTGTTGGTCGCGAAGATCGCGGAGAACGTCGAGGTGTACGCGCCGATGCCCACGAATGTGCGGACACGGAGGGCCAGGATCCGGCCCCCGGCGTCCAGCGCCAGCTCGCCTTCCAGCACGCCGTCCCGGCCCGCGGTGTCGCCGAGGAAGCTCTCGAGCCGGCTCGCGCACCACCTCACGGGCCGGCCGACGTGCCGCGCTGCGTAGAGGAGCGCCGCGTACTCAGCGTAGGGTTGCGTCTTCATGCCGAAGCCGCCCCCGACGTCGTAGGTGAGCACGCGGATCTGCGGCGCCGGCACCTTGAAGACGAACTCCGCGAGCATCCGGCGCACGACGGCCACGCCCTGCGTACCGGCAATGAGTGTGTAGCGCCCGCTCACCGCGTCCCACTGGCCGATGGCCGCCCGTGGCTCCAGCGCAGCCGGGGCTAGGCGCGTGTCGAGCAAGCGGACGCGCTCCACGTGCGCGGCGCGGGCGCACGCCATCTCCACCGCGGCCGCGTCGCCGTCCGTCCAGTCGAGGGCGACGTTGTCCGGCGCCTCCGGCCAGATGACCGGCGCCCCCGGCGCCAGCGCCCGCTCGACGTCGGAGGCCGCGGACAGCTCGGCCTCGTCGACGGCCACCGCGTCCGCCGCGTCGCGCGCCTGCGCCGCGGTCTCGGCGACGACGATCGCCACCGGCTCGCCGACGTAGCGCACGCGCCCCACCGCCAGCGGCGGCATGGCCGCGCCGAACATCGGCCGGCCGCCGCGCCCGGGCAACGCCACGGCGGGAGGAATCGCGCCCAGCCCGTCGGCGGCGAGGTCCTTACCCGTGAAGATGCCGAGCACGCCGGACATCTTCAGAGCCCGGGAAACATCCACGCCGCGCAGCTCGGCGTGGCCGACCTGCGCACGCACAAAGGCGGCGTGCGCCTGGCCGGGCACGCTCACGTCGTCGGTGAAGCACCCGCGCCCGGTGAGGAGCGGGCCGTCTTCGCTGCGCCGGGCGTCGCGGTCGCTGCCGAATCGCAATAGGTCCTCGCTCACCGTGCGCCTCCATCGCCGGCGGATGACAGGGCGCCGACGCGCCGAGTATAAGCGAGCGGAGGCGCTGTGATGGCGACGACGATAAATCGGATCCGCAGAAGACCTTCACGGATCTCGGCGGCAAGGTCGCCGATCCCGGCGGACACCGACAATTGGTAGCCAATACGTGGGCTGAAAGCGAAATCGGCCACCCCGGGGATCCCGAAGTGGCCGATTCATTGGTGGGCCGTCACGGACTCGAACCGTGGACCCGCTGATTAAGAGTCACTTTGGGCAGGGCAGCAACGCGCAGCATCGAGCAGAATCGGCAGTCATTACGCGGCGAGAACGACCTTCCGCGGTCTCCTTTCTGCGCGTTGCTTGATCTAGCTTTTGCCCCAGTGTTTGACCCGCCCGCGATTCTCGGAGTCGTCCGGGCACGCACGGACCAGAAGTCCATCTTACGATGCTCGCGGCGTCAGCAGGTCGCCGAGGCCAATCCGACGAAGAAGCTCGGCGCGAACACGATCCGAAACGGCATTGACGACCTCCGCGCCATCTTGCGTCGGGTCCACGTGCACCCTGAAAGGTCGCTCGCCAAAGGGGGTATCAACCACCTTGACGATGGCATCGGCGACCGCAGAGACGTCCGCATCGGCCGGCACGATGGAGGCGAAGCCTTTGAGAACCTCGTCAGCGAAACCCGCGTAGGGACCCGCTTCGTACTCAGCGGCGCGTGCCTTGTCGGCGGGCGACCCAGCGTGGGCGAAATGATTCGTGCCACCGGTGAAGGCACCTGGAACGATTATCGAGGTTTCGATACCCCAACGTGTCAACTCACGCGCGTAGACCACCGCCAAGGCATCCATCCCGGCCTTCGCCGCGAAATATGGTGCCAGATAAGGTGGAGTTCCACCCGCCGAGCTGCTGCTCGACACCCAGATCACGAGACCTCTCCTCTGCTTGCGCAAGTGAGGCAGGGCTGCGCGGTTCACGCGCTGGGTGCTGAGCACATTGATGTCGTAGAGCTGGGCGAACTGTTCCGGAGTAAAGGCTTCCGCCGGCCCGAACACCATATGGCCCGCGTTGTGGATCACCACGTCGAGGCGACCGTGCGCGGTAACTATCTTTTGGATCGCAGCGTCGGCGGAGGCCTGCGAGGCGACGTCTAGCTCGATGGTGCGGAGATCGACGCCGTGCTCGGCGGCATACTTCTGCGCCTCGGCGACCTGCGGCGCGTTGCGGCCGGTCGTCCCGCGCATGCTGGCATAAACGGTGTGACCCGCCTGAGCCAACGCGCGGGCGGCCAGCGCGCCGAAGCCACTCGAAGCGCCGGTGATGACGATAACAGTCTTCATGGATCGTCCTCCTTGCCCCTAGGGCTCACGCAAAGCCGCCATTGGCCCGGAGCACTTGCGCGTTCACCCAGCCGCCCGCGGGGCCAGCCAAGAACGAGACCATGTCGGCAATGTCTTCCGGCCGCCCGAGGCGCTCGAGCGGGGGAAGCCGGCGGAGCTGCTCGATCTGTGCCTCAGTCTTGCCCTTTAGAAACAACTCCGTCGCCACCGGGCCGGGCGCCACCGCGTTGACGGTGATCTCGCGGCCGCGCAGCTCGTTGGCGAGCACTTGAACCAGGCCCTCCACGCCGGCCTTCGAGGCGATGTAAGGGCCGTAGCCGGGAAATGACTTGGCGATGACGCTGCTCGAGAACATGATGATGCGGCCGCCCCTGGCCGCATGCTTGGCCGCCTGCCTCATGACGATGAAGCTTCCCCGGAGATTCGTGGCGATCACCCGGTCGAAGGCTTCAAGACTGCCATCGGCGATCGGCCCTATCGGCATGATGCCGGCGCAGTTAACCACCACGTCGATCCGGCCGAACGCACCGAGCGTTTCCTGGAACAGGCGCTCGACGGCAGCCGCGTCGGCCACGTCCGCCTTAACGGCGAAGGCGTGTCCGTCGGCCGCCTTGACCTCGGCCACGGCCGTTTCGGCCGTTTCGGCATTGCCGGCGTAGTTCAGGACGACCCAAAAGCCGTCGCGAGCCAGACGCAGGGCCACCGCCCGTCCGATACCGCCCGAAGCACCAGTGACAAGGGCAACCTTTACTTGCGTGTCAATCATCGATCTGTCCTTTCTCCTCACCGGTGGGCCATCCCCCGATGAGGACCTGTTCGTTACGCTTCATAAGATGGATTGCGCCGATCATCCGGTCCATGCATTGTTATGATATGTGCCATGCGTCAAGTGCATTTCGGGGACGTCGACCTGAACCTCCTGCACGCGCTTCATGCGCTGCTGGCGGAACGGCACGTCACCCGGGCTGCGAAACGCTGTTTTTTGAGTCAACCTGCCATGAGCCGAGCGCTGGAGCGGTTACGTCAGATGTTCGGAGATCTCCTCCTCGTTCGCAGTGGGCGCGCCTACGAGCGCACGGTGCGGGGCGAACGCGTGCTGCGCGAGCTGGAATCGCTGATGCCTCGGTTGGCGGCCATGGTGCGAGGAGAAGAATTCGATCCTGCCCGAAGCCAGGAACGTTTTCGAGTGGCCATGACGGACCACGCAGCGATGGTGCTCATGCCGCCACTCATGGAGCGTATAAGGACTGCCGCCGCCAACGTACAAGTCGACGCGTCCGCCTGGAATGATCGGGTCTACGAAGACGTCGCCGCGGGCCGAATCGATACGGCTCTCAGCGCAGAGGCCCCGCCTCCCGCCTTAGAGACCGAAGTGCTCTATGAGGAAGACTTCGTCTGTGTGGTCGGCCGAGCTCAACAGATCCGCACCCGACGTTTCACGCTGAAAGAATATCTCGACCTTCCTCACGCCATCGTTGAGACGTGGGAAGGTCAACAGACGCCGGTGGACAGGCCCTTGGCGGAACGCGGCTTGAGACGGCGTGCCGTGCTCCGCCTCCCGTTCTTTGTACCGACAATCTTCATGGTCGCGCGCAGCGACCTGGTCCTCACCGTACCCCGCAGACTCGGAAAAATCGCTGCGGCGACTGCAGACGTGCGTGTCGTGGAGCCGCCTCATGAGATCAAAGGCTTTTCGTATTTCATGGCCTGGCATCCACGACTCACTCCGGAAGCTGACCACGCATGGTTTCGTGACCAATTGCGGATGGCTGCGGGGAGCATTCGGACGAAATAAGCGACCGCTCTCGTCGGTCCCACAGCGAGGTCGCCCGCGTCTTCGAAACGCCTTGGCAGACGCCCGCCTCACTCTCACCGCGAAGAAGGCTTGTGAGTCGGTCGCTCTGGAATCGTGTTGGGGCAAACCCGGGGCAATGGGTTTTCCCCATTGTTTGATCCCGGGCTCTGATTTCCTGCGGATTTTGCGGTGGCGGAGCTTACATCTGCTGACCGAAAATCAGCGGGCGCTTCCGGTGTTCTGGAAGCGCCCGTGATCATTGGTGGGCCGTCAAGGACTCGAACCTTGGACCCGCTGATTAAGAGAGATCACGGGAGTATTTCCACCGAAGACCACGCGGATGTAAAGCTCGAAGATCTCTACACTTGGGACTGACGGCGTACGGCGTAGATCGGCGTCGTTCGGGATGGTTTGGTAGCAGCGTGGTAGCAGCTCACGCCCACCAGCGCCGCCGGCAACAGACAGCAGCGTCGTCGTTTCGAGACCACCCCTTGCGACGACCGCTGACCGGCGGACGCGCGTAATTCGCGTGCACCAGTCGCCACCCCTCGGTTCGAAAGTCGAGGAAGACATGCGCCTCCCGGCAAGGTGCGCTGAACGCCGCGGTGCCTCGATGCACTTTCCGCCGCACTGTCCCTCCTACATTCGCTCCGATCGACAGCTTTCACCACAGTCGCCACGAAGGGCCCGGCTTGACGTTTCCGACGCGCCTCACAACAGCTTCTCCACGGTGATCGGCAGGTCCCGCACTCGCTTACCGGTCGCGTGATACACGGCATTCCCAATCGCCGGCGCCACCGATACGGCAGTGAGCTCGCCGAGGCCCTTGGCGCCGAGCGGGCTCGCTTCCTCGTCGAACTCCCCGACGAAGAGGATGTCGAGCGTGGGGATATCCGCATTCGTCGGCACGAGGTAGCCGGAATAGTTGCGGTGGAGGAAACGGCCCAGCACCGGATCGGTCTCTGATTGCTCGAGTAGGGCTTGCCCGACGCCCCAGATGATGCCGCCGACCGCCTGGCTGCGTGCCGTCTTGGGATTGATGATGCGGCCGGCGTCGTAGGCGCCGACGAAGCGGTTCAAGCGCACCAGCCCCAGATCAGGGTCGACGCGTACTTCGGCAAAGACCGCGGCGAAGCTGAAGACCGCCTTCGGCCCGTTCGCCTCTTCGACCGGATCGTAGTTCCCGTCGCCGACTAGCGTGGCAAGCCCGTTGCGCGCCAGCAGCTCGACATAGGTGATATTCAGATTCTTTCTCGCCAGCACCAGCGTACCGTCGCTCACGAGCACGTCGTTGCGAACCGCACCGGCGAAGGGCGCATTTCGCCCGGTGAGCGACAGCTCGATCGCCCGGTCGCGCGCGGCTTTCGCGGCCAGCATGACCGAGGCACCCGCGTTCGCCATCGTGGCCGAGCCGATGGAGGCGTGGGACGCAGGTAATCTCGTGTCGCCCAGCCGCACGATGACCTTGTCCGGCGCGAGACCCAGCGTGTCGGCGGCGACCTGCTGCATGACGGTGTAGGTCCCGGTGCCAAGGTCGTGGGTTCCGGTCTCCACCAGCGCCGACCCGTCCCGCTTCAAGGTGACCCGCGCCTTCGCCGGCCAGCGCCAGTGCGTGTAGATTGCACCCGCCATCCCCTGCCCGATGAGGTAGCGGCCATCGCGCATCGAGCGTGGCTGCGGCGTTCGCTTGTCCCAGCCGAAGCGCGCTGCCCCAGCCGTCAGGCACGTGCGCATTGCGCGCGTCGAAAATGGACGACCGCTGAGCGGGTCGATGGCCGTGTCGTTGAGTAGCCGCAGCGCGACTGGGTCGACACCGCTCGCATACGCGAGTTCGTCCATCCCGCTCTCGAGCGCGAAATGGCCGAGCGCCTCGTGGGGGGAGCGCATCGCGGTCGGCGTGTTACGGTTCACGTGGGCGATCTTGTGCCTCGTCGCGATCCCCCCGCTGGCGCCCCACAGCGAGCGCGTGCAGAGCGCCGCGTACTCGATGTAGTTATCGAACACCGACGTTGGCGAAATGCTCTCGTGACGGATGCCGGTCAGCCTGCCATCCTCGCTCGCGCCCAGCGCGATCGTCTGTATCGTCGCCGGCTGGTGGCCGACCATCGAGTACATCTGTGCGCGGGTGAGTTGCAGTCGCACCGGTCGCTTCAGCACCTTCGCCGCGAGCGCCGCCAGCAGGGTATGTGGCCAGACATAGGCCTTGCCGCCGAAGCCGCCGCCCAGGAAATGGGACACGACGTTGATCTTCTCCGGCGGTATGCCGAGCACGATCGACACCAGCTCCTTGGCGCCGAAGATGTGCTGGGTGGTTTCATAGAGGGTGAGCGTACCGTCGGCGTCCCAGACCGCCGTCGTCGCGTGCGGCTCCATCTGGTTGTGGTGGCGATCGGACGTCGTGTAGGTTCGCTCGATGCTGACCGCGGCAGCCGCAATTGCCTTCTCGGCATCCCCGACCGACGAAGCGACCGGCCACAGGAATTGCGGAGGGTCGACGGCGTCCTTCGCCGTCTGCGAACCGAACACCACCGGGCGCTGCGCCTCGTACTCGATCCGAATCAGCGTGGCGGCATGGGTCGCCTGGTCGAGCGTCGCGGCGACCACCAGCGCAATCGGCTGGCCGGCATAGTGGATCCTCTCATCCTGAAGCGGCAGATACGACTGCCCATGCGGGTGAAGGTGGCTCCAGGGCTTTGGCGTCGGGTTCATGCGCGGCATGCTTCGATGGGTGAACACCGCCAGCACGCCCGGCGCCTTTTCGGCGACGGAAGTGTCGATCGACACCGTCCGGCCGTTCGCGATGGTGCTGGAAACGATCGCGGCGTGCGTCGCGTCTGCGAGCGGAATATCCGCCGTGTAGCGCGCGGCGCCGGTCACCTTGAGCCGCCCGTCGAAGCGTGACATCGGTCGTCCGATGGCATTCATGCGCGTGCTCCCGCTGTCTGCAGCGCGCGCAGTGCAACGCGCTGGGCCAGCTCGACTTTGAAGGCATTGTCGGCGAGCGGGCGGGCGTCGCTGAAGGACGTGGCGATTGCCGACCTGAGCGCGTCGATGTCGGCCAGCAATGCCCCACGTAGCGCGGCTTCGGCCGCAGTGAGGCGCCAAGGTTTGTGCGCCACACCGCCCAGGGCGAGCCGCGCCGAGCGGATGCGCCGGCCATCGCCTGCGACCGCGGCCGCCGCGGAGACGAGCGCGAACTCATAGGACTGGCGGTCGCGGATCTTCAGGTAGTGCGAGGCGCGACCTTCCGCGCAGGCGGGCACGTCGATCGAGACGATAAGATCGCCTCGACCGAGCACGTTGTCACGTTCCGGTGTGTCGCCTGGCAGGCGATGGAAATCGGCGAACGGGATCGCTCGTTCGCCCGCGGGCCCGCGCACGACGACCGTCGCGTCCAGGGCGGCAAGCGCCACCGCGACGTCGGACGGGTTCGTGGCGACGCAGGCATCCGACCAGCCGAAGATCGCGTGGTTGCGATTGAGCCCGTGAAGGGCCGCGCAGCCGGAGCCCGGCCGCCGCTTGTTGCAGGGTAGATCATCCTCGTCGCGGAAATAGGCGCAGCGGGTGCGCTGCATGATGTTGCCACCCATCGACGCCATGTTGCGGAGCTGCCCGGATGCGGCGAACAGCAACCCCTCAGCGATGACGGGAAAGCCCCGGCGCACGTCAGGATGCGCTGCCACGTCGCTCATCCGGGCCAGCGCGCCGATGCGCAGTCCGCCGTCGGGCAACGCCTCGATCCTCGCCATGTCCGGCAACCCGTTGATGTCCAGCAGACGCTCGGGAAGCTGCGCGCGGTCCTTCATCAGGCCGATCAGGTCGGTGCCGCCTGCGATGAAAGCGAGTTGGGGGTCCTGCGCGTGGGCCGCGATCGCTTTCGTTGGATCGTCGGCTCTCGAAAGCGCGAAAGGATGCATGGTTCAACTCCTCCCCAGGGAGCGGGCGACATCGGCGGCGCTAATGCCTTCCAATGCGAGCCCGTAGCCGACGCCCTCGTCGATGATGCGGCGCAGTTTCTGGGTCAGCGCGATCCGGGTGTAGCTCGAGGTCAGCCGCGGCAGCTTGGCGAGCCCTTCGGCAATTTCACGGGCGCGGGCGAGCAGCTTGTTTGCCGGCACGATTTCGTTGACAGCGCCCCATTCCTTGGCGGTCTCGGCATCGAGTTCCTGGCGGGTGAGAATGAAGTAACGGCCGCGCACGCTGCCGATCACCTCTTGCCATAGCAGATTGACGCCATCGCCCGGCACGATGCCGAATTCGAAGTGCGGCTTATCCTGAAAGACCGTCGAGGGGCTCGCCAGCACGATGTCGGCGAGCAGGATATATTCGGAGTGTAGCCGCACCGGGCCGTTCACCGCAGCGATCAGCGGCACCTCGATGTCGAGGATGTTCATGAGGACTTTTTTGCCCTCGCGATAGATCTTGTCGTAGCCTTGCGGGCTGAAGAAGTCGAAGCCATCGGGGCTGATCGACTCCATGAACGCGGCACCGCTGCCGGTTAGGATGACGACGCGATTATCGCGATCGGAGCCGATCGCGTGAAAGAGATCGACGAATTGTTCGTGGGTATGCCCGTTGAAGACGAGCGTACCGCCATCGGTGTGAAGCGCCACTTCCAGCACGCCACTTTCTGAACGGGTCAGGCGGGCGTTGGGGAAACTGTCGCGATAGGCGTCAAAGCGATTCATAGACTCGCTCCTTGTCGTAAGCGGTGGCAGCCATGGCTGGTGGAGGCTGGATGCAGCCGCCATCGCTCAGCTCCTCGCCGCCGCGTGGGCAACCGCATCGACGATATTGGGATAGCAAGCGCAGCGACACAGGTTGCCCGCCATCCGCTCACGAATCTCCGCAGCCGACAGATCCGCGATGGTAAATGGGCGCCCGACATCGGTCGTGGCGGCGCTCG
>Ga0209376_1003995_pt1 | contig 12999 bp, 12 predicted proteins | sample GraSoiAngelo_134_FD_185891 | JGI IMG/M metagenome (GOLD analysis project Ga0209376, IMG submission 185891) | Grasslands soil microbial communities from the Angelo Coastal Reserve, California, USA - 14_0929_05_30cm (SPAdes) (version 2) | ecosystem: Environmental > Terrestrial > Soil > Grasslands ... | reverse complement strand
CGTCGGTCAGGCCACAACGGCTTCGGTCGTGCAAGCTTTGCTGGCAATGCTAGTGATGAATGCGGTATTAACCGGGATTTTCTTTTTCAGCGCATGAAATGAATGACGAAGCTCGAATGACGAATGACGAAAGAATGACGAAATCCAAAGATCGAAAAGCGTACGCGGAGGATGTGTTTTGGAACGACGTCGAAGTAACTTTCGTCCGCGAGGAAGCTGAGCCGAAGCGCGTTTATGATCTTGAAGAGCGCACGGCGCGATTTGGCGAAGCTGTTATCGATTTTGCAAAGACGATCCCGCAGGACGCGGTGACGAATCGTTTGATTAGTCAACTTGTCGCTGCGGGGACTAGTGTTGGCGCCAATTACGTCGAAGCTGATGACGCAGTTTCCAAAAAGGAATTCCTGAAAACCATTGGGACCTGCCGGAAAGAAGCGCGCGAAACCAAGCATTTCCTTCGAATGATCGTTCGTGCAGTACCGGAATCAAAACCAGAGGCTCGTACGCTCTGGTTCGAGGCGAAAGAACTGCATCTAATCTTCTCGAAAATCTGGAGGAACAAGTGAAAGGAATGACGATGCCCAAGTATCCCGGATATTTGTGCCCCCTCCCCATTCGAGCTTCGTCATTAATTCGTGCTTCGGCATTCGTCATTCGTCATTTTGCTCATGCCCGCTGACTCTACCATCATCGAGGTAAAACATCTCGTCCGGCGATTCGGTGATCGCGCAGTGCTCGATGATATCTCGTTCAACGTTCATCGAGGCGAGACGCTCGTCATCATGGGCGGCAGCGGTTGCGGCAAAAGCACCTTGCTCCGGCACATGATCGGCTCCATGAAACCGACTTCAGGATCGGTGAAACTTTTCGGAAAAGAAATTACCGCAATGAAGGAACGCGAGGTCGAACGTGTTCGTCTGCGATTCGGGATGTTGTTCCAATCCGGCGCGCTGCTCGCGTCGCTCACAGTGGGCGAGAACATTGCGCTGCCTGTTTTGCAACACACTGACAAGTCCGGAGATGAGGTTGAGGAAATCGTAAAACAAAAACTTCAAATGGTCGGCCTGACCGGCTTTGAAGATCTTAAGCCAGATGAAATTAGCGGCGGGATGAAGAAGCGCGTAGGGCTTGCGCGGGCGCTTGCTCTCGACCCGGAATTACTATTTAGCGATGAGCCGACCTCCGGCCTCGATCCGATCATGACTGCCGTGGTCGACCAGCTTACGCTGAAGTTGACTCAAGGCAGCCACATGACCGCAGTAGTCGTGTCACACGATATGACCAGCGCCTTTCGCATTGCCACACGGATGATTATGCTTGGCCACGGCTCGATTGTGGCGCAGGGCACGCCGGATGAAATTCGGAACAGTCCAAACCCGGAAGTGCAGCAATTTATCCATGGTCAACCTGATGGTCCGATTCCGTTGAACGTTTCACAGGAAGAACATAAAGATCATCAACACGTCCGGCCCCGGCCGTTCCTAGGCGCGCGGTTCCGTTTTCATCACAAGCATCCATGAAACGCAATCTCTCTGATTACTTCGTCGCCTTGTTTGTGATCGCCTGCAGTATCGTCCTGCTCGCCGCGCTCACTTTCGCGCTCTCGGGATATCGCCTTAAAAAACCGACACGCACCCTGCAAATCAACTATGAAGATGTGACCGGCATAAAAGTGAATTCCGAGGTGCGCTATGCCGGCGCGCCGGCCGGACGCGTGATCGCGATGCGTCATCTTACCGCGAAGGAGCGTGAAGCTAGCGCCAATAAGAAAGACGCCGTGCGGGTGACGGTCAGCCTGGACGAAGGAATTCCGCCTCTGCCTATGGACGTAACTGCGACGCTCAGCTCCGATACATTGCTGTCGCCTAAATTTGTGGCGCTTTCCGCCGGCACGCCCGGTGGTCAGACTTTAGCAAACAACGCAGCGATCGAAGGGCACCCCGCGTACGGGCTCGAACAAATCACGGCAGCAGCCGGCCCGCTATTCGAGAACGCGAACAAATTGCTCAATGATCTAAGCGTGACGGTGACCGGTTTAAAGAAAGATCTCGATCAATTCACGCCAAAGCTCGGGCCACTGGCTGATTCGCTTAAGCTGGACGTGGACAATCTACAAAACGTGGTCTCAAACCTTGATAATCTCACCAAAGGCGCGGACACAGTGCTGGGAACGGCGGATCATTTCATCACCACGACGGATAAGCAGCTTCAGGAACAATTAAAACAACTGCACGTGACGCTCTTGAACTTGAAGGTGGTTACGACATACGCCAAGGCGCTCGTCGAAACGCTCGCTGAGAAACCAAACCGCGTGATCTTTAGCGGCAAACCAGCCAAGCTCACGCCCGAATCAGAAATTCTGAAAAGCTCAAAGCCCGTACCTGCAAGAAAACCCTGACCCAACAGCAAGGGCGTGACATATTCTGCAAGGCGCAAGATTAAAAACCGCGGGATTGAATTCGGACTACTCTTTACTAATCACCCGCCGCCAAAGATCACGGTCACTTGATTAGAGCAGGTTTGCGTGCCTGCTTCGCACACCTGATACGTGAAGGTGGCCCTGCCCTTTTGGCCCGTGCTATCGGTATAGCTGCCGGGATTGCTTGGTACCGTGGCGATCACCACGCCGTTGCGATAAATGTCAACACTGGCCGAAGTCGCCCCGCTCCAGGAAAGATCCACCGTGTCAAACCCGTGAACTTTACGCCCCGACGCTGTCAGCGTGATTTGGCCCGGTGTGGGCGTAGCTGTCGCTGTGGCTGTAGGAGTTGGGCTCGGAGCTACAGTTGCCGTAGGCGTAGCTGTTGCGGTCGCGGTTGGTGTTGGTGTGGCAGTCGCTGTCGCCGTAGCAGTTGGCGTAGCCGTTGCCGTGGGCGTGGGCGTGGGCGAGCCGCCCGGAGAGGCTGGCTCCCTATCGTGGAAAGCATCTTGCTGGGATATGCCATTGATGGTTACGCGCCCATCCACCCATGCATGAAGGTGCTGGGTGAGCAACGAGGACGCGTAGTCGTAGTCGCCTACGTAGGTGGCTTGGATACCCGGGTCGGGTTGCAGCGGTAACGGGGTCACCACATCTGAGAACTGCATGTCAGCCAGCCAGGTGGCGCCGTTGTCGGTGGACTTACGCGCCCACATTCTGTAGCAGGGGGTGCTCGGGCTTGATGGCTGGCAACTGGCCGCCGTCCTCTCGCGTTCGTCGTACCAGACCGCGAGGAGGCTGCCATCCGAGCCGACCGACAGGTTAGGCTGCCATTGCGCTTTGGTGGCATCGGTGTTGCTGTTGAGCATGAAGGGGGCGCCGAAACTTACGCCACCGTTGGTCGAGCGAATGTAGAAGACGTCGCCGGCGTCGCCGTTGGCGGTGTTTCGGGCGGCGTAAACGTAGTGAACTACGCCATTGAGAGCAGCAGGCTCACCCCAGCCCATATGTCGCCAGTAAGCGGGGTTGTTGTACATGGTGGCGAAATAGCCCGAAGCGCCACGGCCGGGACCGTTGAAAGTGGGCCCGCTGTAGGTGTTTGTCCAAGTGTTGCCGCCGTCGGTTGACCTGAAGATGAGGTTCGAGCGAGTAGTGAGGCCACCGCCCCCTTCGTTCATGCCGGCGACGTATACGGCGCCCGTAGCGAGGTCGCCAGTGATCTGCACGTCGCGAATAAAAGGCGTGCCGGTGGTGATCTGCCGCGCGTTGGTCCAAGTAAGACCGTTGTCAGTCGTGTAGCGGACAAACAGGGCGCCTCCCCCAACATTGAAGTCGTTCCAAGACGTGTACATCCGCCCATAAAAAGGAGAGGACGGATTGTTGTCTGCCCAGCCAGATTCCCGGTCGTCGTTGTTGTTGGTGTGAATGCAATAATGGGTCCAGCTATTCGCGTTCGATGGGGCCGTGGACTTATATCCACCGAGGCCCTGACCGCCGCAGCCGCCGTCGAGCCAGATGGTAAACCAAGTAGCGGTTGGGCGGTTGTACAGAATAACAGGATCGCCCACCGTATTGGAGAACGGGCTTTGGCCGGTACCGTTGGCGAGGCGAACAAAGGTGTTGCCCCCATCAGTCGAGACCGATGCGCCGGAGATGTTGATAGGGCTGGCGTTGCGGCCTCGCGAGTCGTTATAGGCAACCACGATCTGGTTAGGGTTATCTGGATTGCCGGCAGTGAATGTTTCCGATTGAGTAATGTTGGGATAAATCTCGGCGCCGGTGACCAGGTCCACATCCGTGGTTCCGTACGCCAGGGGGGACAACAGTCTCTGGATAGCATAGAAAAACTTGCCGAGAGGGGAAGCTGAACCTCCCGGTGCCTCGCCGCAGAAAATCATGATGGCTCCCGCCCGAAGGTTCTCTTGCTTATCGATGCCCAACTCGTGAATCTTGGAACAATCGAACCCGGCAGGGACGAGGGGGTCGATGGAGTTGGTTGTAGTGTAATTCTGCTGCGCTTGTGCCGAGAACGTGCCAAAGCCCAGTAGCGCCAGAAAGACGCCGGCTAGCAAAACAAACATACCGATTAAAACACGCAGATTAAAGAATGCCGACTCGGAAGTAGATTTCTTTTTCATAGGGATGTGAAGGGTTAAGACGGGACTCGCATTCCCCCTTAGGACAAACGTCTTAAGGGAAAACGAATAAAACTGTCAAGACTTTTCTCAAGATTAAAGCCAAGCCTTGAGGCACATCACATTAGGTCCGGCTGGCTTTATAGCGCCGCATCAATTTGAAAAAACGAAACGCGTCGCGCACGGGATGGATGTTGCTCACCTGATCGGAGTAAACAGTCGTAATCGGGACTGGTTCGATCCGGTAGCGTTTGCGGCTGGCGATAATGAGCACTTCTGTGTCGTAATCGAATCGGTCTCCCCCGCCAAGCAGCTCAGGAATCAATTGTTGGTGCAACATGCGAAAACCGCACTGCGTGTCTGGAATTCTTTGTCCGCAAAGGTGGCTAATCCGCCTGCTCATATAACGATTCACGACGCGGCGGATGAATGGCATTGCGCTCGCATTATCCATGCGATTGCCGACGAAAAGCATGGGCTGTGTCGCGTAGGCTGCCGCTGACAAAAACCGCTCGATCTCCTCGGGAAGATGCTGCCCGTCGGAATCAAGAAGGATCAGCCATGTGACTTCTCGAGCCAGGCAGTGCCGTAATCCGGTCTTGATGGCTTCGCCTTTGCCACGGTTTTGACTGTGAACAATGACTTCAGCGCCGGCTTCGCGCGCGCGTTGTGCGGTCTCGTCGTTTGACCCGTCATCAATCACAAGCACGTGATCGAGTTGCTGTGCGGTTCGACGAACGATGTCCCCAATATGTTTTTCGTCGTGATACGCCGGAATCACTGCAACGGTTTGAGAACGAATCTGAGCAAGCCGTTCCTGGGCCGCGTCCGTCATCGGCGCACTACTGGGTGAAAATCCGCCGCGTGGTACGAGCTGCGAACCAGCGGACCTGAAGCGACGTAGAGAAAACCCTTTGTGCGCGCGATATCGCCGTAATAATTGAACTGCTCGGGCGTGATGTATTCAACGACGGGCAAGTGTTTCGGACTTGGGCGGAGATACTGGCCCATGGTCAGCACTTCGCAGCCGAGCTCGCGCAAATCGTCCATCGTCTGAAAAAGTTCAGTCTCTTTTTCGCCGAGGCCGAGCATGACGCCGCTCTTCGTCACAACGCTGGGCGAAAGTTCTTTCGCCCGGCGCAAGACTCGCAAGGACGTCCCATACTTTGCGCGTGAGCGCACCAGCGGCGTGAGGCGTTCCACCGTTTCCATGTTGTGATTATAAATGTCAGGGCGGGCATCGAGCACGATCTGGATGCACCAATCCTGCGCGTGGAAATCGGGAACCAGTACTTCGACAACGATTGAAGAATCCATTTCCCGAATCGCTGTGATTGTGCAGGCAAAATGATTGGCGCCGCCGTCTTTGAGATCATCGCGCGCGACGGCAGTAATCACCACATGCTTTAACTTCATCCGGCGCACCGCCTCAGCCACGCGCTGCGGTTCGTCTTCCTCAATCGCGAAAGGCTTGGCCGTTGTGACCGCACAAAATCCGCACGCACGCGTGCAACGATCGCCTGCGATCATGAAAGTGGCCGTGCCCTGGCTCCAGCATTCCCAGCGATTTGGGCATTGGGCGCTCTCGCAAACCGTGTGCAAGTGTAAATCGGAGATGAGCGCTTTCGTTGAAAAGAAAACTGGATTCGACGGCACCCGCACCTTGATCCACGGCGGCTTATGCGCCTGGTGCAACGCCGGATCAATTTTCGCACAAGACATCCAACAAAGTTACAACGTTCAAAAAGTTACAAAAGTTAAATCGAGCGACGCGACCGCGCTCAATGTTGCTGCAACTGTGTCATCCCGAACGGAGTGAGGGACCTCACATCCGCAGTGCAACATACACGAACATTTGCGTAACTGTGTTCGACACTGTGAGGTCCCTCGCCGTCTTCGCGACTCGGCATGACCACGCGCTACAGTTTCGTGCGCCCCGAGAGCGCAGCTGAAAGCGTTAGTTCGTCAGCCGATTCGAGGCCGCCGCCAGCTGGAATGCCACGGGCAATCCGCGTGAGCGTGACCGGTTTGCTCTTCAAAAGATCGACAATGTAGTTCGTAGTGGATTCGCCTTCCACATCGGCAGGCAGCGCGAAAATGATTTCAGAAATTTTTTCGTGATCGACCCGTTCCAATAGTTCTTTGATACGCAAATCTTCAGGGCCGACGTGATCGAGCGGCGAAATTTTGCCTCCGAGTGAATGGTAACGACCACGGAAGGCACCGGTCTTGTCCAGAGGAAGAATGTCAGTTGGTTGTTCTACGACGCAGAGTAACTCCATTAAGCGCGAGGAGTCCGCGCATATTTCGCAGATTTCACCGGCAGCAAAGAATCCGCACAGACTGCAGGGCCGAATCGACTGGCGCGTGTCTGTGACAGCCCGCGCAATTTGCTCCGGTTGATCGTTGCGCACCTGCACCATCCAGAGCGCAATTCGCTCCGCGGAACGAGGGCCGACTCCCGGCATTTGCCGCAGTTGTGCAATCAAATTGCGGATTGCCGCTGGATATTCCGTCCTTCTCAAAACGCGGTCAGATTTACTCCACGGGCGATTCCGTCAATTGAAGAAGAAGCGGCTCCAGCCTCCGCAAATAAAATTGCAATGGCGGATCCTCTTCCTCGTCGGAGCCCCGCGCCTTCTGAAATTCGTTGTAGGCTTCCGCCCAGCGCTTCTCTCGATAAAGAACCACGCCGCTCCAGAAAGAGTCCCGGCGCGCGATGTGTTCCGGTTTGGCATCGGCAGTAAGCCAAAGCGGCTCGTAGATTTCAAGCCGATCATGCGAATTCAGTCCGCTCACAAAATCAATCGGGCGCGCGACAACCATGTCACTCACCCGATCAAACGTAGGCGTGTCCATCAGGGCGTTTGATCCGTAGAAATGATTGAGGGCGCAGAATCTGCGCGCCAGTTCAATGGGTTCACCCCTCGCCAGCAGCAGAGGGCGCTGGCTGTCCTTCAGCGCACCGGCAATTATCGCACCAGAGCTAACCCCGGCGCAGATGTCCGAATTGGCAAAAATGTCTTCGCTATCCGTCGGGCGCTCGCGAAAATTTTTCATCATATCCAGGACAACGCGGACTGCTTTCTGGGCGTGCTCAGTATCCGGAATTGGAAATCCAAAAAAGGCGACCACGCCTTCCCCGTCAGCGGCCTGGAGGTAAGCGCCTTCGTTCGTGAGATGCTCAGCGGTCTCGCGAATAAACTTTGCCGTCGCTTCAGCGAAGGCCGCAGGCTCAGAATCTTCCGCGAATGCAAGTTTGTTGCCGATATCGCAGACTACGACGCTTACTTCGTATGTTTTCGGCTGAGGATCAAACGGAGTTCTCCCGTCATTAAGGCGGCGAAATTCTTTGTTCGACAGGCGATCGCCAAAGAACGTTCGCACCAGATGCGAGCGGTCCCTCCGCAAAAAAGCCGACCAGCCTTCCGCAATGGCCAGTGCGAATGCCAGTGCAAGAACGGACGGAATCGGCTGGAAAAATATCCGGTAAAGCGAGCAGACCCAGGACAGGCCAAATAGCTCCACGAAAAACAAACCAAGCAACAGACGGCTTCGCCAGTGTGGAACGTTGCTCAGACTGAGCCAGGAGACACCAAGAGCAATCAGCAGGACAAAAACGTATTGCCATTTTTCACCGACGATTCGCGTCGCGGCCGCATAGTCGGAGACAAGCTGTGAACCGAGAGCCTCAAAACCCGCTATGGTCTTGCTGGCGTGCAGCGCGCCGACGCCCAGAGCCACGGCGACTCCGATTATGAGCGTTGTGATCAGCAATCGCTTCATCGACAATCAAGCTTTTTGTGCGATTGCAGCCGGGTAATAGGATTGCACCACAAGTTCGCTCAAGAACTTGTCTGGAGCGTCGATTGCACCGGTATTGAGAACAAATTTCGTTTGGCCCGTGTTCTTTTTGATCAGGTTCAATCCGAATTGGTAATCCTTAAATAAATGAAAGCAGAGATCACTCATGTTCATCCGCTCAGCTTGCGCGCGCTCGACCAGGCGCCGAATTGCCGCTTCATCAAAAACAATTTCCAATCCGTGCTCGTTGCTGAATTTCTCGGCGAATTGACGGGCACCGGCTTCGAGCATTTGCTTCTCCAGTTTGTGTCCCTCAACCTTTAAGCGATCAAGCACGTGCTGCGGCTCGCGCACCAGCGCCGCGGTCACGCGCAACTGGCTCAGGCCCGATCCAGCCAGATAATATTTGTAGTCGCGGAACAGCTTCTCAAACACCGTGAGTAATCCACGCGCGCCGGTTTTTTCTTTTGCGGCGGCCTCGGCCAGCAGTCGCAGCGCTTCGTCCTCGAAACTGATCTCGATCCCATAAGCGCGAAACGCTCGCTCGTATTGCCGGAGCAAACTGCCCTCGGAATACTTCATGATGTTGAAAAGATCGTCTGCGTCGAGGTCCTCACAAACCACTCGCACAGGCAACCGGCCGATGAATTCCGGCTCGAACCCGTACTCAATAAAATCCTGAGTGGTTACGTGCTGGAAGAGCTCATTGTCCATCACCTGAACCGGCTCGGCCCGAAATCCTATCTGTGCCTGCCGAACGCGTCGCGCCACCTGTTCTTTCAACTTCTCAAACGCACCGCTCACCACGAAGAGAATGTGCCGCGTGTTGATCGTCTCGCGTTTTGCCTTGCCGCGCCTTTGAAATTCGAATGCAGCCTGTAATTGCGCCTGAAGATCGTTCATGCTGCGGACGGGCACTTCCGTTTCCTCCATCAATTTCAAGAGTGTGGTCTGCACTCCGCGCCCGCTCACGTCCCGCCCAATCAAATTTCCGGCTGCAGCGATCTTATCGATCTCATCGATGTAAATGATTCCGAATTGCGCCAGGTTCACGTCGCCGTCGGCTTTGTGGACCAGCTCGCGCACTAAATCTTCCACATCACCGCCGACATAGCCAGTCTCGCTGAACTTCGTCGCGTCCGCCTTTACAAACGGCACCTGGATCAGGTCGGCGATGTGTTTGATCAAATACGTTTTGCCGACCCCGGTCGGCCCGACCAAGATCACATTTTGCTTGATGTATTCGATCTCCTGCGCCCGCCTGGCGTCTTCTTTCTCAAGCCGGCGCAGGTAATTGGCGTGGTTGTAATGGTCGCAAACGGCAATCGCGAGGACCTTTTTCGCTTCATCTTGCTTGATCACGAAGCGATCAAGGTGCGCTTTGATGTCGCGAGGCAGGAGATTGAACTCGAATTCATTATGGTCGACTTTGTCAGGTTTTTCATCCTCTTCTGCTGTCGCCGGCTCCGGCTCGGCAAAGGTCGCAACCGAAACCCGATCGCCGAAGTTCTGTTTCATGAACTCCGTGATCTTGGCCTTCAGCTCTTCCGGTGAAGGAAACGGTGGTGGTGACGGGTCTTGTGCCATGTGCAGAAAAGATCGTGCGAAAGAGGCTCCCTGGCAACGTTCGTCTAAAATCTGACTCTCAGGCGCGAGATTTGTTCATCCCCGCTCTGCTTCCTATTCTGGCTCTTACTCTTGCTCATGCTCTTGCTCTGATCTACTTCGGAAACATTGAAAGATTCGAAGCCGATCGAGTTTATCGTCACAGAAAATGACGCGAAGCTGCGCCTTGATCAGTTTCTGGCGAAGCGACTTCCGGAATATTCCCGGTCACGCATTCAGCAATTGATCCGCAGCGGATTCGTTCGGCTCAACGAGCAAACCACCCGGCCGCGGCACATTGTCCGGCGCGGTGACAAAATTGATCTGATTGAGCCGCCGGTGGAGAAGATCGAGACGCGACCGGAGCCGATTCCACTTGATGTTCTCTTCGAAGATGATGATCTCATCGTTATCAACAAACCCGCCGGCCTTACCGTTCACCCCGGCGCAGGTCAGCGCGAACATACTTTGGTCAACGCGTTGCTTAGCCACTGCGCCACGTTGTCCGGGATCGGTGGAAAAGAACGGCCGGGCATCGTTCACCGTCTCGACAAAGAAACAAGCGGCTGTCTTGTGGTGGCTAAGAATGACGTCGCACATCGCGAACTCTCCAAACAGTTCGCCACGCGCACAGTGGAAAAGATTTATCTCGCACTCGTCGCCGGAAAATTGCGCAAAGCGGCTGGCGTAATCGAAGAGAAAATCGGACGACATCCGGTGCACCGACAACGAATGAGGGTGACTTCCCTCCATGGACGCACAGCCAAAACCGAGTATCGCGTGATTCGCTCGAGCGATGAGGCAAGTTTGATTGAATGCCGGCTACACAGCGGACGCACTCATCAAATTCGCGTGCACCTTCATCATCTCGGCCACGCAATTCTCGGCGACAAAGTCTATGCGCCGCGTTTTGCGAAAAATTTCCCTCGCCAAATGTTGCACGCATGGAAGCTGGGCTTCCGTCATCCCCGCAGCGGCGAATGGAAAAATTTTGAAGCGCCATTGCCGAATGATTTCGCGACCGCTATAAAACTGACAATCGAATCTCAACAAGTATGAAACAGCGAAAACTTGGGCGGGGCGGACCGATTGTCTCCGCCATAGGCCTTGGTTGCATGGGAATGTCAGATTTTTATGGTGGACGCGACGATCAGGAATCAATCGCCACAATCCATCGTGCGCTCGAACTCGGCGTCACATTTCTCGATACCGCAGACATGTATGGTCCGCACACGAATGAACAGTTAGTCGGGCGGGCACTCCGAGGCCATCGTGAGCAGGTTATTATTGCAACGAAATTTGGGATCGTGCGCGATCCGGAAAGGCCGGATTACCGCGGTATCAGCGGCAAACCAGATTACGTCCGCAAAGCCTGTGATGGAAGTCTGCGCAGGCTCGGTGTGGACGTGATCGATCTCTACTATCAGCATCGGGTCGATCCAGAAACGCCGATTGAAGAAACAGTCGGCGCGATGGCAGATCTGGTACGCAAGGGCAAGGTGCGCTTTCTCGGGCTCTCGGAGGCAGGCGCCGAGACGATTCGGCGTGCGCACGCCGTTCACCCAATGACGGCCTTGCAATCAGAATACTCGCTGTGGACGCGCGATCCCGAGAAGGAAGTTCTCGGTGTATGCCGCGAGCTTGGCATCGGCTTCGTACCTTACAGCCCGCTCGGTCGCGGCTTTTTGACCGGTCAAATCAAAAAGCGTGAGCATTTGCCGGAACATGATTACCGGCACACGACACCACGATTCCAAGGCGAAAATTTCCAACGAAACCTTGATCTGGTTAAGCGCGTCGAAGAAATCGCGCGCGAGAAGAAATGCACGGCGGCTCAACTGGCACTGGCTTGGGCGCTCTCGCAAGGCGACGACATCGTGCCGATTCCCGGCACAAAACGACGAAAATACCTCCAGGAAAACATCGGCGCGCTCGATGTGACCCTCACCAGCGAAGACTTCGCGCGCATCGACGAGGTCGCCCCGCATGAAGCCGTCGTCGGCGCGCGCTATCCCGATTGGGCGATGCAGATGGTGGATCGCTGAACGGCAAAGCCCGAAGCGAAACGCGCAAAGCCGATTCCTTCGCCGTTAGCGCTTAACTCCTTGTTGCTCCCGCTTTGGCACCATTGCGCTGGCAAGCATCGTCTGGACGATTTCGCCGCGCTGGTTGGTAGTCACATTACGCAGGCGAATAATCCCGAAGCCAGGCCGAGAACGCGACGGCCGCAGATCGACAATCTCCGTTTCTACAGTGAGCACGTCCCCCGGTCGCACCACATTGGGCCAGCGCAGTTCGTCCACGCCGAGACCGATCGCGCCTTCGGCGAAATTCAAAGTTTGCACAAACAACCGCATGGTCATCGCCGCGGTGTGCCAGCCGCTCGCAACCAGACCTTTGAAAATTGTTCGCTCAGCTTTTTTGCGGCTGAGATGAAACATCTGCGGATCAAACTTGTGGGCGAACTCGATGAGCTGTTTCTCCGTCACGCCAAGCGGCTCAGATTTGAAGCGATCGCCCACTTTCAAGTCGTCGAAGTAATGCTCTTTCATTGCGGCTAAGGTGTAACCACATTCATGCGTCATCGCTAAGGATTGGGCAATCCGTAAAATTCGGCGCGCTATGGAAAGCCAGTCTGTTTCCAGCAGTTTCGCCAGGGCGGATTCGTGATTACTTGGTTCTATCGATCATGAAACCACGAGCGAAACGGCACGCACGGGTCGCGCCCGCGAAATTTACTCTCTGGCAGCAGACGGCGCTCATTGCAGCAATCATCGTCGCCGTTGCGATGGTTTACCTGCCGGTCCTACGCGGGGATTTTGTGTGGGACGATTTTCTTCTGATAACCGGCAACCCGTTGCTGCAAAACTTTTCAGGCCTAGTGGAAATCTGGTCAGGCGGCAGAACGGCAGATTATTTCCCGCTTACCAACACGATATTTTGGATCGAGCATCACCTTTTCGGCGCGAACGCGACCGGCTATCACGCCGTTAATATCCTTCTGCAAATTGCAAACGCGTTGCTCGTCTGGCGATT
>Ga0209376_1003991_pt1 | contig 13015 bp, 6 predicted proteins | sample GraSoiAngelo_134_FD_185891 | JGI IMG/M metagenome (GOLD analysis project Ga0209376, IMG submission 185891) | Grasslands soil microbial communities from the Angelo Coastal Reserve, California, USA - 14_0929_05_30cm (SPAdes) (version 2) | ecosystem: Environmental > Terrestrial > Soil > Grasslands ... | reverse complement strand
TGGCTACGCCGCTGTACCCGAACTCTAATCTCACGATTGAATATGCGGTACGACAGCTTAGCGGGATATTCGCACCCATCGTGGGAATCGTCTTTGTTCTGACTCTACTTGCGTCAGGTCTCACGTCATCGACACTTGGAACAATCGCAGGGCAGGTAATAATGGAGGGACTGATTGGGAAGCACTGGAACATTTGGGCAAGAAGAATAGTGACGAGGGGTGTGAACGTGTTCCCGACCACGATAGCGATACTCGTCGGGCTTGATCCGCTTATCTTGCTGGTTTATAGTCAGGTGATCCTGAGCCTCATGATTCCCCTCCCGATGATCCCGCTTGTCTACTTCACATCAAAGAAGAGGTTCATGGGGGATTTTGTCAACAGAAGGAGAACAATTATTGTCGCCGTAGTGACTGTCGCGCTGATAATGGCATTCAACGCATACTTGCTGCTAACCAGCCTGTAAAACTGTGAATACGTTCGCACTTGCCGCCAAGATGATGCGGGGGGTGGGATTTGAACCCACGAAGCACTCGGCTGAGCAATCCCTACAGCCTTCTTGATTCAAATTACCTTTTTTCCTATGACATGTTGTTCACCTAGAAATATTGGTCTTGCCAACATCCTATGGCAACGTTGTTGACTGGTCATTTCTTACAGTCTTGCTACTTAGCTTGAAGGTTGAGAGATCGTATGTTTCAAGCCCCGCTATAGTCGCAAACACGGTTTCGATTTTCGTTTCGACGGTTCATCATTGGGACTCGGTTCCGGTATGTGTCCAAGATGTGCTGTGAGAGGCACTGTTTCTTCGGATTCGTAGTAACTCCGCTATCTTGCGAATGCATCGCGTGGGGTGGGCTACTATCGAATTACGTTCCTACTATTCAACACGTTCTTTTTTGTGACTCTTTTCGTGCTCATTCTCGGTTTCTAAGAAAACCGCATTAGCGAAACCTCGCTCTGGTAATGTATGGGGTTGTTAAGAGGAGAAGTTTCGGAGAAGGTCTACCCAAGATACCGCAATCTTCGATTTCGCGAGTTCCATGCTAGCAATGTTAACGAAGAAGACTAGTCTGCTCGTAATCTTGCACTCTGGACAGGGAATTCAACCACCGTCTCGAACATCCGGTCTATCTCTGGAATACTAGCTCAATGGAAAAAGTAGATCTTTACGTCCAGCACTATTCAATGGTAGACGCATTCTGGGTTGACTGATGTGAGTGTCTTCTTAATAGCTTAACAGTTTTATCACAATACCTTTTGTACGCAAAAAGGTTGGTTCCTCTTTTATCAAATCCTCTCGAGGAAAATTGTCTATGACTCGACGATCCCGCGAGGAAATACTTGTCCAGATTCTGAAGTCCTGTGCCTCAGATAGCTTAGGCATTACCAGGCTAATGTCCTACCAGAATCTGTCCTACAGCTTGCTCAGAGCATATCTTGTAGGTTTGCTATCGAAGGACTTGGTCAAGCTGGACAGGACCGACGAGAGGACTCTAGTCAGCACAACGGATCGCGGCCTAGCTGTTCTCAAGTGCTATCGAAACGGAGTAGCACTCCTCAATGGCCATGCAGCAGTCTGTCCACTGCTACAAGCATCTGGCAAAGCGTAGACAGTTACCTGAGTTGGCTAGCCGTGCCTCCGGCTTAGAGTCGATAGAACATTATGATAGAACATTATGATAGAACATTATGATAGAACATTGTTTAACAAGTGTTAAATGAAAAACGGCCACGATTACACGTTCGCTTCCTTTGACACTTTCTCCTCTATTGAAACGTTTTATTAGACTATTCATTTTTCTTGTTTTAATCCTAGTTGCGTTCTTTCCGGCGATACCCGCAACCGTTGTGAACCAATCTTCGAACTCCTCCCAATCTCTCAGAGACCAAATCTTGACAAAGGAGTCTCAACTTGACAGAGTAAAAGCTCAAGCCCTGGCGACTAGTTCAAAGGGATTCCAGTCCCTGACTCAAGGATTTAGGTTCAGTTTCAACTCCATCTTCAACACTTGGTCATACTCGTACGCTTCTGACGGAACCCTTCTCCTGAACTGGAATGACGTAGATGTAGTCTACTCGCTCCCCAACGCGAACGGTACTGCCACGAACATCGTTGTTTCCGAAGACCCTACGCTTAGGAGTGTGTTGAATGTAACCATCCAGCGCAACATGCCGCGACTGACTTCAGCCGCCACAACGGCGACGACAAACGCCACCAACACCCCCCAATCGCTTAGTGCACTTCCTCAGCTCATTTCAACGACGCAACCCGTCACAGGCGCGATTCCTCAATCAACAACTACCATTTGCGCGTCGGCAACTTCCAGCTGCGCCCCGCCCAAATCTTCGGTTGCGACTCCAGCCCTCATAGTCCAATCTTCTCCGACCACTCCAGACTTCAGCATGTCTGCGACTGTAACTCAGATGAGCTTCGCCGCCGGCGGATCAAGCACGTCCACAATCACCCTCGGCAGTCTGAACGGATTTATCGGAAGCACAGCCCTCGTCGCAACGATCAATCCGAACACCGGCAACGTACCAGCTACTCCCCTCAATGTGTCGAGCATCACCTTACTATCAGGCGCATCGGGAAAGGCGCTCCTTCAAGTTCTCACGACCAGCGCAACCATTGCCCAAGGCTACACTATCACCGTCACAGCAACAAGCGGCACACTTGTACATACCATCTCGATCAGTCTAACACTCAACCCTGACATCCAAATCTCAGCAAGCGCACCATCACCACTAAGCTTCGTCGCCTCCGGATCCTCAACATCAACGATCAGCCTCACAAGCCTAGGCCTAACTGGTACTGTATCCCTAACTGGCTCAGTCTCACCGTCCCCCGCCAACGCTCCCACCCTATCGTTCAACCCAAGCAGTTTTTCGGTGCAACCCGGATTCCAATACTCCTCAACGCTCACCATTTCGACATCGGCGTCGACGCCCTCAAACTCGTACACCGTCACAATCACCGCCTCCGCCGGCGGTCTCAGTCGCACGACAACTGTCGGAGTCAGCGTTCTTGCGGACTTCCAAATCTCCAACGGCGGCGCACTCTATCTTGGAAATGGTAACTCCGGTAGTTCCAGTATCAACCTCTACAGCCTGGGTCTGACCGGCAGCGTCTCATTATCGGCAAATTCACCCAGCGGTATCACAACCTCATTCGGAACTAACCCCGTTTCACTGAATCCAGGTTCCTCAGGCTCCTCATCAGCCACCGTATCTGTACCCTCATCGGTCGGCAGCGGCAGTTACGCCATCACGATTACCGGAACCAGCGGATCGATATCCCACACCACAACACTTTCTGTGAATGTTTGCGACCGGCTCTCGGCCAACTCGGGGAGCAGTGCAGGCTATATTTTCAGTTTGAATTGTTCATATGACGGTCTCAACCTTGACGCGAAGGCCTCATGGAACGTCCCGTCCGTCAGTGAGCCGTCGGGCTACTATTGTTACAATCAGAACTGCGACATATCCATCTCAGCCGCTCTTACGGATGGAACCGGAAGCAACGGCGTATTTGCCGGCTCACTCTCCGTTCAATCATGTGGTCTTGCCGGCTGCTCGTCTCCTGCCTACCACGGCTTCTACAACTACCTGCCTAGCAACCTTGTCCAGTGCAGCATGTCCGTGGGTTCAGGAGACACGCTTAGCGGCGAAGTCTACAACAATTACTTCAATCCGTCAACACCTTCGACCCAGTACTTTGCATGGATAAACGATAGCACGAAAGGCACGTCCTGCAGTGCCTCGGGAAACTCCAATTTCAGACCCACCATTGCTCAGTTCATCGCAGACAGAGTGGGGACGAAACTCCCCAAGTTCAGCCAAGTCACAGTCTCCTCCTGCGTGATGGCATTTGCGTTATCGACCCAGTGTCAAACCGTGTACAACTCTGGCTATTCCAAAGTCTTCACAATGGTAAACGGGGGATACACAGAGGCAACGGTTGGTGCGGTTAGTTCCAACTCCTTCACCATCACTTGGAACACTAGTCAGGGGCTGTGAAAATGAACCGCAAACCTTTCCTGGCGATTATTGCAATTCTGCTGATGACCCTAAGCGTATACTTCTCAGCAGGAGCCCAAGCCCAAACTGCCTCACAAGAAAGCCTGACCATCTATCACATGGGCCCAGACGGTACGATCCTCTTAGCAGAGACCAATGCATTCGGGGATGGGGAGATAATCTGGCTCGGCGTGCCAAAAGGAGCTTCTTCCCCCTACTGGCTTGCAGTAAAAGATCAGGACGGGAACATAGTAGCAGAGACCCGAGGCGGAACACTTCCCTCAAACAACCTAATTCCACTCAGTCTGGTACCGGGGTCTTTCGCACCAAACCAGCGCTACCAAGTTACGCTGGGCGTTTCACAGAACACTCTACCAGGAATGGCCTATATTCAGAACTATGCAGCAACATTGGTGATCGTTCCAGGTTTCGCCCGACTCTGGTCCGAGAACTTTTCTCGAAGCAACAACCAGGTGACCGCCTCAGTGAAACTATCAGACGAACACGGCAATTCAAGAACAGGGGTTCGCCTAGGACTGTTTCTAACCCAGGGAGCCATCTCTCTACCCATAACGAATGAGAAGACAGACTCTCAAGGTAGAGCCACCTTCACTTCTGGAGAAGCCCTTGCCGCGGGAAAATACCAATATGAGGCCAGAGTGCTCGACAACGGAGTTTTCGCAAACCCGCTTCAACTCCCGCAATTCACAGTAGGAACACGGCCCACTATTCTCTTCACTTGGTCCTCGGGCGGAAATATTGCAGCGGCACTCCTAGACTCGAGCAGTTTATCCCCAGTCCCGGGACGTCTTCTCGTCCTGCAACACGAACTCAACGACGGGAATTACACGATTGACTCCACTGCATACACTGACGATCAAGGTCGAACGACGTTCCCGACATGGGCCAATCCTTGGCGAGTCTCATTTAACGGAGACTCGTTCTATTCGGCTTCATCCGCTCAAACCTTCTCGGGGCCGCCTCGGGTTCAGCCGACCGTGACAGAGACTGGTACATCTAGATCCGCGTTCTCGGGTACGACCTTCGCGAACGGTCACATTACGGTAAGAGCGAGTTCCGTTGGAATAACAATCTATGATTCTCAAGGTGTCACCATTCTCGGTCACATGAGCTGGGAAGTCCAAGCCTTGGAACAGGACAATTGGCATTCCATGGCATGGGACGGTCCACTGTCGATGAGTGTCAATGATGTAGCCGGCCAGCATCGAGTATCACTCCAGGGAACGGTGGGCAATGGTTCACTTGCTGTCTCCATGTTTCTTCTTGGAAAACCGCAGGACGCACCGTACACACCTCTCCGCATGCCAGTACAGTTAACGGAGCTTCGCGGCTCGCATTCTTATCGTCTCATCTGGCATCTCGATACTAGTTCACCTGATTCGGTACAATTCGAGCAGCGAATCGGAGGCCAAAGAATGAAGATTGCAGGGCCCGTGACGGCCGGGTCAGCTCTTGACCAGTCGCCTTCCGGCGAAAACTCGCTAGTCGCGTTCGGACTGGATGGGAAGACGATTCTCATTGGACTGAACTGGGACAGCGCGCTGAGTTACTACGAAGGAGCCCATGTATTCTCCACATCATCAGGGACGAGCACGAGCGTGCAGTTCGGAACATTCGCACTAGCAAGCGGTCAGACTGTCATAGTACCGGCATGTCCATGCCCGGACGGCGGCGGTGGCGGGGGCGGTACGGTAAACACCACGACCACACTGTATCTTCCAAGTTCATTCTACGCGACAATAACTACCATCCTGAAGGCCCAAGCCAAGGACCAATACGGTAACCCAGTCTACACCGGCACCGTGAACTTCTACAAAGACGGCACTCTCATCGGAGGCGCTTACACCAACAGCACCGGCTTCGCATCGCTCGCCTGGACCCCGAACACAACGGGTTCCCACGTAATCAACGCGACCTTCATCTACAACGGATACGACTTGACGAGCTCTGCAAAGCAGAGTATCACTGTAAACCAGACTCCGACGACGACGATGATTCTTAAGCCGCAGACAATAGCTTACTCTTGGGACTTATACAACTACTACAACGGATATGGGCGACCGATAGTAGTACCTGTAGAAATACTAGCCCTTGCGTTATCCAATAACAGCGGCCCCGGAAGCACTTACATCCCAACATACAACGGCAACTCTACAAGCCCGCCCCACATTTACGGGTACGGCTGGGCCGGGCTGAACCAAAGCGCCGTTGTCACCATCAATTTCAACGGCACTTCCCCCCAGTCCCAAGCGATGAATTGGACCCGTAACTTCTACATGCCCCCATGTCCAACACCCCCCTCTTGTTCGACAACGCCCCGAACCGGGCACATGTACTTCACAGCCTCTCTCGCTCCTCCAAGCACCCTCTACACATCCTCATCCACATCTCTCAGCATACCATACCAGATCTTGAACACCGCCACAACAGCGACAAACCAGCTCAGCCAAACCGCAACATCCCCTGCCCATGTCTACGTCAATGTCAACGCCACATACCCCTACATCAACGTCCAAATGCAAAATGTTCCTATAGCTCTCGAAGCCTACACGGCCTATCTAGCCTACTCTCTGGGAGGACCAACGTCGTCATCGGTTCAATGTCCCAAGAGTGGCTGCTTCAACTACTATTCTATTCCCGTTCTGAGTTCTAGCGCAGGGTCAGACTTTGCATACGCGTGTGCGTCGAGCGGATGCAGTACACCGGCAGCCAATGTTCAGCTGAATCTCTACAATAGCAAGGGACAACTCTGTATCTCCACCACTACAGACAACAGGGGCATCGCACATCTCAATCTCCAAGGCCCCAGCAACTGCAACTATCCGTACTACTACCTGGGGACCACATCGACCCAAGTCGTACTCTCCGAGTTGTTCGCGACAGAAGCGATCAGCAGCCCCAATCCCTTCTACACGAACTTTCAAGGATACAACTATGCCATCTACGCCCCGTATCGAACCGGCCGGTACCTGCTGCACATGCACGTATGGTACCAAAGCTCCTCCTTCACCGTGCTTTACCCCTCGACGAGTTATCCTGACGTTCAACAGGCAATTCTCTCCTGCTGTGACGTCTTTCTGACAGTAGAGAAGCATCCAGTCCAGGTGAACGTTGGAATAACTCCAGGAATAGCAACCGTCGTTGACAATGTGAACGCGACAATCGTTCTGACAGACCAGGCCCAAGGAAAAGGCATGCCAAAAGCATCTGTCAGCTACTTCTTGAAGAGAACAGATCCCAATCCTACAACACTAGCTTCGGGAACGCTCGGAACAGGTGCCAATGGCAACGTTACCCTATCTCTCGGGAAGCTCTCCAATGGAAACTATACCTTGACCGTCAGCTGGGCTGGAAACTCAACCTCAATCGCCGCTAGCTACCAAGCCAACTTCACGATCTGGAGGGCTAGAACCATCATTATCATCTCGCCCGGATGGATCCACGCGACGGCTGGAAACACATACCTGTTTACGACGACACTCATCGACAATGCTACAAAGACCGTTATTGCAGTGTCAGGATTGACTGAGCAAGTCTACGTCAACGGAGCATTGTATAGCAATACTCAGCTCTGCACAACTAGCGCATGCTCCGTAGTGAACTACTATCTCACAAACCCAGGCGGAAACGTGACTTTCCCTTGGCAGCCAAGCGGTGCAGGACAGTATTTCATTAATGCTACTTTCCCCCGGCAAAACTATTACCCGTCAACCTCGTTCCAAATCGAAGCCTCGGTAACGCTACGGCCCGTGCTGCTAGTAGCGATCAACTCGCCCTTCCAGCCCCACACTGGAGATACAGTGACGTGGACAATTCAAGCCTACGACATGCTCGACAATGCTTCTATTGTCGGCTTGCCGATCACACCCAACATCAACGGGAGCAGCTATGCCGCTGTGACCACTGACTCCACAGGCCACGCTACTTTTACAAACAAGTTCACCGTGCCTGGATTCTATGATGTCATCTTCAGTTCTGCCCAGAATGCTCTGAATGTCTACAATTCTGCGACGACCCAGAACTCGCTGAAGGTTTTCACCCTTACGACTTTGACGATATCCGGAGGTACTGTGTATCTGGGACAACAGAACAGTCTCTCAGTCTCCCTAAAGGACAATAGCGGAAATCCGCTGGGCGGCAGGACGGTTCAGATTAAGGTGAACGGAGTATCGTACACGACGGTCACCACAGGCAGTAATGGCCAAGCATCATTCAATTGGCAACCTATCAGCCTCGGCAACTATACGGTTGCTGCGTCGTATTCTCCGACTGGGCCGTCGGATGCGGGGTTCGAGCCATCCTCCGCTAGCGTCATAGTCAATGTAAAACCTCTGACAGTAGTCAACACGCAGAGCACAGGTTCTGGCACACAGTCTCTCACCTTGAACGTGGCTCAAGGCTCCGCGGCCACCGGCGGTGCCCTCTCATACTCATTCCAATTCTCGCCGAGTTCCGCAACGGTCACGTTGCAATTCAACGGAAGACAGAGCCAGGCCTCTGTGAACCTGTGGAACGAGTTCGGGTGGATCTGTGTTGCAAGAGTATTCGGGGCGTGCGTACTCAGCGTTCCATACTTGAAGATTCACGTGGACATGGGAGTGCCGAACGTTTTCGATCTTCACTTGGCTAGCTTTGTCCCATTCGGGCCCCCAAGCGTCGCCCAAGACGTCAACACTTCTCCGCAACCTGACATAATAAGCGAAGAGCTAGGCACCGCAGCCTCCCTCATCATACCCATTGTCGGAACTGCCATTATTATCGCTGGTGGAGGACCACTTGATCTCGGCGCAGTATGGGTCGGTGGATTAGTCAATGCGCTTGGCCTAGATGTCGCCCTTCTGGCGGCCGTCAACGCTTGGCTTCTTGGGACAATGTCAAGGGACGGTCTAAAGAGCTTCATTGAAGGACTGATAATACCCGTAATCGCTGGTGCAGCCTGCGCGGTCCTAGCTTGTGAAGTCGACCTGCCCGCTCTGCCACCGCCAATAGAAATCGATATAGCGGCTATCGGCGCCTGGGCCTTCTATTGGGTAGTAGGAGTAATCATTCCATGGGCGCTAGAAGGCTATCTCGCGGCATTTGCCATCGGCGTAGTGCTGCTCCTTGCGGGTCTTATCTATTCGGGCCTCTAGCCCTGAGCAAGGTCCGATGTTTCGAGGTCTCGGCTATGCGTCTGTAAGCGTACCCCCGCTGGTCGTCTTCATTTTAGAGGCGTTGGAGGCTACGATAAGGGTCACCGTCCCTATCTCACTTCTTGTTGCGATATACCCGCTCGGCATGTTGACTCTGGTAATATACTGCCTAGCCTTCAAACAGGGAATGTCGATTAACCATTACCTAGAGTTCGCAAAGGGAGCTCGAAGTGCAACATTCTTGATATTGTTTGGCTCAGGCATAGCCTCGTTCTTTCCAATCTTCTTTGGAGAGCCGTCGCTCGGTTCAAGTCTTCTCTTGATCAGTTTTGGGTCGATATGGCTGCCTAGCGCCTCCGCAGCCGGGCCCTTCGGTGCCTCGCTGATTGACGCCCGCGAGCAAAAGATTCCTGCCTTCAAAGGAACAACCCACACAGGAATCGCGTCGCTGTTCCTCGCATTCTTCTTGAAATACCGGGAGCCTCTCGATCCCAAGTGGCGTGATGCAATAGCGATCATAGGGCTTGGGACCCTCTTTGTCTTAGGGTGGGTCCTTCTCAGCATATCAGGAGGATTCCCCGCAACTCTTGTCGGTCTCAGCATGATAGTCTTGGTCCCGGTCAGTAGTTACAGGTTGTTCGCGACCGTAGTCAAACGTGACGATTACGCGAGAATTAGGGATATTCTGATTAGTCAGTCATCTACTAACTCTGGATAGATCTGATACCGTCACGGCGGTGCGAGAGACTCATCTAGAGCAATCAAGAGACGTAAACTATTGGTAGTGCTGGCCGGAATTTTCTACGCGAGCATAAGCTGGGTAGGCGTAGTCATCCTTTTCGTTGGGAACGCCTTAGTCATTTTCTCTGGCTACTTGCACTTTCGAGAAATCTGGACGAGTACGTGTGAACCGAAGTCGACTCTACAAGATGGGACCGTGCTTTCGAACTCCGGTGTTATCATCAGAAAGAACGACTCATAGGAGAGATCGCGTCGGTCTAACAAAGACGACAGCTTCCACTGCAGAAACAGCTCATGCTCCTGAGGCTACCATAGTAGGGGGCGGCCCCCTCGTCGTAGAGGTTTTTGACGGTTCTGAAAAGGAAGCACGGCTAGCCGCCAATCTCCCCCCGGGGCTACCAAAAGCTAGATCGAATATGGGTCTTGACAGTAAGAGTCTATTGGAGATAAGAGCACCCACGTGTGACCAAGTTGCCAATCGTTGACGAAGTGATTTCCCTGACTAGGCCCGGTCCTTTCGGCTTGCTCGATCTTTCGTAAGCCTTCTGCAACCTTCCTTCGCCTTTCCAAGGGGTTCGTCGTCTGTGCACGGTATCCCAATGGTCGCTACAGCTACTGCTAAAGAGATTGATTCAGTGAGATCTTGACCTCGAATGCTGGCAAGACAAATAGGATCTCAAAAAGGACTTTCTTATGCTTGCGATGTTTCTCCTGGAGGACGCGAGCCAATAAGAGAAAGTTCTTCTTGTATCCGAACATCAAGTGTCCATACTGCAACTGGAACACTACTGCTCCGGGAAGCCTGGGTGTCCATCTTGTTGACAAGCACGGTGACAAGGGGATAGGGTGTCCACAAGATTAGGACGGCTCAACGGGCTAGGCGACCGTTGAAGTAACGGCATAGAAGCGCCACGAAAACACAGCTAGCTCGTTGGTAGAACTCCGAGGATCAGACTTGCACCAGCCACATTGGTTTCTATGACGGACACGATAGGCCCCAGTAACCCTAGTTTTCTGATGTTATCCAATGTAAGACCCTCCTTCTGAGGGCTTCTTGGCTATTGAAGCATCTTTCACAGAGCCAGTGTCTACATCTAGCATGCCAGTAGATAGTATACTCCTTGAGGCAAGAATCACAGTATCACTCATTCTCGATCAGTCTCCTTCTGGGAAGAGCCTTGTTTTCCCAATTCTTCGTGAAGAGCAAATACTATCCCCAGAATTGCCAAAAACATGATGAATATGCCTCCGAGGATGATAAACAAACCTGTTCCAATTCGGGCAGTCTGGGCGTATGCCATTAGAGAAAGAAAAGCTCCAAACCAAATCAGAAGATAAATTACACGAGTTTTTGTACGATGAATACTCAATCCTTCAGCCTCCTTTTCCTAATCCCCAGGGCCAGAATAGCTACACACCTACAATCCCATTCCAGTCCTTGGAGATATAGGTAGAATGCCTCTTTCCCATTCCAGCAATTAGCTGGTCTACCTTTGTCTCAAAGGGAATGAAAGGTAGCTTGTCTACTCTATGGAATTTTGGAAGGCTGAATAGCTACCTTGACAGCTTCCGGATCGAATAGGTCAGTCTTCCTTGGCAGTCCTCTAAGGGGATTGTACCCTAGAGGTGATTGTACCCTAGAGGTGATTGTACTCTCTCTGTGTGTATCCTTCCTTCTTGAGGTAGAAGGCATGGTTCAGTATGGCTTGTTCTCTAGACTGGATAACATTCTGGATGCGGGGGGTGGGATTTGAACCCACGAACCCCTACGGGACAGGGTCCTGAGCCCTGCGCCTTTGACCTGGCTTGGCAACCCCCGCTTGGAGGAGCGGAGTGCGAAACTTCTCAGATAAAGCCGTGTGCTAGCGACGAATTCACAGGCCCCGGCTTTTCGCGGGTCGTTCAGGGTGCTATTTCTCTGGCTTTGCAGTCTCTGGGTCCGGAGGGACCATCTGGGGACCGGCCGGTTCTTCCTGGAATTCCTCTGTACTTTTCTATCTCTCGGAGTCTATTCTCCCAGTCTCGCATCTGTCTATCCTTCAGCAGCTGGTTGAGGATCTGTGAGGTGTTGTTGTAAAGCTGGGTCCAGCGCCCCCGCGTCTTCAAGTCCAGATTCTCATCGACTATGACCCTGCCGCACCTTGCCAGGTTCTGACGTAGCTCTCTGACCATCCTATCGCGCACCCTCTCCTCAAGCCCGTCACTCTGGTCCAGGCTCAGCCTACCACACCCTTCCGTCGCCGCTCGCCTGTCTCCGAGACCAATCCGTCAATCCTGGACCCGCCGTCGCGTAGAGCCAGCCTCCACAGCCTCAACAACCGCGACCCAGTCGCGCTCAGCAGCCTCTTCTGCCCCTGATCCAGCGTCCTCAACCGCGACCCCTCCTCCAGGTCGTCCAGGACCATGACAGTCAACCGGCGAATATTCGCCAGAAGCTCGCCATATGCGCCCTCTCGATTCTCCACAGCCAAATATTCCACCTTCCACCTGTCCCAGCGATCTCTCCGAGGCGTCCCCTCCGGTAGGCCCATCCATCTCCTAAGAAGAGAGGAAGCCCCGCCAGCATAGGGCCTGTCCCTATCGAAACCGCGACAGACTATACGTCAATCCCTCGAAATAAACTATGTCCAACCCACTGACATAAACAACAAAAGACGATATTAGCACAAACAGCGCCTACAACGTCCACAATCGCTCAAGAACGTCCCGACCAGACGGAAAAGTACGTTTTCCAATCCTGGAAAAGCATGCTTAACCCGCCCCCCCTGGGGCCTCAAAATCTCTCCCGAGAAAACGGCCCCTGCAATCCTTCCCCGTCTACGCCCCGAAAAACAGACGGTGTCCCTAAGAAAGGGGAAACGTGTCCCAGGCTCTCCAACCCATTCCTACTTTGTCCGTTCCAGCACTACTTCTATGGTGGAGACGTTCCGTGCGTCTTGGCCTTCACCGACAACCTCCGTGCCCAAGTTCACATGTTTTACAAGGCTGCCCTGGAAGAAGCGGTTATTCACCACCTCAGCCACATCAACAGCCGTGCTGATGGCTCTTCCACGAGCCTTTAGACTCAGCTTCTTGGCGCCCGTGTTAAAATGCATCATGACAG
>Ga0209376_1003987_pt1 | contig 13017 bp, 14 predicted proteins | sample GraSoiAngelo_134_FD_185891 | JGI IMG/M metagenome (GOLD analysis project Ga0209376, IMG submission 185891) | Grasslands soil microbial communities from the Angelo Coastal Reserve, California, USA - 14_0929_05_30cm (SPAdes) (version 2) | ecosystem: Environmental > Terrestrial > Soil > Grasslands ... | reverse complement strand
TATATGCTACCGATAGAGGTTTTGGATAGTCAGGATTATCCCAAACATAAATTTTATAAAAATAAACTCCTTTGGTAGATGGATGCCAAAGATACTACATAATTGTAAGATGGCTCAACCTTTTATGCTACATTTTGTAAACATCGTCAGATGAAATTTTCGCTAGTTGCAGATACACTTAGTTACATGGAAAACACTACCAAAAGACTTGAATTAACACAGCATCTAGTTGATTTGTTCAAGATTACGCCTCCTGAAATTATTTCAAAAGTGGTTTATCTTCTTCAAGGAAAGATAAGACCTGATCATGAAGGTATAGAAATGGGAATTGCCGAAAAAATTGTAATACGTGCATTATCAAAATCATCAGGGATCTCTATCACAAAAATTGAACATGAATACAAAAAAGCAGGAGATTTTGGGCAAGTTGCATCAAAGATACTAGAACAAAAAACACAAACTACATTCATAACTGAAGATATCACTGTTGAGCGAGTCTATGATACATTATTCAAGATAGCGGAGCTCAAAGGTGCCAGGTCCCAGGATATGAAAATGAAGTATGTTTCAAGCCTACTAAATGACGCAACGCCAATAGAGGCTGGATTTATTACAAAAATAATCACTTCAAACCTGAGACTGGGCATAGCAGATTATACCATTCTTGACGCTCTTTCCATTGCCTTCACTGGTTCTAAAGAAAATAGACCGATGTTAGAACATGCGTATAATGTTTGTAGCGATTTGGGAAGAGTGGCTTATTCCGTAGCCAAGGATGGTCTTTTATCATTAAAAAATTTTCAAGTATCTATTTTCAGTCCAATCCGTCCCATGCTTGCAGAGAGAGTCAAGAGCCCAGAAGAAGCACGAGAAAAGATGGGACCCCAATTTGCGGCAGAGTATAAGCTTGATGGTGAACGCGTCCAGGTACACATGCAAAGAGATAAGATCATACTATATTCAAGAAGTCTTGAGAACATTACAAACTACTATCCAGACATAGTTGAGAAGACTGGCAAATCACTTCACGCCCATGAAGTCATTTTGGAAGCTGAAGCTGTAGCAATAAATGAAGACACTGGAGAATTTCTTCCCTTCCAAGAGCTCATGCATAGAAGACGCAAATACAAGATTGCAAAAGCTGTCCAAGAGTATCCAATAACTATTAATTTTTTTGATGTGATGCTTCTTGATGGAAAAAGTTGTCTTGACATACCATATAAGGAACGCCGACGCTTACTAGAAAACATAGTAAAAGAAGATTCATTTGCAAAAATTATGCCAATGACATTAGTAAAAACGGATAGCGAAGTGGAGGACATTTTAGAAAATGCGATAAATACCGGTTGTGAAGGTTTGATGCTCAAACAACTTGATTCCCCCTATAGAGCTGGTGCCAGAGGAAGTAACTGGTTAAAACTCAAACGTGAGTATAGAAATGAGCTTGGTGACAGTTTAGATCTTGTAGTAATTGGAGCATTTTATGGACGTGGAAGACGAACTGGAAGGTACGGGGCATTACTTCTAGCTGCATACGATGAACAAACCGATACTTTTCCTAGCATTTGCAAGGTTGGAACTGGTTTTACCGACGAAAGTTTAGACCAGTTTTATCAAATTCTTTCAGATAAAATCACTATCAAAAAAGATCTTAGAATAGATAGCTGTCTTGAAGCAGATGTCTGGTTTGAACCTGAAGTAGTGATCGAGATCGTGGCATCCGAGATTACATTAAGTCCAATTCACAAAGTAGCAATGGATAAAATTAGAAAAGGTAGCGGCCTAGCATTACGTTTCCCAAAGTTTACTGGAAGAATTAGGTTTGAAAAAACATCTGAGAATGCAACAACAATAGATGAGATTATTACATTATACAATAACCAAAAGAAAGTGGCCCAAGATGAGGGACAATCTTGAATGAAATTATTCTCATTATTACAAATAGCTATTTACGTAAGGATTATTAGCTGCTGGTATCAACTAAAACGTCTGGATGTATAGCGGGGAACTTGAAGTACAGGCAAAGAGAAAGGCACTTGCCGTTTTGCAAGACGAGATAAACCGAATTCTTAATGCTGTAAGAGACCTTTCATCACTGCCTGCTTTGATTATCAAGGCAGACAAATCTGAGACAAAGCAGGTTCTCGAAAGAATAAAGAATACCGAAGATGAGGTAGAGGCTTTACGCAGAAAAATAACTCGCGAGATTGCGGATGTTGGAGGTCTCATGATGAACAGAGAAAATCTCTTGAATACTGCATACACAATGGATGAGATTGCTGGATACATTACTGGCATTGCCTTCAAGCTCTCAAATATCAAAGCAGCCACATTGAAAAAAGAAAAAATCGAAGAAGACCTATCCGAACTAATTGAGCTGGCAGTAGACCAAATTTACAAGCTAAACGAGGTTGTACGAGCTCTGGGGGGTAACGCAACAGTAGCTATAGACCTTGCTCATGAAGCTCAGAGAATAGAGAGAGCTGTAGACGAAAAGTATCGTGAATTGACCATAAGGGTCTTAGAGGAAATCAGCATAACAAAAGAACTCATGCTCCTAAAAGATGTGGTAGAGGGAATTGAAGAAATGTCAGATAAATGCCTTGAGGTATCTGATTCGTTCATTTTGCTTGCTCTTAGCCTATAAAAAAATCTAAAGCAATTTTTCCCTTTTTTTAATCCTCTTTGTAAACACTAAAATCAATACCATACATATCAGGAACCACATTTGAAGGGCGAATTAATGGAAAATAGAATAATAGTATGGAATCTTAACGAGTCACGTTCTCTTTTTGTTAATGGTTACTATGGAAAACCCATTGGTATTACCAAACCAAAAGTTGATGAGATAAATGTTCCTTTGATCTTGGATTTGATTGAAGGATATTACCTTGTAGAAAAATCAAGGCTGAGAATACATCGCACGAAAAAACAGGTAACCCAGAACGAAATACTAGAGATATGTAGAAAGGAATATCATAATTTTGATAAAAAATATCTAGTGTATAAAGAGTTCAGAGAGAAAGGATATATCGTAAACCCAGGTATCAAGTTTGGCTGTGACTTTGCTGTTTACCAAAAAGGTCCTGGAATTGATCATGCCCCATATTTAGTTCAAGTCTACAATTCCGCCGATACAATATCAGCAACGGAAGTTGTTTTAGCCGGTAGGTTAGCAACAACTGTAAGAAAACAATTCATCCTGGCTATTCCAAGAGGAAATAAGGTAGATTGTTTGGCTTTAGACTGGTGGAAAGCCTAGAGTACTCTTAACATGAGAAGCAATCTTGTCATAAACTGCAAATAATTCCTTATCTATTCTAAATTCATAACTGCTTTTCCAACTACCATGAATTCTAATTCCATTTCTTGTTGGCTCTATCCATATTTTGGCATCTTTGTAGGGTAATTTTACAATCATACTAGTTAACTCGGCATCTGAATTTAGCGTCTCTGCAATTGTCCCCCCAACCCATTGTACACCCACAACTTTCTTTGGGGCAAAATGACCTTCTGTTTTTAGTTTTGTCTTAGCAAGAAATTCCGCATTAGTGATTTGACTAGTTTTTACAATAAAGTGAGCCTGAAATCTATCCTGTGCCCCCCATGGTTGTGGTTCAAGATCTTGTGACATTTTCAACCCTTTTGAATTATATGCACGATGTCGATATTGGAGTTTTTTAACTTGACGCAACCATGGTTTGTTACCATGGCAGGAGAATGTGTAAATTGCTTTGAATAGTAATCACCTTTCTCGATTTCATCACTATCAATTTGTTTAACTTCAGCTTGCACGCCTATTTTTTCAAGCAAGCCACAAAATTCTTCGCGCTTACTAATTTGAGTAAAAGTATCAGGTTCAGAATCGTGCATACGTCAGGTTGAATCCGACCCTCAAATAAATATTAGTTTAACCCTACCGGGATAAGCACAATCGAATAAATACTCCGAAAATACCCTGTCTCTATTAATGCTAAAATTTCAAAATAAAGTTGTAGTTATTACTGGCAGTGGCACAGGTATTGGAAAAGCGATTGCTATCAAGTTTGCCGAAAACGGTGCAAATATTGTGATTTTAGGAAGAAGAAAAGAACCACTCGAGGAAGCAGCTAAAGAGTTGGAACAAATTATTGCCAACGTCAAAAGTGGTGCATTTGTGAAAATCTTCCCAGGTGTTGATGTCAGTGATGAAGCAGGAGTTTCAAAAATGTTCGAAGAACTGAAAAAATCACATGGGGTTGTAGATATCGTAATTAACAATGCTGGCGTTTCAGGGCCAGTTACATGCTTTGTCAACGCACCAATGTCAGAGTTCAAAAGTACTGTTGGAATTCATCTTACTGGTACTTTTTGGACCTCTGCACAAGCAATCAAAGCTATGAAATCAGGTGGAAAGATCGTTACCATTTCTACATTCTTTACAGAAGAACGTCCCTTTGAACAAAGACCATATAGATTCCGAAGTCCATATACTGCCTCACAGGGCGCAAAAAACAGACTTGCAGAAGCCATGTCATGGGAGCTTACAGATAAGGGAATTGTTTCAATAGCTACCAATCCTGGACCAGTCCATTCTGACAGAATATACAAGACAGTATATCCCAAAGCAGCCGCAGAATTTATGAGAGTAAGTGGCTTTGAAAACCTAACTCCTCAAGAGGTTGAACTTGTCAATAATGATATCCTACCACTGTTAGGCGAGGATGAAGAAACTGTACGAGATGGAATCAAAAATGTAGCAGCCAAACTTGCAAAGACAAAAGCAATTAATTCAGAGTCAGATGTTCAGAAACTTGGTACAACCATTTCAACACTTTTATCCAAAATCCAACAAATTGCCGAGAAAATTCAAAGTAACACCAGCAAGATGATTGCAGACGAACAATTTTTGTCACAGCAACAGGTAGCCGAGACAGTGTTGATGCTGTGTGATGACAACATTTCAAAAATACTAAACGGCAAGGTAATACCAGGTGACCGCGTATTTTATCCTGTAAAACCACACATATCTTCCTCAATTCCCGAGTCACAGTCAGATTTCAAGGCAAAAGTGGTCTTATTGGTAGTAGATGCAACAGACGAATCAGACATTTCACGAACAGAATTCCTTGCACAAAATATTGAAAACAGTGGAGGAAAATCTATCATTCTAATCTCAAAGACAGGCACAAAGCAAGCAGAGGAAAAACTTTCCAAATTTCATTCTCATGTCGTTGACTTTACAAATCAAGAAAACATCAAACGTATGCTAAATACAGCAACACAAAAGATAGGACCAATAAGTTCTGTAATTTACGTAACAGGAAAAGTTCCACAGGTATCCAAGCTTACAGAATTGTCAAGATCACAGTGGGATAGCCTAGTTGACAAATTCATAAACACTCCTGCATTAGTATTACAAGAGTCACTGAACATGTTTGTTCCAAATGGGGCAAAGAATCCGCCTTTATTCAAAGATAAGCAAGGTACGATCATAATAATAGGACCAGATATGCCTACTGGTTCCAAAGTGACCGGTGGAGACAGAGCAAAAATCGAAGTATTCAGGGGCGCTTTGAGACCATTTGTGACAACAGTAAATCAAGAATTAAGCGATGTTCTCAAATCAAAGGCAAGAGTTTACCTACTCTTACCTGGGAGCATAGAAGGCACAGAACCAAATAATGCAAGAATCCTAAGTGCCATAAGTTACTTTACTTCTGGAAAAGCAATGAACAGCTCTGAGATAATCTGCTATCCAGATGAAACAAGATCCTAATGAAAAAGTTCTCGGAGCTTAACGATGAGTTTGGTCTGTTATCCATAGATTTTGAGGGATCAAAAGAAAGCGGTGAACTGGTGCTGATATCAAAGAGAAACCTCTACCAGATTAGAAAGGAGCTCCCACTGCGTCAATAATTAGCTTGATTGCCGTAATTATCAGAACTATTGTAACGAGTATCCTGAGTCTTCCCTCTTCTACACGTAACGAAAGCCTGCTCCCCAAAATACCTCCAGCAAACGCTCCTGCTGAGAGTAATGCTGCCTGATAATAATCAGGATGGCCTAAAATGGAGTGCATGATCATTCCAGATGCTGCCGCAAACAGAAGAATAAATTGCGATGTAGGTGCTGCAAGTTTCATAGAAAGCCCTATAGCAACCACCATTAGTGGTACAAATACTGTACCACCTCCAATTCCAAATAGACTAGAAATTATTCCAGCGAAAAAACTTGCTCCAACTGCAAGTACCATTATCTGTTTAGATAGATTGCATTCTTTGGATTCCATTTTTCTTCGAGCATAAATGTATCCACTTGAACCAATCAATACAATTCCAAATAACAATTTGAATAGTGATGACGATATTTCATCGGATATGTATACTCCAAGTATTGTTCCAGGTATTGAAAGAAGTGCAAGTTTGATACCAATTGAGTAAACTATTCTCTTTTGTTTTGCATATGATGCGGTAGAAGCAACTGCATTGCTAAAGGCGGCAAAAAGACTATTGCTTGCAGCAAGAGTAGGGGAGAATCCAAAGAATGTTAACACTGGAACTACTACAAATCCTCCTCCCAGCCCAATCATAGAACCTATTATTCCAGCTATGAAGCCAAGAGGAAGAAGCCAGAGGTAGTCAAACAATGCCATCACCAAAATGAATTTTCCACAGATTAAGGGATCGCGTCAACCTTAGTGAACCAAGATATGGAGTTAATTATCTAGCAACTAGCAATTTCCACAGATAGCCGTTCGCGTTTGAGGTTGCCTCGATTTCAAAGTGTTTATTTGCTAATGATATAGAGTGGGTTGTACTATCTGGTTTTTTACCGTTTATGTGAAAATCTCTCAGAGCGTCCATCATATCAGAAAGAGTAGCATAACCTCCTGGTTTCTCTTCATCCCAACACTGACACATTGTTTCATTAATTACTGCGCTAAATACGGTTTTTACGTCATCATAATTAGTCAACAGGGGGTTCGATTGCAATGCTGCTATTACAAGTCCTGGCGCAGTAGAGGACCCTACCATGTTAATATCTCCAAGAAAGTTACCATTCTTGTCTCGTAGTTCAGTAGAAGTACAATACTTGACAAGAGCTTGTTTTTTTGGATCAGTCAGAAAATTACAATATTGATTGATATCTGTCGGGCTACTAAATCTTAGAGGGTTACTCATATTGATATGATTTAACGTCAATGTAGATTTCAAATCGGAATTTGCTTCTTCGTATGAAAAGTCTAGGTATGATGTAGATCTTTCCTCTTCCACGATAGTAGTTTTCCGCGTAGCATTAATTTGATTGAAAATTAGAATTATTGCGACGATTACAACAGCACCAGCTATTCCTGCATAAACATATTTTTTCGATTTCACGTTATCCTGAGTTTTTGATATGTTAATAAAGCAATCTGGCGATTCGTGAATGTTAATTAATACCAAAATGTGTCTTGTGAATGTTGCGTATAATATTATGTGGTTTTGGAATTGTGGGACAAAGTTTTGCAAAACTTCTCCTATCAAGGTCTGAAGACCTTTATGCAAAACATGGACTAAAACCTAGAATAGTTGGGGTTTTCGATTCTAAAGGTTCTGCCGCCTCATCTGCAGGTCTTGATCTAAATAGATTGTTAGAAGTGAAGAAAAAGTATGGCAATATAAGAAAATACCATAACAAAGAGAAAGATGCAAATGGGCTAGAAATGATAAAAGGGATGGATGCTGAAGTCCTCATTGAAACTACACCAAGTAACTACAAAGATGCAGAACCCGGTATGTCACACATTGTAAATGCGATGAAAAAGGGACTCCATGTAATTAGTGTAAATAAAGGCCCATTAGCTCTTGCATTTCCTTCTCTAATTGAACTGGCTACATACAATCAGGTACAATTGAAATTTAGCGGTACTGTTGGAGGAGGCACACCAATACTAGATTATGCAAAAAATAGCCTACGAGGAGAACGAATAGTTTCATTTCAAGGAATTCTCAATGGCACTACAAATTACATTCTAACCAACATGGCCGGAGGTATGACCTTCACGATGGCGCTCACAGACGCCAAGAAGAGAGGGTATGTAGAAGCTGATGAATCTCTTGATATAGATGGTTTTGATGCTGCTGCAAAGCTAGTCATACTTGCAAATTGGATTATGGATATGAAAGTCACTATAAAAGATATCAATCGGACCGGAATTAGGAACGTGACAACACCAGATATCAAAAAAGCCGCAGAACACAAATCTGCTGTAAAGCTCATTGCTTCCTGTGACAGAGAACTTGAAGTAGCGCCAAAGGAAATACCTCTTGATGATCCTCTATGCGTCAACGGAACATTAAACGCAATTACTTTTAATTCTGAACATTCTGGACAACAGACTATAATAGGTCGTGGCGCTGGAGGAATGGAAACTGCAAGTTCAATTCTACGCGACTTGCTTGATATCAAACAGGAAATGTCAAGAGTTTGAAGTCGCATGCTCTCTCTAAAAGTTCAAGTAATGAAATACTAGACAAAATAACGTCTCAATGGCACATAGTCATGCCAAAAATCAAGACATTGGTTTTACATGAGCTTGACGAACACTCTAGTCTCATAACAGGCGATAGTTTCAAAGCATTAAAGATAGACGACGTTTATTTGCCATTTTTAACCGAAACTTCACTGCTCGAAAAATTTCCCAAAGTCATAGTAGACACTGGAGCAATCAAGTTTGTTTGTAATGGGGCAAATATCATGCGACCCGGAGTCAAAAGATATACTGAACTTAAAAAGGACGATATTGTCTGCGTTGCCGAAGAATCACATAACAAATATCTCGCAGTAGGAAAATCATTTGTTTCAAATGATGACATGCAAAACATCACAAAGGGAGAAGTGGTTAAAAATTTGCATTATATTTCAGACAAATATTGGGAAGCTGCTAAATTGATAAAGTGACTAGTTTTCAGTAAATTCTCTTACACCGGTCTTATCAGCAACAAGAATATCTATACCATCACCACTTGCGGCATCTCTCATAGTTGCTGACTTGATGGACTTGACTACTAGTGCAACCGCTTCCTTTTCTTTCATCTTAGACTTGTATTCTTGGTCCAAAACACCAAGCGCCATTTCGGCTCCTGTCCCTACAGCCGCATAATCGTCTGGTAAAACAGAACCTAATGGATCCAATGTGTAAATAGCTGGATTCCCATCTACTCCACCAACTATGACTTGGGTCAATAGTGGGAAGAATCTACGCTCATACATTAGAGTAGACATCATTTTGGCAACTGAGTTTGGTGGAATGTCTCGTTTAAGCTCCATTTTCCTAATCTTTGTCAACGCCCGCATTTGCATTGCTAGAACCTGCATATCAGCAACCATTCCTGCACAACAGGCTCCTACGTAATCGGTAATTTTGAAAGTCTTCTTTGTGCTTTTGCTTACTACAAAATTACCGTAGGCAATTCTCCTCTCACTTGCTATAACGACACCGCCATCATATGTAACGCCAACAGCAGTAGCGCCTGGCATATACATGTAAGCCATGTTTGAATTGCAAAACGAGCACAATAAAGGCCTTTCTCTGAAATCCTAACACGGCATGCGATGTCTTTTTGTCGCTACGAATCACCAAATAAGGAAGGGTCAAGGCAACTGATTACTGAATTTCTTTATGATTTTGCACAAGCATTTTGTGGTTTTTCTCAACAAATCAATTCGTGCAAATTCGTTAGGAGAATGAATTCTCGAGAATACATACGTACTTCCAACAGATATACAGGGTGCCTTGAGGATTTTAGAAAATGAATACATTGGGCCCGTACCTGCAGAAGAAATACTCAGTATAGATCTGCCAAAAGATTCGTTGGCCGCTTGTCTTACGGTCTTAACAAACTTGTCCGAAATTTTAGTTCTTGATGCTGCCTCGCCATGAATCATTTTTACTTGAATATCACCAAATCCTTTTTCTTTGAGATGCTGTTTGAGTCTTCTTAGCTGTTTCAATGGATTCATTTTAGGAATCAGTCTAAAATCAATTTTGACTAGCGCCGTTGAAGGGAGAACTGTTTTTGCTCCTGGCCCTTCATATCCCGATGTGAAACCAGCTATATTGCAGGTAGGGGCACCCACTAATGCTTTTCTTATTTCGGCACCTTTCTTGTTGCCTACAAATCTCCTTATGCCATATTCTTTTTTGAAAGATTTTTCGTCAAAAGGCTCATATGCAATAACTTTTAGCTCTTCATTTGTAAAATTATCAGCTTCTTTATACCAGTCTTTTATCAATATCTTCCCATTCTTATCTCGCAAAGTTTTCAAGGCTTCTACCAATCTCCACGCAGGATTTTCGATGAGTACTGCAAGACTCGAGTGTGCATCGCGTATAGACTCTTGTAGTGACAGTTCTACGTATAAGAGACCTTTCATTCCGAGGCTAATAATTGGCCTGTCTTTTTCGTCAACATAACCAAATTCCCAAATTATTGCATTACATGATAACTTGTTCCTATACCTTCTGAGATGATCTTCAACGTGTATGCTACCTACTTCTTCTTCACCTTCAACAAGAAACTTGATGTTGCATGGTACATCACCTGTAGTTTTAAGAAATGCCTCGACTGCCTTGATTCTGGTAATTAGTTCGCCCTTGTCATCTGCTGAGCCGCGACCGTAGATTTTGTTTCCTCGCCTCTTGCCGCTAAATGGTTTGTCATCCCACAATTCTAATGGCTCTTCGGGTTGAACGTCATAATGATTGTAAAATAGTATGGTCTTGTTCGGATTTTGCACTGATCTTACCTCGCCATATACAGTCGGTGGAATGTTTTTTCCTATTCGTAATATCTCAGCCTTTATTCCAGATTTTCTCATAATTTGGACAACTAATCTTGCACACTCTTCTAACCCTAGATTTTTTGCTGAAATACTAGGCTGCCTTATTAATTTCTGAAGATCAGAAATTAAGGCTGGCATGTTTTTGTCAATGAATTGATCTTGCATGATTAATCACTTTACTCTATCAAATGGTTTCATAACTATTGAGATAAAATCCAAAAGATCGGTGGCAACAATGTGAAGACCATGTTTTCTCTGTGCAAGAAGACCAGCCTTTCCATTCACAAATACTGCTGCAGAAGCTGCTTGGATGGGATTCTTATTCTTTGATAAGATTGCCGCAACTATACCAGAAAGAACATCACCGGTACCTCCAACAGTCATTGCTGAGATGTTTTTTGGGTTCAGAAAAGTATGTGTTCCATCAGATATAACGTCAGTTGGTCCTTTAAGTAAGATTGTTACATCATTTTCCTTTGCATATTTTTGCACTATTACAGTTCGTTGTTTAATGCTGTCTGGAGGCACTTCACCGAACATCCTCCTAAATTCACCTGCGTGTGGCGTTACAATAACTTTCTTACCTTTGACATATGGTAAAATTTCAGGTATCAATGCGCTAGCATCAAGAGACAACATTACCGTTCTGTCCAAAAGTGAATTGATTAAAAGTTTTAGTGCTTCCTTGTCTTGAATTCCAAGACCCATTCCTATGGTAGACGAATCAAGTTCTTTTGGTATAATTCCAAGCAATTTATGGACTGCGCCCCTTGTGAGCTTTGCATCCACGAGAGGAACTACTATAAGATTAGGAGAAATCGCACGTGTTGAAGCCACATTAATTTTTGGTACACATGTGTATACTAAATCGCTTCCTGCCCTCAGGGCTGCAAGAGATGATAATATGGGTGCACCGTGGTACAGGTAATTTCCTCCTACTACCAACACCTTACCATTCTCGCCTTTTCTTGATGAAGATTTTCTTGGCGGAATAAAATTCTTAACAATTGTAGATGTAAGAATTTTGGCCAACAAATGTTCTATTTTTTCTGGCTGGATAAACTTTCGTCTTCAACAAGCTTGGAGCCATCAGAATCAATATCTTCTGAATCAGTAGTCACTATTCTTCGCAATTCCTTTGGCGTGGTCACTTTTCTTGCAAAAGCAACGTAGGTAGTATGACCTATACCACGAAATGAATGACGTGTCTTTCCTTCTCTTGCTTCTATTGTTCTTACTATCTGTTCGGTACATTCAATATCGAAAAAGTCATTCTGCCTTAACGCAGTTACAAGTTTTTCAAGCTGATTCATTGTTGGACATATTGACACAAACGCACCACTGCCTTTGAGCATTTTTCTTGCCTGTGGAACAACTAGCCAAGGATCTCCTAGATCAACTACCACAACATCAGCATTTGTCCTAGGAACTTTCCTTGCATTTTTGATATCAAACTTTTCCATAGTGACATGTTTTAATAGTCCTGCTTTCTCTATGTTTTTCCTAGCTATTGCCATAAAGTTTTCGTCAACATCATATGTGTATACATGACCTTTTGGCTTTACAATACTTGCAAGAAACGTAGTAAGCGAACCGCTCCCAGTTCCAATCTCAATGATTTGTTGACCACTTTGTAGTCCAATTCTTGCTGCAATATATCCCAAATCTTTTGGATATACTATTTGGGTACTGCGTTGGCTCTTCATCACAAAGTCATAGATAGTTGGTTCCAAAAGATAGATTATCTTTCCTTTATTAGTTTTGATTGCATTACCATACTGTTTTCCAATAACTTTTTTGTGGTCGATTATTCCAATGTGAGTGTGAAACTGTTGCTTCTTTGAAACCCTCAGCAGCCATTTTTTAGAATCATTATAAAAGAACAATACATTGTCGTTTTGTTTTATTTTCTTCACAACTAAACCTGATTTAAAGTGGATAAGAGTATTTCCAAACAGACTTGGATTGTTGGCATTGCGACGGTTCTGTCAATTCTTCGGTGAATAAAGTGGTGACTTTATGTAATCCATTAAGAGGGTTTTTTGGTTTGCTGTATGCCTAGATTACCACATAAATGCCAGATTTACAATAAATTCAATCTTGTTTTCCGTGTAAAATGGTCTAAAATGGTCTGAAAAATAATTTTTTATTTTTTGGAGAAGACGCAATGATAACTTGCTAATCTATATGCAAACCTAGAATAAAAAA
>Ga0209376_1003985_pt1 | contig 13019 bp, 11 predicted proteins | sample GraSoiAngelo_134_FD_185891 | JGI IMG/M metagenome (GOLD analysis project Ga0209376, IMG submission 185891) | Grasslands soil microbial communities from the Angelo Coastal Reserve, California, USA - 14_0929_05_30cm (SPAdes) (version 2) | ecosystem: Environmental > Terrestrial > Soil > Grasslands ... | reverse complement strand
CTTCCATTATGACGGTTCGCGCTGGCGGCGGGAGTCGACCGGGACCACCCAGCCGATCTTTGCCGTCGCGGGCAGCGGGGCCCGGGACGTCTGGGCGATCACCCCGGGCGGATTGGTACTTCACGGTACGCGCTGATTCCGGAGCACCGCCGCCAGTCGGAGGAGGGCTGGCCGTGCATGCATTCTCCCCCCTGACGACCCACCGCCGCCTACTCTCCTTTGCCGGAATGCTGCTGAGCACCGCCCTGCTCGGTAGCTGCGGCGACTCGGTGGGGAACGGCGCGGCGACTGATCTCGTTTTGATCGGCGGAAACGGCCAGGCCGCCATCATCGACGACACCTTGCCGGTGCCACTAAGCATCCGGGCCGTGAACCACGCGGGCGCGGGCGTGGCCGGCGTGCCAGTGCTCTGGACGGCTGCAGCCGGCGGCCTGGTCTTCGCAGACTCCATCACCGACCGGCAGGGCGACGCCATGGCGACTTGGGTCCTCGGCCCTATCGTCGGCGCGCAGACGGCGACCGCGACCGTCACAGGTTTGAACGGCTCGCCCCTCACGTTCACCGCGACGGCGAACCCCGCGGCCAATACGCTTACCTGGACGAGCGAGCAACTGCCTTCGGGAACGTACAGGGGCACTTGGGCTAGCTCCGCCGCGGACGTGTTCGCGGTCGGAGCCGGCGGCACCATCCGTCACTTCAACGGCCCCAGCTGGGAGTTGCAGAACAGTGGCACGCTCAACGACCTGCATGGCGTCTGGGGAAGCTCGTCGGGCGACGTATTCGCCGCAGGCTCTGGCGGGACCGTTCTGCACTACGACGGAGCGACCTGGGGTTTGGTGGGGACCCCTCCTCCGGCGTCCTTCGGGGGCATCTGGGCGAGTTCGCCAAGCGATGTGTTCGCCGGCGCCGGCGACCCGTACTCCGCCGGTATCTGGCACTATGACGGTAGTGTGTGGACCCGACAGGTGCGGACGCAGTGTGGCTGGGGTGCTCTGTGGGGTACCTCGGCGCGCGACATTTGGGCTGTCGGGAGCGGTGTGATGCACTATGACGGAACGACTTGGAGCGGGTCATGCTCAATAGAGCTGAGATGGTCCGGTATATGGGGCAGCGGCTCCGCTGACGTGTACAGCGTCGGCTCCGACATTGCCTGGGATCGCTGCACCCGGGGTGGCGGCTGCCCATACGACGGGGTGATCGACCGCTATGACGGGGCGCAGTGGCAGCATCGGCTCATAGTAACAGGGCGGACTGACTTTACCAGCGTCTGGGTCGCCTCGAGTGGTGACGCCGTCGTCGTCGGTGCGAACGGCCTGATCCTCCATTACGACGGGACCCGCTGGCGGCTGGAGGCGAGCGGGACGACTCAGTCGATCATCGCTGTTTCTGGCAGCTCCGCCCGGGATGTTTGGGCAATCACCGCGGGCGGCCTGGTGCTGCACGGTACACGCTGAATCCCGAGCGCCGCGTCGGGCACCGTCGAGTACCTCTCCCTTTTCCCTTGTCCCGCTACAGCGCACGTGCGCGTACCTGACGAAGCCTCAAGCTGTTAACTCGCATCTCCTCCTCAGTGTCAAGGCAGCATGCTATATGAAGGCGGCGGGGGGTACGAAGGCCGCGTTACATCCGACGAGTTTGAGCATCTTTCTACACTGGTGTTGTAGCGCTGCAACACTATGAGTCCGTGGCGGGTAGGCTGTTGCAGAGGTGCCACGGCACGGTTAGTGCTAAGGTGCGGATAGCTCCGCTGCCGAGCCGCTCGCTACCAGCGCCCAGGTGAAACGTCTCAACGCGAGCATTGGCAAGGGACTAGCGGGCCAGGCTGCCGCCGATAGATTCAGCCTCCCGTTGGTCAGCCCGCGTCGCCCGCCCTTGAGCGCCGCGTGGCCCGATGTCCGGTAGTTGTGGCGTAGCATACGGTTCCGCCGTGGCCGTTCCCATCGGCAGGTAGCCCGCTACCCGCGCGCAATAGTCGTTCGAGGGCAGGGGCTGGCATGCGGTCCCCTCGCGTAAAGAAAAGTTTGCGACCGGCCCAAGGCTTGCACGGCGTTTGGGTTGGTGATCTGCGTCACATGTGGCGGCTGTGCACCGTCGTTCTAACCGGGAGCCTGTATCGCTGTGGAGTCGTTGCCTCGCGACCTGGCACTGCACGCCGCCACCTGGGCGGGCGCCACAGCGGCGCCGCTGCCGTATGTTCGGGTCGCTCCGCCCCCGCACCCTTCGGCTCCCCGCCAGGAGCGGCGTCGGGCGCGGCGCGATACGCCGGTGGGTGTGCGCCTCGGGCTCCAGCAGCGCGCCGCGACCAACCTACATCGTCACGTCCTACGGGCCGTCCGCAGGTTCGCAGTCCTCGTCATCGCTGATCTCGCTTCGTTCGCAGTGATGCGCCTGGTCGTCCGCGCGGTGCGCGTGGATGCCCTGCTGGGGGAGCGGATCGCGACCGACGTGCACGCGGCGATTCCGCCCGGCATCCTGAACGGTTGGCAGTACGCGGTCGCGTTGTTCGTGGGGCTCGTGGTGACGGGGAACTATGCCCGGGCGGACCGGCGGCGCGACGCGCGCCGCCTGTTCCTCGGCTGCGCGCTGGCGACGGCGCTGCCGCTGTGGATGACGCTCTGGACGCGCGGCTTCGAGCCGGTGCTGCTGCAGTACGGCGTGACGACGCTGCTGGTATGGCTCGGGCTGGTGGCGGAGCGCAAGACGATCGACCGGATCGTGGCGCGCGTGCGGGCGCCATGGCACAGCGCCGCGGCGACGTTGTTCGTGGGCCCCGCGGAGGAGTGCCGCGCGGCGATCGAGAGCCGCTGCTTCGCGCCGGGCGGCGAGTATCGTCCGATCGGGTTCGTGGACGCGCATGTATCGCCCGCCTACGACGCGCTGGGACAGATCTACGACTTCGCGACGCTGCTGCAGCGGAGCGGCGCGGAGGCGGTGGTGGTGTGCGGGTACCTGCAGGACGTTCGGTTCCGTGAAGTGGTGGACGCCGCGCTCGCGGCCGAATGCCAGCTGTTGTCGGTGCCGCGCGCCATTGAGATCGCAGGCGTGCAGCCGAACCTCATGTGGCAGCAGGCCCAGCCGCTGATCGCGCTCACGGCGCCGGGCCTCAAAGGCTGGCAGCTCTTGCTCAAGCGGATGTTCGACGTGGTGGGGTCGGCGGTGGGCTTGGTCGTAACCGCTCCACTGATCGCCCTAATCGCCGTGGCCATCAAGCTCGACTCCCCCGGCCCGGTGTTCTTCCGCCAGGAGCGGATCGGCACGGGTGGGAGACGGTTCCGAGTGTGGAAGTTCCGGACGATGCGGAACGGGGCCTCAGATGCGGCGCACCGCCAGCTCGTGCAGCGGATGTTGAACGGCGAGGAGGCGGCCACCGGCCACGCGGGGTCCGATGGGCGGCCCGTTTACAAGCTCGTCAACGACGATCGCGTGACGCGGGTGGGGCGTTGGCTGCGCCGTACCTCCCTCGATGAAGTGCCGCAGCTCTTCAACGTGATGCGTGGTCAAATGAGCCTGGTGGGGCCGCGACCGCCGCTTGGCTACGAGCTCGACGCCTATGACCACTGGCAGTTCGACCGCTTGAAGGTGTTGCCGGGCATCACCGGTCTGTGGCAGGTGTCGGGCCGCAATCTCCTGACCTATCGCCAGATGTGCGAGCTGGATCTGGAATACGTGCGGCGCTGGTCGCTGTGGCTCGACTTCAAGATTCTCGTCAAGACCATCCCAGTGGTCCTCTTCAATTCCGGCCGAGCGGCGTGAACCGCTCCCGCATCGAGCGAGGTGAAGCGTGAAATCAATTCGTGTGGGCGTCATCGGCTGCGGCTACTGGGGACCGAACCTGGTGCGCAATTTCGCGCGGTACCCGTATAGCGAAGTCGAAGCGGTGTGCGACATGCGCTACGAGCGGGCGATGCGGGTGGGTGCCGAGTACCGCATCCCGACGGTGACCGACCACCCTACGAAGCTGTTTGCCAATCCCGATGTGGATCTGATTGTCGTGGCTACCCCATCGTTCTCGCACTTCCCGCTCGCCAAGGCGGCGCTCGAGGCGGGGAAGCACGTGCTGGTGATGAAGCCGCTGGCGACGCGGACGGAGCATGCGGAGGAGCTGTGCGCCCTGGCCGAGCGGCAGGGGGTGCTGCTGGCGGTGGACCACACCTTCGTGTTCACCGGCGCGGTGCGGAGGATGCGGGAGTTGATCGTTAATGGGGAAATCGGAGATCTGTACTACTTCGATTCGGTGCGCATCAATCTCGGCCTGATCCAGACCGACGTAAACGTGGTGTGGGATCTGGCGCCGCACGACGTGTCGATCATGGATTATCTGATCGGCCGGGAGCCGGTCAGTGTGTCGGGGACCGGGGCGGCGCACGGCGGCAGCCCGACGGAGAACATCGCGTACCTGACGGTGCGCTACGAGGGCTCGCTGATTGGGCATGTGCACGTGAACTGGCTGGCCCCGGCGAAAGTGCGGCGCACCATCGTGGGTGGGTCGAAGAAGATGATGATCTACGACGACATGGAGGCGAGCGAGAAACTCAAGGTGTATGACAAGGGGTTTTCAATCGCCACGGATCCCACCGTCGAGAAGCAGTACCAGCTAATGATCTCCTATCGGTCTGGGGACATGCACGCACCGCAGCTCGAGACGCGCGAGGGTCTGGCGGTCGAAGTGGAGAACGTCGTTCGAGCGGTTAACGGCAAGGAGCCGCTGGTGGCAGATGGAATGGCGGGGTGGCGTGTGGTACGGATTCTGGAGGCGGCGCAGCGCTCGATACAAGACCACGGTGCGTTCGTTTCGGTGGCTGGCGCCCCACTCATCGAACGTAGCTAGCTTCGTGCAGCGCCGAGTAGTCGTGATGGGGAAGAACCGTATCGCCGTGGAATGCACACGCGTGGTGCGGGAGGCGGGGGACCACGTCGTGCTGGCGGTTGTGGATCCGGCTGACGACGGTCGAGACGGGTGGCAGCCGTCTTTCCGCCACGCCGCAGAGGAGGCGGGCATTCCGACGTTTGATCCACCGAGCATCAATGCGCCTAGCGCAGTCGCGCGTGTGCGCGCAGTCGAGCCCGAGCTCACGCTCTCCTTTCAATACGCCCAGATCCTCAAGGCGCCTGTCATAGGTGCTGCTACGATGGCGACCCTAAACCTGCATTTTGGACCGCTCCCGCGGTATCGCGGAGTCGCGCCGATCGCTTGGGCATTAATCAACGGGGAACGGACGATGGGTGTCACACTGCACCACGTGGATCCCGGTGTGGACTCTGGGGACATCGTCTTTGGTGCCGAGGTCTCGATCTCCGCCGAGGATACGGGTCGATCACTGTATGAAAAGTGCACGGATGCAGCAATCCAACTTTGGAGAGACTGTTACCAACGGATCCGCGCGGGAGACATTCCCCGCGGAGTCCAGGATCCAGCACGTGCGCTGTATTACAACAGACACTCGATCGATTTTTCTCGCCGACGCATCGATTGGCGGTGGGAGGCTGAGCGTCTTGCGAATTGGATGCGTGCCCTCATCTTCCCGCCGTTTCAATATCCAGAGTTCTTGTGGCACGAGGATGTTCTCAGTGTTGCGCACTTCACGTGGGATCGCGGGCTGCACCCAGGCAGGCCTGGCCAGGTGCTCTCGATCGACACAGCTGGGGTCGTCGTCGGCGTGCCCGGTGGGCGTATTGTTCTGAAGGAAATCAGAGGGCGGGACTCTGTCGTATCCCCGCAAGAGTGGGCCGAGCGCGGGCTCTCGCTGGGGGTGCGCTTGGAATAGTTGTCAGGTGCCGCTGGGCGGCGCGAAGATCGGTGCGCGTTGCGAGATCCAGAGGCACAGCCTTTGTCTGCGAAGGTGTGCCGAATCGAGGATGAGATGTTCGTGGGGCATAACGTGGAGGTCATCAACGACTCGTACCGGCGGGCTACCAGGAACGGCCGTCGGGTTCAGACGGGATGGAACGTGAGGGTGATTCTATGACGCAGGAACCAAAACAAGGCTAGGGGGCGATGCAAGTACCATTTCTCGATCTCAAAGCACAGCACGCAGTGTTGGAAGGCGAGCTGACCGAAGCATTCCGGGCGATCGTGCGAGGTGCGGCCTTCGTGGGCGGACCCGAGGTGGAGGCGTTCGAGCGCGAGTTCGCAGCCTTCTGCCACGCGGACGGTGCCGTGGGGGTGGGCTCCGGCACAGACGCGCTGCGCTTTGCCTACCTGGCGATGGGTATCAAGCCTGGCGACGAAGTCATCACAGTTCCCAACAGTTTCATCGCCACCACCGAGGCGCTGACGCAGGCCGGAGCGGCGGTGCGGTTTGTCGACGTGCTGCCCGACACTCTTTTGATGGATCCGAGCCAGCTCGCGGCGGCGATCACGCCCCGCACGGTGGGGATCGTTCCGGTGCACCTGTACGGCACGCCGGCGGACATGGATCCGATCCAGGCGATTGCCCGTGCCCATGGCCTGTGGGTGATCGAAGACGCCGCCCAGGCGCACGGTGCTGTCTACAAGGGGCGGCAGGTCGGGACGATGGGGGCGATGGCGGCGTTTTCGTTCTACCCGGGGAAGAACCTCGGCGCATGTGGGGAGGCGGGAGCGGTCACGTCCTCCGACGCTGGGCGGCTCGCGTTTGTACGGAAGTTGCGGGAGCACGGCCAGGCGGAGAAGTATTATCACGACATCGAGGGCTACAACGGCCGTCTCGATGCGCTCCAAGCCGCGTTCCTGCGGATCAAGCTGCGGCACCTGGAGCAGTGGAATCGAGCTCGACGCGCCATCGCGGCGCTATACCGGGGGCGTCTATCAGAGGCGCCGGACGTGCGAATCGTGGCGGAGACGCCAGGCAGTCGCCCCGTGTACCATTTGTTCGTCGTGCGGGTACCCGAGCGCGACCGGGTGCGCGCGTTCTTGCAGAGCCGGGGCATCGCCACTGGGCTCCACTATCCACTTCCCCTGCATCAGCAGGTGGCGTACCGGCATCTGAACCTTGCCGACGGTGCGTTCCCCGTCACGGAGCAGGCGGCGGGGGAGATCCTCAGCCTCCCGATGTTCCCTGAGATGAGCCCTGATCAAGCGGATCGAGTAATGGACGCCTTGGCGGAGTTCTTTGTCGCTGGACAGCAGGCCGCCCACATAGCGGGACGCCCGACCGTCACTGCAACGCTGGCGCACGCTTCGCGCGTTGGCTCGATGTAGTGCAGAGCGCTCACATGCTCAAGATCGTTTCGGTGGTGGGTGCCCGCCCAAATTTCGTAAAGCTGGCGCCCGTTGCCCGTGCGTTGGCTGCACGACCCGGTGTCGCGCACCTGATCATCCACACCGGGCAGCACTACGATCCCCTGTTGTCTGACAAGTTCTTCGAGGAACTAGAGATTCCCACGCCCGACTTCAATCTGGAGGTTGGGTCCGGTACCCATGCTGTGCAGACTGCGGCTGTTCTCGAAAGGATCGAGCCGCTGTGCCAGCGGCTGAGGCCCGATTGGTTGCTGGTCTACGGCGATGTGAACTCGACAGTTGCTGCGACGCTAGCGGCGGTGAAGATCGGCGTCCGAGTGGCTCACGTTGAGGCAGGGCTCCGCAGTGGCGACAGAACTATGCCCGAAGAGCACAATCGGGTTGTAACGGATCATCTGGCGGACTTGCTGTTCGCTCCTTCGCGCGACGCCATCGCCAACCTGGAGCGAGAAGGAATCGGGCGGGACCGGATTGCGTTCGTAGGCAATGTCATGATCGATACGCTGGTGCGGGCGCTGCCAGCGGCTAGGTCTTTAGAGACCCACCAGGCATTGGATCTTCGAGCTGGCTCCTTCGTTCTCGTGACGCTACACCGACCGTCGAACGTCGACAACCCCGCAGTCCTTAGCGAGCTTTGCGACTCACTTGCGGAGGTGCAGGCACGGCGCCAAGTAGTGTTCCCCGTGCATCCACGCTCACGTGAACAACTGAGGCAATGGGACCTGACACGCCGGCTTGGCGGCGTGCGTTTGATCGATCCGATACCGTACTTGGCAATGCTAAGCCTCATAGACTCTGCGGGACTTGTCATTACAGACTCAGGCGGTGTGCAGGAGGAAACCACATTCTTAGGCGTCCCGTGCCTGACGGTGCGCCCAAACACGGAGCGGCCGATAACGCTGACCCACGGGACAAACAAACTCTTGCCTCCCACTCGTGAGGCGCTGGTGGACGCTTGTCAGAACGGTCTCTCCCGCCGTACGCCACCACCGTCGCTTGAAAGGTGGGACGGGCGAGCAGGCGAGAGGATAGTCCGGGCTCTGTGTGATGGCGCTCGGTTCGACTAGCGGCGATCAACGAGCATCGCTCCGATGGCCACCGGGTGGGTTTGGTTCGATTTTGAGAATACTCCTCACGTGCTCTTTCTCGAGCCTCTCATCCGAGCACTGGTCGCCGAGGGATGGGATGTTCGAATTACGGCAAAGCCGCAAGCACAGACTTTGGAGCTCGCCGAGGGACGCGGATTCGCGGTCGACGCGATTGGTTCAGGCGATTTCGTGGGAGTCGCTCGAAAGGTTGTTGGCACCTTCAGTCGAGCGGCCCATCTCACCGCATGGGCTGCAAGACGCGGCAGGCCGCGTTTACTCGTATCAACCTCCCGCAGCGCGTCCCTGGCAGCGCGCGCTCTGGGAGTGCCGGCGATCGGCATGCTGGACTACGAACACGCTGAGCAGGCTGTTCTGGCGCTTAGCTGTGCCTCCCTGTGGTTCCCTGACGTTCTTCGCGGAGTTCGGCTGCCCAGACTGAGCAGCCGAATTGCGCGCTATTACGCAGGGTTAAAGGAGAACCTGTATCTGGATAGCTGGCTTATTGAGCGTGCCCGAGAGCGCGCCAAGCTCGGTGCCTCCAACGGTGATGTGGTTGTTGTCGCTCGGCCGCCGGCGGATACGGCGCATTACGCCGCAGCGCTAAGTACCCGTTTGTGGGAGCAGGTTGTGAGAGGCCTATCAGGCCGGCGGACCGTGAGTACATTCGTCGTTTCGCGAAACCGTCTGCAACGCCAGCACTTGATGGAGCGGCTGGGCGCCTTGAATCGGACAGAGTTTCTAGAACGTGCTGTTTCTGGCCCCGAATTGGTTGCAGCCGCCGACCTAGTTGTGGGTGGTGGTGGGACGATGAATCGAGAGGCTGCCGTCCTGGGCGTTCCGGTATGGAGCGTGTTCACCGGTCCGAGCCCCGCCGTCGACGAGCAACTTGCAGCGGAAGGTCGACTGCGGTGGATCCGGTCGGAGCCGCAGCTCGAGCTTGCGCTCAAGGGCGCCATGCCTGGGCTCATGCCCCCGCGTGGGCCGTTCCCGGAGGGACTGAGAACAATCATGCAGTACGTCGATGGTTGCCTCTCCAAAACCTAGGAAGGGCAGCATGATCTGCGCTGCCGCGGACGCCTGTAGGGTTACGCTTGCGCGCTGAAGCGCTGCCATGAATCCGCACAGGTCGTGGATTGTTCTCGCTACCGTCGCGGCTCTCTCGGGGACCGGGGCTCTGAGTACAGCTGGGTCGGGCCCGCAACTTCCCACGCGGTGGATCCTCATTTACGCTGGGTCGCCAAAGCACCATGCCTATTCGGTGGATGACTTCTTGCACGTCATCACTGAAGGTGACACTTTGGGGAAGCCCACTCGATGGCTAATGACGGGTGCTCTGTTCTTGGAAATCTACTCGGCTTCAGGGCGGGCCTTTGCCACATGGGCTTTTCATCCACCAGCGAACGGCGCCGATTGGGAGGCCTATCTCGATTCCATATTCGCCTCTGGGGCAGCGCTCGCCCGGCTTGATTCTGCGGTTCGGATAGCCATCACTCAGATTGGACCCCTCGGAAGACCCTTCCCGATATCTGTCATGATCCCATACCCTGACTCGACGGTCGATACGGTGCAGTTCCAGGGGACGAGCTATCGCGTCGCCACTCCAACAGGGCGCCTCAATCTCGTTGGAGCATACGTGCGTGCGGTTCGTACACGATTCAGCGCCGGCGCTTTCCGACACCTGGTCCTTTACGGCCTGTATTGGCTCAACGAGAGAGTGGAAGCACAAGACAGAGGTATCATAGCCGCTACGGCGTCCGTCGTGCACGACGCAGGCTTAAAGTTTCTCTGGATTCCCTATTATATGGCGAACGGGTACGAGTCGTGGCGAGCCCTCGGCTTCGACGAAGCATGGTACCAACCAAATTACTTCTTTCACCCAGAGGTCGCACGTACTCGCGTGGATTCGGCGATGCGCTCAGCGGAGCAGCTCGGGATGGGAATCGAATTGGAGCTGGACCCCCGGCTCTTCACAAATCCGGACTATGCCAATCGGCTAACACCGTACATCGAGACTCTCTGGTTGCACCCGGCCCTCCGAGACGGATCTGTCGCCGTGTATGACGGAGCCGGGGCATTGATCCAACTCTCACGCAGTAGAGATCCACGATATCAAGACCTGTATCACGGTCTGGCAAACGCGCTGAACGGTCCGCCGGTCCAGTCCGGTCCTCGGCGCTGAGTGAGTGCAGGACGTTGCTCTGCGTGACGACTGAAGGGCGTGTAGTGTACGGACACTCGACGAGGAGTCGGCAATGATCAAGCGGCGCCACGGTCTGGTCCTGGTTGTCGCCGCTTTGGTCGGCATCATAGCGTGCTTAGCGATGCCTACTGAGTCTAGGATACCCGTTCGTCAATCCCTTCGGCAGCGGTTAGTTGGTTATTGGGCGGTGCATGTTGATGGTGGACTCCTGCGGAATGAGATCGAGCTGTTCCACGTGGACACGACAGATGCCGGCCTAAGGCTCGCGGAGCTACCGACTCGTGATTGGGCTGGCCAGTGGACGTCCGGAGTGGGGATTGTTTCGTCTTCGGGTACGGTTGCGAATGATAGAGTCGAGTGGACGCTTGAGTTAGCGGACGGCTCTATGGGTCACATGGTCTGGTCGCTAGAAGCGGACACCCTATTCGGTGCGTTGACCTTCACCAACGACCCGGTCAGCTACTCTCTCGTGGGAGTCTCGGTCTCACCACAGATTGCGTCGACCGTGACGTCTGTCGCCCGAAAGAACGGGATCGTAAAAGACGACGTGCCACTGGTACTCATCCGACTGGACGACCTGCCATGGCAGGATCGAACGTTCATCCCGCATCTGCTGCAGCGGGGTCTGTATGGTGAGCTCGCCATTCCCACGGCGTGGGTTGGGACGCCCGGTCGTCCGAGCTGGTCGGAGGTCGCCGCCTGGACTCAGGAAGGGTTTGTAGCGGCGGCTCACTCGCGCTACCACTCTCGGACGAAGGGCTCGCCTCAGATCTTCCTAAGCGAAGTTCTCGGATCCCTCGCCGACCTGGCGAATCGGGGTCACCCATCATCTGTGTTCGTGCAGCCCGGCACGTGGGAGGATTCCCTGAACTTCGACACCGCAGCCAAGCTGGAGAACTGGCGCGGGGCGGTGTTCCAGACGTTCACGACCGTGTTTGAAGGCTACGCGCGTCCCGCCTCGGTGTCCCTGCCGCTCGCGGATTCGATGGCTATGGGCCTTGGACACCTGACGGTCTCGAACGGCGCACCGGTGGCGAGCGTTTTGAGGTGGTGGCAGTTGGCGCAAAAACCGGGTCATTTCACTGTTCTCATGGCGCACTCCGCGTCGCTCACGAACCCGGATGAACTCGACTGGTTTCTCGACACTTTGGCCGTTGCTGTGCGCGACGGGCGTATCCACCTTGCCCATTCGTCTGCTGATGCCTTCAACCCGGCTGTTGTCTCAGCCGTACGGACGCCCTCAACGCCAGATAGCAGTGCTGCGAACAGCGTGCGGTGAGGCCAGCTCGTTACCACTCTGTCCCGTCCTCGCCATGCGGCATGTTTGACCACCCCTGGATGGCTGCGATGGAATTGCGAGGTATGGCCCGTGATGATCAGATCCGTCGAGGCCCGCTTCTGGTGGCCGGTGCAACGGGGTGGGTGGGACGAACCCTGCTGAAGCTCGCACGCGAGGACGGCTTTCAAGTCGTGGGGGTGGCGCGACAGCCTGATGAATCGAATGGTTTTGAGCGGTGTGACGTGTCACAGCGCGATGCCGTCGACCGCCTGTTTCAGCGCTTGCGACCCAGGGTGGTGTTTAATTGCGTTCGAGTTAGGACGGAAGAATTTCTCTCCCGCGCCCAGCCTCGAGCGAACGCCGGTCTCGCGGAGCTCAGTGTGCTCTTGGACGCTTCTATTCGGTACCGATCTCGCCTTGTTCACGTGGGGTCGGCGGCCGAGTACGGCAGATCGCTCAGACGACGGCCAGTGACCGAACGAACACGCCCACGTCCATTCAACCTGTACGGACGGCAAAAGCTCGCTCAGACGATCTTGGCGCTCGAGCGAGCGCGGAGAGGTGCCGACGTTGTAGTTGTCCGGCTGTTCAACCTGGTCGGCCCGGGTGAGGGGCTCGACACGGTTACCGGTTCCTGGATAGCACGCTTAACCTCCCCAAGAATCGATGTCAGCGGTCCGGTCGAGATCGCGGCGACCGTCCGCGACTTTCTGGATGTGCGGGATGCGGCACGGGCCCTACTGCTGCTCGGGACTCACGCGAGGGCCAAAGGCACATATAATACTTGCTCTGGACGAGGGACGCGGATCGATAGCCTCGTGCGAACCGTAGCACGAATCCTTTCGGTCGATGTGCGAGTGCGGAGCATCACACCGCGCTCCGTGAATGGGAGCGGTCCGACCTTCGCCGTTGGATCTTCCAGGAAGTTGCGGCGCCTTGGCTGGGCTCCGAGGATTTCGCTTGAGCGGTCCATCCTCGACTTGGTTACAGAGTGGTGCGGCCATGGCGAGTAGCACCACAGGCTGGAGGCTGACGGACGGTCCCGTCGCCGTGACTGGAGCCGGAGGGTTCATCGGAAGCCACGTCGTGGAGGCGCTCGTTAGGCGCGGTGTGCAGGTGCGCGCCCTCGTTCACTATAACGCTCAGGGGACGATCGGAGCGCTGAGATTCGTCGAGCCGGCGCTCTTAGAAACTATCGAAATCGTCCGTGGCGACGTGCAAGACCCCTACGCC
>Ga0209376_1003983_pt1 | contig 13029 bp, 13 predicted proteins | sample GraSoiAngelo_134_FD_185891 | JGI IMG/M metagenome (GOLD analysis project Ga0209376, IMG submission 185891) | Grasslands soil microbial communities from the Angelo Coastal Reserve, California, USA - 14_0929_05_30cm (SPAdes) (version 2) | ecosystem: Environmental > Terrestrial > Soil > Grasslands ... | reverse complement strand
TCGACTCGGTGCTCACCGGGAAGCCGATGTAGTCCGCCGGCGCGACCTGCGACACGTTGCCGAAGTCCGTCGACGCGAGCGTGAGTCCGCCCTGCTCGACCGGGATCTTGCGCCGCCCGAACTCCTCCCGCAGCAGCGCGTCGATGCGCGGGTTCGGCTTCACCGGCGCGTAGAGGCGCATCTTGTCGTCGATCTCAACTGTCGTGCCCGTCTGCATGGCGGCGCCCTCGGCCATGCGACGGAACGTCGCGTCCATCTCCTCGAGAACGGCGAGGTCGGCGGCGCGCAGGCCGAAATCGCATTCAGCGAGGTCGGGGATGATGTTCGACGCGGCGCCACCCTTCGTGATGATCCCGTGGACGCGCGTATCCGCGGGCAGATGCTGGCGCCACCCATCGACGGCGAGGAAGAGGCGGATGGCCGCGGTCAGCGCGTTCTTCCCCTTGTGCGGTGAGTACGCCGCGTGCGAGGCCAGGCCGTGGAAGCGCACCAGCCGCCCGACGATGCCGAGGCTCGAGCGACCGAACTCCCACGTGTTGCCACCGGGATGCGATGACAGGACCGCGACGGACTGCTTGAACGCGCCCGCGTCGATCAGGTCGATCTTCCCGCCACCCGATTCCTCCGCGGGTGTGCCGATGAGCTCGATGCCGACCTCGAGGTCCTTCGCGCGCTGCGCGGCGAGCAGGAACGCGCCGACGTTCGACATCGCGATGAGGTTGTGCCCGCAGGCGTGACCGATCTCCGGCAAGGCGTCGTACTCGGCCAGGAGCGCGACGGACGGACCCTTGGGACCGACGCGCGCGCGGAACGCCGTCTCGAGACCGCCGTGTGGCAGCTCGACCGCGTGGCCGTGGCGCCGCAACAGCGACGCGATGTTCGCGACCGCCTGCCGCTCCTGGTACGCGAGCTCTGGTGCGGCGTGGATCGCTCGCGAGAGGACGATGAGGTCGTCGCGCAGCGAGGTCCCGCCATTGGCCGAACGAGCGCCCCTGCCGCCGCTCATGCCGCGATCCGCTCCCGCAGCGCGCCATCGGTCGCGACGCGCCGCGCGGCCGCCGCGAGCGCCTCCGTGGTGAGCAGCGCGTTGCGGTGCGCTAGGTCGGTCACGCAGGCCTCACGCATCGCGTCGGAGTGACCCGCGATCGGCGTCTCCGTCACGGGGAAACGGATCCAGTCCGTCGGCACCTTCTGCGACACGTTGCCAAGGTCGGTCGACGCGGTCACGAGCGTGCCGCGTGTCGCGTCCACGCCGCGCGCGCGCAGCTCCTCCGCGAGGATGTCGCCAAGTGCGCGGTTCGCGGAGACCGGCGCGTACAGCGGCAGGTAGTCCGTGATCTCGACTGTGGTTTCCGTCTCGAGCGCGGCGCCATGCGCGACGTCGGTGAAGGTCGCGACCATCTCATCGAGCATCGCGAGGTCCGCGGCGCGAAGCCCGAAGCGGCCCTCGGCTCGCGCCGGCACGACGTTCACCGCATCGCCGCCGAAGTCGACGATGCCGTGCACGCGCGCGGTCGACGGCAGCTGCTGTCGCCAGCCGTCGATCCCCGTGAAGAGCCGGATGAGCCCGTTGAGCGCGTTCCGTCCGCGCTCCGGCGACGATCCCGCGTGCGACGACTGCCCGCGATAGATGACGCGCTTGCCCACGATCCCGAGGCCGGTGGCGGACACGCCCCACTCGCACTGCGCGGCGGGATGCGTAGAGAGCGCGTACGCGACGTTCTCGAACACGCCCGCGTTGATGAGATCGATCTTCCCGCCGCCGTCTTCCTCCGCCGGCGTACCTATCAATTCGATCGCGATGCCGAGGCGTGTCGGCTCGGTCGCAGCAAGCAGGAAGGCGCCAACGTTGGTCATCGCAATGAGGTTGTGGCCGCAGCCATGGCCGACGCCCTTGAGCGCGTCGTATTCCGCGAGCAGCGCGACGGTCGGCCCTGCCGGTCCGGCTCGCGCCCGGAACGCGGTGGCCAGACCACCGGTGCCAATTTCGACGCTATGTCCTCGCCGTTCGAGCAGGGTGCGTATACGTAGTGCCGCGCGGTCCTCTTTGTACGCGAGCTCCGGATCGGCGTGGATCTCTTTTGAGAGCGTGAGGAGATCGCGCTTGACATCGTCGGGGAGCCTCACCGCGTTGTATACTGCTACGTAGCAGCCTTCCTCATCTTCCTTTGCCGGGCGAGAGCGCATCCCCCAGACGTTGTGCCCCCCGGAACTTCTCGTAAGAGCTCACCGCGATCTCGCACAACACCCCCCAAGGAGCAACACACCGCGTGGAAAACCCAGAGCAGAACCCAAACCCCGAACAGTCCACCGCGCCCGCGAAAACCGCCGCAGAAGCGACGACCCCCATCGCGCCCACGAACGGCGCCCCCACCAACGGCCCGGCCATCCGCCGCGAAGCGCCCACGCGCGAAGCAGCGCCCGCAGCGCCCCGGGGTGGGGGCCCCGGTTCCGTGAGCGAAGCGAGCGTGCGCAAGTGGTACACGATCACCGAGCTGACCGAGGCGAAGCCGAAGGATCTCCTCGGCATCGCGAAGGAGCTCGGCGTCACCGACATCACCGCCGACATGAACAAGCAGGACGTCATCACGCGGATCCTGCAGGCACAGACCGAAGCGCAGGGCAACATCTTCGCCCAGGGAATCCTCGAGATCGTCGAGGACGGCTTCGGGTTCCTCCGTCGCCGCACCCTCCTCCCCTCGCCCGACGACGTCTACGTCGGTTCGAGCCAGGTACGCCGTCTCGGGCTCCGCACCGGCGACTTCATCACCGGTCAGACGCGTCCGCCGAAGGACAACGAGAAGTACTTCTCGCTGCTCCGCGTCGAGGCGGTCAACGGAATGGATCCCGAGGTCGCGAAGCGACGTCCGCACTTCGAGGACCTCACGCCGGTCTTCCCTGACGAGATGTTCGACCTCGAGGTCGACGGCGCGAACCTCAGCCAGCGCCTGATCAACCTGGTGAACCCGCTCGGCTTCGGCCAGCGCGCGCTCATCGTGTCGCCGCCGAAGGCCGGCAAGACGACGCTCCTCAAGGACATCGCCAACGGCATCGCCGGCAACCACCCGGACGTCCACATCATGGTCGTGCTCGTCGGCGAGCGGCCCGAGGAAGTCACCGACATCCGCCGCTCGATCAAGGGCGAGGTCTTCTCATCCACGTTCGACGAGCCCACCGAGAACCACACGCGCGTCGCCGAGCTCGCGCTCGAGCGCGCGAAGCGCCTCGTCGAGGGCGGCCGCGACGTCGCCATCCTCCTCGACTCGGTCACGCGCCTCGCGCGCGCGTACAACCTCGCCGTGCCGCCATCCGGCCGCACGCTGTCCGGTGGTATGGACCCGGTCGCGCTCTACCCGCCCAAGCGGTTCTTCGGTGCGGCCCGGAACATCGAAGGCACCGGCGGCCAGCCTGCTGGCTCGCTGTCGATCTTCGCCACCTGCCTCGTTGACACCGGCTCCCGCATGGACGACGTCATCTACGAAGAGTTCAAGGGCACCGGCAACTCCGAGATGATCCTCGACCGCAAGCTGCAGGAGCGGCGCACCTTCCCGGCGATCAACATCCCCGCCTCCGGCACGCGCCGCGAGGAGATGCTGCTTTCGCCCGAGGTCATGCGCCAGGTCATCCTGTTGCGCAAGATGCTCTCGGCCGTCGGCCAGATCGAAGGCACAGAGCTCCTGCTCCAGCGGCTCGGCAAGACGAAGACGAACAAGGAGTTCCTGTCGTCCATCGCGAAGGCGATGGAGGCCGACGCGAAGAACTAGCGGGCGTACTCTCCTACCCCTAAGGGGGGCAACGGGGAGATGGAAGGACCGCCACCGCAGATCACCGCGAAAAGCGTCGACGACTATCTCGAGCAGCTCTCGAAACCGGTGTTCCAGGCGGGCATGAGCTGGCGCGTCGTCGACGCGAAGTGGACTGGCATCCGAAAGGGTTTCCACAATTTCAAAGCTGAGCGGGTCGCGCGCATGAGCGATCGCGAGGTCGACACGCTGACCACGGACGAGAAGATGATCCGCAGCCGGCCGAAGATCGCGGCGGTCGTGCACAACGCGAACGCCCTCCTTGACCTCGAACGAGGTGGCGGCATCAAGAAGCACCTCCGCTCGTTCGACGAATACGAAGACCTCGCGACCGATCTCAAGAAGCGCTTCAAGTTCGTCGGGGACAGTGGCATGTACCACTTCCTCTGGACGGTGAAGCATCCGGTCCCCGAGTGGCATGCGTGGGCGCGGACACACGGAATGAACTGGGGCAAGAAGGCGAAGACCAAAACGACGACGAAAGCGAAGCCAAGAGCGAAGCCGCGCGCCTGACGGGGAGCAAGCGGCCGCCGTTCTACGACCGAGCAGTCATTCCGGAGGCCCACGTGGTCCGTCCCGCCGCGACCGGTCTCGCGACCGCCTTCTATCGCCTCTACCTGTTGGATGCATTAGCGCCCGAGCCTGCCCGGCCCACGACATTGCTCGCGAAGATCGCGGCCGAGCAGCTTCCGCTGGCGAGCGGTGGTTTCAGCCGCGCGCTTCAGGCGCTGCTCGACGGCGGCTACCTCGCGCCGGCGGCGGAGGGCGCGGTCGCGCTCACACCGCTGGGTGCCGCGGAGCGCATGGCCGAGCGCGAGCGCTGGAAAAAGGTCCTGCCGACCGCGGCGCGCCTGCTCAGCGAGGAGATCGTGCCACGACCCGCACCAGTCGTGAGCGAACCGGTCGTGCGGTATCGCGCAGCGGAGGTCGCGGAGTCGTACCTCGATCGCGTCCTTCTCGCCGCGCTTCGGGAGCGGCTCGCGCAGGCGCGCGATGGCGGCCGTGCGTTCGCCCTCGTGCTCGGCGTCGCGGATGTCGACGCGCCGGCGGAGGCGACGCGACGCGCGATGGTGCACCGCGTCATCCGCGCGACGCTCGGCGGCAGCCAGACGATCTTCGGCGGCGACACGAGCGCGTTCCGCTACGGCGATGCGGGCATCGCGCTCATCGCGCCGATCGTCGCTGACGCGACGCGTGGCTCGCATCTCGCGGCGCTGGTGCGCGCTCGCATGGACGAGCTGCTCCGCGCTATGAGCGCGAACGTGCGCGCGTTCGCGGGCGCGCGCTGGCGAGTGCGCAGCGGTGCCGCGACCTGGTCGATCGGGATCGCGACGAGCGGTGCGCTCCTGCGGATCGCGCAGGACGCGCTCGCGACGGACGCGTCGGCCGCCGCTTAGCCGAGCGCGTCGCTCCAGGAATCGAACTCCGCGCCATCGCTCGCGACGCGTCCCTGTCGCTGCGCGGTACGCCACACCGGGCAGACGAACGCGAAATGCTCCTGACATGCGCGCTCGGGGCGCTCGCCCGGGACGACGCCGGCGCGCCGCAGCGCGTAGTACGCATGGCACAGCGGTAGCCCGGTGATGTTCGCGAGGCAACCCTCGTAGCCCTGCACCAGCCTGCGGCCCTCCCCCTGGATCGCGTACGCACCGGCCTTGTCGGCGGGCTCGCCGGTCGAGACGTAGCGCTCTATCTCGCGCAGCGAGAGCGCGCGCAGCGTCACGCGCGAGCGGACCGCGAAACGGAGTCGCGTCCCGCTCGGCGCGACGACGACGATCTCACTGCGCACGTCGTGCGTCTGGCCGGCGAGATCCGCGAGCATCGTCACCGCCTCGCCGTCGTCGCGCGGCTTGCCCAGACGCTCGCCGTCGAGCTCGACCTCCGTGTCGACCGCGAGCGTCGCCTCGCCTCTGCGCGCGACCTGCTCGGCCTTGGCGTTCGCCGGTGAAGCGAACGCGCTCTCGTCGATCAACGCCGGCGAGACCTCGAATGGGAGGTCGAGCAGCCGCAAGAGCTCGATGCGTCGCGGTGAGGCCGACGCGAGGCGCAGCACGACGACAACGTACACGCGAGCGAACGACGGGGACGAACGTAGACTCCGAGCGCATGCCCACCAGTCCGAGCGCGGCAAAAGCCGCGACGAAACTGCTCAGCGTCGACGAGGCGCTCTCGCGGATCCTCTCGCAGATCAAGCCGCTGGAGACGACCGAGTCGCCGCTGCTCGAGGCGCTGGGATCCGTGCTCGCTGAGGACGCGGCGGCCGATCGCAACGTCCCGCCGTTCCGCAACTCGGCGATGGACGGCTACGCGGTGCGCGGGAGCGACGTCGGCTCGGCGGGCGCCCGCCTCCGTGTCGTTGGCTCGGTGGCCGCGGGCGCGGTGCCGGATCGTCGCGTCGACGCGGGCGAGGCGATACGCATCATGACCGGCGCGCCACTGCCCGACGGCGCCGACACCGTCGTGCGCGTCGAGGACACCGACAACGGCACCGAGATGGTCACGATTACACGCTCGACGCCGACCGGCATGGCGGTGCGGCAAGCCGGTGAGGATCTGCGCAGCGGCGAGGTCGTGCTGCGACGCGGTGCCGTGCTGCGCGCCGCGGAGATCGGCGTCCTGGCCTCGATCGGTCACGCGCGCGTGACGGTGCATCGCCGGCCGAACGTCGCGGTGCTGTCGACCGGGGACGAGCTGGTCGACATCACCGAGCAACCTGCGCCGGGGAAGATCCGCGATACGAACCGCTATTCGATCTCGGCCGCGGTGCGCGCGACCGGAAGCGCAGCGTTCGAGCTCGGCATCGCCGGTGACGACGCGTCCGACCTGCGGCACTCCCTCGGCAATGCCGCGTTCGGCGACATGGTCGTCACGAGCGGCGGCGTGTCCGTCGGCGACCACGATCACGTGAAGCCGGTCGTCGATGCGATGGGCGCGATGGACTTCTGGTCGATCGCGATCCGGCCGGGGCGTCCTCTGGCGTTCGGCCATCTGCGGACCAAGCGCGGCGACGTGCCGATCTTCGGGCTACCCGGGAATCCGGTGTCCGCGCTCCTCACATTCGAGCTCTTCGTGCGTCCCGCGCTGCTGAAGATGGCGGGGCACACGAGGCTGCACCGGCCGCGCGCCATGGCACGCCTGCTCGATCGCATCGAGAAGCCGAGCGGACTGCGCACGTTCGCGCGCGGCGTCTACGACCGCGACGCCGAGACGGTGCGCGCCACCGGACCGCAGGGCTCGGGCATCCTGCGCTCGATGTCGCTCGCGAATTGCCTCATCGACATCCCCGAGCCGCTCGCGGCGGTCGAACCAGGCACGGATGTGACCGTCGTGCTCACCGACCTGCCGGAAGACCATTAGGTGCCCGCGCGCAGACGCATCGTGGCGCCGCCGAAAAAGTTGACGCACGTGGACGCGAAGGGCGCCGCGCGCATGGTCGACGTGAGCGCGAAGCCAGCGACCGATCGGCGCGCGACCGCGCGGGGGAAGCTGATGCTCTCGCGCGAGACGCTCGAGCTCGTGCGATCTGGTCGGACGCCGAAAGGCGACGTGCTCGCCGCGGCGCGCATCGCGGGGATCATGGCGGCGAAGCGCACGCCCGACCTCGTGCCGCTCACGCATCCGCTACCCCTGTCGCACGCGTCGGTCGACCTTGTGCTCGCGACTGATGGCATCGACATCGAAGCGACCGTGGGCACGACCGCGCCGACGGGCGTGGAGATGGAAGCGCTCATGGCCGTGACCATCGCCGGACTCACGCTGTACGACATGCTCAAGTCAGTGGAGCGCGGCGCGCGGCTCACGGACGTACGCCTCGTCGCGAAGAGCGGCGGCCGCAGCGGGGAGTACCGCGCGGAGTGACGGCGATACGCGCCGGGATCATCACCGTGAGCACGCGGGGCGCGAGCGGTGAGCGCGCCGACGAGAGCGGCCCGGCGATGCGCGAGGGGCTCGTGGGCGCGGGGCACGAGGTCATCGCGAGCGCACTCGTCGCCGACGACATCGCGCAGGTCGCGAACGCGATCCTCGACGCCATCCGCGCCGGGGCGAACGTCGTCCTCACGAGCGGCGGCACCGGCCTCTCGCCGAATGACGTGACGCCCGAAGCGACGCGGCGGGTGATCGATCGTGAAGTGCCCGGGATCGCCGAGGCGCTGCGCGCGCGCGCGCTCGCGAAGACGCCTCACGGGATGCTGTCGCGTGGCGTCGCCGGCGCGGCTGGCGCGGCGCTCGTCGTGAATCTGCCGGGCTCACCCCGCGCGGTGCGCGAATCGCTGGAGATCCTGCTCCCGGTGCTGCCACACGCGGTCGAGCTGCTCGCCGGCGAGACCGGCGAGCGCGGGCACGCGCGCGGCCGCGCGGGGTCGTGAAGCTAGAGGTCGAGCCCGCGGTCGCAGCGGCGATCGCCGCGAAGCGCGCCGTCGTCGCGCTCGAATCGACCGTCATCGCGCACGGTCTCCCGCGGCCGCTGAATCTCGAGACGGCGATCGCGCTCGAGGACGAGGTGCGTGCCGGCGGCGCGACGCCGGCGACGATCGCGGTCGCGTCGGGCAACGCTGTCGTCGGCGCCGACCGCGCGCTGCTCTCCCGCCTCGCGAACGAGGAGGGAGTTGCGAAGGTGAGCACGCGCGACGTCGCGCCACTGATCGCGGGCGGCGGTCTCGGCGCGACGACGGTGGCCGCGACCGTGGAGATCGCGGCGCAGGCCGGCATCAGCGTGATGGCGACGGGCGGCATCGGCGGCGTGCACCGCGGTGCGGAGCGTTCTCTCGACGAATCCGCCGACCTCCTCGCCATCGCGCGCCATCCGGTGTGCGTGGTGTGCGCCGGCGCGAAGCTCGTCCTCGATCTCGCGTTGACGCTCGAGCGTCTCGAGACGCTCGGTATCCCGGTGATCGGCTTCGGGACCGACGACTTCCCCGCGTTCTACGTGCGCGCGAGCGGACTGCGCGCGCCGCATCGCGCGGACACGGCGCTCGCCGCGGCGCGCATCGTCCGCGAGCAGCTCGCGCGCGGGGCCGGCATCGTCGTCGCGGTCCCCATCGCACAGGCTGACGCGATCGATCGGCACGAGGCGGAGGCCGAGGTCGACCGTGCGATCGCCGCCGCCGAGCGCGAGGGCATACGCGGTGCGGCGCTCACGCCGTACCTGCTCGGCGCGCTCGGTGCGGCGACGAGCGGCAAGAGCCTCCGTGCGAACGTGAGTCTCCTGCGTCAGAACGCGCGCATCGCGACGCAGATCGCGCTAGCGCTTGCCGCCTAGCGCCTCTTCGATCTGATCGAGATGCTCCGCGCGGTGCTCGGCGCGGATCGGATTGACGAGACTCTTTTCGTTCTCCGGCCACCAGCCGCCGGCAGGCGGTGACGCCACGCCCTCATCGGCGGCCTCCGCGAGCCTGAGCGCGAGCCGCGCCGCGTTGCGCGGCGGTATCGCATGGAGGAAGGGCCGCATCGACTCGTTGATCCACGTCACATCGTCCGGCTCGATATCCGACTCCGTGAACACCGCACCGCTGCGCTGCTTGTCGGAGAGCCAGCGGTTGCGGACGTCCCAGAAGCCGACGTGCAGGAGATACGCGGCCACCGTCCAATGCTCGTTGACCTTGCGACGCAGGTCGTCGTCGGAGAGGCGGTCGATGAGCGCGCGCATGCGCAGGTACTCGCGGCGGTTCCTCTCGATGTACGACGTGTCGGACATGGGCACCTCCGGCTAGCGACGATCGAAGCCGAGCATCTCCCGCATGCGCACGTAGCCGGCGACGGACTCGCGGTGCAACAGTCCGACGAGCGCGCCGTCGCGCACGACCGGAAGGAGTGGCAGATCCTCGCTGAACTTGTCGAGCACAGTACCGAGCGCGTCATCTGGGCCGACCGAAGGCACGGCGGATGCCGACGTCATGACCGCGTCGACCGGCGTCGTCGGCCACTGGTCCTGCTCGACCTTGCGGAGGTCGGCGATCGTCACGAGCCCGACGAACCGACCGTTGTCGACGACCGGGATCGCGCGCAAATTGCGCGGGAGCACGTAGTCGCGGACGAGCGTGCCGATCAGCGTTCCGCTCGGCACGACAACGAAGTCCGTCGTCGCGAGCTGCGCGACGCGCGTCCCACCGACGGCGCGCACGAGCCGCTCCTGCTGCATCGACTGCCCGGCGATGTTGAACAGGAAGAACGCCACGAGGCCGATGAGCAGCGCACCCGGATCGTTGAGCTGGAAGAACAGATACGCCGCGAGCAGCAACAGCAGCCCGGCGATGAGCTGACCTGCGCGACCGGCGATGGCCGTCGCGCGGCTGCGATCGCCGGTGAGGCCCCAGATCGCCGAGCGCAGCACGCGACCACCGTCGAGCGGGAATCCGGGCAGCAGGTTGAAGATCGCGACCTGCAGGTTCACCTGACCGAGCACCTGCGCGACGGCGACCGCGGGCAGGAGCCATGGAGCGCCGAGCAGCGCGTGCGAGAGCTGCGCGGCGCCGCCGAGCGATGCGCCAGCGATGACCAGGCTCGTCGCGGGGCCGGCCACGGCCATGAGGAACTCGCCCTTCGCGCTCGTCGGCTCCTTCGTGAGCGACGCAACGCCTCCCAGCAGGAAGAGCGTGATAGACGACACCGGCAAGCGGAACCGGCGTGCGACGATCGCGTGCGCGAACTCGTGCGCGACGACCGAGGCGAAGAAGAGGAGCGCCGTGACGGCGCCCGCGATGAATGCTTTCGCCTCGGACGTGGGGAAGACCGACGGGAATTGCTCCTGCGCGAGACCGTAGGAGAAATACAAGAAGATGAGGACCCACGAGAGATGCACGCGAACATCGATCCCGAGGATGCGCGCGATACGGAACGAGCCCGGCACAGGCCGAGCATAGCCGCGATACTTGGACGAGAAATGACCGCGTGACAGAGACACGGACCGCGCGATTCGGCGAGCTCGAGATCCATCCCGACGTCGCGCGCGCGATCGAAGAGCTCGGCTTCATGGCCCCGACCCCCGTGCAGGTGCAAGCGATCCCGACGCTACGCGCTGGCCGGGATCTCCTCGCGCAGGCGCAGACGGGCACCGGGAAGACCGCGGCGTTCGCGATCCCGATCGTCGAGCACGTCGATTCGACGCGAAAGGAGCCGCAGGCGCTCATTGTCGTCCCGACGCGCGAGCTCGCACTGCAAGTGACGCGCGAGTTCGGGGCGATCGGGAAGTACCGCCGCACCCACGAGGTAGCGATCTACGGCGGTGTCCCCTATGGACCGCAGGAGCGCGCCCTCGCGCGCGGTGCGCAGATCATCGTCGGCACTCCCGGTCGACTCCTCGATCACATCGAGCGCGGACGTTTGCGGCTCGACGCGATCGCCGTGGTCATCCTCGATGAGGCCGACCGGCTGCTGGACATGGGCTTCGCACCGGATGTGCGCCGGCTGCTGCGTATGGTTCCGCAGCGACGGCAGACCGCGCTCTTCTCAGCGACGCTCACTGGCGAGATCCGCGACCTCGCGTACCGCTTCACCAAGGAGCCGGCGGAGATCGCCATCGATCCGGAACGACGCACGCAAGAGTCGGTCGAGCAGGTGTACGTCGAACTGCTCGAGGAGGACAAGCCGCGCGTGCTCGAGGAGTTGCTCCGGCGTTGGGAGACGGACCAGGTCCTCGTGTTCCGTCACACCAAACGCGGCGTGGATCGCCTCCTCGAGATCTTGCAGCGCCGCAAGCACGCGGTCGCGGCAATCCACGGCGACATGACGCAGCGTGAGCGCGAGCGGACGCTCGAGAAGTTCCGAAGCGGCGAGATCAAGATCCTCGTCGCGACGAACCTCGCCGCGCGGGGACTGCATATCGAGGACATCAGCCACGTCGTGAACTTCGACCTTCCCGAAGATGCGGAGGTGTTCACGCACCGCATCGGCCGCACCGGTCGCGCGGGCGAGACCGGTGTCGCGGTCACGTTCGTCGCGGAATGGGACTTCGAAGAGTTCGAACGGCTGCGCGACAAGGCTGGCGTGCCGTTCCGCCGCGAAGTCCTCGAACTGTATGGCCGTTAAGACCCGAGCTTCGCTTCGGCCTGTACTCGAAGGCACGGTGGACCGTGCCTTCTGGTAAGGGCTGCGCCTTCTGCGCGGTCGTGTCCGGCGCGGAGCATCACGCGATCTACCGCGACGACGCGACGGTCGCGTTCCTCGACCACGCGCCGGTGGCGCACGGCCACACGCTCGTCGTGCCGACGACGCACTACGAGACGCTCGAGGACGTGCCCGACGCGGCACTCGCGCCGCTTTTCGCCGTCGTGAAGCGGGTGTCGAAGGCATTCGCCACGGCGCTCGGCGCGGAGGGCTCGCTCACGCTCGCGAACACGCGCATCAGCCAGAGCGTCGCGCATGTGCATGTGCACGTCGTGCCGCGACGCAAGGGCGACCGCTTCTTCACGCCCGGCCGGCCGTTCTGGATGCGCCAGCGCTACGCGGCGGGTGAAGCAGAGGCGATCACGTCGAAGCTACGCGAGGCGCTCGCGAAGGGCTAGCCAAGCATCTCCCGCACGACGCCATCCCATAGCGGCGTCATGAGCGCGAGCGTGTCCTGGTCGATGCGCTCATTGTTGCCGTGGAAGAGCTTCGAGAACTCCCCAAAAGGGATCTTCTCGCTCATGAGGCCGTAGCCGTACGCGACGACGCCCTTGCGACGGAAGAAACGCGAGTCTGTCGCGCCGACGATGAGGAATGGTACCGTCGTGGATCCTGGGATGAGGCGCTGCGTGACCTTGGTGAGCGCATCCCAGAGCGGCGTGTCACGCGGAGAGGACGTCGCGGGGTTGTGTCCCTCTTCGACGAGCTCGACGTCGCGCCACAGATCGCCCGCCGCTTCGCGGAGCATCTTGTGCACGGCTTCGCCGTCGTCACCGGGCAGCGTGCGGATGTCGATCTGGACTTCGGCCGTATCGGGGATGACGTTGAGCTTCGCACCGCTCTGCGCGATGTTCGGCGACAGCGTCGTGCGCGTCGCGGCGTAGATCATGCGATCCGCGCCCGCCGGGACACGGTCGAGCGCGGCGTCGAAGGTCGCGGCGTTCGTAAGTGCCATGCGCTGTACGGCAGGCAGATCTATTCCGTCGACGAACTGCTTCCAGAGACCGCCGACGTGCAAAGGCGCCTTGTAACGCGCGATGCGCGTGATCAGCTCCGATGCTTTTACGAGCGCGTTGTCGGACTTGTAGGGCATCGAGCCGTGGCCGGGCGTCCCCTTCACACG
>Ga0209376_1003980_pt1 | contig 13035 bp, 13 predicted proteins | sample GraSoiAngelo_134_FD_185891 | JGI IMG/M metagenome (GOLD analysis project Ga0209376, IMG submission 185891) | Grasslands soil microbial communities from the Angelo Coastal Reserve, California, USA - 14_0929_05_30cm (SPAdes) (version 2) | ecosystem: Environmental > Terrestrial > Soil > Grasslands ... | reverse complement strand
TAGCTCGGAAGCATGCCTAATCGGGCATAGCCGACCAAGATTGGAATCACTATGATGCCGAATAGGAATAGTGAAAGCATCGCCACAAGAGGTTCAGTTTCCTTTTTCCTGACTGGCTGCCTTTCACCGCCGGCCTTCAAGATCGCCAAGAAATGCCCCACCACGAACACCCCAACAAAAACGACCCAGAATAGAACCTCGTCGAGTAGAGAAGGGAACAAAGCCGACATGGCTCATGCTCTGGACTCCAAACGGCATAAATATTCTCCCCATGCGCTTACAGAGATTCCGGGTTCACTCGCAGTGACAATTCCCTATCTCCGGTTGACACGTCCAAGGGTGAGCCATCCGAGCGCCGAGGAGGGGCGCAGTGACAAGAAATGCCCAGAATGATAGGAGATGAAAAAAATATGAAAATTCTCTATGCCCGTATATTACTGGTTTTAGTGGGTCTTGCCCCCTTACTGCTTGTCCCCGTAGCCCGTGCAGCTGCCAGTCTCGAAATGAGCGGTGACCTCATCCTCATCGGCGACCCCACTATCAGAGGATCCTTTGAAGCACGTGCTATTGGAGACCCCACTCTACTTGTGGGAACTGGAAAATTTGAAACACCGACAATGACTATACTATTCAGCTTTACCGGGAATATCATTGGCGACCCCAACGACAGGGCAGTAGTTACAATCTCAGGCGCAGTGACTCAGTCGAACGACCCCACGCTACTCAGGATACCTGTGACCGTCAACGGCCTCGTAGAACCTGATACCACGCAAATCTTTCTCACCCTCGGAGCCGTCGGTGACCCTAACCAGAAGACGTTCGTGGGTGCTGGGCTGATATCCATAGAGGCCAACGGCAGGTGAACAACTCTGGCACGATCCCCCTCTTTCTCTGATTTTTTGGAATCCAAAGCTGAATTCTAAGTTCCCATCACTGCAACAATTGCGAACCATCTACATGCCGCTGTAGAACTCGACGGACCGAGAGCATATTCCTGGGTCGGGCCGCGTCCACAAGCGATAACAAGTGAATAGTCTTAAATTCGAAGCAAGTGCGGCCGATTCGTGGTTTGTAAGAATGGCTACGGTGGAAGTTGCGAGGGAAGATGTTGTCAGAAGACAGATTGAGTCCGTAGGGCGAGACGCTAATGTGGATGATGCACTGTATGCCCCTGACGCCGTAAGGTACGACCCCGTTACGGCTCAAGGAATGAAGGGCAGAGATGCTATTCGAAAATGGCATGAGATGATTGTCAAGGCCTTCACAGACGCTGACTCTAGGGTCGTAAGCATTATTTCCAAAGGCGACTTTGCCGCGGCAGAATGGGCCGCCACTGGCATACATAGCGGCGCCTTTGAAATGCCGATGGGAACCGTTGGTCCCACCAACCGGCGGGTTACGTTGCGAGGCGCTACGTTTTACCGCTTCAACCGTGAAGGTCTGATCGTTGAGCAATACGACTATTGGGACAACGCAAATTTCGCGCAGCAATTAGGGGTTAAACCCTTAGAAACAATGAGTCGCACGCGCAGCGTCTCATTTCAATGGCAAGGGGCAAGTGTTAAGTTCCAAGCCTAGGCCCGTTAGTGAGTCTTTAGAAATGGCCACACTAGAAGTTGCAAGGGAAGATGTCTACAGAAGATTCGCCGATGCCATAAAACAGGGTGACGCCAAAGCGGTGGCCGCATTGCATGCCCAGGATGCTGAGCTCTCATTCCCTCATATACCTCAAGGGGTAAAGGGGAGAGACGCGGTTCAAAAATTCAACGAAGGCTTCTTGAAGGCTCTCCAAGATATTGACATCAGAACCCTAAACATAGCTACCAAGGGCGACATCATCGCTGCAGAATTTGTGCTCACAGGTAAACACAGTGGCGCACTGGAATTGCCAACTGGAACGTTACCTCCCACGAATCAACACGTCACACTCCCGGCGGCCGTTTTCTTTAGGGTCAACCGTGAGGGCCTCATTGCAGAGGGACGCAGCTATTTCGACATGGTAAACTTCCTCAAGCAATTAGGGGTCAAGCCCTAATACGGGAAGCAAACCGCGACTGCTGCAGAAAAGTCTTCTCCTCCTCCCTTTTTTCCCGTCCAAGGTTGTAGAAGTAGACAGATCCATGAAGCAAGTCTTGGTGGCAAGTTGCAGAGGTGCGGCCCGAGACCACGGCTCACGAGCGCGAATGTATACCACAGATTCCAAACTTCCCTATCTCTTTTTTTAAACTCGGTTCGAGCCCGAGAGCCCGATGGTTCACCTAATTGGTGGAGTGAGCGCCTAATGTCACTGTGTACTTTCCAGTCATATGAAGGAATCTCAGCGAGCCTAGGGAACTGTTCTCTGAAGCGAGAGACCGGTTCGACTCTCCGCTTGGGCAGCTAGGTTGACATGTGGAGCCCTTTAGCTATCTTGGTTCAGACCCTTTCAGTGGCTTTGCTTCAGATTTCATTACCACTATTCGAGGTTCTGCAGCCGTTGTGGTCCAATAGCTTCCGGGTCTGGAATCGATTATCATGAACTGTTTTGGAAAAACAAGCCCATCTTTGAAACCGAAACGGCAAAAAGGGAGCTTTTCAGCCGTTCGGGAAACAGCCTCGCAATGTTATTCTCGGCAATGACCGAGTCTTACAGAGACAGTTCTTGGTACCGATCCGTAGGGAGGTTCGGGAAGACCCGACCCACCAGGAGCGAGCGCTCATGCAGTGTTTCTTTGAATCGCATCACGCCATATCGCGGGGAGGGCAAGCACCGTTGCCTGAACAAATAAATGGTTTTGTCAGGCCGAATTGTAGGCCGCCAATGAAAGCGAGGGGTGAGAAGAGGGCTAAGGATGCTTGCATTCTACGTCAGCCTAGACCAGGGGATATGGGCTGGGTCGTTCATCGTCACGGAGTCGTCTACCGTGAAGAATATGGATGGAATGTGCAGTTTGAAGGGTTAGTCGCAGGCATCGTGGCGAAGTTTATCCAACATCACGATGCAAAGCGGGAACGCTGTTGGATGGCGGAGATGAATGGAGAAATCATCGGCTCGGTGTTCATCCTCAAGAGATCCGAAACGGTGTCCCAACTTCGACTTATGCTGGTCGAGAAAAAAGCTCGGGGACTAGGATTAGGCACTCGTTTGGTGAACCAGTGCATTCGGTTCTCACGTCGGGCTGGCTACCAGAAGATTATCTTATTGACGGAAAGCCGCCAAATGGCGGCTCGACACATCTACGAGAGGGCCGGTTTTCGACTGGTCCGCGAGGAACCACGACACAGCTTCGGGCATGATCTAAAAGGAGAATGGTGGGAGTTAGTGTTATGATCGTTGAGATGACCAGAGTCATGCAGCCAAGCGCGGCCGATTAGGGTACTATCTTCTAGAGAATCCATCCAAGTAACGGGGCTCTATCGAGGAAAAAGTTCATTTGTCTTGGCATAATCGTCCACGCCAATCAACTGGACCGCTTCACATAGTTTCGGAAGAAGAACTAATGAACAGGGTCATTCGCGTGAAGGCTCGGATTGTGCTCGCCGGAAGGCAGACTCTCACTCTTAGAACGGAAGAAGGCATCTTCGAGATCACACCGAAACTAGCTAGGAAATTGCTCCGTGAGGCAAAGCCTCGACGAAGTAAGGGGAAGAAGTTGTTGAAAAGAGAATGAATGTTGCGATTATCGGCGGAGGAATTACCGGACTCTTTTGCGCGCACTACTTGATGAGGGACGGACACCAGGTTTCAGTCATCGAGCGAAGAAGTACCGGATCCGTCACATCTATCTATAATGCTGGGCTCCTTACCCCATCACTTGCCCCGACTCCAAAAATCGGGCTTGGCAGAATTCTCTCGTCCTATCTCGGTCGAGACGACCCTGTCCACATCTCGCCGAGGCAGATCCTCGGGAACCCGAGATTTTTTCGGACTGCTCTGAAAAAAGGTCTCACGGGCTACGAGGACAAGATAGTGAGGATGGGACGTGAGAGCCTCGAATTATACAGAGAGTTCTTCACGGAAGTGGGCTCTCGTCCCGATTTGATCGAGGGAGTCGCCGCCGTTTACTCAGATGAAAGAGACTCAAGAATGGCACAGGCTTCGCTGGGCGGAGAGCTTCTCGATGAGGCATCGATCAGTCGAATGGGGTTCCGAGGCTTTCGTGGAGGAGTGATGTTTAGAGAAGAGTGGTCGGTGAACCCTGCCAAACTGTACAAGTCTCTCTGGGACGCTGTGGTTACACATGGCTCTGTGCATCTTTTGGTCGGAGATGATATCAGACTGGCTGCTGAGAAAGGCGGCAGTCAGCGTGCTCTCGTGTACGTGGACGGAAAAGAGATTCACTGCGATACTGTACTGGTGACGGCTGGTTCTTGGACTCGCGGGCTATGCAGATCGCTTGGCTATGACCCTCAGATTTTACCCGCTAGGGGACTTGCGATAGTGTTCGATACTGGTGGAGAGGAAATTGTCACGACTCCGGCACTACTGGAAGACTATGGCGTTGGGCTGGCCCAGCACAACAAGACAACACTCCGAATCACAGGTTTCTTCGAAATGGTCGGATTTCGAACCGATTTTTCCGAAGCTCGGAGGAAATGGCTGCTGGATAAGTTCTACAAGCACGTCGTCAAGTCCGACAAGGCCAAAATTGTTGAGGAGGGAGTTGGCTTCAGGCCTTGCACTCCGGATCAAATGCCCCTTATTGGCCTCGTTCCTGGGTACAAGAATGCCTACATCGCGTCCGGGAACTGCAGACTGGGAGTTACTCTTGCCCCAGCCACAGCTCGTTTGCTGGTTTCGATGCTAAACAGGACGGAACAATCTCTGGATCATGTGTACTCGAGTCAGTTGTCTTGGTACGACCCGAACAGATTCGTATCTCGCTCTAGACAACCGTGAGTATCTCGGGACGGAACGATTGCACCAATTCCAACAGTCGCTGCAGACTGTCTATTAGAAAACATACTTTTGCGCATTTCAGCGTCTTTCTTTGCCGAACGATTCTCCCTCTCACGATTCAACAACTAGAGACGCTTAAGAGAACGATAACCTGCGTTTTCTTACGCGAAGAATTCTGCTAATACCGGCGCAAGGACTTTAGGCCTTACACCGTGTGTCTGGCCGGCTAGCGTACGGAGTTGCGCCTTAGGGATGGCTTCGCTGATTGCTTGAGCTGTATCGCGCATAGCCGGAGTTCCGGCACCTCCGTGCATGACAAGTGTAGGAGTCGTGATGCCTGCCAAGAGAGCAGTAGGCAACGAATGGCCTTCTCCTAGAATATCGCTGTCATATGCTAGGGTTGGAGCCAACCTCTCTAATCCTCGCCACATCGTCATGCGTTTCATAGCTTGAACCTGCTTGTCAGATACGCCTACAGATCGGACGAATAAAGCCACGGCATCACCATTGCGTCCAGACGCGAGCAGTTTCTTGAGCAGGCTGTTGTACTCTCTGGCAGCTTTGCTTGCATCACTAGCCAAAGCATATGGCGCTTCGTACATGGCAAGTTTCCTAACCTGTTTGTTCAGTTTGTTGGTAGCCTCGATGGCGAGAGCGGCACCGGAAGAATGGCCATAAAGAAACACGGGTTCCCCAATCTCATCGATTAGCGCCTTCACGTCTTCAACTTCACGTTGAGGCGCATATGGTGCGGTGTCTGTGCTGTCGCCGCGTCCGCGCCGGTCATAGCTTATGACAGTGAAGCGAGACGCAAGTAGTTTGGCCAACTTGGCTCCAGACTTCCTTGAATTAAGAGCTCCGAGTACAAGTACTACAACCGGTCCACTCCCCACTTTGTCGTATGCGATCTTTGTACCGTCTTTGGACGTTACTGTGGGTGTCCTAGCTCTCATAAGAGCTCCACAATTCTCTCTAACAACTACGGGCAGATAAGTGTTGTAATTTCAATTGGCCCATCGACCAATTAAACCACGATCGCGAAAGGAAGCATTACTAGAAAAAGTAGAGATAGATCTTCCAATAATACTGAAATACGCGATCCGATCAATCCGACTCGAGGCTTCTGAGTGAACTCTGACAGTTGTCCTAAGCATACGCTTGTTTCGCATGTGGCCGTCTTGCATCACAACTCTGCTCTTCTCGTAAAATATCGGCAGATGCCCGATGGCCAGAAGGGCTGGTTCCTCCCAAATGACGACCTGAAACATGTTGAGCATCCTGAAGAAGGAGCTAAGAGAATATTGAGAGAACAGGTGGGGATTGAACCTTCGACCCTGAAGCTCGCTCAGATAGAATCCTTCGTAGGCAACAACAAGAGCTGGCACCTGGTCTTTGACTTTCTAGCATTCCCATTATCCATGAAGATCAGCAAGGCACCAAGCCTGCTGGACGCTCAATGGTTCGAAATGGACAAACTTCCTCCCGCGTCCGAGTTTGCCCATCACGGATGGGGCCATTCAGCCCTACTCAAGCTCGCCCAGTTCTAGGCCTGGGAAGCTCGAACTAGAGACATAGGGCAGACGAACAGGACGATGATCTCACCAAGCTGCCGCCCTATCTCAAGAAGTAACGATAGGTTGTTGAAACCTCAGAGCAGAGCGTCGAGCCTGCTTGACTACATCTAGGGTTACGTCAGTTTCTTGATTTCTTTCCGCATCTGCTTTAGAACTGCTCCGCCGCCGCGCTTTGTGAAGAATTTTTGGAGATCTTTTCGACGAAGTGTTTCTGCCGAGAGTCGCAGAACTTCCTTGAAAAGCTCCCCGAGCTGATCGAGTTTCAAGAGATCTTCTGCCTTGCTAATTTCTATGGTTAGGGAGTCGATGAATTCTTTGCATCTTTCGGCTGGGAAGTCTGATGGACTTGTGAGTCTCTTTTGTTGAATATCCACATAGAGTGCCCTGTTTCTCTCATTCTGAAGCTCGGCAAATTCCAGCAGAGGTTTTAGGAATGACTCCACGGCCGCGGGGTCCTTCTGAATTTCTTGCACGTGCTTTTCCAGGACGATGTAAGCTTCCTCAAATCCGGCGGGGCTGTTCTCAAGGGCGACCAGAACATCCTTAGCAATCGGTTGAATCTGTTCGGTAAGCCATCGTACTCCGAATTGCAAGATCTGTTTCTCTCTGTGTTTGCGAAAAGGTTCGAGAATCTTCTCACCGACCCTGAGTTCTCTCCCCACTAGGTGGGCCGGGGCAGGTTGCTGAGATGCTACCCAGAACATCTTGGCTTTGGATAGTTCTTCTCCTGCCAGGACAGCGAGTGCAAACGCATGACCGAACTTGTTCCCCGACTCTAGTATTCTCGCGTCCTCAAGCAATGATTTGGCGTTGTTCATCGCCTCTATTGAGACCCGCTTCAGGGTAACTATTGGTTCGTCCTTCATTCTAATCATGCCGTCTAAGAGAGAATGGCGGAACCTACATCGTGTGCCCAGTAGTCGACTTTTTCTACTCTTCCCCGGCCTTCTGTTGCCCGCCCAAATTATGAATACTATTCGGTCACTTGAAGGCCCTAAAGGTTCTGCAAGTGCGATTGCTCATGTGCTGACTCTACTTGGGTCCTTCCTTGTAGGGCTCGTTGCCAGCGGAACCTTTTGGGTCGGCGTTATCATTTACTTCTTTGAGCCAGGTGCAACATCTCTGCCTCCGATGTCAGTTATTCTGCTAGCCTCATCGCTTGGAATAACGGCGGGATTCATCATCGCAAAAATCAAACTTAGGGGACGGTTTTGGATGAAGTATACAACGTTCACGTTTGTTGCTGGTGGGTTCCTCGCGGCAATTGGCGGAATCCTTTTGATGGCGCTTGCACTCTGGGCCTATTCCATAGCGGGCACTGGCGGCTGAGGGCTAGTGCAGCTTCTCAACACTTAGTCTCAAGAGCCTTTCCGCGCCAGGCGACGGGCCCAACCGCATACCTTCTTTCATTGAGGCTTCCGCCACCCTTAATATCGCTGAGAACTCTTGGTTTAAGAGTTCAAGTTGGTGTTCGGCCCGTCCGCTGAGAAGCGGGCAATAGCACAAGGTACCGTGATTCGGGAGTTTCCCCGCTGTCCGATATGCAAAGCGACTTACGGATACGAAGTCTCAGGTTCTTCTCTCGACCATTTCAAATGTAATACGTGTCAGACAAAGTGGCAGACCGAACCTCTCGCGGATGGCCACATCTCATCGATGACGTTGGTTCAGCCTTCAGGCTACGACCTTCGCGGAATAGAGTTAACAGGCATAAGATACCAATCAGATGTCTACAAGAACTTCGACGCACAATACGGCGCATTCCTAAAGAACTACCGGTCCCAAATGACCGCCAAGCTCAGCTCAACTGTCTCGCTTGAGATCAACGAGGAGACGGTTTGGGCGTGGCCAGGCAGCAGTATGGTGCGGCTTCCGAGTGTGCTCGGATCGTTGGCCAGCCAAGTTGGCGTATCCCAAATAGCGGAACATTCAGGTCATTTGTTTTTGACAAGTGAGCGGCTGATATGGCTCCAAGATGGGATGTTCAACTTTGAAATTCCGCTTGAAGAATTGGCATCCTTTACACCCGCCAGCGCGTACCAGGGAAGCGACGCCTCAATTATCGTTGTAAAATCAGCGAAGAGGAACGTTGAGGGTTGGCTTCGATTGTGGTTGTGGTATGGTTCGACTGGGAATGTAGAGGTTGCTAGGGACAATCGAGCCTTCAACAGAGTCCGCGGTATGGTGTTCAGGCAGCAAGAGATCAAGCGCGAGAGAATCCAGAAAGAAAAGCAAAGAGACCACGTCCAAGTTGTTCTTGATTTCTCTTCGCTTAGAGAGACACTTGCAAAAGGAGGCGTAGTAGCTACCACTCTCACTTGTCCCCAGTGCTCAGGACCGCTTCACATTCCGGAGGCCGGCAGGCAGACAATTTGCAAATACTGCGGAGCATCGATAAGACCCGTGGACTTATTCGATAAGATCAAGAGTCTAGTCGGTTAGCGCCTTGAGGAACGAGTCAAGACATTCCTCATGGCTTGGATAGAGACCAGAGCAATCGGCGCATCATAAGTTCCTGGAATAGAGAAAAAATAGAGGCGGAGGCGCCCTCACAGTCGCGAGGCCCTCCTACCTAAGCCGGACCATTTCGCTAATGTTTCCGGACAGAGGCTAATCGTGCGGAAAGCGACTCGTTTCTCTGTAACGGCCTTCTATAGTTCTCGCTGAATAGCATTCAAGGCGGTCCTGTCAGTGCTCTTGCCCTCCATGGAGACTACCTCTTTGATGCTTCCCGACTGTTATGCAATCTATATCCCTGCTCGGGCATATCACTGGTGATGGCGATTAACTTGCCAGTCAAAACACAGCATTGACACACCACAGCCTTCTGGGTAGCCAAGTGAGAAAGTCCACGAGAATTATCTGTCGGGGTTATCTCTACTCTATCGGGAAGAACCATGCTAATGGGCAAGTTCTCTATTGTTGAAAACATCAAAGCTCTGGTTGTTTCAAACAACGAGGAAAAGCAGTTTTTCCCTCAGTTCGGAGTTAGTAATCGCCCATTGTCAGCCCTGATCTCGAATCTGGAAAGCTCTCCCTGGGGTTCATCTGCGATTCTGATGCTTACAGATGCTTGTATGATTAGGGAAGGTTCCGAAGTCCTGCTGCAGGGAACCCTGCCCAGCGACTATCAACTAGAGCCGCCTGGCATGCCGGCCGCCCCGGGGTCGGGGGTTCGGTTACGCCATTCCCTTTACGAGGCAAGCCACAATCTACTATCCTGAATTGTGTCAGCAATGGCCAGGCTCATCATACCCTTTGAGAAGAAGAGAAAACGAAACCATGACATAGCCTACCTCACCGTACTGCTAGCCCTATCCCTCGGAATCTTCCTCTTCGTAGCATTCTATGTCAACTCCCTCCTCCGGACCCTCCCAATCCCACCGTGAGCATTCAGGCTCGGGCAAGTCTCACCCTGAAGCCACACCGGCCTCGAACTTCTCTATCAGACAAACCAGATTAGTCATCTTTCGCAATCTCCGGGTGGCTTCCTCTGGTTTCTGCGAAGGCTTTGTCTGTGCTTGCGCGATGGCATTGAGCAGGATTTGGAGATCGCTTGGGCCTTCAACGAGAATGGTTTGATAGCGGATAGGCAAAATCGCCCATTATCAGTCCTAATCTTGAATCTGGGGGGTCGCCCCGATCGCACCTGGCAAAACGTGCCCCAAAAGGGCAGTAGGCCCCGTAGTTCCGCCATCCCACCTAAGCCCAGATCGTGCCCTGAATCGCCTGTCTCGCCCATAATCAGTGCTGGACGGGAAATGGTTTTTGGAAAATAGGGGGTCTTAGCGACCGACCCTCGCGTCGCGTAAGTGGGGTGTTTACTGTTTTGAGTACAGTGTACAGGCTGCCGTTATTAGCCCTGCCCTGTTGAGGGGTCCTAAGGGTCAGCAGGCAGTGAAGGACTATCAGAGAGACATTACCCCGGGGTGTTTACTGTTTTGAGTACAGTGTACAGGCTGCCGTTATTAGCCCTGCCCTGTTGAGGGTCCTAAGGGTCAGCAGGTAGTGAAGGACTATCAGAGAGACATTACCCCATTTTGCGTCGTATGCGGGAAAGGGATAGATCACGATCAGCCCGCATACCAGTTGAATGAGGGAACAACCCAGATCATGACTCCCACGTTTCTCCCCGTGTCTTCTATTGGACTGCTTCACGCGTCCTGCCTTGCAGAAATCCTGGAACAGGTATACCAGACCCTTCTCCCCGTTCCACTAGAAAGGGTGATTCCGGTAAAGCAGAGGTTGCCTAGGCTGGATTTGAAAACGCCTTCTCAAGTCCCCGTCAAAGGGCGAATCGAAGTGCCCGCCAAGTAGAAACGGACCGGATCCTACAGCCTCTGGATCCGAAAGCTCTCTACCTCACCATCGTCACAACAGGCGGCCGCCTAAAGTCGCCAGCTCAGGATTCTAAGGCAAAGGATTGTTGCCCATTGGAAGGTTCCTAGAAAAAAGGTGGGAAGAGAGATCTAGTGAATTTGGATGTTGCCAGCTTGTAGGGTGCCGGCTTTTGAGTAGCCGGTTCCGAGGGTTATGGCGAAGGTGTCTTTTCCAGCGCCTGGTTCTGCTCTGTCTTGGACTGTGATTGTGAAGCTGGTCGCAATGTTGTTGTTGGTTCCTGTTCCCTTGAAGGTGACTGTTTTGCCGTTGAAGGTTGCTGAGGTTATGAGGCTGGTAGTGAAGTCTACGCCTCCAGCTGGGTCTTGGTAGGCTACTTTTCCATGTATTCGACCCGTGGTGTCGACTTTCACTTCTATGCTGAAGCTTCCCTTGTCTTGTTGCGCGTCGACGAAGATGTAGCCTCCTCCCGTGACATTGCACGTCTTTCCGAGCGGGCAGTTGCTAGGCAGCGCAGCGTTGCCGAGGACATAGTCGAATGCCCGTGTCGCGTCTCCATCTGTCAAGACGGGATTGGTGTTGGTGACAGCGAAGGTGAGTGCAGTGATACTGTACAGTGTGTCGCCGGTAATCGGGCTTCCGAGGTCGCTTAGCGGGGCGGTTATCGTTATCGTGCCCCTAGAAGGGTTAATCGTTCCTGTCTCTGGGATCTCTGAGGGGTATTTGATGATCTTACAGTTCTGTGGCGTAGTGGTGACGCAGCCGTTGCCTGGAGGTATTCCACTGCCAGGGGCAGCGGAGGTTCCCGTGCCTGCAAAGAAGACGGGAGTTCCGCCGGCCGTGCTGTTTGCGCCGAGATAAAAGATTCTGTAGCTTTCTTCACCTGCGTCGCCTGTGGAGAGGAACTGCCATCTTACGAGCCATAGAAGACCAGTCGAACCTGGTGGTGGGAGCAGGCTGGCGAGGCTCTGGAGTTTGAGTGTTGCTCTGATGTGTGAGCTGTCCGGCTGGGAGATTTGCAGGGAAGTTAGGTCTAACGCTAGCTGATTCGCACCAGCGCCTCCTGGGAAGTAGTGCGGTACCTGAGCGTCGCCCAACGGGTCTGCCACTCCCGTGGCTGTGTTGGAGAATGGTGGCGTGAGTGTTGTGCCAATAGCGCTGGGTCCTGCGACTTGTCTCAGCTCGAAGAGTGCTGCTCCGTGGTGTTGGCTTGTTAGATCATTGAGGACGATTCTGGCTGCACCGTTGGCGTCGAGGGCAACGCTGAAGAAGTCTGCGAGCGTCCGGTCGCCGCCTGATGTTGTGCAGCCTAATCCTCCAGTGCAGATCTGGCCGTAGTCTGTGGGATGCTCGCTAGCCTTGACCTGGTAGATTGTAGGTGTGAGGGTAGTTGCTGCTTGAACCTGGGTGAAGTAGACGAACCATTTGACGCTGGTGGCTGCAACACGGTTGTTGTACCATGAAGGGAAGTTGTTGGGATCGCCGCGCGCGTCTGTGCCGTAGAATACTATATCGACTGTTCCTGCTGCGCCCGCGATAGCCCAAGGCATCACATTTGTGTTGGCTGGGTCGCCATTAACTTGTAAGAGTGTTGACCAGTTTGTGCCCGCGTTGGTGGAGACGGTGAGGTAGACGTTGTTGTTTGCCGTGTCAACCCAGACGACGTATACGTTGCCGGCCTGGTCTGTGGTTAGGGAAGCGAAGAGGTTTCCGATGGAGCCTCCTGGGCTAGCGGGTGTGTCGACACTGCTGAATGTTAGGCCGGTTCTCTGGCCTGGGATGACGTGGGCCCTCGAAACGTGGATGTGGTTTCCTTGTACGCATGGCAGGTAGAGGTTGCGGAGTACTGGGTCGAAGGTTAGCCGGCCGCAGGGCGCACCCGCGCCGACGAAAATGGTTGTGGCGGCGTTGGTGTAAGCGAATCCTCCGACAGCGTCTGTTGGCCCTGTGGAGCCGGGCGACGAGAGCACCTGGCTACCTGCTGGTATTTGGCGGTAGGCGAGAAAGACCGTGTTGTCGGAGACGCCCGTGCTTAGGCCATTGTCAATAGCCAGCCACTGGCGGTCGTCTACCGGGGACATGGCGGCAACAAAGTTTTCCCTCCAGCTGTTGCCTTGGTCATTAGAGACTGCGACCCCTATGTGGGCTAGGCCTTCTAGATCGGCGAAGTAGGCCGTGCCCTGGTCATCAGTAATAATGTCAGTGTCGCCGCCCCCGGCCGGTGCCGGGTTGGGCCTGAGGCCG
>Ga0209376_1003979_pt1 | contig 13037 bp, 10 predicted proteins | sample GraSoiAngelo_134_FD_185891 | JGI IMG/M metagenome (GOLD analysis project Ga0209376, IMG submission 185891) | Grasslands soil microbial communities from the Angelo Coastal Reserve, California, USA - 14_0929_05_30cm (SPAdes) (version 2) | ecosystem: Environmental > Terrestrial > Soil > Grasslands ... | reverse complement strand
AAGATGAGGAGTCTGCTTTGACTGACCGGGGCGGTTCAATGGTGGGCGTTGCCATACTCATCAAGAACATTACAATGACGAATACGGCGATTGTTGTTTGCCGGGAATGCATGCATGTAGCGGCGGCGAGCTCAGAATATCAACGCTAAGTATACAATTGCATCTATAGCAACACAGCTGTCGCGAAATCTGAAGATAACTCTGGAATGTGATGGATGGAAACACATGTGGATATCGCGAAAGGCTTGAATGTGTGAGCAGAACGTATGGTTTGTGACCCAGAGACGCCCTGAGCTCTCGAACTAGATGGGCTGTTGACCTCCCAGGGTACTTCTCTTGAAGGATGTTGACCTGGGCCGATGACCCGCGGACGCTGACTCTCCCGAAAGGGCTCAGGATGATGAGGCTAAATTGGATGTTACTGGCTGTATGGGTTCGTTAGCGGATAGTTATCTTGGTTGTAGCTGAACACGTAAGGAGTGTCGCCTATACCGTCGGAGCTGGGACACACGTCCTGATTGGGCCCGCTACAGTTGTCCACACCAGTGTAGTCTGACCAGTGGTTACCGCCGCTCGGGTACCCGTTGTCCCATGAATTAGTTGTGCTGTTGGTATCGATTGCTTGGATGTAATTGTTGTCAAAGTTGTTGTGATAGACGACCACATCAAAGGTGAAATGCAGGATGACTCCTTTGCCGTTGTTCGAGATCTCATTCTGGACGATCGCAATATTCCCGGAGTTGCCCAGATATGGGCTATATGCGATGACTCCAACGCCGTTCCCGTCAACAGTGTTGCCTGAGACAGAGACACCTCTGGAAGATTCAATAGAAATACCAACATCATTCCGTACTATGGTATTGTTCGAGACCACGAGCCCGTCCCCACTAGATCTGCCGACCAGAATACCGATGCCCGGAGCCCCCGAAGAGTCAGAGACCTGGTTGTAGGTCACCTGGAAGTCGCTCGACTGGTCGATCGAGATTCCGACTTGTCTACTCCCCTGAACATGGTTTCCTGAGATCAGGAAGCTGGTGGACCGGCCGAAGGAGATGGCTGCATAGAGACCCAGGAAAGTATTGTCTTCGACCCATACATTGTTGCCGTAGAGGACGTAGACGCCGGATATTGGAGTGTTTGGATCATTGGAAACATAGTTGTCTGAGACCTCGACATTGGTTGGGGCCCGCAGGAAGATAGCTATCCCGCTGTTTGAGATGCTGGTGTCTGTGATGCTGTTGCCGGAAATGTAAAGATTCGATGAGGGGATGAAGTTCCCGCCAGGGCTTGTAGAGATTCCATACCAGAATCCCTCTATCCTGGAGTCTATTACGACCCCGTTCGTTACGTTGGAGAAGGCTATTCCCGCGGGGCCGAAGTATGTTTGAGGGTGCATATGCAGGTAGACGTTCTGGATGACAAAATACGCGTCAGTATTGCGAATATCGATTCCGTTCTGACACGCACAGCCGTTGATGTACCAGTCGTCGATTATGTACGGGTCCGAGCTTGTTCCGCTACCCTCCGTGACCCCGTTGCTTGTAGTGAACCCGGAATCACCATTGATAACGATCGGTGCGTGGCTTTGGTAGACGGCGGGAGTCCCATTTACCGCGATCGCATCCATAACCAGTGACATCGAATCCGTGTCGCTGCAATCGTACGCGACGTCGCCCGGAATGGATGCTATCTGATAGTCAACCTCCAGTCTCCCTCCAGCGATTATTTGGTTAAAGTCCGAAGGTACGGTACAGCCTCCGGCGTCGTTGATGGATACTATAGCGACTACAAAGTCCACTTCAGAGGTTTGAATTGAGAGAGAACATGGATCATACTGTACACCATACTGGGTAATAGTAGCACAAGGTTCTGTAGCGGGTATAGAGGGGTCTTGGTCAAATATCGCTGAAGGGTCGACTCCAGCAACACCAATCACCTGGATTTGTAAGCCATAGGTTGGATTTCCAGAGTAGGTGACATTTATTCTGTCACCGGTCACGGGCGATGGCGCAATGGCGGTGAACTCCCACAGCTCGTCGTTAGGAGAGTATGATACGCGCGGTGCGAAGTTTAGTCCACTGCTGTCCGTGATCGAAGATATGCTATCGTTGCAGGTATAGAATCCGCATTCCGCAATCAGGATTATCGCGTCATTGTTTTTGGTCGTAGTAAGGGATTGCGCTGCACAATTTTGAACGCCACAGTCTATGGCATTCCCAACCCCGTCTAGTCCTGGCGAAGTGTCCGCGCGCACCGGTTTAACATGAGAAACGGCTAGTGCCGCCACGCTCATCAGGAGCAGAATAATAATCGGCCGAGCAAACCTTGGCCTCCATGAATGCATGGCAATAGCCACATCTATCCTGAAATATCAAGGGTACGTGTACATATTCGACAGATTTCTCCATGTGTAACACAAATGATGAGGATCACCTCAGTAGCTTTGGGATGCGATAGATAGACCCGCAGTTCGCTCGAGCAGAACAACTATTATTACTCTGCACTTATGAGAGAGTAAGGTTCCGGCGGGCTCGGCAGACTCGTCTCCTGCGGAAGTGTCCTCCTCTGTAATCTCTCCATCACGATTCAGTGTTCGGCCCTGAATGCAGTTACCTTGTATCTTTCCTGGGAGGCCCTCGGAGAATTCTAGCACGCATTCTTTCAGGCGAATCCCGTTTCGTGTAGAGGCTTTCGAGCCACCAAGTCATCCCGCCTTCAGTGAACGCTGCAACCTTCTCAGCATCCTTCTCTTTGTCGACCCCTGTCGTCCAACCAATGTTAACAAAATCAAAGCTTCCAGCGACGGATCTGCGCTTGTTGATGAACGCGGCAATCTCCCTCAAATCGGAGGGCCGTGGCAATCCCTCGGGGAGCCTCAAGGGGAGCACACCGTCCCATCGGGCGGCCCTCTTGAAAGGACCCTTCCTAGGCCACGACCCCCCTACCCAGATTGGAATCCTAGGACACTGTTTAGGGGTCGGGAGAAAGACTGACGGTCCGACATGGTAGTGTTTTCCTCGAAAGCTGAACCTCTTACCTGACCATAGTCCAGTGATGATTTGAAGGGATTCATCGAGCCTCTCCGCCAAGACGACATTATCCTGGTCCTCTCCGAACCTCGCATAGTCACAACTCTCGACAACACCTAGGCCAACACTCAGGATGAATCGTCCATTGGACAGATGGTCAAGGGTGGCTGTTTGCCGGGCCAGGGCCCAGGGCTTGTAGCGAGGAAGCGGAGAGAGCGTGGTCCCGATTCGAATCCGTTTGGTCTTTACTGCGATGGCAGCGAGCATCGTGAGGGAGTCGGATAATGGAAGTCTCTTGTCCCACTCCACAAGGTGGTCCCAGAGAAAGAACCCATCCCATCCGGACTTCTCGGCATCAACAGCCATCTGGACGAGAGTCAGAGGATAGGAACTTCTACCGAAATTCGGAACGTAGAGTCCGAACTTCACCTTGTCCGTTTGACTTCGCCCCATGTGTCCGCTGAGCGGAGTTCACGGCTTATGGCATACGTAGACGGGTGAAAGTGAAGAGAGTGAAACTAGTGGCTACAGGAGCTATCGTAGGGTTGCAAATGGGCCTCGGAAGGTTTGTAAAGCGTTTTTGAGCGGGGTTTGCTCTTCGGACTGGAAGAGATACTGTTCTTTTTCTTGTAACCCTGCTTTGTCATGTTTGGATATTCAACGCGTAAGACCAGTTGTAGACGATATTCTTCACGAAGGACTATCTCACGCAGCTCCCAACGCGTAACGATGGGATCGAGGTCCAGGCCAAGGTCTGCGGCGAATGCGGACAGCTTGTTCTGACCTACCGCCGGTCAATGAAGTGTATAATCTGCGGGGGAATGCTCAGACCAGTCAGAGAGAGCGACCGAACCGGTCCTTGACTGAAGCCCAGCACCGTCTACTCCTCTTCGATTCGCTTCTGTAACTCCTTTAGCCGCTTCCGGTTCTCCTCAAGTTCATCAAGCGTGTTGGGTCCGACACGTTTGGCCCGAGTTCGAGGATGCTTTACGTCCTGTTCGAGAAGCTTACGCTTACGCGCCTCCTCTTGCATCTTGAAGAGTAGCCGTGCTTCCTCCCAAGGAGGCAGACGCTTCCTCTCCGGCAAGACCGCCACTACATGGGAATTAGCCTCGCCCAGCCTTAAATTCGTACCCCTCAGACACTCGTTCTAGCGCCTCCTCTATTCTAAACCGAGAGTTTACCAGCGCGCATCACGACCCTGCCATCAATTGCCACAGTAGCCCCGGTCATTGAGGCCCAGAAGCCTCGACCATTGGCTCTATTCTTCCCAGCCTTGTCCGAATTGTCTCCGAAACCGATGGTCACTCCTCCCAAGACCTTATCGTCCTGAGTGAATCCGTGCCGGAGCCTGGGGTTCAGGCCGAACCCGAAGAAGCCGAAACGGTCGATATCCCCGCCTCCCGCCTTCAACCATCGACCGAACGCAGCAGAATTCGAGGCCGCCGAGTGGTGGCTTATGCGACCGTCCTTAACTTTGACCTCAAGCCTTTCAATTCGGCCGTCCTTCACCAGGGAAAGGATAGGCGGGTCGAAGACCACGACTCCCTCGCCACTCTCTTCGTCGGCAGAAGCCTCCACCCCTCCAGCAGGAACGAAAACCACCCGTCCTTCTCGTATCATCCTATCGTCAGCCAGTCCGTGACCAATATCGACGGGGCGCCGATCAAGTCTGAATCTGAAGTCTGTTCCATGAGGCGTCGTGATATGCACTAGTCCTTCCCCACTGATGATCTCAGCAAGTCTCCTAGCCCGTTCTGCAACCGCATGATAATCGACCATGCAGCCTGCGAACATGATCCTCCTCCATGCTTGATAGTCGAGTCCGAGAGCCCTCGCTGTCCAAGGAGTTGCAAGAGTAGCCTCTATGCCAAGCATTCTAACCCCGCTCGCCTTGGCTATCTTCTTCCAGGCTTTCACGAAATTGTTGTCTTCCAGGAACCAGCGGGTGACGAACTTGCGACGCTCTTTCGGAATCTTTTCCCAAGGGACCGGTCTGCTGGGTCCCAAAGTGTAGATGTAGACATCAGTCTTCTCCAACGCCGCTACCATATGTTTAGGCAACCGGTCGAAGCTCTCGAAAGGGGCCTCGATGATTGAACGTAACCAGAGGTCCTCCTGCTGAATCGTAGTTAGAATCTCACAGCCCCGTTTCCTGCATTCCCATGCCAGTTGAGAAGCCAGGCCAAGGGTATGGTCCCAGCTATTGATCCAGACACGTTCACCTGACTTGACGCTTAGACATACGTCTAGAAGCTGACGAGCTAAACCTTGTTGATCCCCGATGACCTTGGCCGGGGCTAGAGGCATGATCTAGGGTCGACTTTGCAAACACTTGAACTTTCGGACCTCTTACAGTCATTCTGAAAGAGACAGGCCCAAGACGCACGCGTCTTCATTGTAAGTTTATTGCTCGGACACGCCTTCTCCTTCTAAGCCGAGACCCGGGCCTTGGGATGAAAAATACGGATTATTACTTCTCACAAGAATGACGACTTGCCCGGCCGGGCTAAGCTCAATGTCCTTTTGATCATGATAATTCTCACACTTGCAACTCTCACACCTTTGCATGCCTCCGATCTTCAGCCTCATGGTCAGACGAACAATGGGGATGCCGTAAGGACCAGCAACCCATCTTTGGCCAATGTGCAGGAAGGATCTCCAACTCTCGCCAGCATGAAACTGGCCCAAACCGGAGGCTATGCTCACAACACTCTACTGGCTGATTCCCCTGCGGCCTATCAGCCCTCTTCCACTATTCCTCCCGCAAACTATGATGAACAGCTAGGCACGACTTTCACACAGAGCTTCACAAGCATCGCCTACAACCTAACCGCCGTTGAACAATCCGACAGCAATGGCTACGGCCCCGCCTATCTGCTGAACGGTCTAGGCTCTACAGGATACTGGTACCAGGTCGGACTCTCTTATGATTGGCCATATGTTGCTGGAGGATACAACCCGGGGTTCGCCATGATCTATGAAGTGTTCAGCTCGACCGGCGGATCAGTGTTCCCATCATCCGGCGGGGGCGGATTAACCAGCATCTCAGTGAATCCCGGAGACCTCATCCTACTAAGCCTCTACTTTTCAGGGCGAAGCGTCGTCATGCTAGCGAAGGACTGGAACACGAGTTCGACCGCATCGGAGATTTATGGTGCCCAGAGAGCCACATCCTTCATCGGCCTAACAAGCGATGTTGCAAATCAAAACGGGTTTTTCACAGGCCTAATGACCGAATGGTATCACGCCGATCCATACTATGGCAACGAGGGCGAAGTCTTGTATTCTGATTACAAGTTCGGCCTATCATCGGCTTGGATGTGGATGGATGAATTCAACGTTGCCAACGGACAACTCTTATTCTCCAGCCAAACCAGCACGGCCGTGACATACTCGTCCAGCCCAGATCAGCTTCACCAATTCTCTTCCAATGGAGCTTCTGAGGCAGGTGACGCGTACGAGTTTGTGACTGGCTTCCAGACAATCGCACTAGCGGCTGTTGGATCCTTCCAGCCTCAGTCAGCGGACATCGGGCAATCGGTCACATTCACATGTAACGCTTCAGGAGGTGGCCCACCATACAGTTACTCTTGGACTTTTGGAGACGGTTCGACCGCGGACGGGCAGATCGCGATCCACAGCTACAGTTCGTCAGGGATGGTTCATGTTGTCTGCACTGTCACAGACAATCTTCAGAACACCTACCTTAGCACAACGTCTCTCACTATCTACTCAGATCCTTCCGTCAGTGTCCCAGCAGCTTCCCCTGCTTCTGTGGACATTGGCCAAATGGCCACGTTCACAACCCAGGCGCTCGGGGGTTCGGGTGGCTATACGTATGGTTGGCTGAATATCCCCACGGGATGTGAGTCGCGTAACGCCAGCTCGATTTCGTGTGAGCCGTCAACAGCCGGGACATTCCACATCGAGGTGAATGTGACTGACTCAAACGGATTCACTGTTCTCGGCGGTGCCTTGTCATTCATCGTCTATACAGACCCATCGATAGGTTCGTTCATGGCATCACCGACAGGTTTCGATCTAGGTCAAGGATCTACGCTTCTCGTATCAGCATCCGGGGGCTATGGAGCCTTGTCGTACTCGTTTTCAGGACTTCCACCGGGATGCGCAACGGCAGATGCGACAGCCCTATCCTGTACCCCGTCCGCAACAGGAAACTTCTCGGTGATAGCCACGGTCACTGACCTGAACGGATTTTCAGTCGCTGCCGAGCCCGTCTCCTTGGTCGTCAATCCGAATCCGGTCACCACGGTCGTAGCCGCTCCATCCGAAACCGATGTCGGTCTGAAGATTGCATTCGCCATTACAGCGAGCCAAGGAACAGGACTCTTCTCCTACTCATACCAAGGGCTTCCTCCCGGTTGCTCGTCGTCAAATACCCCTAGCCTGTCTTGCACTCCATCATCGAGCGGAGCCTACCTTATTGAGGTGTCAGCGACAGACGAGGCGGGCAACATTGCCACGTCCTCGGTCGCAGTAACAGTCAATCCTGACCTATCGATAACCTCCTTCAGTTCCTCTGCTTCGAGCATTGGTCTGGGCAACGAAACCACCCTCACCGTTTCAGTCCTTGGAGGGACCAAGCCATATTCCTATGAATACTCAGGCCTCCCGCCAGGCTGCTCATCAGATAACTCCGATGTGCTATCTTGCACGCCCACAGCAAGCGGAAGTTATGCGATCCAAGTATCTGCGACTGATCATGCTGGCTGGTCTACCATGTCCTCGGTAAGATTAACAGTGAATCCAGCCGGAGTCGCTGGCGCGTTTCCATTAGAGCAATACTTGCTCATCGGGGGCGCTATCGCAACAGCCATCGCAATTCTGGTCGTTACCGAACTATGGCTAAGAAGACGAGGAGGAACGATCTCTGCGAGAATATCTTCGCCTCCGAATAACCCAAACGCGCCGCAGGCTCCTTCTATGATGAGCTTCTCTTCTTGAGATCTGCCAGAACAGGCATTTCGTCAAGCATTTCTTTGCTGACTCTGTCCCACAGGATCCCTTCCGGCCGTCTTCGCAGCCGATGAGTCATAATGACTTCTTCAGGAGTTACAATATAGTCTACCCCCACATCGTAAGGGTCTTGAGGAACCTTCTTCAAGATTTGAACAGGATGCAGAGTAGTGCAAATCGAAACGTGCTTTTCTACGAGCCTCATTTCTCTGAGAATACCATACTCGATCTCGCTGTAGCCTTCACCTTTGCCAATCCGGGACCCATCTCGTCCCACCGCAACAGAACCAACGACTAGAACATCCGGGGCGAGGTACCTTGTTCCAGACCCACCTCCTCTCCAAGACTAAACGCGCCTTTGATCGAAGAGGCCAGCCTCTCCTTCCCCTTGACCTTCTCAGGTCTCAAGAGCAAGAACCCTTACCTTAGTCGCGGAGCAGGCATCAACAACAGCTTCCTGTGAACCATTACAAGCTCCCGGATCTTTCTCTGAGGCGAGTCAGGATTGACCTTCACGGTTCTCGCGTTCGCAAACTCGGGACGTTCTGCAAGGCGCGAAGCTGCTTTCTCGGCTCCCACAAAGTTGGGAATCCTGCCATAGATGGGACGAGGAAACCGATCGAGGTTCTCTTTTTCCAGACGGTCCCAGATCTGTTGCCGAATCTGTTCCTTGTTCAAGCCTGGAGGCCTTATCACAAAGACTTCCTCCGGCTGCCTCGGGACGGTCATCCCTCTAACTTATCTTTCAGCTCTTCCCCATGTTTGTAGGGTTGTTCGTACGTCCGAATCTGTGACGTGCAGATTCTGCGGTACTCCTAATCCCCCTAGAAGTACGAAATGTTACAAGTGCGGCACGTTGTACGCATTTGACTCTCCAACCGTACCCGGCACTTACGAACCTCTCCGGACTGCCCAGACTCGCGAACAGGCGCTTTCGCCATGGAAGCCAAGCTCCTTGCCTTCTTTCGATGAGGAAGCGGTCAAGGGAGCTCACGACACTGATAGGGGTCTACTCTTACTCGCGATCGGACTGTTCCTTGGACCGATACCTGTCATCGGGCTACTGGGATTGGTGCTGGCCTTCGTTGGGGCGATCCTCATCATAATTGGGAGAGAGGCGTTTGGCGAAAGGCACTCAAAATACGTCTTATCGGCCGCAGCGGTCTATACAATTAGCTCAATCATTGTTTTTTTCGTTGGCGCCTCGGTGGGACCAGAGGTTCGATCAGCGTTTCAGACGACTACTGACCCTGCCGCACTCTCTGCTCAAGTGAGCAGTATTTTCTACGGTTACCTTGTAGCCGTAGCTGTCTTGGGAATTATACTGGGGCTGTCCACGGTTGTCTTCACATACGCGATACAAGACCGAATTGGGAAGATTCTCCTCTGGTTTTCATTCAGCTTAGGCATCCTCCTCCTCATTCCAGTATTCTTGCTGGGCGGTCAGCTGTCTCAGGCAGTTTACCAGGCTACAACCAGCTCGGATCCCTCTCCACTCTACGCAGTGATAGACCAAGCGCAGGCGCTGCGCTTACTAGGCCTCGTTCCAGCGATCTTTTACGCGTTGGCATATCTGAATGCCCGCTCTCGAATTAGCAACGGAGAAGTTCCATAGAACCCTGCTGCTCAACTATTCAGGTCTTTGAAACGCGAAGACCGGTTTCATGATTTAATAACTCCCGGTTCATTGGGCTTTTGATCGCTCTGTCGCGTCAAGAGATTCTAAACGATGGCTCTCTGACCTTTGCTGAGAAGATAATTAGCGCTCGAGCTGAAGGGGGTGAGAAGGTTCACCAGCCGGGAGAGATCACGGTTCTACCCGCGGACATGGCAATGGCGCAGGATAGTACGGGCCCCCTGGCCATCAAAGTGTTCGGCGAGATGGGCGTGCCGAAGGTCTGGGACCCGTCCCGAATCCACCTGGTAATAGATCATACATTCCCAGCTGCCGATGAGAAAGTTGCTAATCTTCACCATCTGATGCGAGACTTCGCCAAGAAGCAGGGAGTCCGTCTGGTAGAGGGAAGCATCTCACACCAGCATCTTCTCGAAAACCACATCGTCCCGGGAATGGTCCTGTTCGGCGCAGACTCTCACACATGCCAGGGCGGAGCCCTAGGCGCCTTCGCGACAGGCATCGGGAGTTCGGAGATGGCGGCTGTCTGGGCATCTGGAAAGCTCTGGGTGAAAGTGCCGGAATCTCTCAAGGTCAATCTAACAGGGCAGTTCAAGAAGGGCATCTATGCGCGCGACGCGATCTCACACTTTATCGGAATGGTAGGCGAGGATGGGGGAAATTACAGATCAATTGAATGGAAGGGTCGCGCGGTCAAGACTCTGTCGATGGCGTCCCGGGCCTGTATCAGCAACAACAGCATGGAATGCGGATGCAAACTCTCCGTCTTCGAAGTCGATGCTGCAACACAGGAATATTTCAGGTTGGTGAATAGGAAGCCGATGTACGAGGTTCACTCGGGTCCAAAGGCCGGATACAAAGATGAGTATGACATCGAGCTGGACAAGCTTGAGCCTCAGGTAGCCGAACCAGGGAACGTGGATAAGGTGAAGGCCGTCGAAGAGGTAGCAGGCACCCCGATCGACGAAGCTTTCATTGGATCCTCAACCAACGGTCGCTACGAGGATCTGCTTGTGGCCGCCAAGGTCCTGAAGGGTCACAAGGTCAACTCCGGCACGCGGTGCATAGTCACGCCTGCATCACGACACGTCTTCGAACAAGCAATCAAAGAGGGACTGGCAGAGATCTTCCTCCAGTCGGGAGCGGTCTTCACAAACGCTACTTGTGGCGCATGTGTCGGGACCCACCTGGGTGTCCTGGGAGAGAATGAGGTCTGCATATCCTCCTCCCCCCGAAACTATGTGGGACGAATGGGCGCTATAACAGCAAAGATCTACCTATCATCGCCAGCAACCGCGGCCGCGTCGGCCATCGAAGGAAAGATCGCCGATCCAAGGAGATACCTGTGACCGGTCCCACAGTTCTGAGGGGCCGGACGTGGGTCTGGCCAGATGATGTGAACACTGACATAATCATTCCTTTCCGATTCAAGGCCCGTACCAACGATCCTGTGGAGATGGCCAAGTATTGCATGTACGGGTTCGACCCTGAGTTCTACAAGAAAGTAAGGCCCGGAGATCTCTTCGTAGCGGGTAAGAATTTTGGAGGCGGCTCCAGCCGAGAACAAGCGCCCGTCGCGATCAAATATTCGAACGTTGTCGCCGTTGTGGCGGAGAGCTTCGCGCGAATCTTCTATCGCAACTGCTTCGCTATCGGCTTGCCCGCACTGGAAGTGCCGGGAATATCCAAGCAGGTCAAACAATTCGACGAGATCGAAGTCAACCTCCAAGACTGGTCCGTCAAGACCCCAGACGGCAGCGTCCAAACTGCAGTGAAGGTACCCGAGTTCCTACGAGGACTAATGCGAGAGGGCGGGCTGGTAGAATTCTACAAGAAACACAAGAGCTTTCCTTGGGAAAAACTCCAAACAGTTCCGGCCTGAGCTTACGATAATCTGTCTCTCTCAACCAGTCGTCTTTGAACCTTCCGCGAATGACATGTTAAGGTCTAATTACCCGTAAGACGTTTTCTGTCTATTATGGAACTGGTCAGTTCAGGTTTCAAGTCGATTGTTGAAGATATGCGCGCCAAGGTGGCTGCCGCAAAGGATCCAAATCGGACCATGGGCACAGTCAGAGCGGACGCGAAGCTTCTAGGCCAGCAATATCAGGAAGTCAAGGTCAAGGACTTCAAGATCACATCAGACGAGCCGGCTCCCAGCGGAGGAACTGACAAAGGCCCGACACCCCTCGACTTCTTCGCAGCCTCAGTGGGATTCTGCGAGAATGTCATGTTCACGAGACATGCATCACTCCACGGACTTGAATTTGACTCTCTAGAGACATCTGTCCGCGGTCACTGGGACCGGCGAGGACAGTACGAGATAGACGGGATAGATCCATCCTTCAGAGACATGACCGTCGAGACGAAGGTCACGACGAAGGCTCCAGTCGAGAAGGTCGTCCAAGTGGCAAGAATCACTCACAGAACATGTCCCATGCACGCAACAATAGCCAAAGCGATGCGGGTAACCGACAAACTGTTTGTAAACGGACAAGAAGTTCCGATCTAGCAGCGACGGGTCCATTCCAGATCCGATCTGTCACCAGACACCAGTCGGGGCGATTAGACTGTGGCAACGGATTCTTCCTCTATCGAAGATACTAGAGGTCGAGAGGTTTCCCTCGACTCTTCAGGCAGTCGAGTGTTCTTGAAGAGGAACCAGAAGGACACAATGGCGGAGACGTAGAGGACGGTGGCGACGTAGAAGGGCAGGGCCAACAGACCAAGCCCGATCCAGATAGCTCCAACGGTCGAGCTAAGCGCATTTGGAAGTCTCCAGAGAGATGCGCTAAGCCCAGATGCCATCCCTCTCTCATCTGGTGAGACAAGACCCATTATCAGGGACTGCGAAAGCGGGTTCGAGAGATTCATCAAGAACACTCTCACGGTGTAGACGGATGCGGCTATCCCGAAGGTGGGAGAAATCGGAACTACAGCCATGAAGACAGTGGAGAGGCCTTGGCTCATGACGATGGCTTGTATGAGCCCAAACTTGCTCGCGAGCTTTGGCGAAAGAAAGACAGCCACTGCGGTGAGAATGCTTGAGAATCCCAGTACTGGCGCGCTGACCTCGTCGGTCACTCCGTAGGCGTGGAAGAACCAGTTGGCCATCAGAGGAACGAAGAGGCCTGCCCCGACGGCTATCATGACGCTATATGTGCTGAACCTGATCAGGACCCTTGCGGATTTTCGTGGGAGAAAACCTCTCGTCCCCAATTGAGTTTCGCCGGAGTGTCTAGGTGTCTCTGTTATTCTCAGAATAAGCGGCGTTACCGAGAGACCGAGCAAGCCTACGATCAGGTACAGGGCCACGTGTGCCTGTGCAACATTCAGCCCTAACGATTGTAGCGGAATTACAGATGAGACGGCGAAGCCTCCCAGTGCTCCCG
>Ga0209376_1003977_pt1 | contig 13044 bp, 9 predicted proteins | sample GraSoiAngelo_134_FD_185891 | JGI IMG/M metagenome (GOLD analysis project Ga0209376, IMG submission 185891) | Grasslands soil microbial communities from the Angelo Coastal Reserve, California, USA - 14_0929_05_30cm (SPAdes) (version 2) | ecosystem: Environmental > Terrestrial > Soil > Grasslands ... | reverse complement strand
CCGATAAATGCGCAAGCGGCGCCCGCAAAAGCGGCAGCGACCGGCACAAGGGGAAGCTGATACCATGGATGGCGGTTGCCATAGCCGACTACGACGATGAACAGGATCATCCCAGCGAGCCACCAATGAAAGAGCGCTGCATATCTCCCGCGCGGTCCCGCAACTGCGGGAAACAGGCCGATGATCGCCATGACCGAGAGAACCGGCGTGAGGCTCGATGTTGCGACGCGTCGCGTGATATTCCAGTACCACGAAAAATTCTCGATGCCGATTCCACCTGCTCCGAAGAGATGATTCGGATAAAAATTCTCAGCAATTTGATGCGCGTGCCAGTACCACGCGACCGAAGGTAAAATTGTAACAACGGCGAAAAGCCAGAGCGCTGGTCGTCTCAGAAAATTCCAGCGCCATTTTTGCGACACGAGGTACAAAAGCGGCGCGCCAATCACGGCGGTCGGCAATTTGATAAGCAGCGCTAATGAAATGGTGACAGCTGCCCCTAAGAAAAGCATCGGCGTTTCGTTGTCGATCCAACGCAGGAAAAAATATAAACCGATCAGTGCCAGGCTGAGCGAGGGCACGTCCGGCATGAACGAACGCCCGGCGAAGACATTCAGCGGCGCGAAACTATAGAAGACTGTTGCCCAAATCGCCGCCGTGCCGCCGAAGATTTCGCGCACGAGCAGAAAGAAAAACGGTAGCGAAAAAGCGAAGAAAATTACACCCTGGCTGCGCCCGATCCACTCGTGAACGCCGGCAAATTTGTAACAAAGGGCCGCGAGAAACGGCAAAATTGGAAATTCCGTTCCGACGTATCCGAGCGCGCCCCCTGCCCAATCGATCTGTGGATAGGCAAAACGAAAGCCGTTTTCGCCAAAGTTGCGCGCAATCGAGGCAACATCGCTTTGTCGCCAGCTCCAGTTGTCAATGTAAGGCTGGTCAATCAAGACCAACCGTGCCGCCACAGCAAAGATCGACAAGGTTATCGCGAGCTTGCTTGTCCGCATCATGCAACCGCGTCTTGACAAACGGGCTCGGCAAAGTCAATCGAGTACGGTAAACCCAATCGCGTATAACGCGCTCGCATGAAACCAACGGCCCTCGTTTGTCGGCAGCAATGTTGCTTTGCCGCACGTGCCGGATTGCTTGCGCTGACATTGCTCATCAGTTCTGCGATCAGCGTGGCGTACGCCCAGAACGAACCGGTTCTTGTGCCTGACGCGGTCGAATACCAGAAACTGCTCCCGATTTTGCCGGACGCGCCCCAGGGCTGGACTGCTGACAAACCCGAGGGCGCGACGGAAGACGTTGGCGGATTCAGACTCACAAACGTTCATCGTGATTACCGAAAAGGCGAAGGCGCCAATGTTCCTACGGCGGCGATCAGCATCCTCGATTCAGTCGCGAATCCGGATTACGTCAGCGCGACGACTGCTGCGTGGAATAACAATAGCGAAACCAGCGAAGGCTATAGCAAGTCTGTCACAATCAATGGCAATCCCGGTTTCGAGGCGTTCGAAAAGGACACTAAACACGCCACTCTTTGGGTAATGATCGCCAATCGTTATTTCCTTCAGATCGAATTGCAAAACCAGGATCCCAAGGAATTACAGGGATGGGTTAAGCGCGTCGATCTGGAAAAACTCGCCGCGCTCAAGTGAGGTGGATTGAGCCTGTAGAGGCGGCTGTGTCAGCCGCAGGTTGTTTTGAATGCGGACGGCACGCCCGCCACTACAGTCGGCTCGCCGAAGCTCTATTTGTGCTCGCTCGCTTCCCTCGCCATTGGCACAAAACGCACCGGTAACGTGGCGCTTTGTTTCAGTTGGCCGTTTTTCTTTTCGAGCAGGTAGAGCTCCTGAGCAATTCGGTCGCCGACGGGAATAACCATGCGCCCGCCGTCTTTGAGTTGATCGACCAGCGGCTGCGGAACTCTGTCCGGCGCGCAGGTCACAATAATGGCATCGAATGGTGCGGCTTCCGGCCAGCCCTTGTAACCGTCGCCGATTTTCACGTGCACATTTTCGTAGCCGAGGCGTTGCAACGTCGCCTCGGCGTTTTTCGCCAGCGGCTCGACGATCTCGATCGAATAAACTTGCGACATGAGCTCGGCCAAAATCGCCGCCTGATAGCCAGAGCCGGTCCCGATTTCCAAAACGCGGTCGCTCGGTTTCAACCGCAATTGTTCCGTCATAAACGCCACGATGTACGGTTGCGAGATCGTTTGACCGTAACCGATGGGCAACGGCCCATCTTCATAACTCCCAGCTCGCGAGTCCGGGGGAACAAATTCTTCCCGTGGCACTTTGTTCATCGCGTTAAGGACACGCTCGTCGCTGATTCCCCGCGCCTTTAACTGCTCCGTCACCATGCGCTGGCGCTGCGCTGCAAAATCGGATGCTGCCGTGGGTTTTTGTCCGCACCCAGCCGCAGCAATCGCGGCAAGGACCAGAAATTGTGCAACCCGCCACATAGCAAATGATAACGCGCACGCGCCTAAAGCGAAAGGTAGGGTCGGCGCGCTGCGCCGACCGGATGCCGCAGCGGATTATCTGTACGATACAGCAGATTCTTCGTGTTCTTCGTGGTTAATCTTTGCTTATTCCGAGGGAACGTGCTTGTCCGGCTCGGTCCGAGTAATTTCCCATCTCAATAGAGTGCACACGAATGCGGCGAAAGTGCGAGCTGCAATCGCCCTTACGTAAAGTTGTCGACCCTTGCCCGCGCAAACAAAAAGCCGCCACGCTGTGAGGCGTGACGGCTGATTGTGAAGTACGTCGGCTCTATCAATGAGTCTCAACGGCAATATCGACACTGGCCGTAGCCGCGGGCGGGCTGTTTAGCCCTCCCATCACCAGCACGCCGCGATTGCCGTGCAGGACTACCGCGGAGTGACCGGCCCGGGGATCGCTCATGGAGCCGGCATCAGACCAAGTGCCTGTCCTTGGGTCATAAAGATCGGCACTTGACACGGGTGTGTCGAAGTCAGTGTGGCCTCCGGGCACGAGCACCCGGCCGTCCGGCAGAAGAGCCGCCGCATACTCAGACTCGCTGCGCCCGATTGTCATATCGCCAGTCATGGTCCACTGGCCTGTGTGCGGGTCGAAGATCTCCGCGGACTTGAACCGCGGTTCCTCCTCTGACGAGTCACCTCCGGCGACCAATACCCGGCCGTCGTGCAGGCGAACCGCCGCGTGGTCCGCACGCGCTGTGTTCATACTTCCCGTGAGAGTCCAGACCCCGCTGACTGAATTATAGATTTCCGCAGTGGCAGTCGGTACAAACTCGTCCGTGATGCCACCGATTGCCAGCACTCGGCCATCGCCGAGCACTACGGGATTTCCCGCAAACTCTTGACGGGCGACATTCATGCTTCCTGTCCGAGTCCAGGTGTTGGTGGCCTCGTCATAGATTTCGGCTGAACTCAGTGAAAGAAAATCGCTTCCAATCCCCCCTGCCACCAGTACCCTGTGGCCCGGCAGCAGCACCGCTATGAAATCCTCAAATCGCGCATCGTTCATCGGAGCTGCCAGCGACCAGGTGTCTGTGCGGGGGTCATAGATCTCCACACTGTTAAGGACATTGAAGAATTCGTCGGCTCCCCCAATCACCATTGCCCGACCGTCCTCCAGGCGGAGTGCAACTGGCGCGGAGCGAGCCGAGTTCATAGGCGAGATGGGCGTCCACTCTCCCGTGTGCCAGTTGTAGATTTCAGCATCGGCGAAGACCGGTGGATCGACGGTGCCATCAAAGCCGCCAGCCACCAACACGTTTCCATTCAGCAGCTCAACGGCCACGAAGAATGAGCGTGCCTTGTTCATGGGATTCGCCGGAGTCCACGTGATCCCCTGTGCGTAGGCTACCGGTGCCGGACCGTAGGCTGCGGCGCAGACGAGCACTAGTGAGATGAAAAGGAACGCGCGCCGCCAAGGCGAGCGGTTAATCCAGTTTGTTATGGATTGAGTTGTCATATTTTTGTTTCTAAATTTTTTGTTGAGGTTGGATTGTTGATGGCATGAACCGCAATCCAGTTCCGCGCGGAACCAGGAACCATTTCACGAGGCGCTGTGAACAGCCTCACTTCAGCTGACTCGGGGTTCCAGTTGGATCTGGTGATCTCGCTAAGCGGCGGTCCTAGCGCAGGTCCAGCCCTACCACCTTCTTCAGCCCGGCCGAAGATGCGTTGAAACGTCGGGTGACGTAATCGACGCGCTTTTACCTAATCCGGCGTCATCGTGTCAAGCTTCTTTTCTGTGACTTCGCGGGCGACTTATGAGACGTGGCTTGAAGGAGTCACGTTGCGATGATAGTAATTGAAATCAGACCGAACGCTTCGGCGCTAAAATTAGCATCGCTCGACGGAGCAGCCGACCCACCTCACTGAACGGAATGATGCGTTCCACCCTTTGTAACCGTCGCCACTTTAACTGTACGTTTTTGTAGCCGAGACGCTGAAGCGTTGCCTCGGCCCTATTCGCCAGCCGAAGCGGATACAACAAATTCTTCGTGTCCTTCGTGCCCTTCGTGGTTAATTTTCACCGCTTGTTCATGAAGGAAGAACGCAAAAGTCTAGATGACCGTGCTACGATGACGGATATCGAGCGTCTGCGCCATTCCGCGTCGCATGTACTCGCGACGGCCATCTTGAAGCTTTGGCCGGAAGCGCAATTTGCCGCCGGGCCGCCGGTCGAAAACGGTTTTTATTACGATGTGGATCTTCCGCACCGAATTTCGCCGGATGATTTCGAGAAGATCGAGGCGGAAATGAAAAAGGAGATCAAAGCGAACCACCCCTTTGAGCGGATGGAAGTTTCGCGAGATGAGGCACTCGAACTCGGAAAGAAAGGACGGCTTGCTGCGTTGAGCGAACGTCCTGAACCGTGCAAATACAAGATCGACATCATCGAAAACATCCCGGCAAACGAAAAGATCTCGCTCTATCGCAGCGGCGATTTCATCGATCTTTGCGCGGGCCCGCATGTCATGCGCACGGGCAACATCAGCGCGTTCAAGCTCACGAACGTGGCGAGCGCTTATTACAAAGGCGACGAAAAAAATCCGCAGCTTCAACGCATTTACGGCACGGCATTCAAAACCAAGAAAGAACTCGACGACTACTTCGCCATGCTCGAGGAGGCGAAGAAACGCGATCATCGCAAGCTCGGCCGCGAGCTGGAACTTTTCGTTTTCGACGACGACGTCGGTCCAGGTCTTCCGATGTTCCTACCCCGTGGCGCAGTGATCGCCGAAGAATTGGAAAAGCTGGCCAAAGAAACGGAGTTCGCCGCCGGTTATCAACGCGTCCGCACCCCGCACATCGCACGCGAGAGTCTCTACAAAAAGAGCGGCCACCTCCCCTACTACGCCGAGTCGATGTTTCCGCCGATGGAACTAATCGAAGGGGAAACGGATGTAACTTCTCGCGAACGCAATCGAGCCGCTGCGGCCCAGGCGATGAATAGACTGAAGCAGTTGATGGCGTCACTCGGTGGAATCGTGGATTCAGAGGGTCGACTCGTTGATGTCGACGGCTTTCGCAAGCGAATGGCGGAAGTCGAAGCATCAACCGACTGGATTGAACTGAAGGAATCTGCCCAAGTCGATGAAAAGGGAGAAAAGTATTACCTCAAAGCGATGAACTGTCCGCATCATCACAAGTTGTTTGCGGCCATTCCTCGCAGTTATCGCGATCTGCCGTTGCGGCTGGCAGAGTATGGGACGGACTATCGGTACGAGAAGAGCGGCGAGCTGTTCGGCCTGATGCGGGTGCGCTCGCTGCAGATGAACGACGCGCACATTTACATGACGCCGGAGCAGTTTGAAGCGGAGTTCAATGCCGTGAACCAAATGTATCTGAACTATTTCAAGCTCTTCGGAATCGAGAAATACCTGATGCGTTTCTCAACGCACGACCCATCCAAGCTCGGACAAAAATTTGTCGATGAACCGGAGCTTTGGAAACAAACCGAAGTGATGACGAGAAATGTATTAAAGAATTCCGGCATCAATTATGTCGAGGTGCCGAACGAAGCGGCGTTCTACGGGCCGAAGATCGATGTGCAAGCCTGGAGCGTGATCGGGCGCGAATTTTCGATCGCAACGAATCAAGTTGATTTCGCACAACCGCGCCGGTTGAATCTCGTTTACAAAGATCGCGACAACATCGACAAGACGCCGATCTGTATTCATCGCGCGCCGCTCGGCACGCACGAACGGTTCATCGGCTTCCTGATCGAGCATTACGCTGGCAATTTCCCACTCTGGCTGTCGCCTGAGCAGGTTCGTATCTTGCCGATCGGCGGCGACGCGAAAGTGATCGATTATTCGGTGTCGATCTTAAACGAGCTGCGTGCACATCAAGTCCGTGCGGAGATCGACAACAGCACCGACAACATTAACGGCAAAATTCAGCGCGCCGAGCAAATGAAAGTCCACACCATGTTTGTCATCGGCAAACGCGACTTGGACGCCGACGCGATCAGTGTCCGCGTTCACGGCAAAGGCAATCTCGGCGCGAAACCACAAACCGAAGCAATTGCCGACATTCTCCAGTCCATAAAAGAGCGACGCGCTTGATTGCGTGCGCTTTCTCCGGCTAGAACAGTGAAATGGATTTGGCCAGCGCTCTGAAGAAGTACTTCGGCTATGACGCCTTTCGGCCGTTGCAGGAAGAGATCATTCGAGACGCGCTGGCTGGTCGCGATGTGTTTGCGTTGATGCCGACGGGCGGTGGAAAATCGCTTTGTTTTCAATTGCCGGCGTTGCTGCGCGACGGATTGACGATTGTGGTGTCGCCGCTGATTTCGCTGATGAAGGACCAAGTGGATGCGCTGCAAACAAGCGGCATTGCGGCGACGTTTCTGAATTCAGCATTAGATCGACATGAAGCGGTTGAGCGGCTGCGCGGATTGAATCGTGGCAAATATCGCCTGCTTTACGTCGCGCCGGAGCGGCTGATGCTCGACGGATTTTTGGAGCGCGCGTTGAATTGGAACATCGCGCAGATCGCGATCGACGAAGCGCATTGCATCAGTGAATGGGGTCATGATTTCCGGCCAGAGTACCGCGAGTTAAAAAAGCTACACAGACATTTGCCAGATGTGCCGATCATGGCATTGACGGCGACGGCAACAGAGCGCGTCCGCAAAGACATTGTCGATCAATTGCATCTTCGCAACGCGCGGTGCTACATCGCGAGTTTCAATCGTGCAAACTTGACTTATCGCGTCGTTCTAAAATCGTCGCCGTACGAGCAAGTGCTCAAGTTGATTCGCAGCCGGCCTAACGAAAGCGGCATCGTTTATTGTGCGAGCAGAAGGACAGCGGATTCGTTGGCCGCAAAGTTGAACGCCGATGGAGTCAAAGCGAAGCCGTATCACGCGGGGCTCGAGCCGGCGGATCGGGCAAAACATCAGGAGCAATTTCTACGCGACGATGCACGCGTGATCACCGCAACGATCGCGTTCGGAATGGGGATCAACAAACCGAATGTCCGTTTCGTTGTTCATCACGATCTGCCGAAGAACATCGAGAGTTATTATCAAGAAACGGGGAGGGCCGGGCGCGACGGTTTGCCCAGCGATTGCGCGCTCCTTTTCAGTGCGAGCGACGTAGTGAAGCAACGGCGTTTCATTGAAGAGAAGAGCGAACGCGAGCAGTGCGTCGCGCAGGAGCAGCTGCGCGACATGATTCACTACGCCGAAACCCGCGACTGCCGGCGCGCGACGCTCCTGAAATACTTCGGCGAAGAATTTTCGGCTTCATGCAGTGGTTGCGATAATTGCATGGAGCCGCGCGAAACGTTTGATGGAACTGTTCGCGCGCAGAAATTTCTATCGTGCATCTACCGCATCTACGAGAAACATGGTTTTGGTTTCGGATTGAACCACGTCGTCGACGTCCTGGCGGGCGCAGAAACAGAAGGTATCCGGCAACGGGGCCACGATGAGCTTTCGACTTATGGAATCGGCCGGGATGTGAAGCGCACCGCGTGGCTAGCGATCGGTCGCGAGCTTTTGCGTCTGGGGCTCATCGCCGCCGCGCCGGGAAAGTTCGCGACGCTGCAACTAACCGAGGCCGGACGGGCGGCCTTGCGCGAACGAAAACCGATCACACTGACAAAGCCGTTTGACGTTGACGCGACCAAGCGATCCAAAAAGCATCGTGCCGGTGACCTCGAATGCGACGAAGCGCTGTTTGCACAACTGCGCGTTTTGCGCCGCCGAATCGCCGACGAACGCGACGTGCCCGCCTACGTCATCTTCTCCGATGTTTCGCTGCGCGAAATGGCGCGAGTTTATCCGACGACGTCCGCGGAGTTCGGTCGAATTCCCGGCGTTGGTCAACAGAAACTGCGAGATTTTGCAGAGCCGTTTACGAGCGCGATCAGAGGTTATCTCGTGAGCAATCCCCGCCAGCCACGAGTCAGCAACCAGCGAGATTAGTGCTGTTTCTGGACTGATTTGGGCTCGAGATAAACAAAAGTATTTTTCAGCACGTCTTCCAGCGCGCCGGAATCGTTTTTGTAACTCGCATGATCGCGCGATGAAAGAACGATGTAGGCGACCGCGTGTGGAAGTTGAACGTAGCCCACGCGTTCCCACTGTGAGTAAGTCTTGGTCGCCGGATATTCATTGATAAAATAGTCATGGCCGTCTTTGGTCTTGCCCGAGGCAATCTTCTCTTTCGGTGCGCCATGCGTCTTCTTCATCTCCTTGATTGCCATTGCCACAAATGCGTTTACGTCTTCAAATTGAGTGCTGGCAATTTTCGCGTACATCACGGTCTTCGCGTTCGACCACGATGAACCTTTTGGGTAAAGAACGCACGGCATTCCCTGATCTACGCCGGATTCGTTGTCCAAGACCCAGCCTTCGGGCGCACTGATGTTAAACGCGGCTTTCGGCCCGTAAACAATTCCGCCGCGATACTGCTCCTGCGCGACGCCAACTCCGCTGAACGCACAGATTGCAAAGAGCCAGAGCACGTTTCGTCTCATGTTACTCCTGCTTGCTGCGAATTTTCTGTTTACTGGTGACTTTAAATTTTCCCTGCTTATCGAAGCGCACCGCAAACTGAACCGTTGAATCGCCCGCATCGCCTCGAAAGATTGCGAACTGCTCGAGCAACAACGTTCCCGGCTTCAACCACCGAAGCGGCTTGACATACTCATTGCGCACGTCGCCACCAGCGTCAACGGTAAGGTCTTCAGCCTTAATCTCCTCGAAACGGTTGCCGACTCTGCGGCAGACATATGTGTCAGTCACACGTGGACCGCTCGACAAAGCATAGGCCAGCCACTTTGAGTCTTGAGACCAAACGACTTTTCCCTCGAGCTGACTCTCTTCAGCCCCTAGGTCGAGCGCGACCTCCTTACCAGGCATTGCAATCAGCTGCAACGAGCGAACCGCGTCGCGAGACACATAACCCAACTTCTCGTCTTCCTCCGTGATTAGTTGAGGATCATAGGTGATTCGAACAGCAAATTTTTTATCGGGGGAGAAGTCTACGATCTTCTCGGCGAGTTGTGTCTCTTGCGCGAGCAGCGAGCAAGAAAACAATGAGCAATAGCAGGCGAGAAGGACCGATTTCATAACACGTTGCAAACTGTAACGCATTAAGAGTGTTCTGTCGTCTTCCACACGAGCGTCAGAAGCGGCTGTCTGCATCCAAGTTGCGTTAGTGTTAGTATGCGAGGTCTTTTTCATAAGATGCATCTGCTCACGATGAGCCGTTCGGATACGGAACGCACGGTAGTCCTTGCTCGACTCCGGATTTGCTATCCAAGACCCATCCATCGGGCGCACCGATGTTGAAGACGGCTTTCGGACCATGGACAATCCCTCCGCGGAAGGTTTCCTGAGCCAGCGCGCATGGTCATCGTTCAACCTCCCACTCCTCGGCGGGCGTACCGATGCGCGCCGCTGTAACATCTCCGAGAAATTGAAGCCGGCGACGCTCCTTTTCCGCGGCGGGAAAGACCGACGTGTACAATTTCGCGCCTTCATCGCGATGTTTGATCCAATCGCGCTGGGTTTCGCGTACCACTGGGATGCGATCTTTTTCGCTGTGCGCGAGGACCTGTGTGTATTTCTCATTCAATCGTCGATCTGACGAGTCGAATCGCGTTTTCAATTCCGCTTCATTCGGCAATGGATCGACTGGTTCGGCGCAAGCCAGCGCCTCAGACTTTGTCTTGTTCAGTTTGCGCAAGTAATCGGTGATCTCGAACTTCTTTGCGCGCGTGTTGAAGTAAATATAGCAGTGCTCGAGGTTGGGCTTGTCTCCGCAGCGTAATCCAACAAGCAACCGGCTGGAATCACCGCTCCAACCCGCAAAGAAGATCATCGCACAGCCTTCATTGCAATTAGCTTTGACTAATTTGAGCTTCGCAGCATGGCTCCACACCAGTTCTTGAAAATCATCGCCGACATGATATGGCGCGAAAATCCATTCGTCGTCAGGCGAAAAATCGAATTCGTCGGGACATCCCCAATCACCGAGGATCTGTACCTTTGGCAGTTTTGCTCGTTGCGCTGAATCCTTGGCGGACACGACCCAAATATCCTCGCCAGTTCGCTCAAGCCGCACCGCGCCGCTTGGACTGCTATAAGGCACTTCGGGTTTCTCTTCGGCCTTGCCCGTCGCTGAGGGGGACTCTTGAGATGGACTCTCAGCCACAGGTTCTTCGTCAGCGGCAAGAACAGAAAAATCGTAGCTAATTGCGCACGTGACGATTGCAACGAAGCTGAAGAACAATCTCATTGTTCGCCTTCGAGCTCCTTTTTCGACATTTGATGTGTCTTGACGATCTTCCAGTTACCGGCGTCATCGAACTTTAGAGTGACAAGAAGATCGCTACTAAAGCCATCGAACATTTCGCCAGGGTCGTCCCTGAGCGCAATGACCTGCTGCAGAGAAGCGTTCAGATCTGCGGTATTAGAGTCCACCCAATTGATCAGTTTTGGGGTCCATGAGATCAACCGCAGGTACTTCTTCTCTTTCGATAACTTCTTTTCGGATAAACCTTTTCGCTTTAGCTTCGCGGCTATGGTCTTGTTTGCAATGTCCGAAACCTTGTCATCCGGTGACTCCAGCGCTTTCCACTCGTCGCCGCTCAATTGGTAGAGCGAAGTCGAGTGCGAGCGCCCCTGCCCGTAGTTAAAGGCAAACCGTTTTGAGTCCGGCGCCCAGATCACTGTCGCGGAACCAAATCCGTTGCCACCAGTTTGGTCCGCCAGGTCCAATGCTACTTCATTTGTACCTGCACTTGTGATCTTTGGTTGAGATTCATCCGGCTGATATTCCCATTTCTTGTCTGGGGAGATCCGATCTGAAGCGGCAAAGGTGCTTTGGGTTCCATCAGGAGTGAATTTCAAGATCGACCCGCTTTCCCAAACATAAAGATTGCCCGCTTTATCAAAGCTCGGCCCTGCAAAGTCGCCAGTAGCAAACGTTGTCTTCGTTCCATCAGACGTGAATTTGAAGATGGCTTTGCTGCCACGATCCACGACGAAGAGATTGTCCGCTGCGTCAACGGCAATGTTGTACACACTGTCAGGGGTAAGATCCGCGGCGAGGGTGCTTTTGATTCCATCCGGAGCGAATTTGAAGATTGAGTGGCTGTAATAATCCGCGGCAAAAAGATTACCCGAACGGTCAAAAGCCAGCTCCAAAGGGCTGACCCCCGAGGCAAAGGTGCTCTTCTTTCGATCGGGCGTGAATTTGAGAATCGAGTTGCTGCGGCTGTCCGACACAAAAAGATTGCCGGCCGAGTCAAAGACCACGGCACCAGGGCTGAGGTCCCTAGCGAAGGTGCTCTTCTTCCCAACCGGCGTGAATTTAAAGATCGACTGGTTGTTGTAGTCCGGCACAAAGAGATTGCCCGCGTTGTCAAAGATCAACGCTCTGGCCCTAACCCCAGTACCAAAGGTGGTCTTCTTTCCCTGGGGCGTGAACTTAAGGACCAACTCGTTCTCCTCGTCCGACACAAAAAGATTGCCCGTCCGGTCAAAGGCTAGGTCATAACCGTCGTCAGGCATAAGACCAGATGCAAACATGCTCTTCTTTCCATCGGGCGTGAATTTGAAGATCGTGCCACTGTACGCGTCCCCTACGAACAGATTACCTTTGCTGTCAAAGGCATCGTCACGGGCATAAGCGTTGATGAAAACCAATATTGTTGCCACGCCGGCAACTGCCACTGCTACAAATAGTTTATTCATTTACTCCTCCGTGATCACGATCTTAGCCGTTAGCGATTAATAGAGCAAGGCTAGTTACGTATTGTTTCATGTTTGTGTTTTGTATTGAGAGCGCGATTACCCGGACGGAAAAAATTGTGCAAGCTCGCTCAGCGGCTAGTCGGCCTAACGACCAAGTTCAGCGGCCGCTCGCCGACCTTTAGGAGGTGTTAGACGGCACGCGCCTATGGCCTACAACTGACGCGGCCATCATGGACCCGACGGAACTTTAGATTGGCTTCGTCTATGACCCATAGCTCCTCCACTGACCATGGCGGCTGCCCTCTCGATTCTGGCAGGAAGATAACGGCGGTGGTCCAGCGCGGGCCCTTTTCCGAGGTGCAGTCAGCAAGCACAGATTGAGCTCGTTCGACGGGCAAGGGGGACTGCAGAACGTCACGGACGATCGATTGCTTCTCCAGAACCAGATATTCGGTGCCGCAAATGAGCCAGGTGCCAAAAAAGTACGGATCCTCGGGAAGACCAAACCCTCCAAGGTATTTCAGGTGAATACCTCGATACCGGGACTCAATATCAGCAACCTTTGCGTTCGGCATGTGCCTGCCCACTAAGGCCTTTGGAATGTTGGTCTGGCATGTAATGCCGTCAAAGGACCTTTCTTGGGCCAAGCACTGCGCGCCTATCACGGCAAGCAGCATTGCAAGTAGCGTTGTATTGATGAGGCGCATACGTGGATCGTGCCGCCCAACGATAATTCGGCCCCAAAAATCTGCAATTAAAGGCAGATGAAATCTGTCTAATCCGGTTGGCTTCGAGTCGCCCGAGGGGTAAAAAGCCGTCCATT
>Ga0209376_1003971_pt1 | contig 13077 bp, 13 predicted proteins | sample GraSoiAngelo_134_FD_185891 | JGI IMG/M metagenome (GOLD analysis project Ga0209376, IMG submission 185891) | Grasslands soil microbial communities from the Angelo Coastal Reserve, California, USA - 14_0929_05_30cm (SPAdes) (version 2) | ecosystem: Environmental > Terrestrial > Soil > Grasslands ... | reverse complement strand
CATTTTCGATCAGCGCATCGTCTGGGCCCCGCAGATACCCAAAACCTCCCTGGCGCGTCGGCGTTACTCCCTTGGCGCGCAATTCCAGAATCTGCTCCTGCGTAGGCAATCCGGGCAGCGTATCGCTCGACATGTCGACAAGCTTTCCGTCCGCCGCGTCCCACATTTGGGCAATCGTCAAACCCATCGCGCGGAACCTCTCGTTGTATTTTCGTGAGTCTGGTGTATTCCAGCCGAAATGCCACACCGATGTCTGTGGTCCATTCAGCTCCGTCTGCGGCGGTCGATCGACCTTCGTGAATAGCAGATAGACGTTACCCGTCTTCACCGCTTCATAGCCGTTGAATGTTGTCGTGACGGCTGACACCGAGAAAGCTTTTGGGTAATACTCGGCCGCAGCTTTTGGGTTGACCGAATTCAGATGAACGTGATGTACGTGCATCGGTGTGATCTTCGACCGAGACTGCGCAACCGTACCTGTGCCTGCTAGGAACTTCGCCCGCAGCACGTTACGATCGACCTCCTCGCCTCGCAGGTAGACCTTACTGATTTTGTGCGTGTTGGCGATATTCTCCAGCGGATTGGCGTCCAGCACGACGAAGTCAGCTTCCTTACCGGCGGCCACCGCACCCATCTTCGTGAGCCCGAGAATCCTGGCGTTCACGGACGTCGCCGCCTGAATCGCCTCGGCCGCCGTGAATCCACAGCGCACATAGTAGGCAATCTGCTGGTGAGGGCCGAAACCGTCGCCGGTTGCGTCCGTACCGAGTCCGATGATCATACCGGCGTCGTGGATTTTTTTCAGATTGCGGCAGTGCAGCTCGAAGAGCGGATTCGGCCGGTTCCCGGCCGCCTTCCTCGCTTCGAGCTCCCGGCGCATGTTCGCGATAGTCGAAGATGGCAGCGTCTCGGCCAGCCTGTCGATTTCTTCCTCCGTCTCACCCGAGCTCGGAACATTCGGGCCAGTCCAAACCTTTGGGTGTGCTTTAACCAGAGCGATGTACTCATCGTCAACGTCGCGGTCGCGAACAGTGTGGACGAATCCGTCGACGCCGGACTTCAGAAGATCTTTTGCATCTGCGAGCGCCGAGGTCCGGCTCAGGTGCGCGAGAGTCTCCATCCCGTTCTTATGCGCCTCGTCAATAATCGCGCGATAGACCTCAGGCTTGAGCTTCGGTACGGTGGCTTCACGATCGTCAACCCAGAACTTGACGAAACGAACACGCCGCGCGTGCAACTCGCGAACGTGCTGCCGGCCCTCTTCAGGGGTGGCTGCGCCGTAGGGAATCCCGAGGCGGGCCTCGCCCGGCGGACCCGCCATGGAGGTCGCGGCGATACCCTTTCCAACCGTCAGGAATTTCGCCGCATTCGGGATGACCTCGTCACGGAGCTTGTACGCCAGTTCCTGATCGGCCTCCAGACCCATGCTCATCGCCGCCGCCGTTCCGTAATAGGCGTAGCGCTGAAGCTGGTCGAGCAAATTTTCGCGAGTGTAGTTCGACTTCTGGTTGGTGCTGTCCTTCTCGTTGACCAGGCCGATGTGGTTGTGTCCGTCGATCAAGGCCGGCATCACCGTCTTGCCCGTCAGATCCACACGAATGGCGTTTGCCGGCGGTTGCCGATCTCCTTTTTTGCCGACCCACGTAAAGGAATCGCCCTCGACCAGGAACGCAGAGCTTTCAATGGCCGGCGTCCTGTCGCCGATGATCAGGCGCGCGCCTTCGAACCACACTGGAGAACGCCGCGCTTGAGACGAGGCCAGTGTGGGCAGATATACCGCGGCCAAGACTAGAAGATAAAGTACCGGTCGTCGTACTGACATGGTTCCTCCTCGCGAGCACACGATCTGGAAGATTTGCCTCGTGAAGATTACCACTCGCCTGGCGGCCGTGCACATTTTTCAGGCTGCGTTGTTGTTGACTTTAGGGGCATTCCCCTCCTCGCAGAGGAGGGGAATATTACCCCACGACAATTCAGGACAGAAGTCCGCTGAGGCGTGGCAGTACCTCGCCGATGGGCATTCGCAGCAGGACGTCGGCCAGGTTGTCCAAAGGAGTGGGTTCCGCATTGATGATGACGATGTGCGCATCGGCCGCTTTGGCGGCAGGAACCGCGCCGGCTACGGGATACACTTGCAGGCTCGTTCCAACAGCGAGCAACAATTCCGCGTCTGCTGCGGCCCGCATTGCACGTTCGATGACTTCCGGAACCAGTGGCTGGCCGAAGGAGATGGTGGCGCTTTTCAGGATTCCTCCACAGCGCTCGCAGGGCGGATCGTCTTCGCCGGCGCGCACGCGATCCAGTACGGCTTGCAGTCGACCGCGCCAGTCGCAGTGCATACACATGGCCTCGTGCAAGGTGCCATGCACCTCAATTACTTTCTCCGACGAGTTACCGGCCTGCTGGTGCAGGCCGTCTATATTTTGCGTGATCAGAGCGTGCAGCTTTCCGCGCCGCTCGATCTCTACAAGCGCGCGGTGTCCCGCGTTAGGCCGCGCCCGCCACGCAGGATGATCGAGGCGGCTGTTCCACGACAGCTTGCGGACCTCTGCATTGGACATGTACTCGTGGATGTTCGACAGCCTCTCCGCTTTCGGATCCTTGGTCCAGACACCTTGCGGGCCGCGGAAGTCCGGGATACCGGACTCGGTAGAAATACCGGCGCCCGTCAATGCGACAATTCGCCCCGATTCGTCGACCCACCTGCGGACGATCTCGACGTCTTGGCTCATGAATTTCTAGTTAGTACTTTTGGAGTGCGGCAGGCGTTGGGGCGGAGTAATCAACTTTGAACGGTCGGCTCCGAGTTTAGGCGTGAACTTTTGAGCGCGTCCGCTGAAGACTTCGGCGACATAGACATTCCCGTCGGTATCCACGGAAAATTGATGCAGTCCGTATAAACCGCCGGGGAAAAAGCCGTAGTAGCCGAAGGCGTATAAGAATTTCCCGTTCATGTCGTATTTGAAAAAACGGTTGCTCTCGCCGTCCGTCACCCAGACGTATTTTTCGACTGTAATCGTAATGTCGAACGGTTGTTTCATTCCCGGCCACTGATCGAGGAACTTGCCATTCTCATCGAAAATCTGAATGCGGCCGTTGTACCGGTCTGCAACATAGAGGCGGCGATTCCGATCGATGGCGATTCCATGCGGCCCGTCGAGCTGTCCCGGCGCTTTTCCCTTCGTGTCCCACTGCATCAAGAATTTTCCGTTTTTGTCGAACTTCATGATACGCCTGAAATCGCCCCCTGGATATACCCGGGCTTCGCAAACGGACCAGGCCAACCGGGGGCAACGCTATATTCGCCGGTCTCGTCTTGGCCGCCCTTCTGTTGCGCTTGCCGGGCGGGTACAACGACAGAAAACAGAACAAGCATCACAACGATCGCAAGCGCATGCTTTCTCACGATGATCTGCCTATTGTTTTCCGCCTGCCGCTGGGATGACGTACTGTTGGTTAAAGAGGTCATTGTCGGAAGGAACACACAAGTACTCTCCGAGCTCGGTTCCTACGCTCATTCTGATTTTCCCCGTTGTTGTCCAAGGTTTTTTGAAGACCTTAGGATCGATAATCGTCAGCGTGGCCTCCAGGGTGTCATAGCTGATTCGCCTGTATTTCTCTTCGACCCACAACTGATCACTGTGAGGGAAGCCCCATCGGCGGTCCCGGCGGTCTTCAGTGAGCCACGACCTGTCGTCGTAGCCGTTCGACTCCACAATGAACGTGTCTCCCTCCCAATGGCCAACAGCGTACCCGAGCCATCGCGGTTCAGGTGGATTCTCGGGAAGTTTTCTTCCATCCGTCCAGATGGTGCGCCAATTATGGCCCCACTCAAAGAACTGAATCACTCGGTCAGGTACTTGAAGGAACTCGAATCCGTAGTTGTACGCGAAAAGACGCGGATAGCCCAAAGGATCGCATCTCATCATGGGATCTTTGGAATTTGAAAGGGGTATTCCGAGCGGGCTTTCTTCAGATCTTGTCGCCTGATACTGTTCGTAGCCCCACGCTGTAAATGGGGGCACATTCTTCACATCGAGCTCCATGCCGTTGTTTCCCCACACACCCGACAGATCGTGTGGATCAAAAGGGTGGCCCTCAACCTTGGACTTGGCGCGTGCTTCAGCGCGGTCCTGTGGTCCCTGACATCGTGGACATAGCGGCCATCCGGGCGGAGGAGGTGCGTGCTGGGCCAGAACGACCGATGACGACGCCAGTGTCGCGGCGAGAATCCCCAGTAATGGAATGGCCGAGTTTCGCATTTGTTTACTCCCCTGCTCTTTCTCGCAACGAATTATTCAACGGCGGTTGGTGCGCGCCCTACGAGAACAGTTCCATCTTTTATAAGTTTGCTGATGATTGCTTGAGGTGTGCCGGCTCGCGATGGGATGGCGGTAACGGCAATTTCATCTCCCTGTTTCAACGAATCTTTCGTCAAACCGCTAGCGCTGGCCGTGGCCGTAGATCCCAGTTCTCCAACCCAGCGCACCACCTTCCCGGTGCCGTCATCTTTCACATCCCAAAAAACCAGGATATGCGGATTCCTCCATCGGAATTCCACCACCGTACCTTTCATCGAGATCGCCTTGTCGGGTGTTTCGAAACCTGCCTGGCTGTGGTGTCCGAAAACGAAACCTCCAAATATGATGGATAGGGCGAAGGCTGTCATGGCAGCAATCGAAAATGTCCGTTGAGTAATCATCGGCACCTCCCCGCGTCAGTCAATTGCGAAACAGTAGAATAAGCCTGCACCGCCAGTGGCGACAAGATTGGCCTGACTGCAGCCTCTGGTGGGGTGCGCTGAATTCCACGATGTATTATCGCCGCCGGCTCGATCGAAGTGACCGACTTGGGCCGAGCCTGTGTCTTTGTTGCTTGTCCAGTTATAGCAGGTGTGGTCCATATCGTCCCGAGGGTACGCCCTCCCGTCCGGACGGGAGCCCGTCAAGATGTCGTGCATGTTGGGCGTATCGCCAACGCCTTTGATTGTTTCCCCTTTTTCGGTGAGAGCGGTTTGCTTATTCAGGTTGTTACTATTCCCGTGCAGGTCTGCTACGCTCTTCGCTATAAGCTCACCTTTCGAGTTGTACCAGGGGCCGGTGCCAATGCGTTCGCGGGCATGGAGGATGGTCACGGCATTATCTCCGGCTCGCGTGCTCAGGTACGCATGCCACGTCTTTGTACTCCCCACGCCCTCCGCCAGCGTTTGGCACATATAATCGGCGCCCGCGATTCCCCCAAGGTTTGCCCCATCCCCGGAGCCCTTGCTCGTCACAAAGAAATTCATTGGTGGACGATCCCTCTGAGCAGCGCGAATGAGAATGACCGAGCCAATCAGACCTAGCGAGGTTGATGCAAAGATTAACAGCCATTTCTTCATATCGGTCCTCCTTCGGAGAAATTTCGAAATTTTTCCCATGGCGATTCTCCGTAATTTTTGTGTAACATCCGGCCAGCTAAGCAAATGTTTATACAACCTCTTAGGGAATACCGTGCGAAGTATCTTTAGCCCGGTGAAGGAGAATTTCATGAAGCGAATTTTTATCACGCTCGCGAGGGGTAGCTCCGTATTGGCCGCTACTTTGGCGCTCAGTTCCCCGCTGTTGTTGGCGCATCATGGAAGAGGCGCAACATACGCGAAGACCGAGCTCTCATTAAAGGGCACTGTGAAGGAAGTTCTGTGGCGCAATCCGCACATCGCCATCTTTTTGGATGTGAAGGATGATACTGGGAAGGTCACGACTTGGGCAATCGAACACAGCAATATCAGCCAGTTGGCCCGATTGGGATACAGCCGGACCACGCTTCGTGCGGGTATGGAGGTCACAGCCGTTGTGAATCCCGGCGCCAAAGGTGAACCTATCGGACTCTGCCAGAAAATTATTTTCGCCGACGGTAAGGAAATCTTTCTTCGCGATTCTTTGTCGGAAGAACTTCAACGCGGTCCGCGAGGCGTTGGCAAGATCGATTAGGAGTGATCCATGAAAAATCGTCTGCTGTGTTCGTTGGCATTTCTTGGATTAGTGCTGGCTTTTTCTGCTCGGCCCAACGTGACCCTGTCTGCTCTGGCGCAAGGCGGAGGGCAACGGGCGACAGGAAGCCCTCCAGCCCAATCACCAAGTCCTGGAGCCAATGCCAACCTCTTCGATGTGAACGGGAAAAAGTTCGATCCGCATGATCTCTCCGGGATCTGGATCCGGCGCGGCGGAAATCGCGCTTTTGGTCCGCCAAATAGTTGGCCTCCGCTCACGAAGGCGGGCGAGGATGTGATCAAGACCAGGATCCCTTCTCCGGGTTACAGCCGCCATCCTCTCGTCAAAAAGATCGACGATCCAAAAGAAACCAACGATCCCACTTATGCGTGCAATCCGAAGGGTTTTCCGAGGATACTGCTCGACACTGCGCACGATTACAACGAGCTTGTCACGACGCCTGACAGGATTTTTCAACTCTGGCAAGAAGCCAGAGCTCTGCGGGAAATTTGGCGGGACGGCCGTCCAGTTCCCTCCAGTGAACAACTCGAAGCTCTCGGACCGACGTGGTATGGACACTCGGTTGGGCATTGGGAAGGCGACACGCTTGTCGTCGTCACTGCCGGGCTTGATGAAAGAGCATGGCTCGACCAATACGCATTTCCCAAGAGCTTTCACGCCAAAATTGAAGAGCGTTACAAGCTTCGAGATCCGAATACCTTGACGCTGCAACTGACCCTGACGGATCCGGAAATGTATACAAAGCCGTGGGTCTCGGACGTCAAAATCTGGAGAAAAGAATCGCGCAAGAATGTGACCTGGTATGGCTGGTACGGCCTGTTCTCCGGACTCGGCGAGTTGATCTGCGCTCCGATGAACGCGCATCCCTTAGTGTCTGCCGGCCGGGGAGGAGACTAATAGATTTTGAAATCGGACAAATCCTGCATCTCAAATCCCGAAATTTCGAAATATCACGCTGGACCCGGCATGGCGCAGGGTCCAATGTGCGATTTCTGCTTTCGGATTTGAGATGCAGGGTTCGTCCAATTTCGAAATGTCTTTCCCGGCAACGGGATTCTATTAAAATGTGCACCCATGGAGGGTTCTATGGCTCTCAAACGTAAAGCACGTTGGCTGGTGATTTCCGCGGGTCTGGGGCTAACTGCGCTGACGATGTTGCGCCTCTGGGCGGCTGTGCCGCAAGACGTGCGTTCACGCATAGCATCAGCAGTTCAGGTCCACGCCAGGGCGGGCAATATCGACAAGAAGCCGCTGCGCTATATCAAAGATCCGAACCCGGCCTGGAGTTCCATCGCCGTGAACGCCGACAACAACATGGTAGTGATGACCGACGAGAATCTGTTTCGCGTTGTCGAGTACTCGAGATTGGACAACACGCCGCCCAAAGCTCGCTTCACGGAGCCGAAACGAATCATTAGCGGGGACCAGACGCGCATGGAGATGCTGTGCGGGGCCTATATCGATCCGAAGACGCTTGATGTCTACGTCACCAATAACGACACGCAGGATTGGATGCCGGTCTTCTCCCGGAATGCCAAAGGAAACGTTGCTCCCGACCGGCTCCTGGCGACACCGCATCGCACCTGGGGCATCACAGCCGATGAAACTCGGCAGGAACTATATATGACGGTGCAGTACCCCTCCGCCGTAACCGTCTACCGGAAAACCGCCGCCAATAATGACGCGCCGCTCCGGATACTCGAAGGCGATGCGACCGAGTTGGCAGATCCGCACGGCATCGCTCTCGATTTGAAGGACGACCTGATGATTGTCAGCAATCATGGGCATCGCAGATTCTATGGTGGAGCAGCAGTCTCGACGACTACCGAAACATGGGAAGAGTGGATCGGCAAAACCACAGCGGACTTGAACACTCTGCCTAGAAGGTACCTTCCTGGCGTCGGCAAGTTCGACCTGCCATCGATCAACATCTACGCGCGAAATGCGAGTGGAAATACGCCCCCGCTACGCGTCATCAAAGGACCGAAGACACAGTTGAACTGGCCAAGTCACGTTGCCGTGCACGAGGAGCGCGGCGAAATATTCGTCGCCAACGACGCCGATGACTCCATCGTGGTCTTTCTTACGTCCGATACGGGCGACGCCGCGCCCACGCGAATCATCAAAGGGCCCAAAACGCGCGTGAAGAACCCGACGGGCTTGACGCTCGACGTCAAGAACGGCGAGCTGTGGGTGGCCAACATGGGTAATTTCGCTGCAACGGTTTTTCCGATCACTGCCGATGGAGATATTGCACCCTCACGCGTGATTCGAGGAGGCCCCGCCGATCAGATCGGACTCATGATTGGAAATCCCGGCGCGATTGGTTATGACAGCAAGCGCCAGCAAATCCTGGTGCCGAACTGAGTAGCTCACCCGCAGATTGCGGCATTTGCCAGGTTGGCAAATGGAGCACAGACCCCGGCAAGAAGAATCTATGGGCAGGCCTCAATGCTGAGCCGAACGATGCACGACATCCGGTACAACCCTATCGATGACGAGATTCTGGTGCCCAACCCCTTCTCGAATGCCATCCTCACGTTCCGAGGCGGCGCAGACGGTCAGGAAGCCCCTGTCCGTTTTATTCAGGGACCCAATACCGATTTGAACGGGCCGGACCGGCTCGCGATCGATGTCGTGCACAGGGAGATCTTCGTGCCCAACAGGGGAGGGGTTCTGGTCTTTCCGCTTGACGGCAAGGGTGATGTGCGACCGAAGCGCGCTGTTCGCGGTCCTGATACGCAAATCGAGGGTAGCTCGATCGCCGTCGATCCGGTCCACGATCTGTTCGCCGTGACGGGCCGCGACCGCGCCATTCTCGTGTTTGATCGTATGGCAAATGGAAATGCCAAGCCGCTCCACATCATCCGGGGACCGAACACGCAGATCGATCGGATCAATCAGATGGCAATCTACCCCGAAGGCAAACTGTTGGTGGTGGCAATGCCCGGTGTCCAGGGAGACATGGAACCGCCGCGGGTGTTCGTCGGAATGTGGAGTCTTGACGACGAGGGGGATGTCGCACCGAAATGGACGATCACCGGGAAGCAAACGGGGCTGAAGAAACCGTTTGCCGTCGCGCTCAACCCGGAACACAAAGAGCTCTATGTCACCGACATGCGTTTGAACGGAGTGATGGCATTCTACGTTCCGGAAATATTTCAACCGGTGACGGCAACAGCGCAGGCGAAACCACGGTGACTGTAGTGTGGCGGTCCATGAACGAGATCTCCGGCGTTATAGAAGGCGTGAACGAATTGGAATCGAGCGTAATTTTTTACATCTTCAAGACCGCCGCTACAGTAGGACGGCTACCAACTATGACTACAAAAATCACATTCGTGATCTTTTTTCTTCTCTTTGCATCGGCTTTGATCCTCGGACAAAGCAAGGGACAACCGCAGCCGGAAAAAGCCGTCACAACGCCGAACATACCGGGTGTCGTCGCGGCAGGTACCAAAGTCGAGCGTATCTGGACGACCACGACGACAAGTGCGGATGGACTCATCGCAGCACTCGACGGCACCCTCTTACTGCCCCAGCAGGGAGCCAGCATCATCAGCAAGGCTGATAAGGACGGCAAGCTCACCGTGTTTCTCGAGGACACAAATGGGGCGGGCGGCCTCGCCATCGATTCGATGGGCCGGTACATTGCAGTCGAGAGGACAATTCCGCGCGTGCGGATGCTGCTGCCGGAACGTAAGGTACTGGTGGACAGCTATGAAGGTAAGCCTCTCGAAGGAGCTAGTGATATTGTCGCCGACAAGAAGGGCGGAGTGTATGTCACGGAAGGGCGTAAAACGCCACCGACTTCTGCGGTGTACTACATCAATTCCGCCGGGCGCGTGACCAGAGTCATCTCGGATGTGGATCGAGCGAATGGAATCCAACTCAGTCCGGATGGGAAAACTTTGTATATCGGAGACACATCCGGTCAATTCCTTCTGGCGTACGATGTCCAGTCCGATGGCACCGCCACGAGGCGCCGGAATTTTGCAAAGCTCGCCGACGGGCAGCAGCGTGGAGCTGACGGCCTTACTGTGGACGCTGCCGGACGGCTGTATGTGGCCACCGGCATTGGTGTCCAAGTATTCAGTCCGGAAGGCCAGCATCTCGGCACAATTACCTCCCCGCGGCAAGTCACCACGGTCGCTTTCGCAGGATCTGATAAGAGGACCTTCTATTTTATCGGGCGAGGCACTGACGGACCCGGCGGCGAGGGCCCCAACGCGCGGTCACTATACAAGGTCGCGATGCTGGCGCAAGGTTTCAAAGGCCGCGCCAAGTAATTTACGAACTAATCCTCGCCAATTGAGCTTCCGTGCATTCCCTGATGATCGTGAGAAAGCGATTGAGGTTGTCCTTGCTCACAAATGGGTGCGGACCGCCAGGCTTCCGGAAATTCAAAGCGTGAAGTTTATCCAGCGCCTTGTCGTAGAACGGATGCAGGGTCAGGTAGACATCGGCGTTAGCCTTAGCTGCGATATCCTGGAATCTCTTTGCCGAAGCACTCCAGGTTTTGAACGTTTCTTCCATGTTCGCAAAATATCGGACGCCGTTGCGCCCCACATCGGGATTGATACCACCCCAAACGGCCCCGACGTGCCGCTCGTTTCCATCCTTTAGCGGAACCAGCACAGAAACCGTTCCCGGTGTGTGACCCGGCGTGATGTAGAGGGTCAGCGTAGTATCACCAAGCGTCAGCTTCATACCGTCCGTAGCGACCATGTCTTTTTTCGGCTTGAGCTCCGAGGGATCGTTCGTTTTGGTCATGGCGTTCCAATCCGCTTCGGACATGATGACGCGCGCGTTGTAGGTCTTCTGCGAATATGGGGCGCCGTAGAAGCGATCTCCATGAACGTGGGTCAGGATCACATATTTGATCTGCGCCGGATCCAGTTTCAGTTTCTTCAAGCCGTCGGTAATCAACTCTTTGGCGCTGTAGTCGTAGCCCGAGTCAATCAGGATAATTCCCTCCGACGTCGTCACCGCCCATGTAGATTGAAACGGGCTTCCAACGTAGTAGAGGTTATCGAATACCTTTCCCGGATCCGTCCGCCATTCCGAACGCGGCCCAGACTGTGGGGGGCGTGATTCAGCTAGTGCCTGAATGTTTGGTTCCTTGGGACCGTCCGCAGACGAAGCCGGAGCGCAGACCGTGTCGTACAGCACGGTCAGATCGTTTCCTGGTTCATACGCAGCGTTCTTGGCAGCCGCAAGATGCGACTGGACCGATGCCTTTCCCTTCGTTTGAGCATTGAGGTCGATTGCGATCCAGTTCGCTAAAAATAGAGCGGAGCAGAAGAGCGTTACCAAATAACGTTTCATAATTTCCTACACCTTCGATTTTGCGGACACATTGCTAGCTCGAGGAATTTCTGGCGAGAGTATACTGAGGGTGCTTACTAGGGTGTCAAGTCGTGACTATTCGGTTTGCATCAAGGTGACGACCCCCTGCGAGCCCTCTTCCATGCGTCCTACCTGATCGTCAAGTCTGCGGATTTTGAGTATGAGATTCTTATTTTCTACTTTCAACATCTGATTCTCGGCCGCCAAACGGGCCCGATCAGAGTCGTTGACTCGGAGATGCGGAGATATAAGCGCTAGGACAGCCGTGAATAGACAGGCAAACACCACCGCTGCAATGAGAATCGACGCGGCTTTAGATGAAATGCAAATTTTCTGGAGCCTGGGACTGTAAGGCGATTGGAGAATCAAATTCCAACCCGTCGTTTTCATTGGACCCCCGTCAACCGCATAGCAAGGGCGTTGCCATTGTTAAATCGTTGAGGGAATGTGCCCCCAATTACCGAAACATAACTGCGGCTCGAACGAGGTCCATCAACTTTATCGATGGAATTTTCGTGCCTTTGTGTCACAGTCGGCTACGTCGAATTCAAATGATTTATGAAAACTGAGACTAAGCTTTCAGAGGGCATTTCGGGGTTTTTGGACAGGGGAATCAACCTGAACGGCGAACTGCACTTCAGCTGCATGCTTCGCATCGATGGAAACTTCACAGGGTCAATTCTCAGCGAGGACCGGCTCGTGATTGGAGAGCACGCCGTAGTGCGCGCGGACATAACGGTTGGTGAGATCGAGATTGCCGGTGAGGTTGTCGGAAACATCGATGCCAAAAAGCGCGCGGAAGTCCTAGCAAGCGCCCGCGTACACGGCGACATCCGTACTCCGATTTTATCGATCAGCCCTGGCTCGACCCTGAATGGCCGAGTATGCATGCCAAGTCCTGCACAGGAAGAACCGGTTGTCCAATAGGCACTGCAAGGTGCGTTGACTGTAACGGCTCTTTGTTTTTGTAGCGCGTTCCCTCACAAAGGTTGTATAAACACGCTACTGTAGAGAGGAGCCGCTTATGAGATGGATATTCTCGGTGCTCGCCATCGCAGTCGTGTGCGCGGCCGCCGTGAGCCTTTCGGCTGCGCAGGACCCGCCGGCAAAGAACCCGCTTGAAGGAAACGCCGACGCCATCCGTAGCGGGATGGGGCTTTATCGCGCCCGCTGTGCGGACTGCCACGGTATGGACGCGCGAGGCGTCCGTGCTCCAGACATCACGCAGGTCTGGGCCTCAGGCCGAACCGACGCGGGTCTGTTCAAGACAATCAAGGAGGGGGTGCCCGGCACCGAGATGCCGTCCAACCCGCGCGTGCAGGATGCTGAAGCCTGGCAGATCCTGGCATACCTGCGCACGCTGGCCGCGCCCGCCCCGACCGACCCGCCCCGCGGCGATGCCGTGAACGGCGAAAGAATCTTTCGCGCCAACTGCGCCCTTTGTCATCGCGTGAAGGGCGCCGGCGGCCGTCTGGGACCCGATCTGTCGCGCATCGGGATCGCGCGCTCGCGCGAGGCCGTTCTGCGGCGAATCCGGCGCGGCGCCGAAGGCTTCGGCTCCGGATACGAGCCGGTAACGCTGACACCACCGTCCGGGCAGCCGATCCGGGGCGTCAAGAAAAACGAAGACCTCTTCTCGGTCCAAATCATGGATACGCGCGAGCGGATTCAGGGATACGAGAAGGACAAGATGAAATCGGTGAAGAACGACACGCAATCGGCGATGCCGATCTTC
>Ga0209376_1003967_pt1 | contig 13080 bp, 11 predicted proteins | sample GraSoiAngelo_134_FD_185891 | JGI IMG/M metagenome (GOLD analysis project Ga0209376, IMG submission 185891) | Grasslands soil microbial communities from the Angelo Coastal Reserve, California, USA - 14_0929_05_30cm (SPAdes) (version 2) | ecosystem: Environmental > Terrestrial > Soil > Grasslands ... | reverse complement strand
GACGAAGTGCCGGACGAGCGGCGGAATGTCCTCGGTCCGCTCCCGAAGAGGCGGCAGGTCGATCGGGAACACGTTCAGCCGGTAGAACAGGTCGGCGCGGAACTCCCCCGCCTCCACCAGCTCCTCGAGCGGGCGGTTCGTCGCCGCGATGACCCGGACGTCGGTCCGGATTGTGTGCGTGCTCCCGATGCGCTCGAACGCCTGCTCCTCGAGCACGCGCAGGAGCTTCGGCTGGAGGTCGAGCGGCAGGTCGCCGATCTCGTCCAGGAAGAGCGTGCCGTTGTTGGCGAGCTCGAAGCGCCCGAGCCGTCGCGCGATGGCGCTCGTGAACGCGCCCCGCTCGTGTCCGAACAGCTCGCTCTCGAGGAGCCCGGCGGGGATGGCGGTGCAGTTGAACTTGACGAGCGGGCCGCCCCGCCGCCTGCTCAGCCGGTGAATCAGGCCGGCGATCAGCTCCTTGCCGGTTCCGGTCTCGCCCCGGATGAGGATCGCCGCATCGGTCGTCGCCACCGTCTCGACCAAGCGAAGCACGCGCTGGAGCTCCGCGCTCCGGCCGACGATGCCGTGGAAGTCCGCCGCACTCGATCCAGCGTCTCCCTGGTAGACGGTTCGCTCTTCGGTCCCTGACGTCTCACGCATTGTCTCCATGCCGAACGTCTCCTTTCGAAAAAGTTCTGAGAAGCTGCATGGGGGTCCTTCCCTCACGATCCACTGCCGGACGTAGATCGGACAGTTCTCGAGCGGGGTGCCCTCGGCCTCGCACCGTGCGAGGAATCCCACGGCATGCCGGTCGACGAGGGTCAGGTCCTTCAAGTTCAGCGCTTTCCGCTGCCCTGCTTCGGAGTCGACGATCCTCTGCAACTCGGTGATGTTCTTGACGCCGACTCGACCACTCACGGCGAAGACCACGAGGGGGCCCCGCACCGATCGCTCGATCCTCAGCATCGTTGTCCTTCCCGAGGCGGGGCCAACTTCGATTCGCGGGAGTGCACATCCTGGTCGGTTCGCAATCGCGGCGCCAGTCGCAACTACGCGAAAACGCTGGAGAGGGGCGGTTGTCGCGTCACGACTCTTCGGAAATTTCCGAAGTGCCGGAACGACGGGGGTGACTGGACGCCCCGGGTCCCACGCCTATCAACGGTGCGTGGAGGGCCACCGCCGGTTCGGGTACGGGGTGGGGACCATGTCCCTGCTAGGAGAGAAAGGAGAGAAAGGGTAAGGAGACTTCACCTCACATGGAGCAGAGGACTCACGTGATATCGCTCCCGGGTGCACCAGGTTCCGCGCTCGCCGAGTCCGCGCGTGAGCGGGCGTGGGCGGAGTTCGTCGTGCGCAAGCGGGAGCCCGCCGTGGCCCCTGTGGTGCTCCACTCATGGATGCGCAGTCGCGACATGTTTCAGATCGATCCGGCGCTCAAACGAAGCCCGATCGTGCTGCCCGAGGATGAGTCGTGCCAGCGACGGGAGCGGCTGGAAGCGCTGGGCGTGGGCGCCCCGGTTCTCGAGCGGTTCGGCGAGGACCTCCGCGAGACGCAGGACATGCTCGCCCTGTGTGATGCCGATGGCTACGTGCTCGCGACTGCCGGTCATCCAGGGGTCATCGAGGAGATCGCCGAGGTCAATCTGCGCGTCGGCGGGAGCTGGAACGAGCAGGCCGCCGGTACGAACGGCATCGGCACGGCCCTGGCGGAGGGACGAACCGTCCAGGTCATCGGTGCCGAGCACTACGTTTCGGCCTGGCAGCGATGGGTCTGCACCGGGGCACCGATCCGCCATCCGATCACCGGCGAGACGATCGCCGTGATCGACGTGACGGGATACAAGGAGAGGGTCCAGGCGCACACGTTTCTCGCCGTGCAGGCGACGGCGGCCCTCATCGAGCAGCGTCTGCTGCTCGAGTTCACGCTCGACGAGAAGCTGCTCTGCGACCGCTTGTTCGCGCGGGCCAACCGCATGCCGGCCGACGCGATGCTGGCCGTCGACTGCCGTGGGCGCGTGATGCAATTCAACGCCGCGGCGGAACGTCTGCTCACCGTGCGTCGCTCGACGGGCGGGCAGACGCTGCGTGACGAGCTCAGGCCGGTCGTCGAGGCAGCGCTGGAGCGCGGCGGCGGACATCCCGAAGGGTACGAACAGACCATCGGCTCCCGCGCGCTCGGCGGCCAGGTCCGCATCGTGACGCTGCCGGTGTTCCGCGATCGCCGCCCGATCGGGGCCGTCGTCGTGCTGCCGCTCGGCGAGCCAGGACGTCTGGCGGACCGCGGCCGTCGAATGCGCGCGGAAAATCTCGCCCTTCGCGAAGAAGTCGACGAGACGTCGATGTTCGAGGAGATCGTCGGCACGTCGGCGCCGCTCAGGGCCGTGCTGGCCCGGGTGTCGCGCGTCGCGCCGACGGATTCGACGGTCCTCATCACGGGTGAGACCGGAACCGGGAAGGAGCTCGTCGCGCGTGCCATCCACAAAGGATCGGCGCGGTCGTCGCATCCCTTCGTCAGCGTCAACTGTGCTGCCATCCCGCAGGCATTGATCGCGTCGGGGCTCTTCGGTCACGAAAAGGGCGCGTTCACCGGAGCGCTGGAGCGGCGCCTCGGCCGCTTCGAGCTCGCCGACGGCGGGACCATCTTCCTCGACGAGGTGGGCGATCTTCCGTCCGACACGCAGCTCGCCCTGCTGCGCGTCCTCCAGGAGCGAGAGTTCGAGCGTGTCGGGGGGAACCGGTCGATCAGGGTCGATGTACGGGTGATCGCGGCGACGAATCGTGACCTGAACGCCGCCATGGGGGCGGGTGCATTTCGGAGCGATCTCTTCTACCGCCTCAACGTGTTTCCCATCGAGATGCCAGCCCTGCGCGAGCGGCAGGAGGACATTCCGCTGCTCGTCGCGTACTTCGTCGACCGCTACGCGCGGAAGGCCGGGAAGACGATCGGGAACATCGACCAGCGCACGCTCGAGATTCTCCAGGGCTACAGCTGGCCCGGCAACATCAGGGAGCTACAGAACGTCATCGAGCGCTCCGTCGTCATTTGCGAGACAGAGACGTTCGCCATCGACGAGAGCTGGCTGCGTCGGGAACTCCCGAAGCCGCCGCACCCGGTTCAGTCGCTCGCGGACGACCTCGTCGGCCGGGAAAAGGAGATGATCGAGACGGCACTGGCTGCGAGCCGGGGGCGCGTGTCCGGGCCATCCGGGGCGGCGGCAAAGCTCGGCATTCCGGGGTCGACGCTGGACTCGAAGATCCGGGCACTGGGCATCAGGAAGGAGCGGTTCAAGGGCGGCTGACCGCGTCCTCGGCGGCCCGATCGATTTCGCGGGCTGCGCGTAAATGGAACGCGACGAAGCAGAGGCCACCGAGGATCGCGACGTTCTTCAAACCCTTCTGGCCAGGCTTTCGAGACCTCTTCCGCGAAATCAGAGAAGTACACGTTCAGCGTGGGAGCAGGAACGCGTCCTGCCGCACTCAGGTGCTTCCGTGGAAGCCGCACGCCGCGCGGAGAGCGCCGACATTCTGGCCGACCGGCGCCCGGGGATCGAACACCGATGTCCCCGCAACAGCGATCGTCATCCCGGCGTCCGCGAGCGCGCGGACGTTCTCCGGCTCCACGCCGCCGTCGACCTCGATCTCGACGTGCTGGAGGCCGCGCCGCACGAGTTCCGCCCGGAGCCGGGCCACCTTGCCGATCGTCCCGGGAATGAACGCCTGTCCGCCGAAGCCGGGATCGACGGACATGAGGAGAGCGACGTCGACGTCGGGCAAGATCTCTTCGAGTGCGGCGACGGGCGTCGCGGGGTTGATAGCAACCCCTGGCTGCGCGGCGAGGCCGCGGATCGCGTGGACCGTCCGGTGAAGGTGCGGGCACGCCTCGACGTGCACGGTCATCGCCGTCGCACCGGCGTGCCGGAAGGTGTCCAGATACCGGTCGGGCTCTGCGATCATCAGATGAACCTCGAGCACGGCGCCCGCGCGCTCGGCGAGCGGCCGGAGCGCCGCGACCACGAGCGGTCCCATGCTCAGGTTCGGGACGAAGTGCCCGTCCATGACGTCGACGTGGATGCGGCGCACCCCCGCCTCGAGCGCCTCGGACACCTGTTCGCCGAGCCGGAGGAAGTCGGCGGAGAGGATCGAGGGCGCGATCTCGACGGGTCGCGTGCTCACCGGCCCTCGGCTCGCTCCGCGAAGAGTCGACACCAACGCGTGTAGCGCCCCGCAACCTCCGCAATCGCCGCAGCGCGCGACGTGCGACCGTCTCTCCAGCCGACGAGCGCGTCCCAGAAGGTCGTCCGTCCGACCGCGAACCCGATGAAGCCGGGGACGCGGGCGGCCGTCGACAGCCACGACTCGACCTTCGCCTCGTCCTCGCCCCGCCCGAGAACAATGCAGCCGACGCCGGCGCGGCCGGCGCGCCGTGCCGCGGCGACCACGGCCGCGCAGTCCTCCGTGCGATCGAGACCCTCGATCTTCCAGACGTCGGGCTCGACGCCGGCGTCCTGGAGCTCGTGGATCGCGTCGACCATGTGGCGCGGCCGCCGCGACCGGTCGTACGCGCGCTTGTCGCCGTGGAGCTCCTCGAGCTCCGCCTGCTCCGCCGGCACGAGGAGCTCGAACATGAACTTCCTCCCCGTGCGGTGGAGGTACTCGGAGAGGTGGCGCAAGCGGGCCGCCTGGCGGTGGTTCATTGCGGCGTCTCCCTCCGGGTTGTAGCGAACGAGGACCTTGCAGAAGGTGGGCGAGAACGCCTCGATGTGGCGCGCGTAATCGTCGCCGTACTCGAAATCGAACTCGTGCTGGCCACTCTTCTCGGCGGGGGCTGCGGTGAGAAAGCCTCGCGCGCGGGCGTCGCGGAGGATCACGGCGCCGAACTGCTCGTCGACGAGGAGACCGGCGCGTTCCTTCGGCACCCCACCGGCGACGGCCGCGAGCAAGCCGTCGTAGATGATCGCCTTGGAGGCCGCGACCCGCTCGGTCTGCTCCTGGGAAAGCGCGCCCTTCCAGCCGAAGAGGCCCGATTGGAAAGACCCGCGGTGGTCGAACGGAAGAATGTAGAGCGGTCGCTCGAACCCTAGGTCCGTCATGCTGCCTCCGTGCGCCGCCCGCGATGGCGGCGGATGAGCGCGTTCGTCGAGCTGTCGTGGCGGAGGGGCGGCTCCGTCGCGCTCGCGAGCTCGGGGATGATGCGCTGCGCCAGTTGCTTCCCGAGCTCGACGCCCCACTGGTCGAACGAGTCGATGTGCCAGATCACGCCCTGCGTGAACACGCTGTGCTCGTAGAGCGCGATGAGCGTCCCGAGCGTCTCCGGCGTGAGCTGCTCGGCGAGAATCACCGACGTCGGCCGGTTGCCCTCGAAGGTCCGGTGCGGCACGAGCCGCTCGGGCGTTCCCTCGGCCCGCACGTCTTCCGCGGTCTTGCCAAACGCCAGCGCCTCGGCCTGAGCGAAGACGTTCGCGAGCAGCAGGTCGTGGTGCCGCCCGAGCGGGTTCAGCGGCTGGTGGAAGGCGATGAAGTCGCACGGGATGAGCGTCGTGCCCTGATGAATCAGCTGGTAGAACGAATGTTGCCCGTTGGTCCCGGGCTCGCCCCAGACGATCGGCCCCGTGTCGTAGTCGACGGTGGCGCCGTCGAGCGTCACGTGCTTGCCGTTCGATTCCATGGTGAGCTGCTGCAGGTAGGCCGGGAACCGCTTCAGGTACTGCTCGTACGGCATCACGCCTAGGGTCTGCGCGCCGAAGAAGTCGCGGTACCAGACCGTGAGGAGCCCGAGGAGGACGGGAAGGTTCCGGTCGAACGACGTGGTCCGGAAGTGCTCGTCCATGGCGTGGAAGCCGGCGAGCATCGCCCGGAAGTGCTCGGGGCCGAGCGCGATCATGGTCGAGAGGCCGATCGCCGAGTCCATCGAGTAGCGGCCGCCGACCCAGTCCCAGAAGCCGAACATGTTGGCCGTGTCGATGCCGAACTTCGCGACCTCGGCGGCGTTGGTCGACACCGCGACGAAATGCTTCGCGACCGCGTGCTCGTCGCCGAGCGTCCGCAGCGTCCACTCGCGAGCGCTCCGCGCGTTCGTCATCGTCTCGAGCGTCGTGAACGTCTTCGAGGACACGACGAACAACGTCTCCGCCGGGTCGAGGTCGCGCGTCGCCTCGGCGAAGTCGGTGCCATCGACGTTCGAGACGAAGCGGAAGGTCATGTCGCGGGCGCTGTAGTGCCGCAGCGCCTCGTACGCCATGACCGGTCCCAGGTCCGACCCGCCGATCCCGATGTTGACGACGTTCCGGATCCGCTTCCTGGTGTGGCCCTTCCAGCCACCGTCCCGGACGCGGGTCGCGAACTCGGCCATGCGGTCGAGCACCGCGTGCACTTCGGGAACCACGTCCTTGCCGTCGACGAGAATCGACTGGCCGCGGGGCGTCCGGAGGGCCACGTGGAGCACCGCGCGGTTCTCGGTCACGTTGATCCTCTCGCCGCGGAACATGGCGTCGATGCGCTCGCGCAGCCCGGCTTGCTCGGCGAGGTGGACGAGGAGACGGAGCGTCTCGTCGGTCACGCGGTGCTTCGAGTAGTCGAGGTACAGGCCGACGCCCTCGACCGTCAGGCGTTCGCCGCGACGCGGGTCGTCGGCAAAGAGCTGGCGGAGATGGACGTCGCGGATCTTCGCGTGATGGTCGCGCAGCGCCTTCCAGCTTCGATCCGACATCCGATCCGACATCTGATCTCCTTCCCGGCTCAGCCGGCCTTCTTGAGGGTTTGGCTCTTGTCCACGAGGCACGCGAGGAGCTCCTTCCACGAGGCGACGAAGGCGGCGGCGCCGTCGCGCTGGAGCTCGGCGGCGAGCGCGTTCACATCGACGCCTGCCTTGGCGAAGCGGTCGAGGATCTCTTCGGCGTCGCCGCCGTCGTGCGGGAGCATGGCACCGATCTCGCCGTGGTCGGCGAGCGCGAGCAGCGTCTTCTCCGGCATCGTGTTCACGGAATGCGGTGCGGCGAGCGACTTCACGTAGAGCACGTCCGACGCCTTCGGGTCCTTCGTGCCCGTGCTCGCCCACAGGAGCCGTTGCGAGCGGGCGCCGACGTTCAGCAGGCGGAGCCAGCGGTCGGACGCGAGGAGGTCGCGGTACGCCTTGTACGTCCGCTGCGCTATCGCGATGCCGAGGCGCCCCTTCAGCTCGGCCGGCGCCTTGTCCGCGACGGCGCTGTCCCACCGGCTGACGAAGACCGACGCCACCGAGCCCACGTGTGGGTTGAGCCCGGCCGCGACGCGTCGCTCGATGCCCCGGATGTACGCCTCTGCCGCGGCGACGTAGTGCTCGCGCGAGAAGAGGAGCGTCACGTTCACGGGCACCCCCGCGAAGATCGCCTCCTCGATCGCCGGGATCCCCTCGGCCGTGCCGGGGATCTTGATGAAGAGATTCGGGCGACCGGCGCGCGCGTGCAGGTCCCGCGCCGCGGCGACGGTGCTCGAGGTGTCGTACGCGAGCGTGGGGGAGACCTCGAGCGAGACCCAGCCATCAACACCATTAGTAGCCGAATGGATCTGCCGGAAGAGATCGGCGGCGCGGGTCAGGTCCTCGAGGGCGAGCTCGAAGAAGAGCTCCTCACCCGAGAGACCCATCGCGGTCTTCTCGCGGATCGCCGCGTCGTAGTCGTGGCTGTTCTTGATCGCGTGGTCGAAGATCGTCGGGTTCGAGGTGAGCCCCGTGACCGACAATTCCCCGACGTAGCGGGAGAGCGTCCCTCCGGTGAGGAGGGAGCGCGTGATGTTGTCGAGCCAGAGGCTCTGGCCCGCGTCGTGCAGTTGCCGGGTCGCTTTCATCGGGTCCCTTTCCGCCGCGCAGCGTCCAGCAGCGCGGGCATGTCGTAAGTCGTGAGGTCGCCGATCCGATCGATGGTCACGTCCGGCGCCGGAAAGCGTTCGACGTCCGGCGCATGCGCGTAGTGCCCCTGGCGCGGGAAGACCGTCGTCAGCCGCTCGCCCCACTGCTCCTTGATGGCGGTCAAAATGCGGACCTTGTCGTCCACGAGCACGTAGTGCTCCGCGGGGTGGCGGCGCTCGACGTCGGCGAGCTCCTTCTCCTTGTGGATGTAGATGAGCACGCGGCCGTCGACCGCCTCGAACAGCCCCGATCGATTCACCTTGAGGGGCTGGAAGACCACGTCGCCGTCCGAGAGGATGACGGTCGGGCCGAAGGAGCGGACGTGCTCGAGCGCGTCGAGCGAGCCGGGGAAGAGCCGGTTCGCGAACGGATAGTGCACGAGGAACGACGAGACCGCCAGGAGATGCGGCTCGCGCGGATGCTTCACGCGGTAGCGCTGGAGCGCTCCCAGGTAGTCCGCGTACCCGAGCTCGGCGCGGAGCTGCTCGAAGATCTCCCAGTACTGTTGCTGCCGCCCCTCGCCGACCTCTTTCGTCAGGTAGCGCTTCAGGTCCGCGGCGATCCGGTCGTTGTCGACGAGGGTGTTGTCGACGTCGAAGAGGAAGACGACGCGCTCCATCTCAGCGATCCTCCAGTCGAGCGGCCGCATCGGTATCGACGAGCCAGCGGAGGCGACCGTCGTGTGGCGCCACCACCTGCGCCGGCAACGCGTCCGGACGCACGGGACCGTCGAGGACGCGGTGGAGCATCGCCGCCTTATCGGCGCCAGCCACGAGGAAGACGACCTCCGCGGCGGCGTTCAGCACGACGGGCGTGAGCGTGATGCGCCACATCCCGACCTCGGCGACGGATTCGGCCACCACCCAGCGCTCCGCCTCGCGCGCCGCGTGTAGCCCCGGGAAGAGCGACGCGGTGTGCCCGTTGTCGCCCATGCCGAGTAGCACCAGGTCGAAGCGCGCGCCGGGCTCGGGACGGGGAGGCCCGACGGGCGTCGCGAAGAGGGTACGGAGCGTCCGCTCGTACGCCTCGGCCGCGACCTGCGGGGGATCTTCGCCCCGTATGCGGTGAACTTGCGAGGCAGGAATCGGCACGTGGTCGAGGAGCGCCTCGCGCGCCATCCGGTAGTTGCTCGCCGCGGCGTCGGGTGGCACGGCGCGCTCGTCGCCCCAGCACACGTGAACGCGGCTCCAGTCGACGGAGGACGCGAAGCGCTCGGTGGCCAGGAGCACGAACAGCGCGCACGGAGTCGAGCCGCCCGAGAGCGCGGTCACGAAACGTCCGTGTGCGCCGATCCCCGCCCGTGCGGCCGCGACGAACGCCGACGCGCCTGCCTCCATGAGCGCGCCCCGGTCGGCGGCGACTTCGACGGTGCGGCGCATCGTCACCTCCTCGCCTGCAGCACGTCCACGTGGCCGTCCGGATAGCCGACCAGGACGCGCTCCGCGGTGCCGAGAAACAGGCCCGTGTCGACGACGCCGGGGATCGCGCGGAGGTCGGCCTCCAGCACGCGCGCCGCGCGCGCGTCGGCGAGCGGCGCGGCGAGGCCGCAGTCGATCGTCAGGTTGCCGTTGTCGGAGATGACCGGCCGGTCGTCCACGAGCCGAACGACCGGGTCCAGGCCGAGCGCGCGAACCCGGCGGCGGACGAGTCCGCAGGCGAACGGCACGACCTCGATCGGGATCCGGCCGCGCGTTCCGAGCCGGTCGACGAGCTTGTCGCGTCCCACCAGGATCACCTGGCGGCGCGACGCCGCCGCGACGATCCGCTCGCGGACGAGGGCTCCCCCGAAGCCCTTCACGAGGTCGAGGTTCGGGGCGACCTCGTCGGCCCCGTCGACCGTGAGCGCGAGGTCCGCATCGTCGTCGAGCGTGCCGAGCGGGATGCCGAGGCTCCGCGCCTCGGCCGCCGTCGCCTCGGAAGTCGGAACACCGACGACACGGAGGCCGCTCCGTACGCGGTCGGCGAGCCGGGCGAGGAACGCGGCGGTGCTGTGCCCCGTCCCGAGACCGACGCGCATCCCGTCCCGGATCAGCTCGAGCGCCGACGCGGCAGCGGTGTCCACGGCGGGGTCCGTCATCGATGCCTCGCCATCCGCGCGCCGTCCCAGAGGCGGAAGCCACCGAGGAAAGCGTTCTCGTTGTCGCCGAGCCGGGTTCGCGGTGGAAGCTTCTCGAGCTTCGCCGCGTTTCCACCGCCGATCACGACCTCGTCCGGCTCGAGCGCTGCACGGAGGCGCGCGATCACGTCCAGCACGTCCTTCCGCCAGCGCGCCTTGCCGTGGCGCGTGAGCCCTCGGATGCCGACATAATGCTCGTACGTGTGCCCTTTCTTGTACGGGAGGTGTCCGAGCTCCATGGGCTCGAGCACGCCCTCGATGATCAGCGCCGAGCCGAGACCGGTCCCGAGGCCGAGGAAGAGCATGCGGCCGCGTCGGTAGCTGCCGAGCGCCTGCATCGCGGCGTCGTTGATGAGCTTCACGGGCCGGCCGAAGGCGCGTCGGAAGTCGAAGCCCACCCAGCCGCCGCCGAGGTTGTGCGGCTCCGCAACCACGTGCCCGCGGACCACCGGTCCGGGATAGCCGATGGTGACGTGGTCGTAGGACCAGTCGGCCGACAGACGCTTCACGGCGGACACCATGCCCCGGGCCGTCATCGCCGGTCCGGAGTCGGCCTGGCGATGCACGCGCTGCCCCGTCGCCAGGATCTTCACGTGCGTCCCGCCGACGTCGACGACAAGGACCTTCATGGCGCACCGCCGACCGGCGCGTGCCAGCCGCCGACTTCCGTGGTCAGTGCGTCGGCCTCGGCCGGCCCCCATGTTCCGGGGGCGTACTCGCGAACCGGCGTCGGGTCGTCGAGGATCGGCTGGACGACGCGCCACGCAGCCTCGACCCCGTCCTCGCGCGCGAAGAGCATCGCATCGCCGGCCATCGCGTCCACGAGCAGGCGCTCGTAGGCGTCGAGGTCGTCGGCCGTCGGATGGTGCACGACCTTCAGCTCGACCGGCTCGGATGCCATCTGCTCGCCCGATCGCTTCGCGCATGCGCCGATGGAGATGAAGACGTCTGGGCTCAGCCGGAACGAGACCGTGTTCCGCTCGTCGGCCGGGGCGTGACGCAACGGTGGCCCCTTCAGCGTCACGGTCACCTCCGTCGCCGTGACCGGCAGACACTTGCCGGCCCGGATGAAGAACGGGACGCCGTCCCAGCGCCAGGAGTCGACGTGCAGACGGACGGCGGCGAAGGTCTCGACATTCGAATCGGGCGCGACCCCCGGCTCGCGGCGGTAGCCGGCGAACTGTCCGCGGACGAGGTCCTTCCGATCGAGCGGCCGGATGCTCCGGAAGACCTTCACCTGCTCGTCGCGGATCGACTCGTGATAGGTCGTGAGGGGCGGCTCCATGGCGAGGAGACTCACGACCTGGAGCAGGTGGTTCTGCACGACGTCCCGGATCGCGCCCGCCTCGTCGTAGAATTTCCCCCGACCCTGGACGCCGAAGGACTCCGCCATCGTGATCTGCACGCTGTCGACGTAGTGGCGGTTCCAGATCGGCTCGAGGAAGGTGTTGGCGAACCGGAAGATTGCGAGGTTCTGGACGGGCCCCTTGCCGAGGTAATGGTCGATGCGGAAGACGTTCGCCTCGTCGAACGCCGCGTGGAGCGTGGCGTTGAGCGCGCGCGCCGACTCGAGATCCCGCCCGAAGGGCTTCTCGATGATGACGCGCGCGTCGCGCGCGCAGCCGGCTCGCCCGAGCCCCTCGACGACGGTCGGGAACATGCTCGGCGGAATCGCGAGGTAGTGCGCCGGCCGGCGCGCCTCGCCGAGCGCCGTGCGAAGCGCCGCATAGGTCGAGGGATCGCGGTAATCACCGTCCACGTATTGCAGCCGTGATTCGAGCTGCGCGAACGGCGCTGGGTCGAGCCCGCCGTGCCGGGTCACGCTGTCGCGCGCGCGAGCCCGCATCTGGTCGATGGTCCACCCCGACTTCGCCACACCGATGACGGGCACGTCGAGGTGACCGCGGCGTGCCATCGCCTGCAGGGCGGGGAAGATCTTCTTGTAGGCGAGGTCGCCGGTCGCGCCGAAGAAGACGAGGGCGTCGGAGCGCGCGGCGGTCATGGCTTCTTCTCGACGTGGCCGCCGAACTCGAACCGCATGGCGGAGAGCAGGCGGTCCTGGAACTCCGCCTCGCCGCGCGAGCTGAAGCGTTCGAAGAGCGAGGCGGCGAGGACGTGCGCCGGCACCCCCTCGTCGATCGCGGCGTCGAGCGTCCATCGCCCCTCGCCGGAATCGGAGACCCGGCCGGTGAAGCGCTCGAGGCGCGGATCGCTCGCTAGCGCGGCGGCGGTGAGGTCGAGCAGCCAGGAGGCGACGACGCTGCCGCGGCGCCACACCTCGGCGATGTCGGCGAGGTCGAGGTCGTACTGGTAGTAGACCGGGTCGCGGAGCGGAGTCGTCTCGGCATCCGTGGCGCGCGTCCGCTTCCCCACGTCCGCATGGCGGAGGATGTTGAGCCCCTCGGCGTAGGCCGCCATGAGGCCGTACTCGATGCCGTTATGGACCATCTTCACGAAGTGGCCGGCGCCGTTCGGGCCACAGTGCAGGTAACCCTCCTCCGCCGTCCCGCGCCGTTGCTCGCGACCGGGCGTGCGCGGCACGTTCCCCGCGCCGGGAGCCAGCGTCGCGAAGAGGGGGTCCAGATGACGCACGACGTCCGGCTCGCCGCCGATCATGAGGCAGTAGCCGCGCTCGAGACCGAACACGCCGCCGCTCGTGCCGCAGTCCACGTAGTGGAGCCCGCGGCCGGCGAGCCGGGACGCGCGGTCGATGTCGTCGCGGTAGTAGGAGTTCCCGCCGTCGATGATGATGTCGCCGCGCTCGAGGTGGGGGATGAGGCTCTCGAGTGTCGCATCGACGACGCCCGCCGGTACCATGAGCCAGACGACCCGCGGCTTCGCGAGCTGCTGGACGAAGGCGTCCAGCGCGGTCGCGCCGCTCGCACCCTCACGCACGAGGGCCTGCACGGCGGCTGCCGATACGTCGTGCACCACGCAGGCGTGCCCGCCGCGGATGAGACGACGCACCATGTTCGCTCCCATGCGACCCAGCCCGATCATGCCGACTTGCATTGCTGCCTCCTGTCGTTCGTGCCCGCCCGACCCTGGAGCACGGCTCGGGTGTGGCGGGCGACCATCAGATCCTCGTTCGTCCGGACGACGC
>Ga0209376_1003962_pt1 | contig 13084 bp, 11 predicted proteins | sample GraSoiAngelo_134_FD_185891 | JGI IMG/M metagenome (GOLD analysis project Ga0209376, IMG submission 185891) | Grasslands soil microbial communities from the Angelo Coastal Reserve, California, USA - 14_0929_05_30cm (SPAdes) (version 2) | ecosystem: Environmental > Terrestrial > Soil > Grasslands ... | reverse complement strand
GCTATCTGCTCAAGGACGTTCCTCGTGAAGCGCTGATGGATTGCATCCGCCGAGTGCATGCCGGCGAAACTTGTGTTCCCGTGCATCTTGCTGCCAAGCTGGCTGAGCGCGTCAGCGGCGAAACGTTAAGTGCGCGCGAGATCGACGTGCTCAAGCTAATGGCTCTAGGAAAGAGCAACAAAGAGATCGGCTCCGCCCTTTTTATCAGTGAAGGCACTGTGAAATCGCATGTGAAGGCGATCTTCGCCAAGATGAATGTCATCAGTCGGACAGAAGCTGTGGCGAGCGCCACGCGCCGTGGCCTGATTCAGTTGTAGGCACATCTTCTAATTGTAGGGCGTCTGTGTCAGACGCCGTTCTATCTCGAAAGAGGGAGTGCGGTCCACCTCGCGAGTGGTAACCAAAAATCCGCCGTACGCGAAATAGCGGCAGTCTGATCATTGCCGATCTTTTACGCCATGAAGACGAATTCTCTTCCGAGGAGGCCCGACGAGATCCGCTCTTACGCCCAACTTCAGCGACAAATACACGACGCGTTGCGCGTCGAGCATCCAGAGTGGGTTAAGGCCAACGGTGATTGTCCGACGTGCGAATCTTACGAATCGCGCCTTGCTGAGTTGCTCGGACTTTCTTCGCCGAAAAAGGATCGGTCGGTCGCCTAGCTACCGCACCACGAAAAGAACGAGAAATTTTGGGTATGAATACAGAGAATCATGCGCCTTGGCGTCTGCGAAAACGAGGTTGGCTCTCCTTGCGAGAGGCGATTCCACTTTGGTTCGCCATTTCCAGCCCGTTAACTGGCTTAATCCTCGGATTGCTCGGTGCATGGTTTGTGACGTGGCTGACCAGTTAGCAATCGTAGCCGAAACAACCTATCACCGGAGAAACTATGAATAAGGTAATCGAAGCAGACTTCTTTCCCCGGAATTCCGACGAGTTGTCCCCGCCATTTTCAATTGGCGTCTCGGGAGTTACCGGAAAAGCGGCGGATCCTGATTGTCGATAACGACCGCGACACCACTCACCTGGTCAAAATTCTTCTCGAAAGGGCCGGTAACTATCTCGTGCTGGAAGAGAACGATGCCACCAAGGCTCATCAGAGTGCGCGCAGCTTCGGACCGGACCTAATCTTGCTCGATGTTGTGATGCCAGAGACCGACGGAGGCGAAGTAGCGGCACGAATCCAAGCCGACTCCGAACTGCAAAACACGCCAATCATATTTCTCACGGCGCTGGTGACCCGAGCCGAAGCAAAAAGTGGTCTAAATATACAAGGCCATCCATTTCTCGCCAAGCCCGTCAGCATTCCTGAGTTGATCAATGCGATTGAGAGACGTCTTCCAGTGCGAACAACGTCTCACGTTCTCTCCCGAAGGAGAGACCACGGAACGCCACTTACGTAGCACCGTAAAATCCTACGGATGCGCAGTGACTGCGAAGCGGATCGGCTGCGAGGTTTATGTTATGAAAAAGAATAGATTACTTGGTTTAATAGGTACCGCTGTCGTAGGCCTTTGTTCGACAGCGTGGGCGGGTCCTCACGGCGGTGGTGGGGGTTTTGGTCGTGGCGGCCACTTTGGTGGAGGCGGTTTTGGTGGCGCCGCATTTCACGCAGCTCCGCAGAGGTTCGGGGCCACTCATTTTGCCGGTAGAAGTTTCGGCGGATCAACCGGTGCATTCCGATACTATAACGGAGGCAGCCGCACGCCTGCTGCTCGGACATACCAATTCAGCGGACCGGGAAACCAATCGATGAAATCGTATGCCGGCAAGAACGCAACCGTTGCTCGCCAACAGAATCGATCGGCATCCCTAACAAGGCAAAACATGAGGACCTCGAATGCGCAGTCGTCGGTGGCAGTCCGGAGGGCGATTGACAATCATCGGGTGTTTGCGCGTCACGATGGCAACTGGCACCATGATTGGGACAGGCATCGCGCCCACTTTGATCACGGTCGCGTCTTTGTTTTTACCGACGGCTTCTGGTGGGGACTTTACCCATGGGATTACTATCCTTACTACGGTTACGGCTCGGATCCCTCGGATTACTACGGCGATCCCTACGGCTACGATGACTATCCGAACGACAGTTCCGACTCTTACACCCAGGACCCATATAGCTACTACAATGGCTACACTGCCCCAGCTCAAAGTGGCAACGGCATTGTCAGCTCCGTCCAGTCGCAGCTGGCGAAACGTGGATATTACCGCGGCGCGGTCGACGGAGTGCTCGGTGACCAAACCGAGGCGGCTATCGCCCGTTATCAAGAGGACAATGACCTGAGCGTAACAGGGGTAGTTACGGCGGCGACGCTTCAATCGCTCGGATTAGCGCGGCCGACGAGCTAGCGAGAACAGCGTTTCGGGACCATGAAACTTCTCAAACACAACAAATGAAGCGAAGCAAAATGGAAAATGGAGAACTAAACGGAAAAGTTGCGTTCGTTACCGGCGCGAATCGCGGACTCGGTTTGGAGACTGCGCGCGAGCTCGGCAAGCAAGGTATCGTTGTAGTTCTCGGGTCACGCGATGCGAAAAAGGGCGAAGCCGCAGCTGCGAAGCTTCGTGATGAAGGCATTACTGCGGAAAGTCTGGGCTTTGATGTTACCAGATCGCAGGACCATCAGAAGGCTTATGATTACTTCGCCAAAAAGTACGGGCGGCTGGACATTCTGGTTAATAACGCGGGCGTCTTGAAGGAGAACCAAATTTCGGCAGCTGGCTCAGGGTCAAACCCTGTCAGTGCGGTATCGCCGGAGATCCTGCGCGAAACATTCGAAACGAATTTCTTTGCGCCCGTTGCGTTGACTCAAAAACTGTTGCCGCTCATACGCAAGGCGCCGGAAGGCCGAATTGTGAATGTTTCCAGCATCCTGGGTTCTCTCACGTTGCATTCCGATCCGAACTCGCCAATTTACGCGTTCAAGACTTTCGCTTACGACGCATCGAAAGCTGCGCTAAATGCGTTCACGGTGCATCTCGCCTACGAACTTCGCGACAACAAAATCAAAGTGAACTCCGCGCACCCCGGCTGGGTGAAGACCGAGATGGGCGGGCCCAATGCGCCGATGGAAGTCAGTGAAGGAGGCAAGACCAGCGCCCAATTAGCCACACTTGCCGATGACGGTCCGAGTGGTGGGTTTTTCCATCTCGGGAAGCCACTTCCGTGGTAAAATCACAAAAACGAAAGAAGCAAAATGAAAAATGGAAAACTAAATGGAAAAGTTGCAGTAGTAACAGGGGCGTCGAAAGGAATCGGCGCGGGCATAGCGAAAGAGTTCGCGGCGCACGGTGCGTCCGTGGTCGTGAACTATGCTTCTGCAAAGCATGATGCAGATCGCGTGGTCGATGAAATTAGTAAGGGCGGCGGAAAAGCGGTCGCGGTTCGGGGCAATGTCGCGAAGAAGGCAGAAGTCGATGGGCTCTTCGCTGAAGCGGAGAAAGCTTTCGGAAAAATCGATATCCTGGTCAACAACGCCGGCGTTTACGAATTCGTGCCGCTCGAAGAAGTGTCCGAGCAACAGTTTCACAGAATGTTCGATGTGAACGTTCTTGGCATGCTTCTCGCCACTCAGGAAGCACTCAAGCATTTCAATTCCGACGGCGGAAGCATCATCAACATCGGTTCGCTTGCCAGCTCGCTCACTCCGCCTACCGCAGTCGTTTACAATGCCACGAAGGGCGCCGTGGACGCTATCACGCGGACGCTCGCAAAGGAACTTGGCCCGAAGAAAATCCGAGTGAACTCCATCAATCCAGGCATGGTGGTGACTGAAGGAGCCGTAGCTGGCGGGTACACCGAAGGCGATATGCGGAAAATGTTTGAGTCGCAGACGCCGCTCGGTCGCGTCGGCCAAACCGAGGACATCGCGCCCGCGGCAGTATTCTTCGCTTCAGATGATTCCAAATGGATCACCGGAGAAACGCTTCTAATTGCGGGAGGTCTGCGTTAGATTTGAATAGCAAATGATTCAATAACAGAGCAAACTTACATCATGAAAACAAAATTCCTCGGGCTCGCCCTTGCTGCGAGCGTCGCCACGATTGCTCAAGCAAATCCAGGAAGCGTTCACCGTGGTGGAGGAGGTTTTCACGCAGGCACAGGGGGATTTCACGGACGCGCAGTTGCACATAGTGCTCCGGCCGTTCACGCTCCGATGCGGGCCGGCGGTTTTTCATCCTTCCACTCGACGCCGATGCGAGCACACGGCAGTAGACCGCTTTATTCAGGCCAACGCTATTCCTCGTTTGGAAGGCGTTCGTCACCATCGTCCGCGTATCGGCGGCCTTACATTTCTTCGAGTCGAGGTTCGTTCACGCGTTCGGGTCCATACACGGTGGCAACTATCCCGCAAGGCAATCGTATCGCGCCATTCGCGAATCACAGAAATCCAGCTGTCACAAACGCGCGGAACCAGCGAAACACCGGAACCCAGTTCCGGAACGGAAATAATCTCCGAAATGCAAACAATCTTCGGAATGGAAACAATCATCTTCGTGCCGGCTGGCAAAAAAACGTTTTCGGACAGCGCTCAGGGAATTGGCATCGCGACTGGGACCGTCACAGTGACCATTGGTGGAATGGTCACCGATGCTGCTTCGTTAATGGATCGTGGGTGATCTTCAATGTGGGATTTTATCCGTGGTGGCCTTCGTACTACACGGACGATTACTACTACGACTATGGCTTTCCGAATGATGGCTACGGCTCATCGACCTACGGGTACGGTTATCCCTATTCGTACAATTACGATCCCGGCTACTACGACTCCGGCGATTACCAAGGCCAGATGGATTACGATCAAAACAGCTATCCCGATCAATCGCAGGGCTACTACGATTCCACTGTTTACCAAGCTGAATCGTACTACGATCCGAATGGCGACAGCGATCAATCGCAATCAAACTATTCGATCGTTGTCACAGCGCAGGAGCGACTCGCACGGCAAGGGTATTACCATGGTGAGACAGACGGTGCGCAGAGCTCTGAGATGCAGAAAGCCGTCAAGCGTTATCAAATCACCAACGGCTTGCGCCCTACTGGCTACCTCGACAGCGAGACGCTAGGCGTAATGGGGTTACGAAAAGGTGCGAGTTACTAATACGAATAAGAAAAGCATGATGCCGATGGAGCATTACGATGAAAAGACCTAATTCGAAAAAGACCATAGAACTTTTGCAGAGGCGGGATGCGCCGCTGGAGACGCGAACCGATCTCTCGCATGCGGCGGTTAAGGATATCAGCGCAGCGATGAACGCCATTCTCGCGGATGTGTTCGCGCTTTATGTGAAAACCAAAAACTTCCACTGGCACATGAGCGGTCCCCACTTCCGCGATTACCATTTGCTCCTCGACGAGCAAGCCGACCAGCTCTTCGCGATGACAGATCCGATCGCCGAGCGCGTTCGAAAGCTTGGCGGTCTAACGCTGAGATCCATCGGCCACATCGGTCGCGCTCAACGCGTGCTCGATAACGATGCGGAATACGTCGAACCATTGGACATGCTTGCCGAGTTGGGAGACGACAACAAGACATTGGCTGCGCGCCTGCGGGAGGCGCACAACGTTTGCGACGAACATCGCGACGTTGCGACGGCGAGTCTGATCGAAGTTTGGATCGACGAGACCGAGCGACGGACCTGGTTCCTTTTCGAGGCTACGCGTCCACGAAATTGAGATTTCGTGTAATTGCGCGTGAAAAATCGCCTTCGCTTTGCTGTCTACGCTTTCGCACTTTTATTGAGCGCCTCGTTGAATGGCGCAAATGAAACCGCCATCGCTTCGCGCACTGCGACCGTCGATGGCGTTAAATTGTACTATTTGACGGCCGGTCGCGGACCGACGGTCATTCTTCTCCACGGGTACACACAGACGTCGCGCATGTGGAAGGCGATCATTCCGTTTCTGGCGAACAAATTTACCGTGATCGCGCCCGATCTTCCCGGAATCGGCGAATCGGAAATTCCGGCGTCCGGGCTCGACATGAAGACGTCTGCCATCCGCATTCACGCGCTCGCCAAGTCGTTAGGCGTAGAAAAAGCGAGCGTCGTCGGTCACGACATCGGTCTTATGGTCGCTTACGCCTACGCCGCCCAATTCCCGGCTGAAACCGAGAAACTTGTTTTGATGGATGCATTTCTGCCAGGCGTAACCGATTGGGAAGCTGTCTATAATAATCCCAGAATCTGGCATTTTCGTTTCAACGGCCCGACGCCCGAGGCATTAGTGCGCGGCCGCGAGCGAATTTATTTCGAGCATTTTTGGAATGACTTCGCGGCGGACAAGAATCGCTCGCTCTCCGAAGCCGATCGCGCGGGCTATACTGCGGCCTATTCTCGCCCCGGCAGAATGCGTGCAGGCTGGGCCTACTTTGTTTCGTTCATGCAGGCCGCAAAAGATTTCGAACAGTTGTCTCGAACAAAATTGACGATGCCGGTCCTGGCCATCGGGGGTGAAAAAGCCAATGGCGATGTTTTGGGGCAGCAAGCGCATGCAGTCGCTTCGGACGCAAAAGTCGTCATTCTGAAAAATACCGGTCACTGGGTACTCGAAGAAAACCCTAAAGAAACAACTGACGCATTAATAAACTTTCTGTGAGAGCTAAATAACAACAAGAGAAAATTCCAATGCCATACATAACTGTCGGAAAAGAAAACGGAGCGAACATCGACATCTATTATAAAGACTGGGGCAAAGGTCAGCCTATCGTTTTCAGCCACGGCTGGCCGCTGTCGGCCGATGACTGGGATACGCAGATGCTGTTCTTCCTCAAACACGGCTATCGCGTCATCGCCCACGACCGACGCGGCCACGGCCGGTCCACCCAGACTGGCGGCGGCCACGACATGGATCACTATGCCGACGATCTGGCGGCCTTGACCGCGCATCTCGACCTCAAGAACGCCGTGCATGTTAGTCACTCCACCGGCGGCGGCGAAGTGGTGCATTACATTGCGCGCCACGGCGAAAGCCGGGTGGCAAAGGCAGCAATCATCAGCGCAGTGCCGCCGCTGATGGTAAAGACGGAGAAGAATCCGGGTGGGCTTCCCAAAGAAGTGTTCGATGGATTGCAGGCGCAGCTGGCTGCCAACCGAGCTCAGTTCTACTACGATCTGCCGGCGGGTCCATTCTATGGCTTCAACCGGCCGGGCGTCAAAGCTTCGGAGCCGATCATCTGGAACTGGTGGCGCCAGGGCATGATGGGCGGCGCGAAGGCGCATTACGATGGGATCGTCGCCTTCTCACAGACTGATTTCACTGAAGACCTAAAGAAGATCACGGTGCCGGTCCTCGTGATGCATGGCGACGACGATCAGATCGTTCCCTACGCCGACGCCGGACCATTGTCGGCAAAGCTCCTAAAGAACGGGACGCTCAAGACCTACAAGGGTTTTCCTCATGGCATGCCCACAACTCAGGCAGACACGATTAACGCCGACCTACTCGCGTTTATCAAAAGTTAAGGACTCCCGCCGACAACTTCCACCCCGATGCAGATCCGGATTCGGCGGTTCAGGACAAAAAACCAGTCCTGCCGGTTCTGTGTTCGACAATTCAGTTCACGATCAACCATAATGAATTGATGAAACGGCTTCCTGTTCTCGGCGCGTTCCTGATTTGTGTCTCATTTGCTGCAAGCTGTTCGCGCAAGCCGGTTCAGGCTCCGGCAAACGCCCCGGAAGTCCTTGTGACAACGGTCGCGCCGCAAGATGTGCCGCGCGTGCTGGAACGCGTGGCCACATTGGATGGCTTCATCAACGCCAACATTAACGCCCAGGTGCAGGGCTACATCGTCTCGCGCGATTACCAGGAAGGGAGCCTGGTCAAAAAAGACGATCTGCTTTTTCAGATCGATCCCCGCCCCTTTGAAGCCGCACTGGCACAAGCCAAGGGAACTCTGGCCAAAGACCAGGCCAATCTCGCAAAGGCCGACGCGGATGAAAAACGCGCGCGCGATTTGTTCAACAAGAAAGTAATTAGCGATCAGGAGCGGGACACTGCTGTGGCGGCAGCTGGATCAAGCAGGGCAAACGTCCAGGCGGACGAAGCGGCGGTCAGACAAGCGGAACTGAATCTTGCTTACGCCAAAGTAACAGCGCCGATCGATGGAATAGCCGGATTCGCCAATAACCAAGTGGGGGATCTCGTTGGTCCGACTACTGGTCCGCTGACAACCGTTTCACAGATCGACCCAATTAAGGCGCTTGTTACCGCCGGTGAAGGACCGTTCACCGATTTTGTTTCGCGCCACCCTGATCCGAAAGAGCGCGATGCATATGTACGCAGCCTGGAGTTCCAATTGATTCTCGGCAATGGCACGGTGTATCCGCATAAAGGAACATTTTACGCACTCGATCGTAACCTCGATTTAAGGACGGGGTCGATTCGGTATCAAGTGACATTTCCAAACCCGGGCAACAACTTGCGGCCGGGACAATTCGGTAAAGTGCGCTTTGTCGCCGACATTAAAAAGAATGCGCTGATTGTGCCGCAAGAGGCGGTCTCAGAGTTGCAGGGCAGTTATCAAGTCGTGGTTGTCGACCAGGAAAACAAGGCGCACATCCGGCCGGTGAAAATGGGCGAACGAATCGGGGCGATGTGGGAAGTGACGGACGGGCTGAAGCCGAGCGAACGAGTGGTGGTGCAGGGCCTCCAAAAGGCCCGCGAAGGTGCGCAAGTCACGGAGAAGGATTGGACGCCGCCGGCTGACGCCTTGGTTTCAAAATCGGATCAGGCAAAGAAAGACTGATCAATGTCGGAGTTCTTCGTCAGGCGGCCGATCGTCGCGATCGTCATCGCAATTTTGATGACGCTCATCGGCGGCGTCTGCATTCTTTCATTGCCGATAGCGCAATATCCGCAAATCGCGCCGCCAGAAATTCAAGTGCGCACCCATTACACTGGTGCGGATGCGTTGACGATCGAGCAGTCGGTGGCAGCGCCGATCGAGCAGCAAATGAGTGGCGTCGACAACATGAACTACATGTATTCGATCAACGCCAACACCGGCGACATGCGAATGATCATCAATTTCGATATCGGGACGGACCCGAATATCGATCAGGTCCTGGCGCAGTTGCGGGTTTCACAAGCGCAATCACAGCTGCCGGCGGACGTGAACAACTACGGCGTCACGGTGCAAAAATCGACAACTGCGCCGCTGATGCTGATCTCGCTGTATTCGCCCAAGGGCACCTACGACGGAATTTTTCTCGCGAACTACGGCTACATTAATCTGGTCGATCAACTGACGCGCGTGCCCGGAATTTCGAACGTGCAGGTATTCGGTGCCGGCCAGTATGCCATGCGTCTATGGGTGAAACCGGACCAGCTCGCGAAGCTAGGAGTCACTGTGCCCGACATCATCAGCGCGGTGCAGAAACAGAACAACGTGAATCCGGCCGGCCAGGTCGGCAGCGAGCCGATTCCAAGCGGACAAAAGTTCACCTACTCGGTTCGCGCGCAGGGCCGGCTGCAAACGCCGGAAGAATTTGGCAACATCGTCATTCGCGCGAACCCGGACGGTTCGCTGCTGCGAGTGAAAGACATCGCGCGCATCGATCTCGGCGCACAAACCTACAATCTGCGCGGCCGTTTGAACGGACAACCGGCCGCGATTCTCGCGTGCTACCAGTTGCCTGGGACCAACGCGGTCAAAGCCGCGCAGGGCGTGCGAAAATTAATGGAGGAAGCAAAGGGGCGTTTTCCAACCGACATGGATTACGCCGTGTCGCTCGATCAGACGCTGGCCGTGACCGAGGGCATGCGCGAAATCGTGAAGACGTTGTTCGAAGCGCTCGCACTGGTGGTCCTCGTTGTCTTTATTTTCCTGCAAGGCTGGCGCGCCACACTCATTCCGCTCTGTGCTGTTCCAGTCTCATTGATTGGCGTCTTCGTGTTGTTTCCGCTGTTCGGATTTTCGATCAACACACTTTCACTTTTCGGGTTGGTGCTCGCGATCGGGCTCGTCGTGGACGATGCGATCGTGGTCGTTGAAGCAGTCGAACGCCACATCGAGGAAGGAATGTCGCCGCGCGAAGCGACGCTCCAAGCGATGCGCGAAGTCTCCGGGCCGGTGATCGGGATCGCGCTCGTTCTTTCGGCTGTCTTCATTCCAACCGCGTTCCTGCCCGGCATCACCGGCAGACTGTATCAGCAGTTTGCCCTAACGATTGCGATCTCGGTCATTTTATCGGCAATCAACGCGCTTTCCCTCAGTCCCGCGCTCTCGGCGCTCTTACTGCGTCCGCGAAAGAAAGCACGCGGTCCGCTTGGATGGTTTTATGATCGATTCAATCGCGTCTTCGGCAGCGCCACCCACGGCTATGTGAACTGGTCACGCATCGCCATTCGAAAGAGTTTCCTTAGCTTTGGCCTCCTCGGAACCCTCGCCGTTGGCGCGGGTCTGTTCGGATCGAAATTGCCGAGCGGCTTTTTACCTGAAGAAGACCAAGGCTACGTTTTTCTTGCATTGCAATTGCCGGACGCGTCTTCGCTTGAGCGTACCGATCAGGCTTGCCGCAAAATTGAAGATTTCCTGAGCAAAACTCCAGGCGTGCAATACACGACAAGCGTCATCGGCTTCAGTTTGCTCAGTCTCGCGCAAAACACTTACAGCGCCTTTTTCTTCGTCACGTTCAAGCCTTGGAGTGAGCGAACGAAACCCGAGGAACAATATCAGGCGATCAAGGCGCGATTGAACAAATACCTCGCGGGTCTGAGCGAAGGTCTCGCGTTCGCGTTTCCGCCACCGGCAATTCCCGGTGTCGGCACAGCTGGTGGATTCACGTTCGTACTCGAGGATCGCGCGGGCAAAGACGTCAGTTTCCTTTCCCAAAATCTGAAGACGTTTCTCGACGCCGCGCGCAAACGGCCCGAGCTCACCGGGCTGATCACCACCTTTTTGCCGAATGTTCCGCAAATCTTCGTCAACGTCGATCGCGACAAAGTGCTGAAACAGGGGATCGACCTGACCCAGGTTTACCAGACGCTACAAACATTCATGGGTGGATTCTTCGTCAACTACTTCAATCGGTTCGGGCGAACATGGCAGGTATACATAGAGGCGGAAGGCGATTACCGGACCGACGTGAAAAATGTCGGCCAATTTTTTGTCCGAAATGCAAATGGCGATCCTGTTCCGCTCGACGCGATCTCGACCATTGAGCAGATCTCCGGCCCTGAATTCACGTTGCGCTACAACGAATATCGATCGGCGCAGATCAATGGCTCCGCCGCGCCCGGTTACAGCTCCCTCCAGGCAATGAGCGCGCTCGAGGAAACGTTTCGGCAAACGATGCCTAACGAGATGGGCTATGACTACCTCGGAATATCGTTTCAGGAAAAGAAGGCGCAGGAAGGCGTCTCGCCGGCGACGGTTTTCGGCCTTTCGCTTTTGTTTGTCTTTCTCATCCTGGCTGCCCTTTACGAAAGCTGGTCGCTGCCGTTCAGCGTGCTGCTTGGAACCCCGGTGGCGGTGTTCGGCGCCTTCGCGACGCTTTGGCTGCGCGGTATGCAAAATAACATCTACGCGCAAATCGGCTTGATCATGCTCATCGGTTTGGCTGCGAAGAACGCAATCCTGATTGTGGAATTCGCCAAGGACGAATACGAGAAAGGCAAGCCGCTTATCGATGCCGCGCTCGAAGGCGCCCGCTTGCGTCTTCGACCGATCCTGATGACTTCGTTCGCGTTCATCTTCGGTTGTTTGCCGCTTTGGTTTGCCAGCGGTTCGGGCGCCGTCGCACGTCGCATCCTGGGCTCGACCGTGATTGGTGGAATGCTCGCCGCCTCGGCTATCGCGATCTTTCTTATTCCGGTAACGTTTTATGTGATTGAGCGACTCTTCGCCGGGCGAAAAGAAAAAACGGCGGCGCCGCAAGTCAGCCCACAGCAGCCCGAGCCCGCGCTTAAGACCTAACGAATACAACCTCGGAGCTTACTAAAGGAACGCGAATCTGATTACAGCGGTGGCGGCAGTGCTGGGCTCGTTTAAGTGGCGCCTCAGCAGCGATCGCTACCACCTGGATTTCGCAGAAGATTGAAACCTTTTGAGAGCGGGCAAATTGAGGGAACGATCGATGGATTCCGGGGCGAGGAGTAGAAACGTTCAACTGATTCTCAACGGCAAAGCGGCCGGCAATGACGCGCTCCAGACCGCAGTTGAGCGGCAACGAGCAGCCGGGCACAGCATCGAAGTACGAGTGACTTTGGAAAAGGGAGATGCGCGGCGGTTTGTGGCGGAAGCAGGCGAAGTGTATTTGCTGATTGCTGCCGGTGGGGACGGTACACTGAACGAGGTGGTTCACGGTTTGATGGATCTTCCCACAGTCGCGCGGCATGTTTTGGGAGTAGTGCCATTAGGGACCGCGAATGACTTCGCGATCGGATGCGGTATTCCGCGTGATCCGGAGGAGGCGCTGGCGCTCTGTATGGAAGGCGAAGGAGTACCAGTCGATGTCGGCAAGGCTAATGAGCACTGGTTCCTAAACGCGGCCAGCATTGGCTTCGGCGCCGAGATCACAGCAAGCACTTCGCCGGAACTCAAACGCCTGCTTGGCCATGCCGCGTACACAGTGATGGGTGCAATTCTGGCGACGAACGTCCGTCACTATCAAGGAAAGCTGACCTTCCCGGGTCGCGAAATCATTGGCACCGGCCCGATGGCAATCGTCGGCAACGGGTGTCAAGCGGGAGGCGGTGTACAAGTCGCTCCCCGTGCACGTATCGACGACGGTTTGCTCGATGTGCTCGCCGTTCGTGAAATCCCGGCGCTGGCATTGCTCACCGCCGCGCGCGAGTTACAAGAGCTTTCACCGGATGGCGAGTATATCTCCTATTGGCAAACTCCCTGGGCCGAGGTTCACACCAAGGAAGCGATTCCGGTCAACCTGGATGGCGAGCCGGCGCAGTTTTCGAAAGTTCGATATGAAGCGGTACCCAAAGCGATTCGGCTGATTGTTCCGCCGAATTGTCCATTACTATCGGCAACAGTGAAGTAGGGGCTAACGCGCGTGCCCCGCGATCGATGAAGTCGCCCAGCATATGATCGACCTCGACCGACGCGGCCTTGCACAAATCGCG